>CEVA01194132.1_pt1 | contig 15685 bp, 18 predicted proteins | sample 361521 | NCBI WGS metagenome assembly CEVA01 (sample SAMEA2622823, study PRJEB7988) | marine metagenome | isolation source: saline water (ENVO:00002010), including
AGCTACAAAGGTCATTATTTTGCATCTCAAAGTGATGCCAACACAGATGGGTTTGAAATTTACCAACAACATGGTTCAAACACCAACAGAAACAGTTTTGTCGTAAATGACAATAGGACAGGTTCAAAATCTTCGGCTTTCCTTGTGCGTAACGATGGAAAAGTTGGAATAGGAACTGCATCTCCAGCAGATTTACTAGAAATTACTGGTGGTGGTATAAGATTGACTAGACCACAGGGTATCACTTGGAATGGAACGAATGAAAAAATTTATACTTCTGATGGAACTGATGGAACGGCTGGGTCAATTATTTGTAAAACAGGCGGTACGGTTCGTATGCATATTAATGCCAGTTCAGGCAGCGTAGGTATAGGAACAACCACACCTAATAGTTACGAAGCTGAAGCAAGTCAATTAGTTGTTGGAACTACTAGTGGTAACAATGGAATGACAATAGCCTCTGGTACTCAAAATGTAGGTAGTATTTACTTTGCAGACGGAACATCTGGTAATAAGAAATATAGGGGGTATATTACTTATACTCATAGTGGCGCAGAGAAGATGCAATTTGGCACTGCCGCAGACACGAGAATGACTATTAATAGTTCAGGACAGGTTGGCATTGGAATAGTCCCAACCACTTTTCTTCATGCGGAAAAATGGCTAGACAGCAAGTATGTAGCAGAGTTTAAGAATCTTGGGAGTACAAACCCACATGGTCTTTCACTAAAATTTAATCATGGAAGTTTAGTAGATGGACATAATACAAAATATATAAATTGTGTAGATGCTAGTGCTACGAGAATGATTGTTTACGGTGATGGTGATATTCAAAACCATGATAACTCATACGGTGGGACATCAGATGAAAAACTAAAGCAAGATATTACTGATAGCAGTTCACAATGGGATGATGTGAAGGCATTAAGTAAGATTGTCAGAAAGTTTCGCTTTAAGACGGACGTTGAAGATGATCCTAATGCAAGTTTCCGATTAGGACTTGTTGCACAAGAAGTTGAAACTATAAGCCCTGCATTAGTTAAAGATAACCCTGACACAGAAGAAGTTGAAGTTCCATCAGTAGATGATGACGGTAATCCAGTAGTTGATGAAGAAGGAAATCCAGTTATGGAAACAATCCATCAAGAAACTGGAACAATTACGAAGTCTGTTAAATATTCTATTGCGTATATGAAAGCGTTTAAAGCGTTAGGTGAAGCGCTAGAAAGGATTGAAGTATTAGAACAAGAAGTTGAAAAATTAAAGGGATAAAAAATGGCATCAACTAAATGGAATCAAGATATTAATGCTGGAGAAGATTGGATAACGACTTTAATCCTTTCTTATTCAAATGGAACAGCACGTGATCTCACAGGATATACTATTGCATCAAAAATAAAGCGTCATTATAAATCGGTAAGTCATAAAGAAACTATTGCAGTAACTATTTTAAATGCGACTGCCGGTGAAATTAAATTAGCATTAACAAATACTCAAACAAGTGCTTTGAGATATGGAAAATGGTTATATGATGTTGAATTAACAAAAACAAGTGATGGTACAAAAGAAAGAGTTATCGAAGGAACTATTTCAATAAGACCAGAGGTTACAGTTTAATGATTACAGTATTAACTAATACAAGTGCGGTTGCACATTCTAATCCTTCAGTTGGTGGTAGTCAAACCGCTCCTACAACGGAAGAAGAAAGTACTGTTGCGACTTCAACCATAGGTACAACAGACACACAAGTAGTTGATTTAGCAGATGTTGATAGAGCTGGATTAAATAATAATGATGTTCTAGTTTTTGATGCTAATACAGGAAAATTTAAACCATTAGATATCGCAGTAATTAACGATAATGATGGGGGAGTTTTTTAAACAATTGATTTATTTTTTTTTAATGTTTGATATGAAAAATATGATAGATATTAATAAACATCTCTAGAGGAAAATATAAATGGCAAATACAATACAAATTAAACGTTCATCAGCTGATACTGCGGCATCAGGTTTAGCCAAAGGTGAACTTGCATGGGTTGATCATGGTACAGGTGGAGCAGAAGGTATTCTCTATATTGGTGATATGGGAGCATCTTCTACAGTAAGGAAAATTGGTGGGCCTGGATGGGGACTAGAGTTGCTAGCAAACTCTGCTCTAACAGGTGTTCCAACCGCTCCTACAGCTAACGCAGGAACAAATACAACGCAAGTAGCAACAACTGCATTTGTAACTACAGCAGTAGATGGAGCGGCTATTGATGCAATTTCAGATATTGGAGATACCACTATTGCAAGTTTGGGCGATGCTCAAATGTTAATTTATGATAACGCAGCGTCTAAATGGAAGAACCAAAGTGTTGGTGGTGATGCAACAATGGATAAAACAGGCGCTATTACTGTTACTGGTGTTCAAGCAAATGCTGTTGCTCTTGGCACAGATACAACTGGTACATATGTTACAGCTATTACTGGTACTGCTAATGAAGTTGAAGTATCTTCAAGTGGTACTGAAGCAAAAACATATACAATTGGTTTACCGAATGATGTTACGATTGGTGGAACATTAACGGTAAACGGTGGACAAACAGAAGTTAAATCAACAGTCGTATCTGTTATTGATCCTGTTTTTGTTGTTGGTGATAGTGCTTCTGCTGACGCCATGGATCGTGGTGTTGAGTTCAAACATAAAACTGGTAGTGATGCAGCTAAAGTTGGTTTCTTTGGTTGGGATCGTAGTGCTAATGCTTTTACGATTATTCCTGATCGAACAAACAACTCAGAAGTAATGAGTGGTACAGTTGGTGATGCTGTTTTCGGTAACATCTCTGGTACATGGAATGGTAATGCTATTTCCGCTGCTAAGGGTGGTACTGGTATTGATTCATCAAGTGCAACTGGTGTTGCAACAGTTTCTAGTGGAACATGGTCTGTTTCCGCATCTCTAGGTGCTGCTCAAGGTGGTACAGGAATTAATACATCTGGAAGTACTGGTGTTCCATCAATTTCAAGTGGTACATGGTCAGTAGCTTCTAATCTTTCAGTTGCGCTTGGTGGTACTGGTAAAAGTAGTGTTACCACAAAGGTTTTATTATATGGTAACGGTACTGGTGCATTAAACGAACTTGCAGCTCCGTCTACTGCTAATGCAATTTTGAGTCATTCTGGCGGTACGCCTGCATGGGTAACTACTTTAGATGGTGGTACTTTCTAAAAATGATTAAATGTTAGTTAATAGGAAGTAGATTCACCGAAGGGGGGATAGGGAATATTCCCTATCCCCCTTTTACTCTGTATAAATATAAAGATAGGTGTAAAATGGAATTGGAACAAACCGCAGACTTAGTTGAAAAATTAGGTGTGCCAGTTGCTGGTTTGTTATTGGTAGGTTGGGGGTTTTGGAAAATTGTTAAATGGCTTCAAGATTCTATGACAGGGAAAATAAGTTATCAAACTGATATACTTATACAGCTAATAGACAGGATTCGTGTATTACAAACGGATATTTTAAAGTTGGATACTATGATTCGTACACGTTACGGATTAGAAGCAGATCAGGAACGTATTGCGAGAGCAGATGAACCTAGAAAACAATTAAAGAAAAGAAGTAAAGATTAATTAATTATAATTTTATATTAAGGAGTATATGAAATGGGAAAAGTAACATTTAAAGAAGATAGAAAACCTACAAAAAACGGAAACAGTTCAGAGACAGAAGAAAAAATGGATATACCAAACGAAGAAGAAACATGGTCAAAAGAACAATACGAAGAACAGATAAAATATGCACAAAAACTTCTTCAAGTTCTTCAAACAAAACTCAATGAAGCAAATGGGGTTAATATCCAATTAGAAGCAAAACTTCAAATTGCAGAAGAAAAACTTAAAGAGGGTTAGAATATGGCAGCTGTAACTACAAGACAAGGATTAATAGATTATTGTTTAAGACGATTAGGACAACCAGTTGTAGAAATTAATGTAGATGAAGATCAGCTTGAAGAAAGGGTTGATGATGCATTGGAATTTTTTCAAGAATATCATTTTGATGGTGTAGAAAAAGTTTATCTTAAACATATCATTACTCAAACTGATATTGATAATGAATATATTCCTATGGGTAATCCTGTTATTAGTGTCGTTAGAGTTTTACCTATTCCGAGTTTTGATTCTTTTCAAGGTGGTTTCTTTAATGAAGAATATCAGTTACGATTAAATGATTTGAATAATTTTTCTGGAACATCATTAATCCATTGGGAAATGATGCAACAAAATTTTTCATTAGTTGAACATTTATTTACTATATCTCCATCAATGGAGTTTAATAGAAAACAAAATAGAGTTTATTTGGAAACTGATTGGGCAGAAAAATTTAAAGTAAATGATATTATAGTTGTTGAAGCATATAGGTCATTAGACCCTACAACATTTACCGAAGTATGGAATGATTCGTTTCTTAAAAACTATACTACTGCTTTAATCAAAAGACAATGGGGAGAAAATTTAAAAAAGTTTGCAGGAGTTGTATTACCAGGCGGTATTACACTTGATGGCAAAACTATCTATGATGAAGCTGTTGAAGAAATAAGAATAATAGAAGAACAAGTAAGTCTTAAATACGAACTTCCAGCAGACGGATATGTAGGTTAATATGGCAACTAATAACTATTTTAAAAATTTTAATTCACAACCACAACAACAATTACTTGATGATTTAAGTAGAGAAGTAATTCAGATGAGTGGTACGGATGTATTGTATCTACCGAGAACTTTTGTAAAAAACGATCAGATTTTAGGGGAAGATCAGTTATCTAAATTTACACAGTCATTTGAAATAGAGATGTATATAAACAGTACTGATGCTTATACTGGCGGTGGAGATCAGTTAACTAGATTTGGTTTAGATGTACAAGATGAAATAATGCTTACTGTTAATAGAGACAGATTTAAAGAAGAAACTATGCTTACATTTCCAAAAGAGGGAGACTTGATTTATATTCCTTTAACTGCCGCATTACTTGATATTAAATTTGTTGAAGATGAACAACCATTCTACGCATTAGGAAAAAATTATGTATTTCAATTAACGTGTGAGAAATTTCAATATAGTAATGAGAAATTTGAAATTCCTGCTGGACAAATGGGTGAAATCTTTAATAAGTTTGTAAGAAAACAAGCAGTAACAATTCAGTTGCAATTAAATGCTGGTAGCGACAAATATGTATTAGGTGAAGTTGTTTATCAAGGTAATAATATTGGTACGGCAACAGCTACAGGGAAGATTGCATCATGGGATTCAACAACTAATGTTATGAATATTTATGATACATCTGGAACATTTGTAGCTGGTTCAAATCTGAAAGGTGCTACAAATAATGCATCAAGAAATGTTACAAGTATAGATGACCAAGTTATGCCAACTGTTCCATTTGCAGCTAATAAAGAATTTGAAACCGAAGGTGATAATATTTTAGATTTTAGCGAACTTGATCCGTGGAGTGAGGGAGACTTATAATGTTTGGAAAATATTTTTATAATAAAAATATTAGAAATATTGTTGTATTATTTGGTACGATATTTAATGATATAACTATAAAAAGAGTTAAAACTAATCTGAGTGAATCTCAATCATTTAAAGTTCCTATAGCTTACGGGCCAACAAAAAAATATTTGGCATTATTAGATGAAAGAAAACTTGGTGAGGATGATGTTGGTACGAGCATTACACTTCCAAGAATGTCATTTGAAATTACGTCAATGACTTATGATGGAACTAGAAAATTACAAAGAACAAAAAGACATTCAACAATAGGTTCAGATAATACAAAATTAATTACAGCATATACACCTGTACCTTATAATTTTGAAATTGAACTTAATGTCATGGTTAAAAATAGTGATGATGGAGCACAAATAATTGAGCAAATTATGCCTTATTTTTCTCCCGAATTTCATGTTACTTTAAATGAAATGAGTACTCTTGGTATTAAAAGAGATATACCTGTTATAATGAATTCTTTAACAACACAAGATACATATGAAGGTGATTTTTTAACTAGAAGAGCACTTATTCATACTATGACTTTTACAGTACAAGGTTTTGTTTATGGCCCAACAGCAAATGTTGGTTTAATTAGAGAAGTAGATGTTAATATTGGTGCTCAAATACCATCACCAGCAGAAGCTGACCTTAATATTGATATAAAACCAGACCCACTAACAGCAGACGCTGATGATGATTTTGGATTTACAACTACAATAACTGAGGTATAGTATAGATTATACCGTATTATGATTGGAGGTCAATCATGGGATGGGGTAATTGCGAAGATCATTATAGTAGAATTGCTAAACAAAACGAAAAACTAAAACCTATGGAAAAGAGAACGAAACTAATTATTATAGGTTGGACACTTTTCGGAATTGGTGTTATTTGGACATTTTTGAAATGAAAAAAGAAACAGTAAAAAAATTAAATGAGATTTTAGATATTGCAGATGATATTATTGATGTTGAAGAACCTAAAAAAGAAATACAAAAATCACCAGCAGTAGAAGTTACAACTACTGATTTAACGAGTGATTATGATTTTTCTAGAGATCAATATCATACTATAATTGAAAAGGGTAATGATGCTCTGGAAAATTTATTAGAAATTGCAAAAGAAGGTGAACAACCTAGAGCGTTTGAAGTTGCAACTCAACTTATGAACTCTTTAGCTGCAACTACTAAAGAACTTTTGATATTACAAAAAACCAAGAAAGAAGTAGAGGGAACAAATAAACCTACCAAAAACGAAAATAATCTTTTTGTTGGTAGCACTTCCGAACTTCAAAAACTTCTTGAATTAAAAAAGAAAAAATAATATGCCAGAAGCCTATTTAGGGAATAACCTTTTAAAAGGTTTAAATGTAAAACATAAGTTTACTAAAAAAGAAGTAGAGGAATACATCAAGTGTAATGATGATGTAATCTATTTTTTAGAAAACTATGCCAAAATTGTACACGTTGACGAAGGACTTGTTCCTTTTACAATGTATGATTATCAAAAAGAATTAGTAAATGCTATAACCGAAAATAGAAATGTCATTGTAAAAACTGGTAGGCAGGTTGGTAAAACTACAACCACTATCGGTTGGTTATTACATTATATTCTTTTTAACGAAGATAAGATTGTAGGTATTCTTGCGAATAAAGCAATCACCGCTCGAGAAATTCTTAGTCGAGTTCAAACAGCCTATCAACATCTCCCCAAGTTTCTTCAACAAGGATTAAGAGAATGGAATAAAGGTTCTATGGAACTTGAGAATGGAAGTAAAGTAATTGCCGCTTCTACATCTTCAAGTGCAATTCGTGGATTTTCATTTTCCTGTATTTTACTTGACGAATTTGCTCACGTTCCTAGACATATTGCAAGTGAGTTTATTCGATCAGTTTATCCTACGATTTCATCTGGTAAAGAAACGAAAGTAATAATAGTATCTACTCCAAATGGATTTAACTTGTTTTACAAGTTTTGGAATGATGCAGAAAATGGAAACAATTCTTTTTATCCATTTAAGGTACATTGGTCAAATGTACCAGGCCGAGATGAAGCATGGCATAGCAGAACTGTCTCAACTATTGGTGAAGATTCTTTCAGGCAAGAGTACGAAGCTGAGTTTTTGGGCTCCATGAATACTTTGATTTCTACTGAAAGACTCCAAGAAATGTCATATAATGAGCCAGTTTTTTCTAGAGAAGGATTAGATATACATGAAGAGCCGAAAACAGATCATACTTATACGATAACAGTTGATGTTGCTAGAGGGCAAGGAAATGATTATTCGGCCTTTTCGGTATTTGATATTACCGAAATTCCGTACAAAATAGTAGCAAAATACCGTGATAACATGGTGGCACCCCTACACTTTCCCAATATTATAAATACAGTAGGAAAGAGATATAATTATGCATATATTCTAGTAGAAATAAATGATATCGGCTCACAAGTTGCTGATGTTTTACACCATGATTTAGAATATGAAAATTTATATTCAACTTCATGGTATGGAAGGCATGGGCAACAATTAAGTAGTGGTGCAAAAAAAGAATCTGTATTTGGTGTGAGAACAACTAAATCTATGAAGAAAATAGGTTGTTCAAATTTGAAATCACTAATTGAAGAAAATAAACTTTTGTTTAATGATTATGATATTATAACCGAGCTAACAACATTCATTTCTACTGGCGAAACCTATTCAGGCGAAGAAGGTACACATGATGATTTAGTAATTACTTTGGTTTTATTTGCATGGTTAATAGACCAACAATATTTTAAAGATTTAAGTCAACAAAATATAAGAGATAATTTATATCAGAATCAAATGAATCAGTTAGAAGATTTAACAACACCTTTTGGAATTATTGATAATGGTTTAAATCAGGCAGAATATGAAATAGATTCTGATGGACAAATATGGGAAACAGTAAAATAAATTATGCAATTGATGAAAAAAAATATATTAATATAAAAAATGTAATTAATTGTAAAGGAGAGTAAAATGCCATTTCAAGTATCGCCTGGTGTTAATATCACCGAAACTGATTTGACGACTGTTGTTCCAAACGTAGCGACAAGTGTTGGAGCCATGGCCGGATCGTTTCAATGGGGCCCAGTTTTAGAAAGAACAAGTATTACAACTGAAAGTGAATTATCATCAACATTCGGAGAGCCGACTGATGATACAGCACGTTCATTTTTCACAGCAGCTAATTATCTATCATATTCTAATAATTTAATTGTTGTAAGAAATGTTCTTGCATCAGCACGTAACGGTGTTGTTGGAGATCAGGGAACTGGTGGAACAGCACTCGCAGTTAATAACGCTACTGATTATGATGCAAAAACATTTACCGATCAATTGTTTGTTGCAAAATATCCCGGCGCATTAGGAAATAGTTTACAGGTTTATGCAATTGATGGTTCTAGTTGGGGAGCAAATGTTTCTGCTGGAGCAGCTACAGATTTACAAAATAAGTTTAAATCTCACTTTGATCGTGCTCCCGGCACATCCACAGACGTTTCTAACGCTGGTGGTTCTAATGACGAAATGCACGTTATGGTTGTAGACGAAGATGGTTTATGGACAGGTGTTCCCGGCGAAGTTATAGAAAAATTCGCATTTGTAAGTAAAGCATCTGATGCAAAAAAAATTGATGGTTCATCAAATTACGTTAAAAATGTATTGCGTAATGAATCAAGATATGTTTGGTTGGGATTAGTAACAGAATTAACTGCTGGTTCAGTTGCAGCTGGTACTGCTGCTGGTCAACCAAAAGCAGGCGCTACATTTAAAGTTTTTGACAATGCAACTGACCTTAATAAATTTCCCGGCGGATCATTGACAGGTGGTGTCAGCGGAGATGTATTAACAAATGCTGAACTGCAAACTGGTTTTGATCTTTACAAAGAAGATACAGTTGTAGATTTTAATCTGATAATGCAAGGGGAAGGTTCAACCACAGTTGGTAGATATATTATTGATAATATTGCTTCCGTTAGAAAAGATTGTGTCGCATTGGTTTCACCAAATATGGCTTCAGTAGTAAATGCTGGAACAGGTCAAATGGCAGCACTTACAACTGATAACACTACACTTGGTTCTTCAACTTATGCTATCATGGATAGTGCATATAAGTATCAATATGATAGATACAATGATGTTTTCCGTTATATCCCAATGAACGGTGATATTGCTGGTCTATGTGCAAGAACGGATTTCACGAATGATGCTTGGTGGAGTCCTGCTGGATTGACAAGAGGAACTATTAAAAATATTGTAAAACTTTCTTGGGAGCCATCAAAGGCAGACCGAGATTCCATGTACAAAATCGGAATTAATCCAATAATTACTCAACGTGGTTCGGGAGTAGTTCTTTGGGGCGATAAAACTATGCAAGCAGTTCCAAGTGCATTTGATAGAATTAATGTACGAAGATTGTTTATTATTCTTGAGAAGGCGATCTCAGTTGTTGCTAAGTCAATGTTATTTGAGTTTAATGATGAGTTTACACGTTCACAATTTGTTAATTTAATTGCTCCATTCTTGAGAGAGGTACAGGGACGAAGGGGTATTACAGACTTTAAGGTTGTTTGTGATACTTCAAATAATACAGGGACGATTATTGATTCAAACCAGTTTGTTGGTGATATCTTTATCAAACCAACAAGGTCAATCAATTTCATTCAACTGAATTTTATTGCTGCTCGCTCTGATGTAGCTTTTTCAGAAATCGGCGGTTAAGTCTTATAAATATATAAACATATATAAAGGAGTAATAAACGATGGCAACAATATCAGATTTTAAAAATAATTTTCAAGGTGGGGTAAGACCTAATCTTTTTCAAGTTATAATCACTGCTCCAATCTTTGGCCAGATGAATTTGGAATTCTTGGGAAAAGCAACAATGATTCCAGCATCAACGGTTAATAAGTTTGAAGTTGATTATCGTGGAAGAAAACTTGCTGTGCCTGGTGATAGAGTATTTGCTGACTGGTCTGTAACAATTTTGAACGATCCCGATTGGGTTAATCGTACTAAAATTGAACAATGGATGAATGCTATTACAGAACATTCACAAAACATTACTTCTCTCACTCCTGTACAACAGTATGGGCAGGCATCAGTTACGCAATTAAGCCGAGATGGTTCGGTACTGAGAAGTTATCGTATTAATGATATTTTCCCAACAGAATGTGCAGCTATTGAATTAGGAATGGGTTCTAATGATACAGTTGAAGAATTTGTTGTTACCTTTGCTGTCAACAATTTCACGATTGATGGGAATAATGTTGATAACGGAGCTTCTGGTAGTGGAGTTGACATTTCTCTTGCTGGACAGATTAATCTCGGAGGAGTTCAAATTCAGATTTAAGTAATTAATCTTTTGATAAGGGGGGGTTCACTCCCCCCTTCATTTTTAATAATGTAATGGAGCGGTAATATGGCAATAGATTTATTTGGGTTTTCGTTAGGAAGAACACAAAAACCAAAAACATTTGTAACACCCGATAATGATGATGGTGCGATTACCTATGTTGAAGGTGGTGGATTTGTAGGAACATATCTTAATACGGATATTGATGCAAAGGATGAAAATCTTTTAATTCAAAAGTATCGTGAGATGTCAATGACGCAAGAAGTAGATCATGCTATTTCTGATGTTGTCAATGAATCTGTCTTACATGAATCTGGAAAACCCGCTATAGCTATTTCTTTAGATGAAGTCGAATTAAGTAGTGGGATAAAAAATAAAATAAGTGATGAATTTAAAAAAATATTAAAACTTTTAGACTTCAATAGAACAGGTTCAGATTTATTTAGAAAATGGTATGTTGATGGAAAGATTTATCATCATATTATTGTAGATGAATCTAAACCAAAAGAAGGTATCAAACATTTAATTCCTGTTGATGCACTTGACATTAAAAAAGTAAGAGAGATAAAAAAAGAAAAAGACCCAGTTTCAAGTGTTGAATATGTAAAAGATATAGAAGAATATTTTGTTTATAGACAAGACCAAGCAACAGGTCAATATTTACCACAAGGACGTTTTAGTGAAGAAGTAAGAGTTACATCTGATGCTATCTCTTATGTTCATTCTGGAATGATAGATGCAGAGAAACAAGTTGTTATTGGGTATCTTTACAAAGCAATCAAACCTTATAATCAATTAAGGATGATTGAGGATTCGCTTGTTATCTATCGTTTGGCAAGAGCTCCAGAACGTAGAATATTTTATATTGACGTTGGTAACTTGCCTAAATTAAAAGCAGAACAATACTTACGTTCTGTTATGGACAAGTATAAACAGAAAGTTGTTTATAACGCATCTACTGGTGAAGTAGAAGATCAGAAAAAACAAATGTCAATGTTGGAAGATTTTTGGTTGCCACGAAGGGAAGGCGGTAGAGGTACTGAAATAAACACATTACCATCTGGACAGAATCTTGGTGAGATTGAAGATATAGAATATTTTAGAAAAAAACTTTATCAGTCTCTTAACATTCCGATTTCCAGAATAGAGGGAACTGAGTCAACTGCATTTAATCTTGGAAGAACTTCAGAGATTAATCGTGATGAAATAAAGTTTTCTAAGTTTGTTTCAAAAATAAGACATAGATTTTCAACATTATTTACAGATTTACTTAGAGTTCAATTACTACTTAAAGGAATTATTAAAGAAGCTGATTGGCAAGAAATTAAAGATTCATTACAATATACTTGGACTAGGGATTCACATTATATTGAATTAAAACAAAATGAAATTATGCGTGAACGGTTTGAAATTCTTTCTGGACTAGATGAATATGTTGGAAAATATATTTCAGATGAATGGGTTAGAAAGAATGTTCTCAGACAAACGGATGAAGAAATTAAAGATATTAGGGCACAGATTAAACGAGAGACAGATGTTGATCCAGATGATTTTGAATATAATCCTGATATTACTGGTAATACAACTGAACCGAAACTTCCAGCTTAATTATGAAAATTACTAAGTCAACATTTATTAAGAAATATAAAGATAAGGTGTCAAATACAGTATCGGAAAATATAAACGAAGCAATTCATTATGCTTTTCAATTAACTGATATCTATGGCATTATGAGAATTAATAAAGCAATATTAGAAGCATCAATTAAATATCAAGTTGATGAAGATGAACTTAGGGAACAAATAAATAATGCGTCTTTTATGTTAACAGAAAGGAAAACAAATGAGTGAATTAAAACAAAGTATTGTAAAAAATATTCTGGATAGAAAATTTACCAAAGCAAACGGTGAGTTTGGTGATATGATGAAAAATAAGGTTTATGATGCAATATCTAATTTTAAACAAAGTTTTAAATATGTTGCACACATTAAACAACCAGAGTCGCCAGCAGAAACTAAGACAGAAGAATAAGGAGTAAGAAATGAAACTAATTACTGAATGTTCGCAAGATGTCGAATATATTGTTGAGGGTAAAAATAAACAACAATATATTAAGGGTATTTTTATGCAATCAGATATTGAGAATCAGAATGGTCGTGTCTATCCTTTTTCTGTTTTGCAAAAAGAAGTTAGAAATTATAATAATAAATTTGTGAAAAAATCAAGAGCATTAGGAGAGCTAGGACATCCTGATGGCCCAATAATTAATCTTGATAGGGTTTCACATATTATTACAGAACTTTATGAAGATGGTAAAAACTTCATAGGTAAAGCTAAAATTATGGATACACCAAATGGTAAGATTGTTAAAAATCTTTTAGAATCTGGTGTTAAACTTGGTGTTAGTTCAAGAGGACTTGGATCAGTCAAACAAAACAAACAAGGTGTAAATGAAGTTCAGAAGGATTTCGTTTTATCTACCGTTGATATTGTTTCTGACCCTAGTGCTCCAGAAGCATTTGTAAATGGAATCATGGAAGGTCGAGAATTTAGTATTACTGGTGAAATCGAATATGATATTCGGAATGAAATCAGAAATACCCTTTCCAAGAAACTTGATGAAAAGAAAATTAAATTATTTCAAGATTTTATAAATAACTTATAAGTAATAAAGGAGTAGTTAAAATGGCTAAACAAAATGGACAAAATGAAGAAGCTGAAATTATGGAAGATAGTGAAATTGAAAAAAAGATTAATGAGGAAGCAGAAGTAGAAGAAGCAAAAAAAGAGGTTAAAAAAGAAGTTAAAAAAACAGTTAAAAAAGAAGAAGAAGAAGATGAAGAAGAAACTACCGAATCTAAAGATGAAGTAGAAGAAGCTAAGGATTCTAAGAAAACTAAAAAAGAAGAAGATGATTGGGATGAGGATGAAGAAGAAATGGAATCCAAGAAGGAAGAAATCGAAGTTAATGTAGAGGAAGATGTTGCTGCTCTAGTTAATGGAGAAGAACTTTCTGAAGAATTCAAAACTAAAGCTGCTACAATTTTTGAAGCTGCTGTAAAATCCAAAATTGCAAAAATCCGAAAACAGATTCGTGAAGAATCAAAGAAAGAGCAAGACGAGCGTATTCAAACCATGCAGGACGAAATGACTGAAAACATGGATAAATACCTCAATTATGCAACAAAGGAATGGATGACAGAAAATAAACTTGCTGTAGAACAAGGTGTTCGTAACGAAGTTACGGAAAGTTTTATTTCTGGTTTGAAGAAGTTGTTTGAAGAACATTACATTGATGTTCCCGAAGAAAAGGAAGATGTCTTTGAAAGTCTAGTGATTGAGAATAAAGAACTCGAAGAAAAACTAGATGAACAAACACAAAAGCAAATGGAAATCGTGAAAGAGTTAAATACATATAAAGCTGCTTCTGTTTTCAAAACAGTTTCCGAAGGGATGGTTGATACTGATGTTGAAAAGCTGAAAGAACTAACAGAAGATGTCGATTACGATACTGATGAACAGTATGCGGAAAAACTCAATGTTATTAAAAACAGCTATTTTAAATCAGATACAAAACAAGTAGATGATAATAAGAAAACTGCCGGCACCAACAATCCAGTTGTAAGTGGACAAAGTGATAGTCGTATGGATGGTGTAATGAGTGCAATTTCTCACTTATCAAAAAAATAATGGATTGAGTGATTGTTAACTTAAATTAATTCAATAAATTTTAAAGGAGTTAGAAAATGTATTTATCAGAACAAATTTCCGAGAAGTGGGATGGTGTTATCAAACATCAAGACCTTCCAGAAATTAAAGACCCTTACAAACGTGATGTAACTTTGCGTTTGTTGGAAAACCAAGAGCAGTTTTTAAAAGAAGCAGCTCCTACAAATCAAACTGGTGGTAACATAGATAACTGGGATCCAATTTTAATCTCTTTGGTTCGCCGATCTATGCCTCAGATGATTGCTTATGATGTTGCTGGTGTACAACCAATGACAGGCCCAACGGGCTTGATTTTCGCTATGAAATCTAAGTACGAAAATCAAGGTGGTACAGAATCATTCGGCGCAACTGGTACTGGTGCAGACGAATCAGATACAGATTTCTCTGGGCGTAATGCTGCTGGTGCAAATGGTTCTGCTAATGCTCATGTTACTACGGATGGAACGAATAATCCTTTCGATGGTACATGGACATACGGAACTGGTATGACAACTGCACAGGCAGAAGCTCTGGGCGACGCTGCTAACAACCATTTCGCAGAAATGGCATTCAGCATCGACAAAACTTCCGTAACTGCTAAATCAAGAGCTCTGAAAGCTGAATACTCTACAGAGTTGGCACAGGACTTGAAAGCAATTCATGGTTTGGACGCTGAAACAGAATTGGCGAATATTCTTTCTACGGAAATCTTGCAAGAGATTAACCGTGAAGTTATCCGTACAATCTATACAGTTGCTAAGCCGGGTGCTCAAACTAATGTTACTACTGCTGGTACATTTGACCTTGATACTGACTCTAACGGCCGATGGTCTGTTGAGAAGTTTAAAGGATTGATGTTCCAAATCGAGCGTGATCGAAATGAAATCGGTCATACAACTCGCCGAGGTAAAGGTAACTTTATGATTTGTTCCGCTGACGTTGCATCTGCTATGTCTATGGCAGGTATGTTGGAATCAGGTCATGCATTGAATGTAGACGATACAATGTCAACTTATGCTGGTACAATGAACGGCATGAAAGTTTATGTTGATCCTTACTA
>CEVA01220249.1_pt1 | contig 15648 bp, 8 predicted proteins | sample 361521 | NCBI WGS metagenome assembly CEVA01 (sample SAMEA2622823, study PRJEB7988) | marine metagenome | isolation source: saline water (ENVO:00002010), including
TGCCGTTCCTCCGCCTTCGGCTGTTTCTTATTCGCCGGCGGCATTTTGACCGTGATCAAATTCTCAAACACCAACGCCCCATCCGAGCCATCCTTTTCCAGCAATTGCGTTAAATCCAAATCCCCCTTCTTCGTCTCCCCGTCATGGCAATCAAAGCAGTACTGCTCAAAATGCTCCCGCGCCACCTCCGCAAAATCCCGCGGCGGCCGCTTGGCCTCGGCCATCAGAGCCAGCGCCAGCAACGCTCCAAGAGAAATCGTGAATGGCCTGTTCAAGAAGCTCATCAGCAGCCATCGTATCGATCCGACAAACCCCGGACAAGCCCTACCCATCACCCTGAATCTTGGCGAGCAGGGCACGCATTGCCTTCACACGCGCCGGGTGTTGATCCCACAGGTTGGTAGTTTCAGCGGGATCGGTTTTCAAGTTAAACAACATGCCTTTGCCGGTTGCCGGCCTCACGCGGTTGGTGCCCTGTCCTAATATGATTTTCCACGGGCCATCTCGCAGCGTTTTCACGCCGTTGCCGGCCTGGTTGACCATCGGGCCGCGCCGGGTGGGTTTTCCAAAAAACGCCGGCAACATATTCTCACTGTCCTCACCCGAGCCCTTGGGTAATTTCGCGCCAATTAAAGCCGCCATGGTGGCCAGCATATCCACGTGGCAAAAGACGTCGTGATTCACCGTGCCTTTTTTAAGGCGCCCGGGCCACCGCGCGATGAACGGCACACGATGCCCGCCTTCAAACGGCCACCCCTTGTAGCCGCGCAATTCGCCGGCGGACCGATGCCCGTTGCTGATCTGCGCCGTGCCTTCGCGTTCGCCGATCTTCACCGAACCGATTAATGGCCCGTTGTCGCTGGTGACAATCAGCAGTGTGCTTGCAGCCAGACCATGCTTTTCCAAGGCCGCCATCACGCGTCCCACGCAATGGTCCACCAGCCATACCATGTCACCCCGCACGCCGGCCTTGCTTTTGCCGGCGGCAAACTGAGGTACCAAGTGCGGCGAGTGCGGCACGGACAACGGCAGATACAAAAAGAACGGCCGCCTTTGCTGCTGCTTAGGCGTGGTGTCAGTCGCGGCGATGAAGCGCACGGCGGCATCGGTGAAACGGACATCCACGGTGGCGTTGTCCCATACCGCCGCCGCCATGCCCGAGCGCCAGCTGCCTTTCGGATTGCGATAGGTCGCCCCATTCATTCCGAGGAATTTGCCATTGGCGATAAAACAAAACGGCTGTTGATCGGTGGAACATCCAGCCGTGTAAAGGGTTTCATCAAACCCCAACGCTTCCGGCCCGCCGAAAATCGGCTGGGTGAAATCGATGCTCTCGCTCATCGCCCGGTCCGGATCCGGCCCGTGATACCACGGTAACGGTTTGTTAAAATCCACCGTGAACCGCGGCTTGGCCATGAAACCCAGGCCCAAGTGCCATTTGCCGAACAGGCCCGTACGATAGCCGCTTTGCTGCAGCAACGACGCCAACGTCACCCGCCCGCGCTCAATCAGCGGCGGCTCGAAATTGAACAGCACACTCTTCTGCAAGCGCGTGCGCCAGCAATACCGGCCCGTGAGCAGCGCATACCGCGAGGGAGTACAAAACGCTGCCGAACTGTGCGCATCCGTAAATCGCATCCCTTCGCGCGCCAACCGATCCATGTGCGGCGTGGGGATTTTGGAGCCGGCATTGTAGCTACCCACATCGCCGTACCCCATGTCGTCGGCCAGAATAAACACGATGTTGGGCCTATCCGCCGCGAGGGCCGACAGTGCCATCCACAAATAGAGCAATCCGATGCGCACAGGAGTTAGCGATAAAAATCCGCCCAACGGATTTTAATTTCAGTAGCGTTTTTGATAGCCAGACCCGGGATGGTTACTTCGTAATAATCCTTCCGATTGAGCCGATGTTGGCCATTCATGGGTTTAGATTGGTTGGCGGCAAGCGGTTAGAATCGAGGTGGGTTCTTCCTTCTCCTGCCCCCAGGGGAAGCGGCCCGGCTCCCTCCCTACCCTATGGTTTTTTGGTGAGAGTCCAGCGGCCGAGGCGATTCAACTGGCTCTCATGAATTGGTCGATGGCTCCGGCTTGTTTGAGACGATTGCGTTCCATAGTAAGATCAAGGTCACCGTAGTGCTCGATGGGGTTGCCGTAGGCGTTGAGCAAGGTAGTGTACCAGTTACTCAAAGTCTTGTGGCCTTCCGTGCCGTGGAAAGGCAAGCGGATGTAGCGGCCGGCGAGGTCGAGTTTGGAGTTTTGACCGGTCAAGAGAACCATGGGCGCTTCATTATCGGGGCCGTGGTGGCCGGCTCCGGTTTCGGGCATGTAAATGATCGTGGTATAGTCGAACAGGGTGCCGTTGCCCTCAGGAATGGACTTGAGCTTAGTGATTAAGGTGTGAACCTGCCTCATGTGATGGGTCTTGATGGCATTGCGCATGTAGGCGGCGCGGCTGTTCCCAGCGCCGCCGTGGCCGACCGCGTGGATACTTGTCTTTTCTTTGTTCTCGGGTAGGGAGGCAATCTTTGTGCCAAGGTCGTCAATGGTATAGGTCACGACGTTGGTCAGTCCGGCAGCCAGCGCGGCGATGATAACGTCGGTGAATGCGGCCTGCTTCTGAGGCAGAGTAGCATTCTGTCCTCCTCCAGCATGGATCGGGTCGATTTTTGGGAGGTGTTGGTTGATCTTGTTCCCGAGTGCTGTGACCTTTGTGTTTCGGTTTCGGATGGACTGCAAGGAGTCCACCTGGTTTTGAATCTTGCGATATTCACCGCCGTTGAGCCCGTTAAGGCGTCCGGATTCCTTTTCGCGCAGGTAATCTAACAAAGCGTTATCGGACACGACTGCACCTGGATCGTTCACGGACTTGAACAGTTCGTTGTACGCGGTCATCGGGTCTGCATAGCAGTAATTGCGTTGTTGTGGTGCAGGCGCCGAATAACCGGAGACGATCCCTGTCCGAATCTCACGGCCATGAGGAACCGCGAGGGACATCTCCACGTGTCCAAAAGGGGAAGGGAAAAGTTTGGCGAGTTCAAAGTCGACTGTTGCCCGCTTAATGTTGCTCAAAACGTTGCGTCCAGCCTTAAACGCCCCCATGCAGCCCGAGTAGGAGTAATGCCCTCCTCCGCTGACACACATGGATATGCCGTGCAGTATGGTCATGTTCGCCTTGTGCTCGTCCAATCCTTTCAGCCAGTCGGGCAACTCATGTTTGGATAGGTCCAATTCGAAGGCTTCCTTCTCCTTGTGTTTCTTCAATTCCTCCGAGGAAAAGGAAGGGAGCCCGAATTGGGATGGCAGATTCCCGTTGGATTTTCGAATAAAGATGAATCGGTGCGGAGTTCCACGATCCGAACGCTTCGTATTCGCGGTCGCAAGGTGGGTAAACGATGGGGTGAGCGCCAGACCTGCGGTACCCAGCGCGGTTTTCTTCAAAAGTTCCCGGCGGTTGATCAACATAGCTTATTCCTTGGTGTTGCGTTTACGATAAATAAAGGAGTCGGAGGTTAAAAGGGAAACGATCACTTCATCGAAGCTGCCGTCGTTTTCGAGGTACGCTTTGTCCGCATCCATCAACGTCTTGGAGTCGGAAAGGGTTTCATTGCGCCCCAAAAAGTAGCGGAAGGCATGGCGGATGATCGATTGACGGACTTTGGTGGATTTGGCCAAACGGTCGATCAGGTCGAACGCATCCTTGACCTCGCCATCCAGCTTGGGGTCACCCGTCCCTTCCAGCACTCCGCGGGGGTCCACGGGCAAGGTCTTGTAAACGGCCAGCGAGGCACCAAAGGAATTCAATTCTTCTCGCTTAGCCTCCTTGATCAGGTTGTCAGGGTGCTCGAGGTTTTCCAAGGTGCGATAACGGCCGAAGTCATCGTAGTTCTCGAAGGGGAAGCCGAGTGGATCCATCTTTTGGTGGCAACGCCAGCAATAGGAGTCGGCGGTCCGGTTTTCCATGCGTTGTCGAAGCGTCTTGTGGGGATCGGGAGGAATCACGGCATCCACCGTGATGGGTACGTCGGGGATCGTCCCGGCCAACAGCTTTTCGCGGATCCATTTGCCGCGGTGGATCGGGTCGGTCTCCAGGTTTTGCGCATGGGCGATCAGCCAGGCGGGATGGGTCAGGATGCCCTTGCGGTTCGGGATGGTTGCGGGTTGGCTGGGCGGGTAGTCCCAAGTTCGCCAGTCGAGGTTCCAATAGGTCGTGACCTGTTCGCCACGCATCTGCTGTCCGCTCCGGCCGAGCACCGGGCCGCCCCACCAGAATCCCATGCCGTTCTTCATGTAAGGCAGGGCTCCGGATTGGCCTTCGCTGAAATGAAGCAAAAGCCCTTCCATCAACTTCTGGAGCTTCCTGAGAATTTTGGGGTGATCGCCCTTTTTCTCACGCTGAAACTCCCAGTGGGTTCTCAGGAAAGCCTCGTGGGGCGCGACATCTTCCGGCTTCCACTCCTTCCAGTCCGTGTCCTTGAACCTGTCGTAAATACTTTTCAATGAATCTGAAGCGGCTTGCATCGATGCGTTGTCCCCATTGTGGAAGACATAGAACTTGTCGGTTGTGAGGAGTTCTTCAAAAACGTGTTTGTCCTTCTCCAGGATGTGTTCCACCAACATGTCCCCCTCTTCGATCAGTCGGCTGACGGCTGGCTCGTGCCGGCCGGCTCCAAACCGGCTGTCGTCCTTGAAGACCTTTAACGCTTTAGGATAGCCGAAAAAGTCGCGAAAGAACCGGAGCTTCCGGATCGGCTGATCCGTCACGCTGGGGTTGATGTTGGCCGCCTGCACCGCCTCGTCGATGATCGTCCACCGATCGCGGCGCTTGAGCATCCGTCGAACCTCGCGCTCGTAATCCTCACGCGTCTTGAGCCGGCCTTCCCGTGCCGCCTTCGCCAGCTCGGAGTCCGGGCTGGAGTCGGTCAGCGCGTAGGCGAGGGCATAACTCGCATCCCTCGGCGACATCATCCGCCGGCCATGTTCATCCGCAGCGCCCGCGCCGAACTCATGGCGGTATGCGAATTCGGTATTCAAGATCAACGACTCGACCAGTTTGCCAATTGCCTGTTGTCGCTCGAGGTTGCCCATCAACAGCTTGAGCAGTCCGCGGTTTTCCGCGCGCTCCGCTTCGCTGGGCTCACGCTCAAAAACCCTTGCGTACAACTCGTCGATCATCGCGTTGATCCGAGCGTCGCTCACTCCGGCCTCCGAGGTTCGTTCCCTCTTGAACGAGTCGGTCCAGTCGGACATGCATTTGTCAAGGATCGCCTGATAGGTGTCACCCTTCTTCCGATGCTTCCGGATCGTCCCGGCAATGACTTGCATCTCGGCATCCTCTAACGGCTTGTAGGCGGGTGCGGAGCCCCGCTTCTTGGCTTCGCTGTAAATGAGTTCCATGTCCCAGTGATCCCAGAACAACTTCATCAGCTCGACACGATTCCGGATGCGATGGTTGGGGACACCTTGCACGAACCAGTCGCGTTCGGCCTGCAAGATGATCTTTTCGTGGTCTGCGCGCTGTTCGTTCAGATAAGGCGCCCAAGGCTCGCCCTTTATATCCTTTTCTACCCTGGTCGCGTCCTCGGTGACTTTGTACGGGGTTTCCTTGTAAGTCACGATGCTGCGGAACACCGCGTCGACGTCTTGCTTGTCGAGCCCATTGATAAACTCGGGACGTTGAATCCGATACGTTTTCTCACCGGGAAACTTTCTTGGCCGCATACCCGGGAAAGGAATGTCGACACGCACAAGCTTGGGCAGGAGCGCCTCGTCCTTCTCGCCATAAATATCCTGCAGAATGCGTTCCATGTATCCGTCGGTGGTCAGGAATCTTTCCCGTGACCGCAGGGTTTCCCGGTGCCTTAGCTCGTCCGCCATCAACGCGTACATCGCCGGGTACTGCGACCTCATCGCCGACTCGGACGACATATGCCCGGCGATCCGCTTGGCATTGCCAACCATGGTCAGCAAATGACCGGTCGTCAGAGCTTCCTTACCGTAGTACCGGACACCGACCTTATCAGGCAGGAGGAAGGGATTGGTAATTGTCCGGCGGAACTTGTCGCCACGCTCGGTCTTAGGGCTCCAGTGGACACCGCTGTCACCGGCGACCCGGTGGGAGGTTCCATAGATGGTGCGCGTCGGTTTGTAATCGAGCAGGCGGTTGGCCTTTTCATTGAAAATAAACTCACTGATCATCCAGCGTCGGTCATAAGAGTACCCCGGCAGATCCGCGTACTCGCCAGAGAAGAGGTCCTCATGCTTGACGACATTGCCGTACTCAAATCGTTTTAATTTCTCCGCCAGTACTTTCGCTGCCTTGCCTGTGAGTTGGCTGTTCAGCCATTGCTGGAGAATTTTCTTCTCAGATTCTGACGGCTGCTTTTCCTTTTCTGGCGGCATTTCGCCAAGTTGGATTATTTCTTGAATCTTGCTGAAAAGCTTCTGGCGATCGACCGCGTCGATGGTTTCCAAGACATCCAGCCGTACTTTGGCCTTTTGTTTTTCAGGGCCATGGCAGGCAATGCAATAAGTGCCAAGCACTCGCGTCGCTTGCTCCTCCAGTGCAATCGGGTCTAATTCGGCAGAGGCCTTGCAGAATTGTTGGGTGATACAAACGGCCACAAAAGCCATCAAGCCCCGTAACCCAGTTTTGCAACGTGTCCAATGAATGATCATTTCTGCAGTATTCTGGTTCCTAAAAAATGGAGATAAACCCTTTATTGGCCTCGTAATTCTTCAAGCCCTTAAGGCAGCTTTTTTTATGACGCATGGATTGATCTAACAAGGTCAAAATAGGAACTGGCAAGGGTACCACCCACGTCCCCGCACCCCATGTCATCGGACAAGATCAGGACGATGTTCGGCTTGCCCGTCCCGAGAGCCGACAGTGCCATCCACAAATAAAGCAATCCGATGCGCACAGGAGTTTAGCGATAAAAATCCACCCAACGGATTTTGATTTCCTTCGCGCCCTTGATGGCCGCGGCGGGAATGGTGGCCTCATAATACCCCGGACGATTAAGCCGGTGCTTACCCTCGAGCGGTTTGCCCGTGGGATCGAGCAGGCGAATGTTCAAAGCTTCCCGCGGAAGCCCTTGTTGGCCCACTTTCACATTAATGCCTTCGAGGCCCTTGAGGCGGAGGCGCAGCTGCAACTTCGCCGGCCAATCGCCGCGCGCCAACCGCAGCGTGCCTTGGCCAATGCCGAATTCGTCGGTGATCTCCACGCCCACACCGCCGTCGCGAAAGCCGAGGAACTGCATCCGCCGCGGTTTATCGTGCGGCCCTTTCTCCGCGTAAACCAATTCCAGCACGCGATCCCGGGTGCCGAGGGTCACCGGTTTTTTTTCGAAACGAACCGGTTGAGGCAATGGATTCTCCAACAGCTTGCCTGAGCGAGTGGTGCGCGTGAGTTGCTCATAAATCAACCCGCCCTCTTTCACCGTCACCCGCGCGCGGCCGGCCAGAATGCCGTACAGCTTTAGCTCCAGCACGCCGTCTTTTTCGCTCCACTCCACCAGGCCCTGTGACAGGCCGACGTGCAATGCCCCCTTGCCGTTGGCGCGCAGGTGTAGTTCCATTTTAAAATCTTTCTCCGCCGGATACGTGTGCAGTTTGCCTGGTGCCTTGCCGGGCGGCAGTTGATCCTTGTAGCGCTTCACCGCATCCTCCCAAGCCGCACGCGCCAGCCGATAAACCACCGCGCGCCCGGGATCATCCGGCGCCACCCGCCACTCACGGAAGTACGCCTGAATAGTCGTGTTGGGCACAAACCTGGCCTCGCTATTGATGTAGCCCTGTTCACCGGTTTGTGTGTCGGCGACAAATATTCGGCCCGCCTCACGATTGGGGCCACGCTGGATTTTGAAGCGCGGCTCACACACCAGTTCACCCTTGGCATTGATCACGCCGGCAAGATTTTTGCGGGACGATCCAATCAGGTGCACACCGTGGATGTGATGATCGGAAAGTGTATCGTGCTCAAACGGCACAATCACTTTTCCCGCTGCATCAAACACCCCAAAGCGCCCCTTCAATCCGCCGCCAAACCGACCGCCTCCGAGGTACACCAGCCGCTCGTATTTTATCGGCACTACGAGCTTCAGTTGGGCTCCCAGTGCCCCTTCCCGCTCGCCCTGCTTCACAATCACATGCCCGCTGGCCAACGCAAAGAGGTCATCATAAACCGCCTCAGTCTTCGCCTTACCATCAGCCGATATGGCCCCATGTTTGTTGCGAAACTCGTACCGCACAAAATCGTGAAACGCCAACACCTCCCCCTTCAACGCCGCATGATCCTTGCGCAACGCGCCCCCACGCACGCCGATCGATTCCGAGCCCCCAAACCGCCGCACCATGCCATCCACCCGCATCACCGCGTGGTAGGTGTAATAGGCAAAATCAACGTGCCCTTCGGTCAGGATGCGCCGCTCATTTAATTCCAGCGCACGATTCCCATCCTCATCCAGCGTGATGCGCCATGCCTTCGCACGGTCGGCGGGCAGTTGCTGAAGTTCCTCGGCGGACAAACCGGCGGCCCCAATCCATACCAGGAACATCCATCGCATGCCGCAGCATCCCCGAGCCAACCGTGTCCGTCAAAGCATATTGGTTTGCCCCCGCTCTTGCCCCGCACTAGCCTCGTCGTTCGCATGAAACATTTGGTTTTTTTGTTGCTGGTTTGGCTGTGGTGTTCCGAATCCATTGTGGCCCGGCCGAATCTGGTGTTGATCTTCATTGATGACATGGGCTACGGCGATATCGGGCCATTTGGATCCCAACTCAATCGGACGCCACACTTGGATCGCATGGCGAAAGAAGGGCGCAAGCTCACCAGTTTTTACGCCGCGCCGGTTTGCTCGGCCTCACGGGCACAGTTATTGACCGGTTGCTACGCGCCCCGGGTCGGCGTGCCGGGCGTGTTTTTTCCTGCGAGCCGCAACGGTTTGAACCCCAAGGAACACACGATCGCCGAGTACTTGCGCGAGCTGGACTATACCACCATGTGCGTAGGCAAATGGCATCTGGGCGATCAACCCGAGTTCCTGCCCACGCGGCATGGGTTCGACGGCTACTTCGGCATCCCCTACTCCAACGACATGGGACGCACTGCCGCCGCCACGGGCAAGCGCGTGCATCCGTTGCTGCGCGATGACAAGGTAGCCGAGCTACTGGAGGATGAAGGCCAGCGACGCATCACCCGGGAGTATACCGAGGAGGCCGTGAAATTCATCGAAGCCAGCGCCAAGGCGGAAAAAAACTTTTTCCTCTACCTGCCCCACACCGCCATGCATGTGCCGCTGTATCCGCACCCGGATTTTGCCGGTAAATCCAAGAACGGCGTGTACGGCGATTGGGTTGAGGAAGTCGATTGGAGCGTCGGGCAGGTGTTGGAGACCTTAAAAAAGCTGAAGCTCGCCGAGAACACGCTCGTGCTGTTCACCAGCGACAACGGCCCGTGGACGTCCAAGGGTAAAGCCGGAGGTGTATCAGGGCCGTTGCGCGGTAGCAAAGGCTGCACGCTGGAAGGCGGCGTGCGCGAACCGACCCTCGCCTGGTGGCCAGGTACCATCGCGCCCGGCACGGAATCCGCCGGCATCGCCGGCACCACCGATGTGTTGCCCACCTTCGTTTCCTTGGCTGGCGGTAAAATCAAACAGGACGTGAAAATCGACGGCCTCGATGTCTCCGATTGGCTCCTCGGCAAAGCCGAACAATCCCCGCGCGACACCTGGCATTACTTCCGCGGCACCAAGCTGCAGGCTGTGCGACAGGGCCCATGGAAACTCGCCCTCACCGGTCAATCGCTAGGCATGGGCTTCCGCCAGCGCAACGCTGATCTGGCCAACGGCGGGCGCCTTTACAATCTGGAAAATGAAATCAGCGAACAAACCGACCTCGCCGCGCAACATCCGGACATTGTCGCGCGCCTGACGCAGCTTGCTGAAACCATGACTGCCGATCTTGCCGCCAACAAACGCCCGGCCGGTTTTGTGGAAAATCCAGTTACTCTATATCCTACCACCAAAAAGGCCCGCCGTTCAGACCCCATAAACCCAACGAAACCCATTGACTGGAAAAAGGTAAAGCTCGGTCATACGTACTCCACTGCTTCGCTACCGGAACTAAATGGTAAATCAATCCTGATTAATGCAACCATTGAAATACCGGCTGGGAAAAAAGCCCACGGCGCCATTATTGACCATGGTGGTACGAAGACAGGCTATGCGTTGTACGCCAAACAAGGTATCCTATATTTCTGTGTGCGCTACGGCCAAAAATCCTTTCAAAGGATTGCAGCTATTCAGGGGCAGCAATCCAAACTGAATGTAATCGTGCGCTTTAATGCAGAAAATCTTTCCCTGCAAGTAGGAAGAAACTCGACTACTGGTGGATCAAATCCTCAGGGATTACTACATACACATCCAAAAGAAAACTTCGCGGTTGGGCATTTTGATAACGATCCCGTTGATTCTGAATCCCCCAAAGAAGCCATTAATGGACACCTAGTCGAACTGAAGGTCTCGACCCCATAAAATTTATAATATGAGTAAAACTCACCTGTTTCTAATAATACTACTTACGCCTCTTCTATTGCTTGGAGCTGACCAAAAACAGCCCAACATCGTCGTCATCATGGCGGATGATGCCGGCTTTTCGGATTTCGGCTGTTACGGCGGAGAGATTGAAACGCCCGTGTTGGATAAACTCGCAGCCAACGGTCTGCGGTTTTCGCAGTTTTATAATACCGGCCGGTGTTGTCCTTCGCGGGCGGCGTTGCTGACTGGCGTGTACCAACATCAGGCGGGCATGGGGCACATGACGCGGGATCGCGGGTTGCCCAGCTACAGTGGCACGATCCTGCCCAACGTGCCGACGCTCGCCGAGCGGCTGCGTCAGGGCGGTTACCGCACGATGATGACCGGCAAATGGCATCTCGGCACCGAGCCGAAACAATCGCCCGTCGCGCGCGGGTTCGATCGCTTTTATGGCACGCGAAACTTCATCGATTCCTACTTCACCGTGCTGGAGCATTGCCCTGTGTTTCTCGATGACAAGATTGTACTGCCCGGCACCGAGACGCCCGTGAACCATCTGCGGCCCGATCAGGAATGGTACACCACCGATGTCTTCACCGATTACGCACTACATTTCATGGACGAGGCGTTTACGAAACACGCCGATCAACCGATTTTTCTCTACGTCGCCCATAACGCGCCGCATTTCCCACTGCATGCGCGCGAAGAGGATACTAAAAAGTACCGCGGCAAATTCCGCGATATAGGCTGGGACAAATTGCGCGCGGAGCGTTATCGGCGCATGGTGCAGATGGGCCTGATTAAAAAAGACTGGCAGCTCTCGCCTTCGGATGTGCCTCAATGGGAAACCTACGACGCCAAGCTGCGCGACGAGCTCGACCTCAAGATGGCGCTCTACTCGGCCATCATTGACCGCATGGACCAGAACATCGGCCGGATTATAGCCAAGCTCAAGACCGCCGGTCGACTGGAAAACACCTTATTCCTGTTCATGGTGGACAACGGCGTGCCCGGCACCGGCGTGCATGATTGGCGTGGGCTCTTCGCCAAGAACGGTCGGCATCCCGAGACTCGCGTGGACAACTACGCCGAGTGGGGCCGACGCGGGGGTTGGTCCTCAAGCTCCGGCCGCGGCTGGGCCAACCTCAGCAACGCTCCTTTCCGCATGTATAAGCGCTACACTCATGAAGGCGGTGTAGCTACACCCCTCATTGTCCACTGGCCCGCCCGCCTCAAGGACAAGGGCACCCTGCGCCACACGCCCAGCCACCTCATCGACATTGCCCCCACCTGCCTCGCCGCCGCTGGGTTGCCGGTGAAAAACATGGAAGGCGAAAATCTTCTGCCGGTGTTTACGAAAGACAACGCCCGACCACGCACCCTGTTTTGGGAACACGAAGGCAACCGCGCCGTGCGTCAGGGCGATTTCAAGCTCGTCGCCCTGCACAACGCCCCTTGGGAATTGTACAACATGGCCCGAGACCGCAGCGAACTGCGGGATCTTTCCAAGGCCATGCCGCAAAAGGCCGCTGCACTGCAAAAACTCTACGAAGGCTGGGCCCGCCGCGTCGGCGCCAAGCCGTGGGATGAGGTGAGCATAATTCGAAAACCGAAGCCGAAGAAAAAGTAGCCGCTATTCTCGCAGCTCAAGGATCGCAAAGATCGCGCGGTGATCAGATGCCACGGCTTCGTCGAGCACCTTCGTCTCGATCACCTTCCACCGTGTCGCGGGCCGCACGAGGATGAAATCAATCTGCCGCGTTGGCTTACCCACCGGCACGGTTGGCATGGGCTTGGCATTTGTGGGTGTCCATGATTTTTGAAACTCTTTCAGCGTGCGACTACCGAGCACGTCGTTCAAGTCGCCCGCCAGGACCGTCGGCACGGTAGGCTCTTTGCCCGCCATCGTGTTGATGAAGATGGCTGACGCCAGCCGCTCGCCATCCGACCGTCGATGATCAAGGTGCGTACCGAGCAATCGCAACGGCCGGCCGCCAGGCAGTTTAAAGCCAACCTCCAGCACCCCGCGTTGTTCGCCCGAATCCACGTTGGGCAACAGATGATTCTGATGTTGATCTATCGGCAGCCGTGACAAGATCGCGTTACCGTAATACCCGCCCTGTAATGGAATGTTCGCCCCGAACGCATGCTGCATCCCGGTGAGCCGCGCCAGTTCAGCTGCCTGATCCACACCCTCCGAGCGGCCGGCCTTGTTGTCGACCTCCTGCAGCGCAACCAAATCCGGCTTTACCGACAGGATCACCTTGGCGATCCGCGGCACATCCAGCTTGCGATCCACCCCGGCAGCGTGATGGATGTTATAACAAAGCACACGCAACCGGATGCCCTGCTGTCCGGCAAAGACCACCTGTCGTCGGGCGCGGTTGATGCCAATCAATCCCCCGGTCACCGGATCATTCGCCAAACCCTGCCCGGTAAACGGCACGGCATGTTGGCCGACGTACTCCAGCACACCACCCACCTTAGGTAGGCGCAGCCGGAAGGCGACCGGATCATCATGGCCAGTCACCCACAATTCGTCCCCACGCCAAATGCCGCCGGACAAACTGTACCGGCCCAACTGGCCAATCACCTTTTGCGGGTACGTCCAGCGTGCCAGCTCACGCCATTGATCATCGTACTTGGCGAGAAACGTCTTGGCGTTGCCGGCACCGTAATGCGCGAAGTTGCACCACCAATGCCCGTCCTTGTGCAGCACCCACACCAACGAACCGCCGGCTTTGCCGAAGGCCTTGAAGTTCGTTAGCTTCATCGTGTCGACATCCAGCACCTTGATCTCGCTGCGCTCCGGCTTGAGCGGATAATTCGAGTGTGCGCAGAGCAGTTTGCCCTGCAAAAAAAAGCCGCTGTTCAAATGTCGCGCCGCGCCGGTACTCACGGCCAAACGCTTGCCGGTGGCGCGATCATACTTTGCCACCGACCGGCTGGTGATGGCATACACAAACTCCCCTTCCGCAGCCGCCGCCTGATGAGCTTCCGACGCCGGGAGTTGGCGCGTGGCAGTCCAGCTCGCCGCAGCCAGTGAATTGCATCCGACCAGAATTGTGAGCCATATAAACCGCATGTTATTTCTTGGGAATCTCATTGACGGTGTAATAGGCGTGACGATGCAGCAGCTCGCCCTGACGCCGATCGCGCAATGCGCCGAGATCGAATTCGTGCACATGCCCGCGCTTGAGTTCGCTGAGCGTGATGCGCGCACTGAGGCCGTCGGCAGCCAGCTCGGCGCCCTGCACAGTGGGTGTAGTTTGATCAACCTCCGGCCCGCCGTAACCACCATGGTAAATGTGCGTGAAAGTGGTGACCTGATAACTCTTCGGATCGTTGCCGGTCTTGGCATCAACCGGTTTGGTAAACAGGATTTTGAATCCATCGGGCGTGATGTGGATACGCTTAATTTCAAAGGGCATTTTCCCGGTCCAATCTAACCGCTCCAGCGCAAAGGGTTTAATACCGCGCACTGGCCAGCCCCGATTGGTACCGCCGGCCAGCAAACGGCCCTTGGGAGTGAACTGCACGTTCAGGATCCCGGTCGAGAGCCCTTCACGAAAGGGATAACAGGCGCCCTGCCACACGCCGTTGATCTGCTCGGTGGTCGCGCGCATGATGATCGATTGTGTGTAGTCTCCGAGGAATATCTGGTTTTCGAATGGCCCAAACTTGCCGCCCGTCTTATCAACCACGTAACCGGTGATTGAACGCCCCATGCGGATGTAAGGAAACACCACGGCGTACGGCACAAGCTCCTTCACCTTTTCCTTTTCAGTGACAATTCGGGTGCCGCTTTCCGGCGCGACCGGCCGCTTGAGGTCCGGCGCGTACGAGTACCAGTTGAAACTCACCGGATGCCCCATGAACCCGCCGGGCTTCAGAAATTTGAGGCTGCACGAGGAATTCCACGGCCCTTGACTCTCAATGTAAAACAGCGCGCCGTGTTCGTTAGGCCCAATGCCGCCCGGGCTGCGCAGGCCGCTGGCGATGGGGATACTCTTGCCTTCCGGAGTGATTTTCATCGCCCACCCGCGAAAGAGTGCGCGTGAGTGGTAAGAGGCAGAAAGCCCGAGCGCCACGTAGAGGTTTCCCTGCGCATCAAACTTCGAGCCAAAGGCGTACTCGTGATAGTTGCGATAGCCCCACGCATCGGACACCGTCTCAAATCGGTCCGCGCGCCCATCGCCATTCGTATCGCGCACTCGAGTCAACTCTGCGCTGTGAGTTACGTACAGGGCATCCTTCTCGCCTCGGCGATGGGCTAGGCCGAAAATCTCATCCAGACCCTCGGCAAACTTCTCGAAGCGCGGCCGTGGCTTTTCGTCATCCACGCCGCTCATGAAATAAATATCCCCCCGCCGCGTGCCGATCGCCATACGGTTGTCCGGCATTAACTCAAACGCGCCGGCCTCAATCACCTGCCCCTTGGGAATCGGCACACTGACCACCCGATAATACTCACGCTCACGCTGCTCCGTCCCCCAACGCGCGCCCACTTCCTCGGCCTGCACGCCGGGCAGCAGCGCCAACAAGCCGGCCAGACCGATTGCCTTGTATTTAACGCGACAACTCATAACGAATCCCACATTCCGATTTCCCCTTGGGCAGATTAAGTTTCAACAACAACTCCTTGGCGTCACCTTGGCCGCGGAGCAGCGCATTGGCTTCCGGCACCCAAACCTTGAGTCCGTCCGTGCCATACTGGCCCGGCGCCAGTTTCTGAACCTTACCGGTCAACACGCGAAAATAAATCGTCTCCGCCTTCGGCGCCTCCAACCGCAACGTACGCACGAGCCCCGTCAGGCGATTGGTCACCAGGGCATGGGAGCAATCCGTCACACTCACCTCGCCAGTATGGTACAAAAAGGTCGGCACAGCATCCTTGTCCAGTTGATAGCCGCCAAACCGGTAGCCGCGATTGCGGGGGTACAGCGGATCAGGATTGACCGGATTCTCCTTGGTCATCACCGGATGTAACGGCCATGGCGCATCGGGCTTGGCCAAGCGATAAAACGCCACGTCCTGTGGCAGCTCGATTGCGCGGCCCTTGGGATTAAAATTCCCTGCGCCTTGGCCGCCCCAGTACACGCTCACA
>CEVA01176703.1_pt1 | contig 15647 bp, 12 predicted proteins | sample 361521 | NCBI WGS metagenome assembly CEVA01 (sample SAMEA2622823, study PRJEB7988) | marine metagenome | isolation source: saline water (ENVO:00002010), including
GTCGATCCACGACTTTGTCGAGGATGTAAGGCAAACTGCCAGGGTTGGGTGAAAGCTGGTCGAGATGGAAGTCGGGTCCCGGCATTCGCACCTCTTCCGGATCCATCGCACCGCTCCCAAGGAGGATGCGATGGTCTTCTGTGGGGCGATAGTAGACTCCATTGGCGTCGTCGTTCGTGGCAGGAAGCTGTGGGGGGCCGTCGAAAGGTCGTGTGACGAATCGTTCGTGTACGAAGCTTCGTACGGGCAGGGGTTGGCCGATTCGGTCGAGGAGGGCGTTGGCCCACGCGTTTACTGTACAGACCGTCGCATCGGGTCGCAGTTCCTCGCCGCCCGCCAGACGGACACCGCGCACGTGGCCAGCTTCGACCATGAGGTCCTCGACGGCGACCCCCTCACGGACCTCGACGCCCAGATCGACGATCTTCTTCGTGAGGGCGGGGATGTAGCTGTCGGGCTCGCTCCAGCCGCCGCGAAGGTCGAGGACTCCGACTTCATTCTTTTCGATCCGGAGATCGGGGAACCGCGTTTCGATCTGCGAACTGTCCAACACATCGAATCTCGATCCAGCCTCGCGTTGCATATCGTGTAACTGCGACGCGGTTTCGAATTGTTCCTCGTCGTAGATGGCCATACACCCGACCTGGTGGAAGGTGTAGTCGTCGAGGATTTCGTCGAACCGTTCGAAGATGTCGAAGCTCACTCCTCGGGCCACTGTTGCCGCACGGTTTCCCTGGAGCATTGTGTTGACGGCGCCCGATCGGCTGCTCGAGCCGCTCCCCACGCGGTCCTTTTCGAGGAGGGTAACCGTGGCACCCCGTTCTGCGAGGTGGAAGGCGGTGCTCAGACCGGCGAGACCGGCGCCGACGATGACGACTTCGATGTTGGGCATGGTTTCTGGCTTCCGAGATAGAGTTGGCTCGTCGGGCGGCGCGCTCTACGGGGCTGTTTCTACATAGTCCGGGACGTCGATCGGGGTTCCGCCCTGTCTGGAGGATTCCCAGGCGGCCAGGATGGGGCCGAGTGAATAAAGCCCGTCGTGGTAGTCGTTGAGCAGACCGTCATCCTTACCCGTTCGGATAGCCTCGCAGAACTGAAAATCGATTTCGTGCCAGGGGTTGAAGTCTTCGCCTTCGAACACTTTCTCGCCGTTCACCTCGATGTAATCGTATCGATGGATGGCGAGGTAGCCCCCTTCGTAGTAGAAAAGGAAATAGGGCTCGTTCGGAGGAACGGTTGGAGTAACGCTGATAAAAGCGAGGGTCATGGTCCCGCCATTCGACATCAAGAAGTTGAATGACGCCGAGGTGGGAGAGCGATGGCGCTCGGGATCGTGCTTGAGATACCCCTGGGCGGTGGCCACGTCGAGGCCGCTGACGAACCTGGCATAATCTACGGCGTGGGGGCCCCAGTCGAAGAAAGAAGAGGCGCCTTTTTCAAACACGCCGTGCCAGGTGTCCCTGCTGCGAACGTCGGGGACGTCACGGATGCTTTGGAATCGGATGTGGGTGACTTCCTTGCCTTCGAGAAGGCGCTTGGCTTCCTGAAAGATCGGTCGATACCGCTCACGGAAGCAGACGGTACTGAGGACGCCCGCCTCGCGCACGGCGTTGTCGATACGGCGGGCGACAGACATCTCGATGGCCTGAGGTTTCTCGCTGAATAAATGAATGCCCTTCGAGGCCGCGGTCGCTTCGATGTCGGTCCGGGCGAAGGCGGGGACGATCGACCACATCGCGTCGATCGACTCTTTATCGAGCATGTCGTGCCCGTCGGTATAGACGCGGGGGATGTCGAATCGCCCTGCGGTGTCCTTCGCTTTCTGCTCGTCGAGATCGCAGATGGCTACGATCTCGACACCGTCGATGGAGGTCAGGTTGGGAAGATGCTGGTTATTCGAGAAGTTTCCGGCGCCGAGGACGGCGACTTTAATGGATTTCGACATGTACACCTCAAGGCAACACGAAGGCTCGAAGTCGCGAAGAGACCAACAAGCGACCAGACGACGACTTCGATGGTTGAACCGCGAGAAACCGGGTTAGACTGAAATCATTGCTTCCGACAAACGGATACGGAATCCCTGCCGCATTTAGATCCACGAATCCCGAGCTACAACTCCACGTTCAGCTTTTGCGCCCACTCGAGAATCTGGTCCCAGGTGCCGTCTTCGATGAAGATGCCTTCCGCATCCCGTTGGGCTTTGACGCGGGCCTCGATCTCACCTGGAAGGAGAATTTCCCTGAATCCTTCGGCGGGAGGGGAGGATTTGACGTGCGCGATGAAGATGTCGGACTCCTTGTAGAATTCCTCGATCGGAAGGAATTGAGCGACGTCGACGATGATGAGGAGGACGCCGTTGCTGTTCCGCTGGTCTTTCCCGATGCATCCGGTGCCGCTCAACACGCCGGCGAGGATCTCGATAGCGACGTTGAGCCCATAGCCTTTGTGACCGGCAGCCGTTCCTCCCAGAGGCAGGATGCTGCCGGGAGGATCGCCATACAGTTTGTGAGGATCGTTGGTCGGTTTCCCGTCCGAGTCGAGGAGCCAGCCATCGGGTGTGGGCTCATTGCGGTTCCGCTTGACGCGCACTTTACCCTCCGCGACGACGGTCGACGTCATGTCCATGACAATCGGTTCGCCCGAGGAATGCGGAATCCCGAAAGCGATGGGATCCGTGGCGAGACGAGGCTCGGTTCCACCCCAGGGCGCCATCCGGAAGGCGGGAATGCCTACAGCGTTGACGAACAGGAAGCTGATCATGCCCTGTCGCGCGATATGGTCGACGTAGCTGCCGAGCCGCCCGATGTGGTTCGAGTTTCTTACGGTGACGGCGGACAGGCCGTGTTTCTTCGCTTTGTCGAGTCCGATGTCAACGGCACGTGTCATGGTCACCTGGCCGAATCCCCAGTGACCGTCGAGGGTTGCGGTCATCGGATTTTCCTGGACGGTCTCGATTTCGGCGTTGGGAACGATGTCGTTCTTCTCGACGGAGTCGAGGTACTGCGGGATGCGAATCAGTCCGTGGGAGTCGTGACCCGTACTGTTGGCTTCAGCGAGCAATGTCGCGACGAGTTTTGCGTTGTCGGGGGAGGTCCCCGCCCCGGCAAGGATTCTGGAGATGGTGTCGATGAGTTCGTCCAAGGTGAAACTTGGCATGTGGAACCTCTTGTTCGGTGTTCGGTGAAACCGAGTTCAGCGAAAGATTCGCGTGATGATCTCGGGGTGGCTGAGACCGGATGTGCGGAGCCGGGTGTATTCCTCCCAATGCTCCCAGGACCGGCGCTCGTGGTTGCGAATGTCGTACTTGTGCTCAAATTCGGGAGAGATTCTGCCTTCGGAAAGCATCTGTGACAGAGGGTATCCCTTCTCGTTGAGTGGGAGACGCACGATTTCGTGGTTCCGGGCGGATTGATACAGGGCCATCATCAACTCTACCGCGTGGCGTGACTGGGTACCCTCGCTACAGTAGGATGAGGCCTCGTCGAGCCATGCTTTGAGCCCTCTGGCCTGCGCGGCGTAGGCCACGCGGAAGAATCCCTCCAGTCCTGCGTCGTTCGCGGACGTCTCGATTTCCGTATCCCAGGAAACAGGGAACGGCTCGGGATTGTGGCCGTGAGAGATCACCCTGAGGTGATCGGGTCTGACTTCGATCAGACCGTCAGAGCCCTGGACCGTCATCTGGTCGGGCTCATTCCGGGTCGTCAGGTCCGACTGGAACAGACACTGGACGCCGCCCTCGAAGGCCATCAGTCCCACGCACGCATCCTCGATGGGCACGTTTCTCTCCCACCGATTCGACCGGCGTTCGAGTGCGCCCATCACCCATTCAGCTGGTGGATCGCCGAGAACATAACGGATTCCGTCGACCGTGTGACTACCGGTGTTCAGCATGCCGTCGATGACGTGGCCGGTGGCCAGGACGGGTCGGCCGATTGCGCCCTCTTCGACAAGGCGACGAGCCTCGGTCCATCCGGGGTAGAATCGACGCTGATGCGCGATGGCTAGTTTCGTGCCGCTGTCCCTGCACGCGTCGATCATCTGATCGGCTTCATCGAGTCCAATGGCCATCGGTTTTTCACACAGGACGGCCTTCACGCCCTTCCGCGCGGCCAGGGTGGTCTGGGGAGCGTGCAGCAAATGCCACGTGCAGATACTGACGACGTCGAGAGACGCCTCGTCGAGCATCGTTTCGGCGTCGTCGTACATCGTTGGAATCGAGAACGTTTCCTGGAACGAACGGGACACATCCGGATCGACCTCGGTTCCGGCCACAAGTTCCATTCCGGGCACGCTCATGTAGCCTCGAGCGTGACGTTCCGCGATGTTTCCGCAACCGATGATGCCAACCCGGTAGTTTGTGGACACGATCGTCTTCCTCCCTTAGAGCCAGCCTACGATCGGCGGATTTCCATGAGCGTCATCTGAGGCTTGCCGAAAGCATCCAACTGTTCGTATGACACCGTGCAGTCTGGATAGGCGGCTCTGGCGAACGCCTCCAGCAGGCGCCCGTTGAACCAGTCGACGGCCGAGCCGTCGTACTTCGCCGGCCCCTTGAAACCCATTCGGTAGATGCGCTTTCCCCTGGACGTCATTCGTTGGGGGACGTCGTGGTAATCCTGAATTCGCCGAACGATGATGTCGACGATTTCCAGGGCCCCTCGGGGATGGAGAAGGTTAAGGAGGAGGAGGCCGCTCTCGAGCCCGCGGTTCGACAGGTGCAGCCAGACGTTGTGAGGGTATTCCTTCAGGACGTCTCGCAGGATGTCAGGTGGCCGAATCCCCGACGGAAGAAGGTCGGGTCGGATGAAGTCGAATCGGGATGGTTCGATCTCCACGTAGCGCTCCTCGAGCTTCAATCCCGTATCCCGGACGTCGGGGTTGCCGTAGAGATCCTGCCAGAAACGGTAGAATTCGAGGTTTCCTTTCGTTTCACCGTGGCATTCGTGAAAACAAGTACGGTAGTCGAGAAGAAATCGCTCGACGCCAGTCTGTGGAATCGAGGCCAGGTCGATACGTAACCGTGAAGCATCCAATCCGTAGGTCTCGGACAACGGGATGACGGCCTCCTCGGGAAGATAGAGGCGCGTTTCGATCAGGAAGTGCTTGTTGTTGATCTGCGCAAGCTTGTCTCCCGGCAGGTTGTCGAAGACGTTCGTGACGTGAACTCGCAGGATGCGGCCGGAGAAAGGCTCGAGCGCCTCGGTGGGCGACGCAGCATTGGCGTGCACATACTCCAGCGTGATGCCACGACGTTCGGCCCCGAGTTCGTCTCTCGCGTGATCGAGAACGGCTTCGCTCGTGTCGGACAGGACGTAGGCGACGTCTCCGAGGTTGTAGCCATCGGACCGGGCGAGCGTGGTGAGCGTATCGATGAAAGCGCGCGCGTAGTCGATGCTGGCGACCCCGATCTCGACGTAGCAGATCCGTTCTGGATCGGTCTCACGAATGCTCCGGATCTGGTCGTAGAAACGGCACGCGTTGTGCCGGATAAATTCGAGGTTCGCGTCCGGCGAGCCCTGAATGGCGTCCCGGTAGTCTCTGCCGTGGGCCCCGACGAAGTCGATGACGAGGTTCCAGAAAGAGGCGTTGAACTGCCACACGATGCTGTCGGAGTAGGGGACGAAGTCTCCGATAAGGACACCGCCTTCGCTCTCGCTGCCCCCCCCGACATAGCCGGGAAGGGTCCGCTCGATGGCTTCGCGGAGCGCCTGGGGGGTGTCCCATTGACGCAGGTCCACCGCAAGTTCCCATTCGTCCGTGGAGGTGAACGGCCGGCGAGCGAGAGGCCTCCTGAAATGTTGTCGGTAGGTGATGCGGTTCCAGTAGGTACTGAACGAGCTGTTCGGCGCGGCGGACCGTCGGGCATCGGCGAAGGCATCCAGATGGTGCAGAAACCCGCGTATCTGCGGATCGTCGATGAGCCCCGCTTCGTGAACGACGCTGATGCCATCATTGCCCAGGGCGGCGATCGCTTCGTCGAGATCCGTCCTTGCTCGTTGGTGCGGACTGAGTTTGGCCTTCGACAGCAAATCCTCGAGTCCACCCGATCCGACAATGGGCATCAGATGGATTCCGGCCACGTCATTCAGACTAAGGACCTTCTCGATCAGGTTGGCTGTCCAGTCCAGACAGAACGAATCGAAGTCCTGAGCATCGGGCCGACTTGCCTCCCTGAAAGAATCGAGGACCTGACGCCCCTCCCGGCCGCCCGTGCCGACTCCAACGAGAAAGAACCACATTCGAAGGGACTCTATCGTCCGCGGCACCGGAATGCCGACGAGAATCGGAGTCCGGGTAAGGCCGCGTCGATCCGCCTCATTCCACCAGCTCTCGAAGCGATCCCACAGCAAGGGTGGCTGGGTGAGGATGGCATCGGCGCCGGCATCGATCTTCCGGGCGAGGCGATCGACTCGTCGGTCGACAGACTGAATTAGGGGATTCTCAACGGCCCAGGCAGGAATGTCAGGCGGAATGTCACCCGAAATTCTGAGACGTTGGATGAGCTCGAGCGTGCGAAACGCGTTCATGGGGAGGGTCACCCGGCCGAAAGGGCCCAGGGCCCTGCGGGTAAGACCGCCGCCCGACAGAGCGAGCAGGGCTTTGGCACCTCGTTCGACAGCCGTGGTGATACGCTTGTACACGGTGCCCTGAGTTCTGAGGGCCGAGGAGATAGTGGCGATGGGTTGCCGGGTACCCTCGATCGAGTCGAGCGGATCGGTGGAAGGGGCGGATCCGGAAAGCGCCGAACGGATATCGCGGAACTGTGCGACGAGGGGCAGGTCGGGAAGCGTTACAGCGTCGATGACGCCCCGACGGGTGAGGCTGTTGTAGCGCTTCATCTGGGCGGGATTCGCCTGCTCCGCTGTGATGATGAAGCGACCCCGTCTGAGACGGTCCAGGATGGGGAAGGGTTCTGCGTCGGCCATACTGAAAAGATGATCACGAAAGACACGAAACACACGAAAAATGAAAGCGCGGGAACCCGTAGCAGGTTCCCGCTATCCACGTGATTCGTGCTCAAGCAGGCCTTAGTCCTCCTTGGGCGGAGACATGGTCGCCTGGCGCCGGAAGCGGGGCTGGAAGTAGATCTGTTCGAAGTAGGTCCCGGGTTCCCACTTGTGCATTCCGGGCTCGGTTTGGCGGGGACCCGGTGTGTTGTGCTTGCTCGGGTATTTCGCGATCGCTTCTTCGATGATGTCGACGCCGAGTCCGGGCTCATTCGGCACGGGGACAAAACCGTCGACGGTCGGGATGTGGTTGGTGATGACTTCATAGCGCCGAGGATCGTCGAATTCGACGCGTTCGAGAGCGAGGGCGTTGGGGATGGAACACATCACGTGAAGCGCGGCAAATTCACCGATCGGGCCGAGCGTTCCGGAATGGGGCGCCACGGTGATGTAGTGCGCCTCCGCCATCGCCGACAGTTTCTTGAGCTGTGAGATTCCACCGATGCGGCCCGCGTCGGGCTGGATGACGTCGACGAGTTCGTTCTCGATGTGTTCGCGTAGTCCCCAGATGTGAGAGTGGCGTTCGCCGACGGCGATGGGTACATCGGTTGCGTCCTGGAGTCTGGCGAGAGCTTTGAGATTCTCAGGCGCCACCGCGTCTTCGAAGAAGGTGATGTTATACGGCTCGAGTGCGCGAGCGAGGATGATGGCGTCCTTGACCTGAAGCCACGGGGGTGGCGCGCACTCGACCATGATGTCCATGTCGTCGCCGACTGCCTTGCGAACATCGTGGACCGCCTGAATGGAGTCGACGCCCTGGCCGGTCTTGACGGCGGTGTAGCCCATAGCCTTCAGTTCGAGTGCCCGCTCGACGACGCCGGTTCTATCGTCCTCCGCGCTGACTCCCATTTTGTAGCGGAAGGCGTGGCCGTAGACGCGGACGGAGTCACGCAATTTTCCGCCAAGCAGATTCCACACGGGCGTGTTGAGGGCCTTGCCCTTGATGTCCCACAACGCCATTTCGATCCCGTTGATGGCGCCCGACCCGACAACGCCGGTCATCCCGTGACCCATCATACCGACGAAGAGCAGCTGCCAGATCTTTTCGATCTGCATCGGATCCTCGCCGATGACCATCGGGGAGATGTCGTCGATGGCAGCCTTGATGACCTTGGGCCATCCACTGGCTTCACCCACACCGGTGATGCCTTCGTCGGTGTGGACCTTGACGAAGAGCCAGTTGCGTGGCGTATCTCCGACGCCCATCAGGAAAGTTTCGACTTTGGTGATTTTCACAGGGAGGCTCCGGTTTTGGGGGTGTTCACGGCGTTCACGTTGAATGCGAAAGGAACTCTACTCGAGACCTATGGAGCCGTCGGGTTTGATGATCACCGGGCGGTCCCAGTCTTTGGGTGGGTAGGCAGCCGCGGCTTCCTCGTTCAGGTCGATCCCGAGACCGGGGCCGGTGGGGAGTTCGAGGTAGCCGTTCTCGATCGTGAGAGAGGGGAAGAACAGCTCCTGGTTGAAGGCGGACGCGACGTCGTTGTTGACCTCCTGAATCAGGAAGTTGGGGACGGCGGCGTCAATGTGGGCACAGGCGCTGAGCCCGACGGGACTGCACGCGTGATGGGGGGCGAGCTGAATGTTCGACAGCTCGGCGACGGCCGAACGTTTGACAGTCTCGAGGATGCCTCCACAAGCCGTGGGTTCGAGCTGGATGATGTCGACGGCGCGTTTGGCAATGACGTCCTTGAAGAGATCGCGGTGCACGACACGTTCCCCGCCGGCGATGGGGATACTCGTCTGGGCCTTGACCTCGACGAGCTGATCGGGGTTCTCGGTCAATGCGGGTTCTTCGAGGAAATAGGGATGGTAGGGCTCGATCCCTTTCGCGAGTCGGATCGCGTCGGCCGGGCTGAAACTCTTGCCGTGAAAATCGAGGCAGATGTTGAAATCGGGTCCGACCGCTTCGCGGACCAGCCGGACCCGTTCGACGGATTCCTCGAACTCGCGGATGGGCGCTTTCGGGACTTCCCGCCAGACGACGCTCGGCGGATCCATTTCGACGTCGATGGCCTGCGGGCCGAACTTCATTCCGGTCCAGCCCATTTCCTTCAAGATTACTGCTTGTTCGTGAAGCGCCTTGCCCTCCATTTGGGGCAGCCGCGACCAGGCATTGCCACTCGCGTAGACCTTGATCCGGTCTCGAACAGGTCCCCCGAGCATCTTGTAGATCGGAAGTCCGCATGATTTTCCTGCGATGTCCCAGAGCGCCTGTTCGATTGCACTGAGCGCGGAGAGCTCGCCCGTTCCGAGGGGATACCTCATTCCTCGATAGATGGCGTTCCAGTTATGGATGACTTTCGTCGGATCCTGACCGAGGAGCCAGCGACGAAACTTCCGGACGCATCCCTCGATGATGTCCTCGAGGCTATGGAAAGCTTCACCGATTCCGTAGATCCCGTCGTCGGTCAGGATCTTGACGATGGCGTGATTGCCGGCATTGCCCGGGCCCCAGTTGAACGTATGGGGCTGGTTGATGAGGAAGAGCTTTACGTCGGTGATTTTCATGGGTGTCCCGAATTCGATCGAAGAGTCAAAGTGGTTTCGCCCGATTCACTCGCCTTGCTCGACCCAGTCGACGCGGAATCTGGCGAGGGCGAGGCGCTCGTAGCGGTCGGCTTCGAAGAGGCAAAGCAGGTGGTCATCGAACGTCACGGTGAGGTCCGAGTAGGCGGAGGCATCCTCGTAGAGTACCCGAGCCACGGGCCAGGTCCGGCAGCCGTCTTCGCTGATCCGGACGGTGAGTCGGGCACGCTCGTCCGTAGCCGCGGGATGCGCGATCAGAACCCGATCGTTTTCGTGCGCTACGATACTGCCCTGGCAGGAGGGTTCGGGCAGTGCATCGTCGTACTGAACATCGGTCCAGCTGTTACCGCTGTCGTGACTTCGGGAGAAAGCCCGGCGGAATCGATCCTGGCGGCTTCGTAGCGTTCCGTAGATCGAACCGTCCGCCAGCTCGACGGCTTCGCATTCGTCAGAGGCGTCGGTGGTCATTTTGGGCCCGGACCGCCAGGTCGCACCGTGGTCATCGCTGTAGAACACGACCGAGGACTGAATCTTGCCCCAGCCGGCTGGGCGCCACGTGGCGGGGCCGGGGCTTTCGTCGCTCCACGATGGTGCCAGGAGCCGACCGCCGGCCAGCTGGATGCCGTGGCCGGGACCAGTGCCGAGATAGGTCCAGGCGGGATCCTTGATGTCAGCCGTGATCTCTACGGGCGTGGTCCAGCTTTCGCCTTCGTCCTCACTCTGGGTGACGAAGACGGTCTGATTCTCCTTGCAGAAGAGCAGGACGATCGAGCCGGTTTCCCGATCCACGATCGGGCAAGGGTTTCCGCACGTGCGATCGCCATCGGTGACGACGATCTGACGATCGCTCCACGTCTTCCCATTGTCGAAGCTTCGTTTGAGGACGATGTCAATCTCGTCATCGTCCGCCCCGGTCCGGCGTCGAGCCTCGCAGAAAGCCAGGACCGTGCCTTTCGTGGTGACAAGGAGAGCGGGAATGCGATGGCGCCTGCAGCCGGCTTCATTGGCCGGAAAGAGCGTGGTGATCAGCATGGATGCTCTCGCCTCGAACTTGCACGAGGGTTTTCAGCTATCTGACGATGCGGCGGAAGGGTTCCGATCTCGTGTCAGCAGTAAGGAGGTCGTCGATGCTGTCGTTTTCGAGTCCTTCCTTGATGACGCGGCAGGTGGCTTCGACGGCATCGGCGGTGATGGCGATGTCCTCATCGGTCGTCGCGTGGGTGGGGCCGAAGCCCGTGTAACCGTGAACGCCTCGTTTGGCCATTTCCTGAATGAAAAGGGTCTGCACTTTGGCGGCGTCGGCGCCTTCGGGCAGGTCGAAGACGAGTCCCGGCGTGGTCGGGAATCCCTGGCAGGCGCCCGACAGGCCCGATGAAGCGACCGCTGCGTCGACCGCCTTCGCTGTGGCGATGCCCTTTTCTTTCAGCACGGTCTCGCTGTGGCGGCGCTTGAGTTCCCGGATGCAGGCGAGCGATGCGGCCAGGCCGACATTGTCCGACCAGTAGGAACTGGAGACGAACATAAGCCTGCCCTCTTCCATCGCTTCGCGACTTCCGACGACCGCGCCCATCGGATACCCGTTCGAGATGCCCTTGGCGACGACGGTCATATCCGGGATCACGTTGAAGACTTTCTGCATTCCACCGAGAGATTCGCGCCAGCCACAGGAAACTTCGTCGAAGATCAGGAGCGCCCCGTTGCGATGTGCCATTTCCTTGACGCCCTCAAGGTATCCTGGCTCGGGAGGTTCCGAGCGGGCGGGTTCCATCATGATGGCCGCGACCTGGCCCTGATGCTCGCTGAACAGACGCCCGAGCATGTCCAGGTCGCCGTAGGAGAATGGAACCGCGGTACCTGCGAGCGCCCTTGGGACGCCGATCGGCTCGATGCCGGCGAAAGGGTACTCACCACTGTCGGGGTCGACGAGATAATTGGCGGACTGATACCAGTCGTGCCAGCCATGATAGCCGCAGAAGAGAATGATGTCTCTGTCGGTGGTGCCTCGTGCAAGTCGGGCGGCGACGGCGCAGGCTTCGCCGCCCCCTTTGGTGTAGCGGACCATTTCGCAACTCGGAATCGTGTCGGCGAGTTCGTCCGCCAGTTCGATCTCGAGGCCGCTGTTCATCGAGTGCAGGCTGCCCTTGTCGATCTGTTCCTTCACGGCGGCATCGACGACGGGGTCGGCGTAGCCCAGGATGATGGCGCCCAGTGCGCGCGTCCAGTCGATGTATTCTTTCCCATCGACGTCGACGAAGCGGGCGCCTTTCGATCGCTCGATGTAGAGGGGACTTACGCCTCTGGCGAAACGCTCGGCGCGACGACTGATGAGTTGAACCCAGCCAGGGATTCGCTCTCCTGCGCGTTCGTACAGTTCAAGTGACTTTGCTACGCTATGGTTGTCGGACATGACTACTCCTCATCCCAGTTGAAGATGACGCCGAGCATGGATTTCTCGCGGTGATAGGCCATTTCGTAAGCTGTGGCCATTTCTGAATAATGGAGTTGGTGCGTGATGAGGCGGCTCGGCTCCAACTTGCCATCCGCCATCAGAGAGAGGACGTGATTGCAGCGCCCCAGCGCCGCATCGGCCTCTTCATTCGGGAACAGGGCTGCGTCACTGCCCGAGACGGCGATGAGAGAGATGCCCTTGAAGTAGAACCATTCCATCGCGAGCGGGTTGAAGTCGAGATCGGGTTCGCCGCGTCCCTGGAGGCTGACGATGGAGACCCGTCCGTTCGGTCGAACGATCTCGATGGCGGTCTGATAAGCGGGCCACGGGTTGGCGGTCAGGATGACGAGGTCAACACCCTTCCCGTCGGTGAAGGCGTCGAGTTTTTCCTCGAGGTCGGGATCGTCCGAGAGGTAGGCGGCGTGAGCGCCCATCCGTTCGGCCATTTCAAGCCGAACAGGACTATTTCCCAGGCCGACGACACGCGCGCCGAACAGAGGACCGAGTGCGACGGCGCCCAGTCCCAGCACACCCAGACCAACGACGGCGACCGTCTCTCCCGGTCTGAACAATGCCTTGTGGTAGCAGTGGGCGCTGAGCGCGTAGAGGTGCGCGTAAACGGCGTCCTCGTCGGAGGCGCCGTCGGGAACCTTGACGATTCGCAGTCGATCTTTCAGGTCTGCGATGTACTCGGATTGATGGTAGAGTTGGCTGACGACCCGGTCACCCGGTTCGAATTGGGTGACGTTGCTTCCGACCGCCTGCACGACGCCGAGATTGCTGTCGCCCACCCATCGGGGATAGTCGGGCGCGCCGGGTACCTGCTCCGCGCCTTCGTAGTTCCCTCGATCGGTGCCGATCTTGAATGCGCTGATGGTCGTTTTGACCCAAATGTCATCCGGACCGAGGTCGCTTGTATCGAGGGGCTGCTCTTCGATGCGAAGGTCGCGAGGGCTGTGGAGGATGGCGATTTTCATGGGGAGGGGAACCTTTCAATCCGTGAGCGGGGAGGAAACCGGTCAGACACAGCCTTGATGCTCGACTCCGCGTAGAAGCTTGTAGTCGGGCTTGTCGGAGGGGTCCCCGGTCCAACGGGATCGGGCTGTCATGTAATGGACTGCCAGACCACGACGGAACCTGGTGGTGTTGTTTGGGCCGGATCGATGAAGGATGAGGCTGTGATGGAATGAAACATCGCCCGACTTCATGGTGACCGGGCGCTCCGCGGAAAAATCGATCTGGCTGTCGGGGATCTTCATATCCTGGCGATCGCCGACCATCCAGGGTTCGCTGTGATCGAGAGGCCCGCCGGCCTGACTCCCGGGCACAACATACATACAGCCGTTCTCGACGGTGACGTCGTCGAGCGCGGTCCAAGCGGTGACGAGGGCCATCGGCTGGATCGAGAAGTAGGGTGAGTCCTGGTGGTAGGTTTTTTCGATGCCGCCAGGGGGTTTGATGAAAAACTGGTCGCCGAACAGCTTGACGTCCGGACCGATTAGTGTTTCGACGATGTCCAGAATCCCGGCGTGTCGCGAGTGGGCAGCGAAGACGGGGTCCCGGCCCGGTTTGTTGATCTTGCGCAAGCTCTCGAGTGAGCGTTCGTCCCCTTTTGCGGTCGGCTCGTACTCGAGTCCATCCCGCGGATAGTCCACTTCGCCCGTTGCGATCTTTTCGGTCCGCTTCCGAAGAAGTTCGAGTTCGTCCCGCGTCACGACGTCTTCAACGACGACCTGGCCGTCTCGCCCGTAGGCCGCGATCTGGTCCTGGGTGATGGTCATGGTTCCTCCTCCAGCGCGGAAGTTACCTCTCCGACGATCAGAATCAAGGTCTATCGATGAATGTTTCCGAAAGGGCGATCACGCACGAACTGCGATCGTCACCGATACTGGCGTTCCAGGTGTCTCGGATATACGGGGCTCCGGGGACCGGCTTCTCATCAAACAGGATCGACCCGCCGGAGAAGAAGAGGTAGGAATAGACATCCTGGTCCTCCTTGAACTTCGGGGCCGGGCCATCCAGGATCACGGGAGGTTCGATCTCCGTCCACGTCGTCAAGATCGTGTGGTCTTCCGCTTCGACGAACCACGATGGATCCTGCCGGATGTCGCCGCGCCGTTCGATCCTCGCGTCGACCAGGTGGTCAATGTCATAGGGCCCCGGCAGCTTGCGTACCCAACGATCCATGAACCCCGCAACCTCCCGATTGTCGGTACACGCGGCCCGATAGGCGCCAGGGATGTCGACGTAGATGACCGTGCCCTCGCCCGCCTCGCAGAAGTGGGTATGCCAGACGCTGACTCGGCCCGTGTCCTGATCCGAGCCGGGCTCTCGGAGGTAGACCATCCAGTGCTGGCCAGTCCAGTAGAGAGATCCGGGGTTGACGAGGGGACGTGTCATAGGAAATCCGGTGAAGCCGTGGGCGGTGGGCAGAGGGCGGAGGTTCTCAAATAGGCTCAGATGATCTATTGCCTGCCTCCTGCCTCCTGCCTCCTACCGTTCTCAGTTCAACAGTGAGCGCAACTGCTCGGATGCCAGACGGACCATCTCCACACGATCTTCGTGCTCGCCCTCGTAGACGATCGAGATGCAGCCGTTGTAATTCGCGCCCTTGATGATACCGGCGATGCGGTTGTAGTCGAGCCACTGCTCCGTCCCGCTCTCGTTGTCGTAGAACTTGCAGCGGATATACATCGCATCGTTGACCGTCTGTTCCATGTACTTGTAGATGTCGTGGGCGGGATCCGTTTCCCCACGGGGAGCCGAGCCCGGAGAACCGGTCCACTGTCCCGTGTCCATGATGAAGTTGAAATTCTCTCGGTCGACGCCCTCCCGGATGGCCACCATCTCGTCGCCTGTGACCGGATGATTCTGCAGGCCGATCTGGATTCCCTTGGTTGCGGCGTAGTCGGCCACTTCTTGGTACCCAGCGATCATAGTGGGCCACAGGGGATCCCCGTCGCCGTTCGTTTCAGGCATTTTGGCGCAGAAGAGCCGGATGATGGGTGAACCGAGCGTGGCAGCGAGATCGACGGCTTCTTTTGCGTTGCTTGCGTGTTCGGCTCGCTCGTCGGATGTGCCGTGAAACAGACCGCTGACGCCAAGGTATCCGATGGGGAGGCCGTATTTGAGACAGAGCGCCTTGATCGATCCCAGGTAGGCCGGGTCGTTGGACTCGAATGCGCGCTGGTGAAAGTCGACGCAATCCAGGCGAAGATCGTAGCACGTCTGGATAAAGTCGTGGATGCTGGTGTCTTTAAGACTGAGGAAATTCGAACCGATCTTGATCATTTTCTTCTCCTGATGGGTAGGAGCCGTCGCTGCGGGTCAATGAACGGCTCGGTTTGATGCTGGACTGCGTAAATGCAAGGCAGGGGTCGGTTCGCGAACCGACCCTACGAGTCGAGGGCTTTTCGGACTCTGAATACCAGAGTCTTCATTCCCACGGATTGACGACGATTTTAGCGGCTTCTCCTTTTCCAAGGACCTCGAAGGCGTCTCCGATCCGGCTCATCGGCATTTCGTGACTGATCAACAGGTCGATCAGCGGGGATTCCTGAATGACGCGCATCACTCCGGCGTAGTCGGTCCGGTTGTATAGCCACGAGCCCTTGATCGTGAGCCCCTTTCGGATCATATCGCGGCTGACCTGGATGGCGAGG
>CEVA01214321.1_pt1 | contig 15638 bp, 12 predicted proteins | sample 361521 | NCBI WGS metagenome assembly CEVA01 (sample SAMEA2622823, study PRJEB7988) | marine metagenome | isolation source: saline water (ENVO:00002010), including
GCTACTATTCCTAGGCAATCGTCCATGTGTTTTTCGACTTGGTCATGCGCCTCCTCGGAGATCTTTCGTTCAATTTCTCTACGTTCCTGATTGAGCTTGTCCAGTTTTCGAGCCAATTCCCTGCTTTCCGCTAGGTTGTCGCTGGTGAGGAGGTTTGCAGGCAGTTCCGCCTCGTCCAGACGTCCGCCTGCGTTAATGCGAGGAGCCATTTTGAAGGCGACGTCGGTCGAGGTGAGTTTCGCTCCGGGTCGAAGGCCGCTCACTTCGCGTAACTCGTGTATTCCCGGGCGTGCGGACTCGGACAATTGATGCAGACCTCGATGGGCGAAAATCCTGTTTTCGCCTCGCAGCGGCACTAAGTCGGCGACCGTCCCCAACGCCACGAGATCCAGCTGTTTCTTGATGGGGAACTCAGTCGCTCGCACGTCTCCTTTTGCCCGCAGGCGTTTTAAGAGGGCGTGAGTCAACTTGAAGGCAAGTCCAGCTGCGGATAGGTTGCGCCATGGTTCACCTTGGTCTTTTTCAAGGTGAGGGTTTACGAAAATGGCTTGAGCGGACAGTTGGCCTTTTAATTGATGATGATCCACGATCACCACGTCCACTCCCTTGTCGGTCAGGAATCCGATTTCTCGACTTGAGTTCGTTCCACAGTCAAGAGCCAGCAACACCTTTGGAACCTCCACTGCCAATCCTCTTTCCAGGACTGGAATGCTGAGGCCATAGCCTTCACTTTCACGTCGAGGAATGATGAATCGAGGAGATGCTCCCAATTCGCTTAAGACATGATGCATGATGGCCGTCGCGGTGATGCCGTCGACGTCGTAGTCACCGAGGATCAGTATCGACTCGGATTGATCGATTGCTTGGACGATGCGGTTTACGGCAGCATCCATTCCACTTATATCAAAGGGATCTGCAAGGTCGGCCAATCGTGGTGCAATGAACCGAGATGCTTCCGTCGGGTCGCAGATCGCGTTAATTCCTAACAGGCGTGCAATGAAAGGGGAGATTGCCAGCTTCTCGACGAGGAGCGATACGATGGAATTGTCGACGGCTTTGTCAGTCCAGCGCATGGCGTTTACAAAAGCCTGCTAGTTACGCGACGGACTTTATGGGAGGCAACAAGGTCAACGAGATGCCTTGCTGGAAGAGTCCCATTCGTATTTGGGCAAAAGCTCGCCTTCTTCAACGTGTTTGCGATCACCTCGATGCCACCAAAAGAAAATGGGGCTGGCAATGAAGATGGACGAGAAGGTGCCCGTCACTATGCCAATGACGAAAACGAAGGCGAAATCCTTGATTACTCCAGCTCCGAATATCCAAAGAGACGTCGCTGCCATCAAGGTGGTCACACTTGTCAGAACGGAGCGAGAAAGCACTCTGTTGATTGCGATCCTGATAATTTTTCGCAGGTTGATGACAGGGTTCATCAACAGCTCCTCGCGAATGCGGTCGAAGACCACGATGGTGTCATTGATGGAGTAACCAACGATCATCAAAATGGCGGCCAACATTGGAGCAGTGAATTGTCCTGAACAGAGCCCGGTGGCACCGAGCATGACGAAGAGGCCTACGGTCATTAGAACATCGTGGATGGTGGCCACAACCGCTCCCACGGCGTACCCCAGCTCGAATCGCAAGGCGACGTAAAGCAAGATTCCCATCAGCGCGAAAATCACCGACTTGATGGCATTGTTTTGAATTTCCGCTGAGACCGATCCGCTTATTTGGGTTTCTGCCTTCAAGCGTAGTTCCGCTTGGGGGTAAGTTGCATTAAGTTCATTAACTAAAATGCGATTGGACTCGGCATTTTCCGTAGTGAGATACAGTCTTTTCGATTCCTCGCCGGAACCATATTGGTGTTGGATTTCACCTAGTTCAATCTCTTGGGAGGCACTGACGTCTTGAGCTGCTTTCTCAATCTGAGCGGAAGATATCTTGTGATCGGGATTGTAATAGAGCACTCGTTGCGTGCCTCCCGTAAAATCGATGCCTAGTATTTTGTCTTTGTTTTGGTAAACGGAAGTAATCCCTGCGATGACTATGCACCAAGAGCAAAGAAAGGCAATTTTGCGATATTTGTGAAAGTCGATTTCCGTTCGAGTGTCACTCTTTTCGATCTGCTTCATGCTGATCATTATCTTGGAGCCAAGAACGTTAACTAGGAAATCCAGCAAGAACCGACTCACCACCAAGGCGCAGAACATGGATGCCACGATACCGATTGAAAGAGTGAACCCAAAGCCTCGGACCGGTCCTGTTCCAAAACCGATGAGGATGAAGGCGGTGATCAAGGTGGTGACGTTGGCGTCGATGATTGTGGAAAAAGCTTTGTCGAATCCTCCCGCCAAGGCAGCGGAAGGGGATTTGCCTGAGCGAAGTTCCTCACGAATGCGTTCGAAGATGAGAATATTGGCATCGACCGCCATGCCCACGGTGAGCACGAGAGCGGCAATGCCCGGCAAGGTGAAGGTGGCGTCCATGTAGGCCATTACCGCAATTACGAGCAATACGTTGATCCCTACCGAGATAACGGCGAGGAAACCGCCGATGAAATAATAAACGCTCATGAACGCCACAACCAGGCCCGCTCCCAGAAGACATGCCTTCAGGCTGCTCGCCAAGGCGTCTGCCGCCAAAGTGCCTTCGACCTCGTACATTTCATCAATTTCCAAGGGAACCTTCAACGGGTTGTTCAAAATCGCGGCAAGGGCTCTTGTTTCCGCACTAGTGAAATCACCACTGATGACGGCATTGCCATCGATACGCTCTTTTACCGTCGGGGCGCTTTCCAGCTTGCCGTCCAACACGATAGCTAGTTGTCCGATGCTGTTCGTACGTGCATTTTCGTCGGCGATTTCCTGTGTGATTCTGGCAAATTCTTCACCGCCTTCATCCGTGAATTCCATGGAGACTTCCCACCCTCCAGTATTATCTTGGCTGGGAAAGGCGTTTTCAATGATGTCGCCTTCGGCTTCCTCGTATTTCTTGACCCAGTAGTTGATCGTTGGTTTCGATTCATCTTTGCTCTCCAGAGCCTTGGCTACGTAAACAATGCCGTCTTCCTCCATTTCCAAAGGATTATCGTCTTCGTCTACCAGTGCGGCTGGGCCATCACCGCGGTACACTTTCGTGAATTTCAGAACGGCCGGGCGTTGCAATTCATTTATGATGTCATCGTTTTCTTTTGAACTGGTGCCGGGTATCTGGATTTCAACGCGCCGCTCCCCGACTTTCCTTATGATTGTTTCCTTGTTGCCGAAGGCGTTCAGTCGGCGATTCATGATTTTGACAACCTCGTCCAGGTTTTCTTGGCTGACGTCCGCCTCATCCTTGATCTTGAGCGTAGCTACCACGCCCCCCTTCAGGTCGAGACCAAGTTTAACGGCGGCCTTTGATTGGGAGAACAGTCTTCTGAGGATAAGGGAATTTCGGGCTTTTACGTTTTGCTCCTTTACGTTGACACCAGGTTTCACAAGCCCCGGAGCCATGAAGGAGACGATCCTTTTGAATGCATTTTCCGGAGGGCGGAAGTACAAACTGTAGTCGAGCTTTTTATCGTCTCCCACGCTTTGCAGGGCATTGAACAAATTATCATACTTGAGGGAGGCCTTTTTATCCTCGTCGCTGGATTCCAATTGCGTCTCAGCGGGTGAATCGCTTTTTGCGTTGGCCTTTTCATCAGCGATCCTGGCATTCTTCTCGGCTTCTTTCCGCATCTCTTCCTTCGCATGCTCAAGCACTTTGGCGAAGGTGGGGAAATCCTCGAAGCCCAAGTCATCCTGCGTCAAGTCTCTCGTCACTTGGGACAGCAAGTATTGTTCAGGGTCTTGATCCTCCAGCGGCGTGATGGCGTAGATAGCCAGCAACACAAATGTGCTGGTCAGCAAAAACTTCGAAACGACCTTCTTGGCCATGACTTGCAGAATGAAGAAAGAAGAACCAGCTCAGGCTTGGTTCACTTTGTCGGCAATGGAGGCTTTGCTGATCTCCACTTTCACGTTGTCGGCGATCTTCAGAACGAAACGATCATCCTTGACGCTCGTTATGGTGCCATGAAGCCCGCCTATGGTCACGACGTCGGTGCCGGGTTGCAATTCTTTGACCATCTGTTCGTGTTGCTTTTGCTTTTTGCGCTGAGGCGCTATCAACAGAAACCACATGGCGGCGAATATGAGTACGAAAGGCAAGAGGCCCATCAGTGGGTTGCTGCCCGAGCCATCTGCAGGTGGAGCCATGGCTAGCCAATTAACGCACTTTGCGCCGAACTCATTCGTAGAGAAGGAAAAACTCATCGGATAGATTGGTGAAAAAGAGGAGAGATTTATAGTCTTGCCGGGGAAGAAGGCAAGTTCATATCCGTAATTCAGGCTGTTGCGGTCTTACTTGATTCAGCTTTTGCCGGTATCCTGCTCAGTGGGCCCGTATTTTCCAGGCCTTCGATTGCAGAGCTCTTCAAGTGAACGTCGCGTTGTGGAAAAGGGATTTCGATGCCAGCTTCCTCAAAGCGATCCCATATGCCCAAGAGCACCTCGCTGCGAATATTGCCCACCCCATTGGAAGGGTCCGCGATCCAGAACCGCAGTTCCAATTCAATGGAGTTGTCCCCGAAACCAATCAGCAAGCATTTTGGTTCCGGGTCGTTGATTACTCTAGGTTCGGCCTTTGCGGCGTCTAGGCATAGGTCCATTGCTTGCCTGGGGTTGGCTTCGTAGGATATCCCGATGGACGAACGCACTCGGACGTCCTTGTGACTAAATGACCAATTGATCACCTTGTTCGTGATCAAGTCCTCGTTCGGAATGAGATGTTCCTTGCCGTCTCGAGTAATTACCGAGGCATAACGCGCACGCAGTGAATTTATCCAGCCGTAGGTTTGGTCGATCTCGATTACGTCTCCTGGCTTGATCGAACGATCGAGCAAAAGGATCAGGCCACTGACCAAGTTGGAGACCACTTTCTGCAGTCCGAAGCCTATCCCTACGCCGATTGCGCCTCCCAACAAGGCAAACGAGGAAAGATCCAGCCCCATGGTTGAAAAGGCAACCAAGACGGAAAAGAAAAACAGCACCACACGAGCTAGTTTCGTTAGCAATACTTGAAGTGAGGGCGGGACGTTGGGGAGGGATCTGAATCTTTTTTCCAAGAGTTTGGACACAATCGAGGTGATCCAGAGCAAGAAAAGAAGGATTCCGATGCCATTGATTATATCCAGTAGGGAAATTCGTTTTTCATCTCCTACGGGGAAGTTCAGTCCATCAAGAACGCTTCTCGTGCTTTCCAGAAGTTCGTACGGATACTGCAGGAGGTCGTATGGCAAAAGGTAGTCGACCACTCGCAAGACGGCTATTGTGAACACGAATACTGCGATCAAGCCAAGCCAGGCTCGACCCTTTATGAAGACGGCCACGAAACGATAGGTTGCCCAAGCGCTTGCAATGGTGGTGACAGGGTTGATGATCGAGTTGGAACTACCGCCTTCGACCGCAACCGTTTCTCCGAATTCGGCGAAACCAACTGCAGTCAACAAGCAGAAGGTCAGCAGATAAACCGGGCCAATGAGACTCTCTGCCAGCAACCAGGACTTTTTTATGAGGTCAGGAGAGTCGGGGTTTTCAGCCAATGCATGGAAGCGCCGCTTGGTTATTTTGGTCGCCAGCCAGCTAAGAGCCAACAAACCGACTACTACGGCAAGTTGCAGCTGGACGTATCCGTTGGCGAAGAACTCCCTGATTTGTTCCTCGTCCAAGCCTAGAATCGACTCACTTCCCATCAGGAATTATGACTAAAGAGGGTGAAATCTTCGTGCAATCTTATTCCTTTCAAAGGGAGGATCTTTTGATTGGGGCGCCTTCATTCGGCAAATTGAGTGATTAAGAGTTGGATGGAACCGATAAGGAAGCCGAGCACGCCTCCTACTATTTCCACGAAACGAAATTCTCTTTTCATTATCGCAAATAGAATTTCCTCCAGTTTGTCGCTTGAGAAGTTGGCTACTTTATCACGGACTATGGTTTCCACGTCCATTTCCGCTTCGATTCCTTTGCCTATGCGATCCGCCGCTTGACCAATCATATCTCGAACCTCATTCGTGAATTCATTGGCGATTTTGTTTATCTTCTGATCGGAGACGAACATGCCAATCACGGGGAAGTGCTCTTGCAACTTATTGTCCAGAGCTTTTTTTATGCGCGAGCGGATCAACTCCATGACTTCTTCGCTCAGTGCTTTTTCACGCAGTTTAGCGGTTACTTCTTCCACGGAGAATAGTTCCGTCGCAACCAGAACACCCAGTTTCTGCGCGAAGGCCGCCTGTCTTTTAGGGAATATTCCGTGGAAGGTGACAAACCACAACCGAATGGGTTCCTTGGGATGGAAGAGCATCTTTACTGCTACCCAGTTCGTAAGCCATCCGATCATGGCTCCGATAAGGGGCAACAGGTATAGCAATTCGTTCATTTGGACATGGAGGATCTACTTGTTGTCATTCAAGTCTACAAAACTGTTGTTTTACCCTCCATGATCAATCTTGTTTTGCGAGGATTCCCGAGGGGGCAACGGATTTTCGTTTGCGAGCAGTGGTTTGTTGCAGGACGGATTTCACTCTGCCTCCAGTCGCAACAGGAAACTGTGATGGTTTGCGCGAAAGCCGATGCATAGGTCTTGTGGAAAGGATTGACGCTTTAAATCCGACTTGCGTGAGGATTGATTTTCAATGGTGGGCCTTATCCATCTTTTTGACCAAGCACAATAAAACCGCGTCCCTTTCGGAACGCGGTTCCCTTGAATCGTTCTTAAATCAGCTGCTCGGCTTAAGCTGAAGCGAAGCCGAATTTATGCAATATCGCAACCCGGTCGGAGCTGGGCCATCCTCGAACACGTGCCCGAGGTGCGAATCACAGTTCGCGCATCGCACCTCAACCCTTACCATGCCATGAGTCGTGTCTCGAAGCTCTTTTACGGCCTTTTCCGACACTGTATCGTTGAAACTTGGCCAACCCGTGCCGGAGTCGTACTTGGTTTTGGAGCAAAATAGTTCACTTTTACATCTCACGCACAAGTAAACGCCGTTGTCCTTGCAGTTCCAGTATTCCCCGGTGAAAGGACGTTCCGTGCCTCCTCCGCAAACGAATTGTTGTTCGGGGGTCAACTTTTCGTTCGTATCCAAGGAACAATCGGGCTGATTTTCATTTTCCATTGGAAGCTCATGCAAGTCTAGAACCCACGCCGCCGCTTGCCTGACGTTCGCTTTCCGAAACCACGATTCCTTTTGCGACTGGCCGGAGGAGCCGCGGAAGCAACGAGTTCCTCCCGGTAGTCAAAGTTGTCGATTTTTTCGCGCGGGAGTTCTTGTCCAATGAACCGTTCGATGGCCAGGACCATGCTTGTTTCATCGGAAGAGAAAAAAGTATAAGCGAAGCCCTCACTATACGCCCGACCCGTGCGCCCGATACGGTGGACGTAATCCTCGGGATGTTGTGGAACGTCGTAATTGATCACGTGAGTGACGCTTGAAATGTCCAGTCCCCGCGAAGCCACGTCGGTAGCGGTTAAGATTTTGACTTTGCCTTCCTTGAAATCCTTGAGGGCTTTGGCCCGATCTCGTTGATTAATGTCGGAATGCAGAGTACAAAGGCTGTGCCCATGAGCTTGTAGCCAGCGACTGATTCGATCGGTGCCCGCTCTCGTTTTGAAGAAGATGATCACGCTCTCGAAATGAATTTGTTCGAGCAAGGTGGCGAGTAGGTCGAATTTTTGGATGCCGGCCACGGGATAGAGCGCGTGTTCCACGGTTTCGGCGGTAGAGATCTTTATGTCTATTGCGATTTCAACCGGGTCTTGCAGCGCCCATTGCGATAGGCGTTTCACGGCATCCGGTATGGTGGCTGAGAAAAGCAGGGTTTGTCGAGTTTTCGGAGTTTTGTTTACGATGCTCGTGACGTCTTCGATGAAGCCCATGTCGAACATGCGGTCTACTTCGTCCAGAACCAGCGTCTCCAGTTTGTCCAGTCTCAAGGCTCTTCGCTTAAGATAGTCGAGCAAGCGACCCGGGGTGGCGACCACAACGTCGGGTTTGTTCTGCAAATCTTGATTCTGTTTCCCGTAACCGACTCCACCGTAGAGCAGGGCGGTGCGCAAATTCATGAACTTACCGTACTCTCTGTAGTTTTCGTCGACCTGGATCGCCAATTCGCGTGTTGGAGCCAATACCAGAACCTTAGGCCAATGGGAGGTCTTTTCTTGATGCAACCGATGCAGGGTGGGCAGTGCGTAGGCGGCGGTTTTGCCCGTGCCTGTTTGAGCCGACCCTATGATGTCGCGACCATCGATTATCACAGGAATGGCTTGTGCCTGGATCGGAGTCGGTTCTTCGTAACCTCGTTCTTCGATCGCTCTCATGAGCGGTTTCTCTAGAAGGAGTTGTTCAAATACCATGTTGTCTTCTTTGTTTAATTGCCCAAGCTTGGGGCCTTGGCTTGTTTGGCCGGTGAGTAAAGGCCAAAACGAATAATGAATCGAGCATCAATTGAAACTAGAGCCTATCGCGGAAGGATTGCGCCGACTCCCAGCGGGTATCTTCACTTGGGTCACGGGAGCACTTTTCGAACTGCCATGGAGAGGGCTCTGCAGTTTGACGGGACGCTTGTTTATCGAACCGAGGATCTCGACCAATCTCGTTGTCGTTCCGAATACGTTGAAGCTGCCATGAGGGATCTTCGAAGCTTCGGTTTGAGTTGGCAGGAGGGACCAGACGTGGGTGGGGTTTTCGAACCCTACGTTCAAAGTGAAAGGGGTTCGTGGTATCTTGAAACCTGGCGAAGATTGCATGCCAGTGGGAGCATTTATCCTTGCTCCTTGTCACGCAAGGACGTTCGGGGTGCATTGAACGCTCCTCATGAAAGGGATTCCGATCCTGTATTCCCTTCCCATCTCAGGCCTCCCGAGGGAAGTGGCAGGGATGCGCTTTCCCCAGGTTCGATGAATTGGCGTTTTCAGGTTCCCGATGGCAAGGCGGTTGCTTTCAATGATGGGCGCTGTGGACCTCAATCCTTTGTTGCGGGTCAAGATTTCGGAGATTTTCTAGTGTGGCGAAAGGATGGCCTCCCTTCGTACGAGCTAGCGGTTGTTGCAGACGATATCGCAATGCAAATCACGGAGGTCGTGCGTGGAGAGGACTTGCTTAAGTCCACTGCCCGGCAACTTCTCCTTTTCGAGGCATTGGCTGCGGAAGTCCCCAACTATTATCATTGCGAATTGGTTTTGGACTGCCAGGGGAGGCGTTTGGCAAAACGAGATGGATCTCATCGTTTGGTTGAGGATTCCACAGGGTTTGCCACCGATCAATAATGATGGATGTCCGTAGAGGTTACGCCTCTTCGTCCGGGACCAGCGGATTCGTGAACTGCCAAGTTTTTGCAAGCCGAGATTTTTCTTATTTCTGGATACCTCCAAGAATCGTCTACCTCGATTGCGCCTCCAAGCTCGATGAGAGTTTGGGCATGCCGAAAACAAATGGTTCTAGCGGACAATGATTGCCCAAAGTGATAATTGTCTTGTCCGTCGACTACGATCAAGTCATGCGGCTGATCCAGTCCGTTAAGGTAAGAGGATTTCTGGAAATCCTTTAAATTGGAGAAGTCATAAGGCTCAAAGCATAGTGTGACGTTTGTTGGATTCATGGCATCCAGGGCGTCTTGTGTGTTTTGGAGCCACCCTTCATCGTCTTCCACGGATTTCACGGTCTGGGTTCTTCGAGCGAGAAAAAGGGTTGACCCACCGGTTCCCTACTCGAATACCGTCGTAGCGGGAGTCACAAGTTTCTCGACGGCGCGGATGGCGTCGTTAGACCACCAGCGAAGCTGGAGCTCAAGGGGGCTTTGCGCGGCAGTGAAGTTGTAAGGTGCCTTGGGATCAGGCGAGGTTTTCTGAGTAGTTGCCCACAAAGTTTCGCCAGTCTTCTTGGATTGCTGAGATTCATGATGTCGCCTTCCTGCGAGCTAGGATGTCTTCGTAGGTTTTCAGATAGGCGGTGATGGTGTTTTGCGCATCGAAGCGTTTGGCGTTTTCATGCCCCTTGGTAATTTCCTGATTACGAAAAACGTCATCATTTTCGAGGCGTGACAGCGTGGATGCATAGGCTTCCAAGTTGTCGGGGTGCTCGATAATGCCTCCATTTGCAAGTATTTCGCTAAGTGAACCGAGAGGGCTTGCTATGACTGGACATCCACAAGCTTGAGCTTCCAATGGGGGCCAACCGAAGCCTTCGTATAAGGAGGGGAAAACAAGGGCTATGGCCTTGGAGTAAAGAGCTCGCAATACCTCTGTCGAGCTCGATTCGACAACAATCACTTCGTCGATGAACCCTTCGCGAATTGCATAAGAGGAATGTTCTTTGTTCAGGGGAGGACCTACCAAAGCAAGCTGAACCGGTTGGCCGAAACTTTTACGAAAAAGAGAGAAAACGCCCAGTACTGCCATGCGGTTTTTATACCAAGCGTCGTTCCCGACATGTAGGATAAAAGGCTTTGTCGCAGCCGGAAGCTTTTCACGAAGCAGCTTCCTCGCGACGGATTCTTCAATCGGCATCATGGGTTGGTTGAAACCAAGATGAATCACGTTGCTCTTGTTCGCGAGTTCAGGAGCCAATTCAGTCAGGTCATCCCGTGAATTTTCCGAATCGCAGTTTACGTATTCGGCTGTCCGGAGATTCGCGAGAATGCGAGACTGCAGTTTTTTCCCCAGTTTGCCAACCTGAGCCTGCTGGAAATGTCCGAGTCCCGACCTTATGGCAATGACGTCGTGACAGGTGATCGTATGCGGTAATTCTTGGATGGCAGGGAGGTAGAGCGCGTTTGAATGATCGCAAACGTGCACGAGGTCTGTCTTCCACTTGCGAACTTGGTGACGGAGTTGCCTTGGGAAGCGAAGGTATTTGTCCGCGTAGGCGCACCATTTCCCCATGAAACTTTGCTTTTTGGCAAATCTTGCGAAAAAGGGTCTTGGGTGGCATTCCGTAACTTGATGCCCGGTTTGCTCAAAACCGTTTTTCAGCATGCGGGCGAACCCGATCATACTGAATTGTTCGTCTGGTCGATAATTGGAGACCAGAAGAATGTTAAGGGGAGATTTCAGCGAACTTCGGTGGGCAATCGCGCTGCAGGAATTGTTTTCGGAGGGCGTTCGATTCGCGTTGCAGCCAAGCACAGACCTGCTCCGAAGGTGGCGAAGCCCAAGGTGGTTGGTTGCCCGATTTGTCCCATCAGCACAAGAGGTCCTGCAGCTCCGAATAACAGCAACGGGAGAGTGTTGCCTTCGTTTCTAAGGGCTTTTAGAGTTATCTTCAGAATGGCGATGAAAAGCCCAATTCGCCAAAGAATGTACAAGTTGCCGATGATCGGGCCACTTTCGTAAATGTTGCGTTGCCATTCACTTTCTCCCATTGCCAAGGTGCCCAATTCGAGAAGGGCTCCTCCGGCATTTGTGCCGGCGCCCAATCCATAACCGAAGAGAGGGGCTTCAAATGAGGCCGTAAACGGGGCTTTGGCTATTTCATAATTACGGATGAAATATTCCTGAATGGGGCCAGCTCCGGTTCCCATGCCCGATGCTTCCTCGAATCTCAGGCTGATGTTTTCCAATCCTTCCTGAAACAACTGCGATTGGCTCAAGATGAAAAAGAGAATTACAACGACAGACAAGAAAGAGAAAAACTTTGAATAGAGCCTTGGTCGGTAGAACGCCAAAAAGCCAAGGCAAACAAGCACTTGGGCGACTGCCCCAACCACCGAACGACTGGCCGCAGTCGCCATTACCAAGAGGCAGCAAATCGTTGCGATGACGAGCAGGGTCAAAGGGAATGCCTTTCGGTGTACGAAGCCGTATATGATGAATGCAGCGATGAATGCGTAGTAGTACATAATGCCGCTTACGAAACTAAAGGTTCCCGAGGCTCGCACTTTATCTCCCGATGACATCATTTGCGATCCCTTTCCTCCCGCCACAGTATTGATGACGTCTTCCGGAGGAGCCATGAATTGCTGGGCTACTACTATTGAAATGGGAATGGCGCACACAAACCACCATTTCCCAACCAAGACCACGTCCCGATGAGTGAATACCTTGGGAATAATGAAGATCAGCATGAAATGAAGGCAGTTCGTTCGCAATCCGTAGAGTATTGTCAAGGCGTTTGAGAATTGGGCCAAAACACTTGCAGCAGCAAAGGCAATGGCTAATCCGAAAAGACGTTGGGCATATTTGTTTTGTGGAAAGAATCCCCCGTTGTAGGACAAGAAAAGGATGCCGAGCAGGAAGGGGTCACGGATTACCAACAAGGGCGTGGAGAATCCCGTCATGAACCATTTCCGGAAGGCTCCTTCGAAGAGCAAGAGAAAGAAGTAGCACCAGATGAGCCTGCGCACGACGACTTGCTCAGAAGAAAGCGTTTCCGCCAACCGCACGTCGACGGGTTGGTTGTATTTCGCTGTCGTTAGCGCCATGTAGCTGTCTTCATTAGGTGATTCCTTAAACAAAAGCTAACCAGCAAGAGTTTTCCTTTCAACTGAAAACCCGTTGTCCATGATTGTCTTGGCATAAGCGGCCCAACTGTAAGAGGAGGCAAGTTCCTGGGCTGCTTTTTTCATCGAGGGCAGTTGATTCTTGTGACGAATGAACCACTCCATTTTCTCGGCTAACAGATTGGGTGAACTCGGTTCCACAAGTATCCCTGTTTTTTTCTCTTGCACCAAATCCTCACCCCCTGCGTTTCGTGTTACGAGAATCGGCAAACCTTGACTCATTGCTTCCTGTTGCACAAGAGCTCTTCCCTCGACAATAGATGGAAGGACAAGCACGTCGCATTGACCCATTTGAGTAAGAAAGCGTTGATGAGAACAGGGTGGGTGGTGGATGAATTCCACGCCTTGCGAACGATAGAAATCCATGGGCATCATGGGCGCGCCGAGAATGTGCAGTTCGGCGTTTTGCGTTTTCAATTGCCGAAAGGCATCGAACAAGTCGGCCAAACCTTTGCGCTGAGACATGGAACCAGCAAACAAAAAACGAACGGGTTCGTTTGCATGGCGGTTTTGCCCAGTTTTCGTTGTTGGTGATGGCGTTGGCGTGCCAAATGGCGAGACGTAGCAAGGTTTTTCTTTTCGCAACTGAGAGGGTAGGGTATCCAAGACGAATTGGCTCGGGCAGCTGATTGCGTCCGCCAGCTCCAGCTCCTTGTCTTTCCGTTGCAGTTTCTCCTCTGGCTCAGTTGTTGCCAATAGAGTCGGTTCCCAAGCCGGCCAGCGTTCAGCTTCCTTTTGAAGTAAACGCCTCAGGGTTGCGTGATGAGCGATGGGCAACTCGTAACTTCGGTGAATGCCGAGTTCCGAGGCGATTTTGAAGGTTTCGCGCGCTCCATCCTCGTAACAATGGATGACCGTAGTTTCTGATTTTGGCAAACGATCGGCTACCCATTGATCGAGCTTTCGATAAATCCAATCAACGGGAGCGTTGCGACGAGCTGCCCCAAAAGGGAGACGCGAACCGATCAATCTTTTTAGCTCGGGCCAGGAATGTGTTATTACTTTGCGTGTGGGGATTGGATAGGAGCGTCTTTGAAGAGGCCTTCTTAAGAGAGAGTCGTGACCACATCCAATTGTGGTGAAAAACAGGCCCATTTCCTTCCTGTCGTCCAATTCTTTCAGCAACGCTCGGACGAAGGTGTTTCCCGTTGGGTGACTGACCGAGATCATGTGTTGCTTCCCAATCGGCGAGCCCAATGGTGGCAGGGGCGTTCGACTACTATGTAGAAGATCGTGGCAAAAACGATTGCTAGTCCCGTGAACGCCAGGGGCACGAGAAAGTTTACTGGTTTCGAGCCTAGGTGGTTCTCCCACCATTTTCCGCAGACTGCTAAAAAAGGGTAGTGCGTGAGATAGAGAGAGTAGGAAATCAAACCAAGCCCATTCAACGCCTTGCCGATGGGAGACGGATTATCTTCGGAGTAGGGGACGTGACGGAGGAACCATGCGAGCAATAGAAAGAAAAATCCCCCCCAAATCAATTGTTGCCAGACCAAATGCCATTCTCGAGCAATCGCGGTCATGGCCAAGCCAAGACTGAGCAAAGTGACCGCGGTCCACATACGTCCGCAAGCTGGCAAGGAATTGGTAGCGAGCTTTTCAGCGACCCATGCGCCGCTGCACCAAATGATCCAATAACGGGCGAAATTATAAATAATCCAAGCGACGTCTTGGTTCGCCAGCACCGACGCGCCTATTGAAACGAGCAAGGCTAAACCTGTCGAGATTGGCAAGCCGTACTGTTTGAGGCAAAAAAGGAAGATGGGATAGGCCAGATAGAGCTCCATTTCCACAGGCAAGGACCACAGCGCAGGGTTGCAGAGAAATTGGCCTTCGCCAGGTGGATAATTCTGAGTCATTGAGGCTGATCGCCAGACGATTGTTCCTGGCGGGTTGCCGAGACTCCAGTCTAGCAAATAGGAGGCGAACACGCTTAACGCTACGGCAGCCAGATAAGGGGGGTATATTCGCAGAAAGCGTCGAGTGGCATAGGGTTTCAGCTGCAAAGGGCGGGCTTTGGCGGCGTAAGGATAGTGTATGCAAAAACCGCTCAGCACGAAGAACAGCATGACGGCATGTCCGAAGAAGTGACAGGCTCCTCCAGGGTAAGCTAGTAAACGATCGAAAAGAGAGTATTTTGCGGGATTCGCAGCGATCTCGGACCAACCTTCCCATAGAGGTATGCGCACGTGGTAGAGCACGATGGCGAGGGCCGAAAGTCCTCTCAATGCATTGATGATGCCGAGTCGTTTCATGACACCGGTTTTTTTCGGCTCCTTGTTTTCGTCCAATTTCTTTCCCAGAGCAAGGAGACCCCAATCGGGACGATTAACCCAATGGCGAAGGAGCAAACGTAGGCTACTGACCAAGGGATATTTAATGAGATCATCTTTCCGAAACTATTTTGCTGCAAGGAGAAGTGCAGCACGAGGATGAACAAACTGCGTTGCCCTATGAACGATAAAGTTTTGGTTGGCCATCGAATGGCCAGCTTCTCAAGAGCTAGCGAGAGCAACAAAACTCCCCCTATTCCGCAAATGGCAACGCAAGTCGAACCTGCCCAATGATCGTACCTGCGGTTGTTCAAGTCCATGCCCCAGTCCAGCAGCAAGACTCCACATCCGGCCAGAACAAATGCAGTGGTCGCTCCCAAGAAAAACATCGGCGGGTTCCATTTTTGATTTTCGACACTCCTTTTGGGGAAGGAGGTGCCCAAGAGGTAAAACATCGCCGTGATGGGAAGAAGATCGATGTTCCAAGGCAGTCCCACAACTGTGACGATAAAGTTCCTTTCACCAATGAAGATCGAGTGAAGAGTAGGAGCCCATTCCAAAAGCGCGATGCCTGCCGGAATCAAGGCGAGTGCAAATGCCGAACGGATGACCGATCCTTTCAGGAGAGGCGCTTTAATGAGTACGTGACAGACGCAGGTAGTCACGAAAAGTGAAGTGAGAAACCATAATTGTCCCCAGAACAAGGTTTTGCCTGTTCCATACAAGGCGTTGAGAGATAGATCGCCCAAGATTGGGAAAAGAACTTCGGGCATGAAAATCGCCTGAA
>CEVA01014582.1_pt1 | contig 15609 bp, 9 predicted proteins | sample 361521 | NCBI WGS metagenome assembly CEVA01 (sample SAMEA2622823, study PRJEB7988) | marine metagenome | isolation source: saline water (ENVO:00002010), including
GTCTGATGGATGTGAATTCACCGATCGGTTGCTGGTTCGAATCCAGGACAACATTTTGACGGTCGGCGAAACTTATGGCGATGGCGTTGCCGAACGGAGAGGTGGCCACGTCGAGAATGTCGTTGTGGCAATCGACGACCCATTGGACCACCCCGTGGTGGGTGACCCAGCCCGCTCGTCGTGGGCCCAGTTGAATGACGCCGCCGATGGACGTGTCGGCCCAGTCCATGGCCGGGCCAGCGCAATTGGGCAGCGGTTCACCCCGAAGCGAGCCATCTGGAGCGAGGAGGTGGAGGTGTTCGTCCACGGTGACAACCGCGATGTCACCACTTTCGAGATCAACGTCCAGGGCGGTCGGGTTCGAGCCGGTTGAATAGGTCCAGGCGGTGACCGGATGCCGCCGTCCTCGTCCGGACTGGCTCCAGTCTTTCGCAGGGATGTTCATCAGCCAGCCAGACGAGCCCGCAGTTCTTCCAGGGCCTTGCGGACATCGGCATCGGTGGACAGGCTTTCGCGTGTCGGGCGACGATACACTCCGTCCTGGGTCTTGGGTGCCGCAACGTCAATATCCGGACGCACACCGACTTTAGACAGGTTGTGTCCGGCAGGCGAGTAGAACTTGGCGGTGGTCAGGCGTAATCCCGAAGATTTTGCGAGCGGAAAAATGCTCTGGACGCTCCATTTTCCGTAGGTGCGTCGACCGATGACCAGGCCCCGGTGATGGTCCCGGATCGCTCCCGCGACGATTTCGCTGGCGCTGGCACTCTCCCCGTCTGTCAACACGACGAGTTTCAGGTCGTTGGTCCCGCGTCGGTGTGCGCGGTACACACGGTTCTGGTCGAAACTCCTGCCGCGTGTGGAGACCAGGACGCCGTCGGCGATGAAACGGTCGAGGACATCGGTGGCCGCGTCTAGGAGGCCGCCTGGGTTGTGCCGAAGATCCCATATGACCGCACGGACGCCCTGTTGTTGGAGAGTGGCGAGGGCACTGTCGAGTTCGTTGGCTGTACTCCGCTGGAACCCAGTCATCTGGATGTATCCGATGTGCTGTTTGTTGTCGAGCATCGTGGTCAACGGGATGCTTTTCACGATGACCGGTCGACGGATCACCTGCAGTCGCTGTTCGCCGGACAGCTTGGCTCGACGAAAGCCCAGTTGGACGCGACTTCCTATCGGTCCCTTGAGCAGACTGGCGGCTTCATCGGTGGACATGTCGCGACAGTCGGTGCCATCGATCCGTACGACGTGGTCTCCGGGCCGCAACCCTGCCGTTTCAGCAGGACTGGCGGGAAGGACGTCCATCAAGAGTAACCCGTGGCCTGGCTTGGCCTTGATTTCCACACCCAGTCCAACGAACTGTCCATCGATATTGGCATTCAGGTCGGAGTAGCGGTCAGGTGTCAAACAGGCGCTGTAGTCATCCAGGGCGTTACATCCACCAAAAACGTATTCGAGCGCGACGCTGGAGGCCGGGAGACCCAGGATTCGCTGGGAGATCCGGCAGACCTCGGTTACGACGCGGTGTGCCTCGGCAGAACTCCTGATTTGGCGATTCCAGTAACTCTTGAACAACGTGCTCCGCAATTGGAGGACGCGGTCGGCCGTCGGTGTGGATCCTGCCGGTAAGTGTCGGTCGAGGAATTTCTGGTTGGCCAGTGAGAGATACAGGCTTTCGGTGCCGTGAGCCACGAAGGACGTCAGTGAGACGGGTTCCACAAAACTGCTCTGGACGCGAGCAACCAGGTCGTCGAACAGAGACATGGCCTGGCGTTCGGGGATCGTCAACAACTGTTGTCGAAAACTCCGGTCAGCGTAACGGTGCTGAATTCCGCACTGGATCCTCGATCGGCGCAAGCCGTGCTGGATTTCCTTGGTGTCGGGCCACTGTTCGGAAGCCGTTTGATAGTGAGTCAGTGCGTCGGCCCAGCGTCGTTTGACCTCCAGTTGGCGTCCGGTCTTTATTGCCGATTGCTGATTTGCTGGAGAGTCGGCGACGACCGGTGTCGCGGCAAAAAGCGTGATCGTGCACAGCCAGAGAACGGCGGTCAGCAAACAGTGGTTTCGAGGGGCCCTGGAGGCCGCTGCGGGTCTCATGATGACGTGTCTCCCAACCATCCGTCGGTGTCGGCCGCCAAATTGCGGTCGACAATGGGAAAGTAGGCCACGTTCAAGACATGAGCAAATTGCCGGAAAACAACCTTCGCAGCGCATCCGCTACTGCTGGCGCATCCGGTAAAGTGCTTGCCGATCGTATCGACGGTGGCGGTCGGTCCGACTCGACGACCGGAACCTCAGCCGGAAACGAGCGCAGCGTGGAGGCGTTGGATCTTGCCGGGAAACATCGGAAACGCCAATTCTGGCGGCTCAAGTTCCGGATGCCACATCTTCTCCCACTCGTAGCTGTACCAGCCGTCGTATCCTCCGTTTTGGAGCAGGTCGAGGCAGTCGAGAATGGGAAATTCACCGCCACCGAAAAGCACGTAATCTGCGTGACGATGGCCGCTCATCAATGCATGAGCCCGATCGGACGCTTCTGTGGGCTCGGTCTGTTGGGGGGCTGCGCCGCCAGAGACTGAGTCTTTCCAGTGAGTGTGCATCACTCGATCACCCAGTCGGGAGTAAGTCAACTCGAGTGGTTCGCCGTGGAAACGCCACGGATGGTGCGTGTCCCAAAGGACACCGACCGAAGCAGACGAGACCATGTTCATCGTTTCTGCAACAAGATCCGATTGCGAATAGTCTCCATGGGTTTCGATGATCACTTGCAGTTGCAAGGTGGATGCATAATCTCCCAGCTGGTTAAGGCCGTCGGCTACTTGCCGGGCAGTAGCCTTTCGACCGGTCTCCTCACGGACAACGTCGCCGAAGACGCGGACAAATCCGGCATTGAGTTCGGCTGCCAGGTCCAGGTACGCTCGCCCGATAATGGTTTGGCGTTGGCGTTCGGCGGGGTCAGTTGAGTCGAACGCGACCGAGGAGGCGAGGCCGCTGACGTGGAATCCTGCGTCATCAAGTTCTCGCCGTCTTTGGGGCAAGCTGGACGCTGTAAAATCTGGCACCGACAACAGGTCGGTTTCCCGCTCAACCAGGCGGATTTCCACGCCATCGAACCCGGACTTCGTCCCGTGGTGGATCATTTCCGAGAAAGACCAGTCCGGGCAGCCGATGGTCGAGAAGCATGTGCGAAGCATCGTAAGGCCGCGAGTGGGACCGGGGAGTTGGTGCGCTGACTGAGACTGACTATAGAATGGAGGCTATTCGACGGCGAGGCGAGGTGAGATGGACGGTGTCACGGACGCAAAATGGCTGAATGGTCCGGCCGACGTGGATTCGGGTTTTCGGCAACGGCTGTCCGCCGCGTACCATCAGCTGGCGTCGCAGGAAACGCCGGTCGATTACCACGACTGGGTTGCCAACGAATTCGACATCGATCTCTCCACCGAGTACGCAGGAATTCGGATTGCGAATCCTTGGGGCAAGGCGTCGGGCCAACTCTCGATGACCTCACAACAGGTGGCCGACGACGTGGCTGCCGGCCTGGGCTACGTCGTTCTGAAGACGGTGATTGCGGAGTCGGAGGATGGTGGGCAGTCGATGGCGGAATGGGCCATTCCCGAGGCGCGAATGCGACTCGAGCCGATCACCTCACGAAGAGGCGAGGACGGGTGGACGGTCAGTTGGAAGGGGCGGGGTTGGTGGGGGACGTTTCGGGAGTACCTCAAACTGGTCACGGAGGCCAGGGCCTTGTCGCGTGATTCGTCGACTCTGGTGGTGCCGTCGGTCAAGTATCACCTGCCAATGCCGGGTGAAACCGAGTGGTTGGAGGCGGAATACGAGTTCACGACTCGGGCCCTGCTGGAGGCCTGGGGTGAGGGCACTCCGATGCCGATTGAAAAAGACTTCAGTCCGACACTGGCCGGCAGCGATCGGTCGCAGGTGCGGGAAACCGTCGTGGAATGGCTGCGACGTGTCCCGGCACTGGTGCGTGGCGCTGTGCCAGACGGAGAGGTGGTGGTGGGGTTGAAGATCTTCAATGCGCTTTTCGACGATGCCTTCCAACTGGAACTGCTTCAGTCGGTTCAGCAGGCTTCACCGAGCGGGGACGCAGCGGATTGGATTGTCTACGGAAACCGTTTGTTTGATCCGGACCGTGAATTTGACGGGCACGTTGGAGTGGCCTACGGGGGGCCTGATCTAAGCGATCGCAACCTTCGGGTGCTGGCAACGTTTTTCGACCAGTGTGGGCCGGAGATGAAGCCAATGGCCGCTACCGGGGATATCAACAGTGGACGGATGGCACTGGAGTACGCGATGCGGGGAGCCAGCAGTTTCCAGTTGCACACGTTCTTCCAGTTGCCGGCGAAACATTTCACGCTGAGGAGCGGGAACCGCACCCAGAAGGCGTTGCACGAGTTGTATCTGGACCCCGACGAGGGGCTGGTTGTCTGGCTCGAGCACCTGGCGCGTCGGTGGAGCTTGCCACGACACCCGTTGCGGTTGGCCGATGTCGTTGGCCGTGGAAGACCGGATTGACGGGAATGGCCCCGCCGCGGAGGAGTCCGTGACGGGGCCATGGCCTGTTGGGAGTGTCGGGGGCCGCGGTCAGAGCGTCCATCCCTTTCGGTATTCGCGTCTGACGATTTGCTTGACCTCCGGCGCGTTCTTGGGCGTGAGAGTCTTTGCGTCCCATTCGACCTTCTTCTCGGCCCAGACGGCGAGATTGCCCAGCAGTACGACTTCGGTGAGCGGCCCGGCGTATTCGGGGAAGTTCGAGCGAGCCGGTTTTCCGTCAGTGATGGCACGCGCGTACTCGGTGAAGTGACCGGGAGACTTCTCGAAGTCGACTTTCGGCGTGTCTACTCCGATGACGATGTTGCTGTTGCTGGCGTAGTCACCCGGAGAGAGCAGCATGCCCTTGTCACCGATCAGCAGGGACCCGGTGCGCGGCACCTTGTGCTCCTTCGGGAGCAGTTTTTGAGCGGGGCGTTCCCCCCCGTCGTACCAGATCATCTTGACCGCGTTGCGTTCCCCGAGTTTGGGGAATTCGTAGGTGATCACGCTGGACTTGGGGTAGCTGTCCTTGTTGTGTCCCGAGTTGGTGGCTTCCACCGAGATGGGGTCCTTGAGATTCAGGGCCATGAACGGCATGTTCATGGTGTGGCAGGCCATGTCGCCAAGGGCGCCGGTTCCGAAGTCCCACCAGCCACGCCAAGCGAACGGGTGGTAACCGTTGCCATAGGGTCTTTCAGGTGCCGGGCCCAGCCATGCGTCCCAGTTGAGATGCTTGGGGGGCGTCGCGGCCTTGGGCCGAGGTCCACCCTGGGGCCAAACGGGCCGATTGGTCCAGACGTGAACCTCCTTGATCTGGCCCAGCACGCCGGATTGCACGATCGCGGCGCCTTCACGGAGTTTCGATGATGCGGTCCCCTGGTTGCCCATCTGGGTCTGGACCTTGTTCTTTGTCGCAAGGATGGCCATCTGTCGGGCTTCGTAGATGCTGTGCGTCATCGGCTTCTGGGTGAAGCAGTGTTTGCCCAGTTTCATCGCCATTGCGCTTGCCGGAGCGTGGTTGTGGTCGGGGATGCTGACGGTGACGGCGTCGATGCTGTCGGCCATCTTGGTGAGCATGTCCCGGTAGTCGTTGAACTTTTTGGCGTTTTTGAAGCGGTTGCCGGCCTTGTTCAGAGTGTTGGAGTCGACATCACAGATGGCAACGACGTCGCCATGTCGGCCGGCATCGGCCGAGTCACTGCTCCCCTTTCCACCGACACCGATGCAGGCGAATCGGATTTTTTCGTTAGGGGACTTCGGTGCGGCCCAGGACTCCTGGTCGGAGGCCACCCAGAAGGCGGTTCCCATCGCGGCCGATGTTTGAAGGAAGTCACGGCGTGTCGAGCCAGTTTGCGGTGAGATGGTCATGTCGATTGTCCCAGGAGAAACGTGAGTCTGGTGTAACGGGCACTGACGTGGGCGTGGAGAACCGGCCGGTGAGAAACGGCGACGTTTCCGGGCCAATACGCGGGAAATAATAGCACGAGCGAAGGAACGTCAACAACTGGCCGGGCCGGTCTTTTGGTTGGCATGCAACGGTCAGCAGGAGGTCGTTGCCTTGGTGCCGCAGCACCACTAATCTTGGAGGCGGCTTTGAATGTGTGCTGACGGTCGGCGATGGCAAAGCTCGCCCGTGAGCGTCGTTGCCAGGGTGATCTGTCCCAAGGTGAGTCCATCATGATTCGTCCTCGTTTCGTCCACGCATCTGCCTGGTTGATACTGACATCCCTGGTGGTCGGTTGCCCATCCGGTGGTCCGCAAGATTCTCCTGCATCCGATCCGTCGGGCGTGACCGGTGCCGCAGAGGACATCGGTGAGAACTCGAATGAACAGGGTCGGGCCGCTCAGAAGGAACGCGAACAGCCGGCAGTCGACGCCATTCGGGAGGCTGGAGGACGATGGACAAGACTGGATGGAGCTGTGGTTTCCGTCGATTTGACCGAATGCCCGTTTGACGACGATCAGTGCAAACAACTCGCCGATCTTGCCGATCTCCAGGATCTCAAGATCTGGGGGGCGAATATCGGTGACGCGGCTGTCTCGCACCTGGCGGGCCTGTCGAAACTTCGGAGCCTGGGTTTGGAGAACAGCGAACTGACCGATGACGGCTTGGCTGCCGTTGCCAGCTTGTCATCGTTGCGGTCGCTGAATCTTCGAAGGTGTTCGAACGTCACGAACGCGGGAGTCGCGCACATTGCGACCATGTCGGGACTGGAACAAATCCACCTGCTGTACACCAACATCAGCGACGAGGCCTTGGCTCACCTGGTCCCTCTGAAAAAACTCAAAGTGGTGGACATTCGGGGTTGTGTGTTGATCACCGACAGCGGACTCGAGCACCTGGGCCGAGTGAAAACCCTGCGAAGCCTGAAGATGAGGAACCCACAGGTTTCGGATGCCGGCCTGAAGGCTATTGAAGAACTGAGCGGGCTCACGTCGCTGATTCTCGAAGATACGGCGATTTCCGACGAGGGGCTGGGGTCGCTGGCCGGGATGACGAAGCTTCGGGAAATCAACTTGTTTCGAACCGGGATCACCGATGACGGCCTGGGGCCGCTGTCGATGATGACCGAGTTGAAGACCCTGGTGTTGCGGGATACCGCCGTCCAGGGAGCCGGGCTGAAAAATGTGGCCGCTGCCAAGGGGTTGGAGCGGATCGACCTCAGCGAAACCCAGGTCGATGACGCCGGCCTGGCACATCTCGCCTCGCTGGTAAAACTGAAGCGGCTGAACCTTTGGTTCACCAAGGTTACCGATCTTGGAGTGCTGCACCTGTCCAAGATGAAGGAACTCGAGTGGCTCAACCTCGAGGAAACTGATGTCGGCGACAAGGGGGTCTCGGAGTTGCTGGGGCACTCGAGGCTGCGAACTCTGAACCTGTCGCGTACGCGTATCACTGACGCAGCATTGAAGTCGTTGGGTGCGTTGACGGGGCTGAAGGAACTCAATCTCAGCTTCACCCAGGTGAGTGAGGACGCCGTGGCGTCATTTCGTGAAGCGGTGCCGGGTTGTGAGGTCAAACGCTGAACCCATCACGTCCTTATGTGGTTCGCCGTGGAACGGGTAGGAGTTGCGGGGCATGTACCGGGACACAGCCGACCGGTTGTTACGGCCCGCGGGCACTGATGAAGGGGAACTGCTTGATGCGTTAGCTGAGATGGGGTTTGTGGATCCCGTTTCAGCCAAAGCTGATTGGCTGGAGATTGTCGAGACGGCCGGAGAGAACGGCCTGTCGGAAAGTCTGCTGGCATCGCTACTGGGCGTCATGGCTCATAACGCAGCCCCCGACACATCTCTGCGAAATCTCCGACGGTGTCTCGCCTCTTGGGATGATCCGTCGGGTTGGCTGACATTTCTCTCCCAGCGGTCGCGAGCCGTCGAGATCCTGATTCGCCTCTTGGTCAATAGCCAGTTTTTGACCGAACTGGTGCTCAAGCACCCGGACTATCTTCGGAGGCTGACTGAGTCTCGGCGGTTGGCAGAGGTTCGTAGTCGAGATGAGTTTCTGACCGATCTGCGACTGGCGGCGTGCGAGGCCGAGTCGGATGCCATTGACGCCATCCGAAGAACGCAGCGGTGGGAACTGTTGCGGATTGCGGCGTGTGACTGTTTCGGCCTGATGGATCTCCGCCGGATCACGCTTCAACTGTCCCTGCTGGCTGACGCAACGATCCAGGCGGTGCTGGAGGTGGCGACGGAGGGTGTTGCGAGGTCGGTCTCCGGATCGGGGGTGCCTTTGACCGTGGTGGCATTGGGGAAACTCGGCGGTGAGGAACTCAATTACAGTTCGGATATTGATCTTCTTTTTCTGTCCGAGAACCCTGATGCCGGCACGCTGAAGATTGCCCAGCAACTGGTTCGCGAATTGGGGCGGATGACCGGTGAAGGGTTCTTGTATCGCGTGGACATGCGGTTGCGCCCATGGGGGCGGTCCGGGCCATTGGTGGCGGACGTCGCCGCCTACGGAGAATACCTGGAAACGCACGCTGCCCCGTGGGAACTCCAGTCATTGGTCAAGGCCAGGGTCGTCGCCGGTGACCGGTCGGTCGGAGACCGAGTGTTGGCTGATGTGTCTCGACTGATTGTGGAGAAAAAACAGTCGGATCATCGCGAGACGGTGCGGGAAATGAAGCGGCGGATCGAGGAATCGTTGCCGCGTGAACTTCGTGAGTACGGCGAGGTGAAGTCGGGGGTCGGGTCGATTCGGGATATCGAGTTCGTGACTCAGTTTCTGCAGTTGCAGAACGCCGAGGAACATCCCGAGATTCTGGGGACCAACACGTTGCGGTCGCTGGCGGCGCTGGCTGCCGCTGGTTGTCTGCGGGCTGAGGAGTATCGCAAGCTATCGAACGGATACCTGCTGCTGCGAGCGATTGAACACTCGTTGCAATTGATGCACAACAAACAGGTGCATGCTCTGCCCGCGGATGAGGGCGAGTTGGCCTACCTCGCCAGACGGTTGGATTTCGACGATTCCGACCGTTTTGTGAAACACTATGCCGAACACTGTCACGAGATCCGCGAGGTGTTCGATCGCGTTCTTGGTGGGACGCTCGACGTTGCCGACCCTGTTGGCGTTCCGTCGTTCGACGAACCGTTGTATCTGGAGGTCTTTGGGGCTGATCAGCGAGCGCGTCACGAGACGCTGTTGGGGGAGTTGGACCGATTTGGCATGGCAATGGTGGAGCCAGTCTGGCTGGAGGACGGCAGGGCAGAATTGACGGTGGTGGCCTTCGACTCACAAGGACTGTTGGCCGCAATCAGTGGGCTGCTCGTTGTTCACGGGGTCGAAATCCTCAACGGCCACGCTTTCACTCTTGAGGTTCCAGGCGGGCCGTCCCGATGTGTCGACACGTTCGAAGTGAGGCTGCCCGAAGGATGCAACTGGGATGTGCTGTGGTCGCGGTATCACGGTGACTTGATCGAGTTCGTCGAGGCGTCGGCTGCTGGAAAACGTGAGGAAGCCCTGTCGGTTTTGACTGAGCAGGTGGCTCGCAGCGTGTCTCGAGTCACCGATGTCAGCGGAAGTCTGCTCCCGGTGGAAATCGACATCGATAACGAGGCTTCCGATGAAGTGACGGTATTGACGATCCGAGCCGACGACACGATCGCTTTCCTTTACGGCTGCGCGCACGCACTCTCGTTGGCCGGGATCCTGGTCCGGCGTGTGGTGATCGAGACCCAGGGGACTCGGGTGAGGGATCGGTTGGATGTGGTTGATTCGGACGGGGGCAAATTGACTGACCCCAAGCAGATGCAGGAGTTGAAGACGGTGGTCGTATTGACCAAGCAATTCACACACCTGTTGCCGAAATCTCCGAATCCCCTGTCAGCATTACGACAGTTCCGGGAGTTGCTCTCGTCACTGATGGAACAGGACGATTGGTCGGCCAGTGTCGCGACGCTGGAGAAACCAGAAGTTCTCTCGACGCTGGCCCGTGTGCTCGGGGTGAGCGAATTTTTGTGGGAAGATTTTCTTCGGCTGCAGCACGAAACACTGTTTCCCTTGTTGGATGATGTGGCGACGCCCAGGAAGACGCCGTCCCTTTCCGAGTTGTCGGCATCCCTGTCGGATCAGATTTCCGGATGTGACAGCCGTGAGGCCCGGATCGACTGCTTGAATGTGTTCAAGGACAAAGAGATGTTCGCTGCGGACATGCGGCACATCTTGTGGCCCGGCCGCGCTTTTGGGCAGTTTTCTCAGGAACTCGGTCACGTGGCAGAATGTGTGGTGGCACATGCCGTTGATCTGTGTTGCCAGGCGGTCAGTGACAGGCTCGGCGTCGATCCTCCAGGTCGGATGGCCATCGTCGGTCTTGGCAAGTTTGGTGGGCGAGAGTTGGGGTTCGCCTCCGATATCGAGTTGGTCTGCATCTACGATGATTCCGGCGTCGAGGCTGTTCCCGGAGTGGTGTCCGCGGCGGAATTTTACTGCCGGGTCGTCGAGCGTCTGCGGACGACAATCCGATCGAATCGGGCCGGAGTGTTTGAATTGGACCTGAGGCTGAGGCCGCATGGCCAGGCGGGCCCCTTGGCCAGTTCTCTCGCGACCTTTTCGGCTTACTATCAGGGCGAGGGGACGGCGTGGCCATTTGAGCGGCAGGCGCTGGTCAAATTGCGAGCGGTCGCCGGAGACCCGGGACTTGGTGATGAAATCCAAACCCTCAGGGATTCTTGGATTTACTGTGACGATGTCTTTGATGTCGCTGCGATGCGTGGCATGCGAGATCGTCAGGTGCGGCAACTGGTTCGGGCCGGTACGTTCAACGCGAAGTTGAGTCCCGGGGGGCTGGTCGACTGCGAGTATCTCGTTCAGGGGTTGCAGTTGGAGCACGGTCACCGGTTCCGCGACGTACGGACGACCAATACGCTGGAGGCCATCGACGCCTTGCTGGGCCGTCAGCTTGTTGATCAGGATGCGTGGGGGCATCTCCGAGAGGCCTACGTATTTCATCGCCGTTTGATTGACGCATTGCGAGTCGTCCGCGGCGATGCGCGAGACCTTGCCGTGCCGCCAAGCGAATCGCCGGAATTCACCTTCCTGGCCCGGCGACTCGAGATCGACGGGAGCCCGGCCGGGCTGGCCAGGGCGATAGATCGGCATGCGGGACTGGTTGAAGAACTGTCTGCGCGGTTGGATCCGTCAGGGGCGTGACTGTCTGCGTGCAGGATTCCACCAGTTGTCCAGCAGTTGTCGCATGCGGGATGCCCGATCCGACTGGCTTCCGGCCAGGTTTCGGGTTTCGTGCGGGTCGTTGGCGAGATTGAACAACTGGGGGGTGGTCGAACCGGTACGGGAAATCAGTTTCCATCCACCATGTCGCACCCAGCGGAACTGGAGACTGGCTGCTGGTCGGTCGATGTCGGCCACGTCGTGGGCAAATATCTCGCCGTAGATCGTTTCCCGAGTCGCGCGGGGGGACGCGGCCAGGGCGAGCAGGTTGTGGCCGGGAAGTGTCTTCTCGGGGCGAACGTCGGTGGCGGCGAGGATGGTCGGGGCCAGGTCGATGCTGCTGGCCAGGGCCCGTCGCGTCCCGGGTTTGATGTGGCCGGGCCAGCGAACCATGATCGGAGTTCGGACGCCACCTTCGTTGGGAGAACGTTTCGAGCCGGGGGCGAAACGGAAACGCCATCCCTTGGGAACCTTGGTCTGTGGTGTCCTCTGGATCCAGCCGTTGTCCACGACGAACAGGACCAGGGTGTTGTCACTGAGTTGTTTGCGGTCCAGGTGGCCGAGGAGCTGTCCGCAAGTTTCGTCGAACCATGTGCACATGGCGTAATATCGGGCCAACTCGATGGGCCTGTCCTTCGCGCGATAGCGGTCCAACAGGCGTTTTGGTGGATTGTGAGGCGTGTGAGGCAGGAAGGGGGCGTACCAGATAAAGAATGGAGTTTCTCCGCAGTCCTCGATGAACTGGAAGATCGGTTTCAGGCCGGCCCGTCCGATTTTCAGGCCGAGATCTCCGTGGCGACCGCCGCGTTTCGGGTCGCCATGTGTCATTGCGTCGGTGAATCCCGCGAGCCGTGGATGACCTTCCCACCATTTGCCCGTCTGGAGGCTTCGGAAGCCCTTTGTGGCCAGCCATCGAGGCAAAGTGGGGTTTCTCCGGATGTGTTTGAGCATTTTGCTGCGATCGGTCCCGCGTGGCGGGTCATTTCCGGTGATTCCGTGTTGGTGCGGATAGAGTCCGGTGACCATGGTTGCCAGGCTGGGGCGACAGAGGCTGCTGGGCACGTAGCCATTGGCAAACACAGCAGATTGTCGTGCAAGGCGATCGATGTGCGGAGTTCGAATTGTGGGATGGCCCATGAAGCCGAAATCGGTCCAGGATTGATCGTCAGAGATGATCAAAATCACGTTTGGCGGGGCAGAATGGCATGGAGTGGCTGTTGCCATTGTCGATAAGGTCAACAGAAGAAGGCCGAAAAGTGTGTTGACGACCTGTTTTCTCGCATTTGGAGGAAAACAAAGGTCCATTTCTACATCTCCGGGGGATTTGTCGGATGGTTGACCGAGATTACCCACTTTAGGCAGAACCGTTGAATTCTCCAATAAGTCTAGCGTCACAGTGCGGTTGACAGTATGCGGCGGATTCAATCAAATGATGTAGGTGTGAAAGAGGCGGCAAACGGTGCGCATATTTCTTGGGCGTCGTAACTGGTTTCCGGAATGGTTCCGGACGTGCCGACACTAAATGGGATCATGTGAATCGGGAGACAGCTGGATGAGTAAGTTAGTTACGCTTAGTGGTGTGTTGGTCTTGGCGATCGCCTTCGTGACTGCCACGGAAGCCAACGCACGACCGCAGTACCAGAAGGCGTTTATGGCGAAATACACGAAGGTGACTGCGGCCAAGAAGGCCAGGTGCGGCATCTGCCACCGCAAAAAGAAGGCTGGCGAAAAGGGCAAGCCCCGCAACGACTACGGTGTCGCGATGGGCAAGTCGCTTCCGAAAAAGAACTGCAAGGTCGTCGCGAAGATCGTCGAAGCCCTAACGAAGACCGAGAAGGTCAAAGTTTCGAAGGACAAGAAGGAAAAGGTCACCTACGGTGATCGCCTGAAGGCTGGCAAGCTGCCCGCCGCGCCTGCGAAGAAGTAGTTCTCATTGCTCTTGACGAGCACTGAATTCCGACAGGAGGGCATGGTTTCCATGTCCTCCTGTTTTTTTGCCCGCGCGGAAATCGATGGAATCCAGGGAGTATCAGCGTTGGACAAGATGGCAGGTCACACCCCGGCGGTAAACCGTGGACCGCTGGTGGATTCCCTGTTGGCAGCAATCCTGTTGGTGGTTGTTCCGTTCGGGCTGCTGATGCCAGCAGAGGCGGCGGCGGAGTCTTCGCGCCCCAATATCCTGTTCATCATGGTTGACGACCTGGGGCCGGAGTGGATTAGTTGCTACGGCGGGCTGGAAGTGAAGACGCCCCAGATTGATGCGCTGGCACGTGGCGGTATGAGGTTTACGAACGCCTATTCGATGCCACAGTGTACGCCGACTCGCGTCACTTTGTTGACCGGCCAGTATCCGTTCCATCATGGGTGGTGCAATCACTGGGATGTCCCTCGCTGGGGAGCCGGATGCCATTTCGACCCGAACAAGAACATGACGTTCGCTCGTCTACTTCGGTCAGTCGGATACGTGACCGCGATTGCGGGAAAGTGGCAGATCAACGATTTCCGTGTGCAACCCGGGGTGTTGAAAGACCACGGCTTTGACGAGTGGTGTATGTGGACCGGCTACGAAGGCCAAAACCCGCCTAGCGGTCAGCGATATTGGGATCCCTATGTCTTTGCCAGTGGAGAACGCAGTCGCACGCACAAGGGGCAGTTTGGGCCTGATGTGTACGCTGACTTTCTGGTCGATTTTCTGCGGCGACATCGGGATCAACCTATGCTGCTATATTTTCCGATGGTGCTCACTCACGGCCCGCAGGTGCATACCCCGGCAGAACCGGAGGCGAAGACACGGCTGGAAAAACACAAGGCGATGGTGCGTTACACCGATCGCATCGTCGGCCGGCTGGTAGGAACTCTTGACGATCTGAAACTTCGCCGCCGTACGATAGTGATCTTCACCACCGACAACGGGACGGGGAAACGTTTTCGTGCCCGGATGCGGGTGGGCTCAACGGTGCGTGTTGTCCGTGGCGGAAAGGGGTTGTTGACTGAGAACGGTCCCTGGCAACCTCTCATTGTGAATTGTCCAGGGACCGTCCCGGCTGGAGTGGTCAACGACACGTTGACCGATTTCACGGATATGATGCCCACCTTCGCGGAATTGGCAGGGGCAGAGCTTCCTCGAGAGCTCCTGGTTGACGGTCGGTCAATCGCACCGGTGCTCCTGGGAAAGCAAAAGGACGGCCCCCGGTCATGGATTCTGGCAATGGGTCGAGGGGCCGCTGTGCTCGACGAAAAGGGCGTCCGCCCAACACAGGTCTATACCGATCGGGTACTCCGGGACAAACGTTTCAAGGTTCTCGTCGAAGCGGGACGAGTGACGCGATTGGTAGACCTGGTGGACGATCCGGAGGAAGTGACAAACCTGGTTGGCAGTAGCGAGCCGGAACATGTTGCGGCAATCAGGAAGTTCTCCCGGGTCATTGCCGGATTCCCGAAACGTGATCCGCGGCCTCGCTACTCACCGACGGCTCCTCAGGCCTGGGATCGTAAGCCCACGGCCCGGTCTCGACGGTGAGGGGAGGTTACTGTCCGATGGCTTTGCCGAAGGCGTCGAGTTGAGGGTCGTCGGTAGAACGCATGTGGGCCAGCAACCGGGCGCGAAGTCGATCGAGAGTCTTGCGGTGTTGGGGGTCGTGGGCGAGGTTGTGACGTGCGTCAGGGTCGGCGCGGTAATCGTAGAGTTCCTCCGGCGTTCGCTTGAGGAATAGCTTCACCCGTGCGGCGACCTGGGCGTCGGTGGCGGCCGCCTTCTGCATGGCCTTCATGGTCAGGCCCGATTGTGATTCGTTACGAAACAGTGTTTTGCCGTCTGACCAGGCATTGAAGATGTAACCGAATCGGGTCTCCACAACCGATCTCATCGGAAACTCCCGGCGAGCGGCAGTCCGGTTGATGTGCGTGATCACGTGATCACGGCCAGATTGCGGTTGGCCAGACAAAAGGGGGACAAACGAACGCCCGTCAATCCCGGACAGCTGAGGGAGCTTGACGGCCTCGAGAATGGTGGGGGCGAGGTCGATTCCCGCGATCATGTGTTTGCGGTCGTGGAGTCCCGGTTTTGTCACACCGGGCCAGCGTACGATCCAGGGGGTTCGTGTCGAATGTCTCCAGCAGTTGGTTTTTGCGAATGGCAACGGCATTCCGTGGTCTGAGAGAAACATTACGAGGGTAGTGTCGCGTACGCCGGCTTCGTCGAGAGCAGCCAGGACACGACCGACGATCTGGTCGGCTCGGTGTACCGACGCATAATATTCGGACAATTCCTGACGGATGGCCGGCAGGTCGGGAAGGAAGCCCGGCACGGGGATCTGAACGGGACGGAAACGCCGAGGAATCGGCGCCAAGAGCAGTGGGAGTGGTGTGGTGGTTCGTGGCTGCTT
>CEVA01209644.1_pt1 | contig 15596 bp, 13 predicted proteins | sample 361521 | NCBI WGS metagenome assembly CEVA01 (sample SAMEA2622823, study PRJEB7988) | marine metagenome | isolation source: saline water (ENVO:00002010), including
AGTCGGGATCGATGCCCTTGAGGTCGAAGATGATGAGCAGCCAGGCGCGACGGGCGACGATGGCGTGCGCCTGCTTGTAGGCTTCTATCGCTTTGTCGCGATCGCCGTTCTCGAGGTGTTGGGCTGCCTCACGCGCGAGTTGCTCCGCCTTTTCCTCTTCCGACTGTGCAGTGGCCGTTGCTGTCGCCGTGGCGGATACGCTGATGTTGATGTTGGGTGGTCGTTGTGTGTCGGCGTCAGAAGGGGTGTTCGATGGCACAGTCGCTTGCGCGGGTTGGTTCTGCTCGGTGGCAGGTGGGGTCGAACGCTTCGGGGGGGGAGGCACGTTCGCCCAGGCGTTGATGTTTTCGACGGCCTTGGTGAGGGCCTGTTTGACTTCGGGGTTGAGCTCGGTCCGCAGGGTCTTCTGCAGTTCGGGCAACGTGGCCTGACTGTGCTGCTTCCCGAGTGCGTCGGCGAGGTTCTTCCTCTGTTGCTTCGACAAGGGTCGGGCGGGTTTCGTCAGGTAACGGGCGAGTGTAGGCCCGAGCGCGGGATCAATCCGGGCGATGGCGTCTTTGGCTTCCTCCTGAACCGCCGGATCCGAATCTCCGAGGGCGATGATGAGGGACGGAATCGATTGCGGGCCGCCGAACTCTCCAAGGACTTCGACGAGGAGGATCTTCGTGGCTCCCGTGAGGTCGAGATCCTCCAGTCCCTCGAGGGCTTCGCCGATGGCTGATGCAGCGGAGGGCCCGATTTCGATGAGCAGGCCCTTGACCTTCTCGGGTGGAAGCCCATCGCCGATGCCGGTGCCTTTGGCTGAGAGAGCCTGAATCAAGCCGGGAACGGCTCGGGCTCCTTCCTTCAGCAGAGCACGCTGTGTGGCGGGCTCGCCCGAGCGAATCTTTGCGAGTCGGTCAGATCGAGCCCTGGCGCGCTCCTTCGCTGTGTCTTTTCTCCGGCTGGTCGGTGGATCTCCAAAAAGGATATAGAGTCCGCCGCCCAGAAGTCCGAGCAAAGCGAGGATTGTGACGATGCGCTGTACGAAGTATCCCGAGAAACGGGATGTGCCGGATTCCTCGGCGGGTTCGGGGGCGCGTTCGGACGGGGGTTGGGGGGCTGGAGACGCCTCGGCTTCGGGCTCCTCCTCAGGTTCGGGTCGGGACTTGGGTTGAAAGGTATCGACTTCGCGGAGGCGCGCCCAGGTCTCCATTCCCTCCCGCCAGATGAGCGTCCCACCATCGATACGCTTGCGACCGAGGAGGTACTTGACATCGTTCTCCGACATCGGGCCCTGACGCTCCTGGCCGATCATGATGAACCACGGTTGTTCTTCTTCAGGCACGACGACCTCAAACGCAAAACTTTTTAATACAACTGTTTAGAGATGATTAATTATAGGGTCGTGTACGGGGCAGGGCAAGGTAGCGCGTGGGAATGCAGGGGGTGTGTGTTCCCAGGGGAAGTGGTCCAGCTGGAGGGTTTACTGAAGGCCGAGTACGCGGCCGTAGATTTCGGTGGCTCGCATCCGCACGGTAAGGTCAGCGTCGTCCGTCATTGCTAGCGCGAGATAGGGTAGGCCTGCACGGTCACGAACCAGGCCGAGAGATTTGATCACTTCGAGTCGGACGCTGGTGTTCTTCTCGACGCCGGCGACGAGGGCCTCGCCCAGGACGCTGGCGACCTGACGCTCCTTCTTCCCGATCTCGCCGAGGGCATCGGCAGAGGCCATCCGGATCGTGAAGTTGCGATCCCGGAGGAGGGCTTCGTGAAGCGGCTGGACGCTGAACTGGGTACCGATCTTCCGGAGCATTCGAACCGCTTCGAGACGAACACCGAGATCGACGTCGTTCCTGAGCGCTTCCTGGATGTAGGGAACTGCGAAAACGGTCCCTGCAAACCGAAGGGCTTCAACGGTCCGCATTCGAACGGTAACATCCCGATCCTTGAGGGAGACTCCGAGGGTCTCAAGTGCCTGGCGACCTCCGATGTCGCCCAGACCTTTGGCGGCTTCGGATCTTACGGCGGAGGATCGTTCTAGGTCGTCGTCAACGGCCCGGCGAAGGAGCAACGCGGCCATCGGCCCACCGACGAGCGCGAGGGAATGTACGGCCTTGATCCGGACCGCCTCTTCACGAGCGTCGAGCTGACCGAACAGCGGCGCCAGTTCCTTCGGAAAACTGTTGGCGGTAACGATTTGCTCGTATTTGTCGGCGGTTTCCTTGTTGAGCTTCTCCATCTGAGTGACCGGAGGGGCCGGTGCCTGGGCAGAGATCGGCTGGATCAAACCCGCCATCAGGAGGGCCAAAATGGGGAACGTTTTTCCGATCATTGGCGTATTTCGATCGTGTCTACGGATTTGACGTTCGAACATCGGTCGTCTCCGCCGGGGATGAAGAGCCTCACCGGACCGCCGTAACGGGCCGGGAGGGGCCTGTTTTCGAGCTTGTAGACGAGGAATCCGTCGTTTCGGGCCTGTCGGGTGGAAACGTTGGCCGAAAAATCATCACCGGACCGAAATACGAGCTCTCCCTCGCCGGGCGCGTGCCCCACGATATCGAGCAAAACGTGGACCGGGATGGCCTCACCCTCTCGTCCTGGAACCTTCGTCCCGATATCGGGCAGGCGCTGCGGGAGCGCTTCTAGATCGGCATAGCTGAAGGTTTTGCTTTCTTCGCGAGCACCGACGATCGTGAGGATCGGCGCACGAATGGGATCGTTTTCGGCTGCGGCGGCGAGGACTCGCTCTTCGGCGATCTCTGCTACACGTCGATCGTAGCCGATCGGGGCGGCAAGGGTGACGGTCAGCTTGGGGCGGATGGATCGTACGACGTCGAGGGCCTCCTCCAACCTGTCGCGTTCCTTCGCCGAGAGCTGGAGTGCGAAGGGCAGCAGCACGACGGGGGAATCATTGTCCGTCACGGTGTCGAGGACGGGTGACAAGGCGTCAGGCAGGTCCTCGATCATAACCCGGTGAACCCGAAACGCGGACAGGGCCTCGACGGTCTGATTGAGCGGCGGGTCGTCCTGACGGCCTACGACGATGATGACGGGATTGGGGGACATAGGCGATGATGAATACGCTGTTTACAGGGAAGCTGGCTGACGGCCTTCAGTATTTCGGTGAACTGCCTCTGCCCATCCAGTTGGTCCTGCTTGCCTGGGCACTGATAGTGGTGTTCGGAGGGTCTCGCTTTCTCCGGCGCGTGATACGGGGTGCGCGTCGCTCGATCGTTCAGGATGACGAGGGAAAGTCGCGTCGCGCGTAGTCCAGCGCCATCAGCTCGAAGGCGTTCATCAGGTAGACGTCCCGGATGTCGGGTTCGAGCGCCTCGACCATCTGCCTGGCCAGGACAGGAACTTCGTTCTCGAGGTTCCCGTGAAGTCGATCGATCTCTTCCTGCGGATCCCCGTGCTTCTGCTTGTAGGATTCAAGGGCCGCACGATAGATTGTGGTCGCGAGTCGTCGGGGATCGCCGTCGAGCTGAATGTCGTTCATCGTATCTCTCGAGTTACACGGCCATCTCTGCACGAATGGCAGGATGGCTCTCGTAGTTGACGAGTTCGAAGTCCTCGAAGACAAAGTCGTCGATGCGGGTTTGGCCACGGTCGGTGATCCGCAGAGTCGGTAACGGTAGAGGGTCACGACTGAGCTGTTCGTCGACGGCGTCGAGGTGATTGAGGTAGATGTGCGCGTCGCCCAGGGTGTGAATGAATTTGCCCGGTTCGAGGTCGGTGACACGGGCGACCATATGCAGCAGCAACGAGTAGGATGCGATGTTGAGGGGCACGCCGAGGAACATATCACAGGATCGCTGATACATCTGTAGAGAGAGCCGACCGTCAGCCACGTAGAATTGGAAGAAGGTGTGACACGGAGGTAGCGCCACGTCCTCCGGATCGATTTCTGCTGCGTTCCAGGCGTTAACGAGAATCCTTCGTGAACCGGGATTGTGGCGGATCAGATCGATTGCCTCTTCCAGCTGGTCGACGACCTTTCCATTCCCTCTCCACGCCCTCCATTGGGCGCCGTAGATCCGTCCCATCGTCCCGTCATTCTCATCCAGCCCGAGCCGGTCGAGGTAATCCGCGTAGTTTCCGTCCCAGAGTTTGTTGTGTCGGTAAATGGCCCGGAGGTCGTTGATGTTGTCGCTGCCGGACACGAACCACAACAACTCCGACAGCATCGACTTCCAAACGAGCTTCTTGGTGGTGACGGCAGGAAAGGTTTCGGCCACGTCGTAACGAGCCTGGAACCCGAACGCGGAAAGCGTGCCGACGCCCGTGCGGTCTTCCTTGCGAACTCCGTGTTCGCGAACATAACGTAGCTGGTCGAGATACGCGTGCAAGCGAGTCTCCCGATCGTCGAGCGGGGGAGCGCTCGGAATTGTCGTGAGGAACGAGTTGTGAGGGATTGGGATGAGACTGCGGGGCGCTCCAGCGTGAAATCGTGCGCCTGTTTTTAACGTAGCAGATGATCACACGGGCGGCAAGCCAGATGGTCAGCCAGTCGGTATAGAGGGTTCGACTGCAAGCAGGCCCGGTGACACGGGTTCCTCGAGGTTCAGAATGCGACCGAACAGGTCGTAGCCCGCGGCATCGGTGATTTCGACCTGGGCGAATGCACCGATGTGCGCCTCCCCGGTAAGGAACACGGATCCGTCGATTTCGGGCGCGTCCATCTTTGTGCGGCCGATCCAGCCCGTTTCGGACGCCCCGTCGGGTTCGTCGATGAGGACACGGAAGGTTCGTCCGACGGCATTCAGGTTCGCCTCGGACGCAATCTCTTCCTGGAGGGATATCACACGGTTCATTCGCTCGAGCTTCACGTCCTCGGGCACGGTGTCTTCCAGGGATCCGGCGGCGGTGTTTTCTTCTTGTGAGTAGGTGAACCCTACGAGACGACTGAAACGTGTTTCGGCCAGGAAGTCCAAGAGCGATTCAAACTGTTCCTCCGTCTCTCCCGGGTAGCCGACGATGACGGAAGAACGGATCGTGAGGTCGGGGACGGCGTCGCGCAATCGCCGCACAAGCGATTGGATGCCCTGACGCGTCGTCCCCCGATTCATCGACTTGAGGATCGTGTTGTCGGCGTGCTGAATGGGCATGTCGACGTAGCCGCAGAGCTTGGGTTCGGTGGCCAGCAAATCGATCAAGTCCTGGCGCCAACCCGTCGGATAAGTGTAGAGGAGACGGATCCATTCGATGCCGTCAACCTGGATGAGTTCCTCGAGCAAATCTGTCAGACGCGGATTGCCGTAGAGATCGGCCCCGTAGCGCATCGTGTCCTGGGCGATCAGGGCGAGTTCCCGGCTCCCGTGGCCGGCCAGACGATGGGCTTCGGCGACTAGCCGTTCCATCGGGACGCTCTGATTCTTCCCACGGATGCCGGGGATGGCGCAGAAGGCGCACGTTCGATCGCAGCCGTCCGAGATGCGAAGGTAGGCCCAGTGACCGGGAGTGTGGAGATGCCGTTGGTCGAGACCCTTGAGCGGGCCTTCGCGGCGTTTACCCAAAAGCCGATCGCAATGTTCGACGATTCGAGCTTCTTCAGCCAGCCCCATCACAATGTCGGCTTCGGCGAGTTCGGCTTGTAGCTCCTGGGTATAGCGCTGAGCGAGGCAGCCGGTCACGATCAACCCTCGACACGAACCCTCGCGCTTGTAGTCGGCGGCCTCGAGGGCAGTGGCGATCGATTCTTCCTTGGCGGGCTGGATGAAACCGCACGTGTTGACGATGATGATGTCCGCGTCGTCCGGGCGCTCCGAAACGAGGTAGCCGTTGAGCTCCAGACGACGGTGCATCGTCTCCGAGTCGACGGTGTTTTTAGGGCAGCCGAGGGTGATGAGGTGGACCTTGTCCATTGCTGTGAAAGAATCGGGCGCCGGAGTCCCTGTGTCAAGGGAGGGCATCGAATGCCGACGTGGATCGAACGGTTCACCCGAGACAATCTGATTGCGTGTCAGGATGCGACCTGCTACTTTCGGTGTGCTGCTGGTATCGCCTGGGTGTGGCTCCCGGGCGTTTTTTGATGGGTGGACGCGCTTGGACTTTCTGCAAAGCCGGCGATTTCTCGACACATTGCCTGATTGGGAGACCGGCAGGCCCCCGACCGGCCCGATCGACGACTACCTTCCTAGGATGCGGGCGCTGCTCGCCCGACTCGAGAATCCGGAGCGGGCGTTCCGTTCCGTGATCGTGGGAGGCACGAACGGAAAGGGTACGACGGGGAGTTTCATCTCCGCGCTGGTAACCGCGTCGGGACGTAGGGTCGGATTCTTCAGTTCTCCTCATCTGCACTCGGTTCGTGAACGGGTTCGACTCGATGGGATTCCGTCCGAACGCGAGGCCTGGGCCGCCGGCGTGGCCAGGATCAGGGATGCCGCGGTTGGTTTCGAGACCGAGGGCGTAGGTGGATTCTCGAAATTCGAGGCACTGACGGCGTTGGCCGCATTGTTGTTCGAAGACGCGGGCGTGGAGGTGGCGATCTTCGAGGTCGGGCTGGGTGGACGGTACGACTCGACGAATGCGTGGGACCACGAGGTTTCGGTGCTCACGTCGATCGATCTGGATCACGTCGAATTCCTGGGTATGACAGTCGAAGAGATCACACGGGACAAATCGCACATCGCACGTCGCGATCGCCCGCTGTTCACGCCTTCGAGCCAGCACGAATCGGTGAGCGCGGTGCTGAAAAATCGCCAGATCGAGGTGGGCTTCGATCTTCGCTGGGTCGAATCGGAAGCTGTGCAGACCGTAGGGCAACCGTTATCGTCCGACGTGTTGGCGGAGAATGTGAGTCTTGCCCGGGCGGTTGCCTCGGCCCTGTTTGAGGTGACGGATGAGACGATGAAGGTCGCTCTCGAGCGGCACGAGTGGCCGGGGCGTTTCGAGATCGCACGGACGGTTCCCCCGATCGTGCTCGACGGCGCCCACAATCCAGCCGCTGCACGAAGACTCGTAGAGAGCCTCCGCCGTCTCGCCCCGAAGTGGACGTTCGTCGTCGGGGGCGCCTCGGGCCACGACGCGCGTGGCGTGATGGAAGCATTAAGACCGGTGGCTGAAGAGTTTCGTCCCACGCGTTCGGATCATCCCAAGGCATTGCCCTGGTCCGATCTCGTGGGCTATGCGGGAGACACACCCTGTGAGTTCTTGCCGCCGGGTGTCGAACATCTAAGGACTTTTCTGCGGGACGTAGAGGGTCCGACGTGCGTGACAGGATCGCTGCACCTGGTGGCGCAGGCGCGGCGCGCGCTTGATCTGCCTGCTGAGCTCGACGGGATCACCGAAGATGTGCTGCTCGAATCGCTGACCTGTCTTTCGATGGCCGCCGAGGAGGAGGGTTTCTCGCTCGAGGCGGTCTCGGAGGACGGGAACGTGCTTCTGGTTCGGGGTCTGCAGCGCCCGACCTATTTTCTTCGAAACAAGCATCCGTTCAACGACTACGTCACAGCGAGGCTTGCGGAAGACAAGGCCTACCAGTACGAACTGTTCACACAGGCAGGCCTTCCGGTGCCATTGTCGATGAAGGTGTTCAACCCACTGGCGGACGAGCGGTTCAATCGGTACCGAACACATTCTTCCGTAGATGACGTGCTGAGCGACGTGGAGGATCGATTCACCTACCCGGTGGTCGTCAAACGGAACCAGGGGTCGATGGCGCAGGGGGTCTACCTTGAAGGGAGCCGTGAAGGGCTTCGGGCGCGTCTCGTCAACATGTGTGAGTCGAGCGGCCTCTTTCAAAATGTCATCCTGGTCCAGGCCTATGTGAGCGGACCCGAATACCGAGCTGTCGTGGCTGATGGCAGGCTTCTTCTTGCCTACGAAAAACAGGCACCCGAAACCGAAATCGTGACAGATGACCTCAATCCATTGCACCATCAGAGTGGCAGGGCAGTGCGGGTCGAAGATCCGAATCTGCTCAAGGCGCTAGGTGAAATTGCCGAATCCCTGTATGAGGTCCTGCCCCTGGGGTTCTGCGCGATCGACCTGATTGGCGGCCAGGAAGGCCTGAGGATCCTCGAGGTGAACCCGAACCCGGTGTGTTATTTCTACAATTCCGAATACGGGCGGGAAGAGTTCGTCGAGATTTATCGCAAACTGCTGCGGCGAAATCTGGCTCAGGACGCGCTGAATGTGCGGCCGATGCCGGAAGAACCCGTGGCTCCGGCCGACGGGCCGGCGGTGTGATGGGCTGGACCCACGCTGAGTCAGCCGAATGGACCGAACCGGGCTTGCAGCCCGGACGACCTCTGGAGGCAGTTATGAGTGAAACGGGCTGGATGAGAACTATGCTGATTCTGATGGCAACCTGTGTGGTTGCGATAAGCGGCAGACTGGAGGCTCAGAGCGAGTTCATCGTGTTCAAAGCCAAGACCCCGCTGGACAAGGGGACCGCTGCACCCGACTCCGCTCGCCAGAATGATTTCTATATCAAGATCGGGTCGGATCGTGGCGTGCAGATCGGAATGACGATGAACGTTTACCGGGATCACGTGGTCGAAGCCGACATTGGCAGCATTACGTTCAAGACGACCCAATTTGTCGGCCGCGTCCGGGTCTACGAAGCACAGCCGGATATGTGCGTGTCTCGCGTGATCGAGTTGGCGTCGCACGGAGATCCGCATCTCAACCGGACGGCCGTGATGATTGGAGATTACGTCCAGCCGGTGTTCGTCGTTTCTTCGGAAAACCTGTTCGACAAGGGGAGCAGTACCCTCCGACCCGAGGCGATACGCGAACTGGATCGGGCGGTTGCTTTCATCAAGAGATTCCGGCCGATCAAAGTGCGCGTGGAAGGTCATACGGACAGCGAGGGTCCGGATGACGTGAATATGGGGCTGTCCGAATTCCGGGCCCAGAGTGTGAAGGCCTACCTGGTGAGTCAGGGAGGGATCGACGACAACGTGCTGATTCCCGTAGGCTACGGCGAGCAGAAGCCGATCGCTTCGAACGACACCCCCGAAGGCCAGCGGAAAAATCGGCGATTCGAGATCGTGATCGAACAGTAAACGGGGTGCCCGAATCGGGATAAAATCGAGGCCGTTCGCCCTCTTGGGCGGACGGCCTTTTGCGTGCCTGGAGCCTCAAATTTATGGGCAAATCGGTCGATATATAGAATGGGGTGTGGGGTCTCCACGTCTCATCCTAACATCGCCCCAGACTAGAATCACTATGATCGATCTTTCTTCGTTCTTTGCGGATCGTGTTCCCCTGGCCGAACGGCCTCAGGGCGTCCCCTCAGGACCCGCTGAAGCGGAATCGGGAGATCTGCTGGATCTCACGCCCGACGAAGTGCGCGAGGAACTGCTGTCCAACCTGGCCGGAGCTTCATTCGACCAGCCGGCAGAGGAACCTCCGATCGCGGTCGAGAACGGCACCTACGCACCGAGCACGGTGGTAAGTTCGTCGTTCGCAATTTCCTTCAATCTGAACATTCAGACTCAGCGGTCCCTGATTGCCTCACCCGTTTCGGTGAACGATCGCGATGGCTCGTCGGCCTCGGTCCGGGCACGGGAGTCGAGTAGTCTCTACTACCAGTCCTCGCTGTTCGAGTCGAGACGCGCAATCGCGGGGGGCTTCGCAGAGTCTCGCCAGCTGCAGACGGAGCTCTTCTACAGCCGCACGCGGGAGCTTTCGGTCGATATGCCGGCCGGTCGCGCGGAGCGGTTCGGACAGACGAGGGAACGTGTTGCACGCACTTTTCAGCTGGATATCTCTCTCGAGTTTTCCTTCCTGGGTCAGTTCACTCGTCAGGCAGAATCGATCGGCGATCTGAACAGCGGAATGCTCGATCGATACCTGTCTGAAACAGATGCCAGATCCGGGTCAGGAGACGCCCTACAGCGGTTCTTCGACCACGTCGATTCGGCCCTGAGTGAAACCCGGGAGTTCGTGCTGTCTTCCCTCGACGGGCTGATGGAGCAGGCGACGGAAACGTTCGGTCTAGACGCAGATGGAACGGCAGCACTGAGTTAGTTCGTCGTATAATGAGCTGAACGCCTTCTTCGACGAGGTCGACGGCTTCCTCCAGGAAGCCCGTGCCTCCTTCGGTCAGCTAGCTGTGGCGCCGGAGGTCGAGGCGGGGGACGAACTCGCCCAGCCTGAAGTCGCAGATTCCGAAGAGGAACTCACTACGCTCGTATAGCTGGACAGACGACCCTTGAAAGGTCGGTGGGTATGATCGGGACACCTGTCTCGTCGAACGGCTATCCCGGATCACCCGCCCGCTCGACCCACCCCCTGAAACGCTCGAGCTCGCTTCGTAAACCACGTACCCGGCGAATTCCTTCTTCCACGGTGGGTGCGTCCTATGATCGCATTCTGCGCTCTCAGCCTCCGGGGCCACCGCTCCGACTGTGCTCAGAAGGACGGAATCTCCTGCACGGAAAGCAGAGTCCACCGTGAGGACGGCGCACCGCATCGTGACGACATTTCGTCGAAGCCTCAGTTTGATGCTTCAGTTTCGGGGATTTTCGTTTACGGTGTAGCTGGCGAGAGGATATCGTTCAACAAGAAGACCGGGCCGGAAGGATGGCTCGGTCTTCTTGTTTTTCTGTCGTGCGGGTTTGTGCGTGGGTCAGGCGCGGATGGCGCTCATTCGGTGCGTGCGGGCGTTGAAGCGCTTGCCGGTAAGCAGCCGGGAAAGGGTGTTCGACACGCGGAGGGTGATCCGATTTCGTCCGTTCTTCAGATGAGAAGATTTCCCCTCCCAGGTGTAGGGCGACCAGGGACGGGACCCGATGACGTGACCGTTCACGCTCAGTTCGTAGACGTCTTCGGAGTCACGCAGTTCGCGATCGAGAGTGAGCGTGAATCGGTCGGGCTTAGGCCGTTTGAGGCTGACCTCCTGAGAATACGCGACAGTCCCCGCGTAGAAAGGCATTCGATTCTGATCGAGATCGGCGAAAGGCCCCCGTTCGGGGAGGGCGCCGATGCGATAGGCATCGGTTTTCCACTTTCTGACACCGAACTTGCCGAACAGGTAGAAGGCGTCTACGAGACCCTCGGAGAGTTTGGAGACTTCGACCCGCACTGCGATGGTGTTCTTTCCCTTGGTGACTCGTCGACTAAGAGCGCAGGTAAGATTGCTGTTGTCGTACCGGAACGTGGGTCTGAAGGCGTTGTTCGGTAGGCGAGAGCCGTTGACGAAGACCTGGTAGTCCCCGAGAATCGCACTGCGGTCGAGGACGAGCGACAGCTTACTGGGCACGAGGTCGGCCTGGAAGGTGGTCCGATACCAGACGACGAGAGGCAGCTGGACTTCAGGGTCGCCTTCTTCGTTGGCGTAGGTGAGTGGAACGTTGGCCTGGGAGACCGATCCAAGCTGCTCGGAGAATAGCGCAGGCTCGACTGACGCCCATCTGCCGTCGTTGTGGGTGAGGGCGGCCCATCCGTCCTTTGTCCCCCGATCCTGAGGATCGATCTGCATCCGGAAACGATCGATCCGGAGCGCGTTGTCCGCCTCCGGATCGATCCGCCAAGCCCCCTCGAGGGAAAGGTCCAGCGTTGCGGTTTCCGCTTCCGCAACTCCCTCGGGTTCGGATCTTGAGGCTACGAGAAGGTGAGAGGTATGTGCCTCGAAGCGCAGAGCGGCTGTCATCCGTCCGTCTTCGTACTGGGCCGATAGTGGCTCACGCTTCCCGGTCTCGAGGTTCCAGCGTTCGAGGATGTGTTTCCTGTCGGGGACCCGGACACTGATGGAAGAATCGAAACCGTAACCGACCGTGTTGGCGAGGAAGATGACCCGCTGGTCTCCGTCAAGCCGCTCCTGGATGAGGACCGACCCCGCGGCTCGCTTCTCCGTCTGAAGGACGACCTCCCTGGGAGACACCTGGTCGAGGACTTCGCCCAGCGCGCGGGTTCCGTTGTTTTCGACAACGCAGCCGCCGGTGCGAACGAGGTGCAGGTTGCCTCGATTGACGAGGTGGACCCCCAACTCGTGCCCCATATAGTCCTTGATCATCCTGCCCGCTTCCATATCGGACAGTTTTGTGATGGCTTCGACGATCGAAGGTCCTTCCTGGATGTCCTCGATCGGGAGCAGGCTGACCGAAACGACCGTTCCCTCTTTGTTAATGAAGTCGCGGAGGACTTCGAAGGCATCGCGCTCGAGGTTCGTGATGGGGGGGATGACGAGCACATCGTAGACGCAGTCCCCGATGTGGATCTCTCGACCCCGGATCTTGCCCTGTGCAAGCATCGCAGGGTCCAGACAATCGAAGCTTCGTCCCAACCGGGGCAAGGCTTCGAGGATGGCGGCCCAGTCCGCACGAAGGCGCTCTGCGAGTTTTTCCTCATCGCTGTCGAAGCCGCTGTAGCGCCACGCTTTTCCAGGATGACCGAGATGGGCGATCAGGGAGGTTCCTGGCTCCAGAAGCGCGACACGGCTCGCTCGCGAACCTGCATTCAGCGCATAGGAGAGCCGCCCGATGTAGTCACTGATGGCCCCGTAGGATTCCCAGTGGGGACTCTGGTTGAATTGGGAGGACGAGCCGTCGTGTTTTCTCAGTCCATCGATCGTGTAGGAGAAGCCGTGAGGCGTGAAGACGTTACAGCCCTCGGCGGCCAGACGATCGACGGCTGACTTGATGTCCTTGGCAGAAAGGGACCACCCTGCGCCTTGACCGACGGTCGCGAAGACTTTTCCCGACCCCGTCTGGCGGGCGGCCGACGCAGCGAACACGGGATTCAGGCTCGGATTGGCACAGGCGCCGTCGGGCGCTTCCGCGTGCCCCTTCTCCGACCCGCCCTTGATACCCGCGATGTGACCCGCATCGAGGTGTGCGCTTCGGAACAGGGGAACGTCGGTCAGGAAGCTGAGCTTATTCTCAGTTGCCCACTCGGCACAGGTGCGGTGGTAGCTGAGTTGCAGAAGCTCGCTGAGCGTCTGGAAATAGTCGTATCGGATTCTGGCGGTGTTCGGCCCGAATGGGGTGATCAGGGCGGGTAGCTGAGAGATCAGATCGTAGCCGTTCCTGGCCCGATAGGCGTCCGGAAGGATGCTGGACCAGGGCAGGTGACCCGGGGCCTTCGCTTCACTCGTGGTGTAGAACCCCCTGACCGTCTTGCCGAGGTGTTTGCCTCCAAGGTCGACATAGGGCTGGAAGGTCGACCGGATGTAGGTCATCACCGCTTCGCGGCTGAGGGGGTCGAAGTGGGTTCCTGTCTGGTCGGGTCCCCGTACCTCCTGCTGGAGGAAGACGATGACACGCCAGCGACCTGCGGGAGCTTTCCAGTAAAGCCGCTGAACCGGGTCGTGTGTTTCAAACTGGCGGTCGAAGAAGGGTTCGGCATCGGAGGTTTTTTGCAGACGCTGAGCGCGGTGGTCGACACCGATGAAGCTGTCGATCTCCTCCGCGTCTTCCCACAGACTCCGGTCGCGGCGGAGGGGGACTGCGACTGCACGAAGGACGGTTGCCCAGGGGAGTTCGAGATCGACCTGCTGACCTCCCTGAACCGTGGTTTCTCGGAAGGTTAGGTATTGCGCTCGGTGACGGGGTTCGGTGAGCACAACCCGTCCGCCCGTGAGCGCACGCGCGTGAGGGAACGCGTCGTGAAACCAGACGCTGAGATCGTTCTGTCTGGCCGTCTCAATCGCGAGACCGATGCGATCGAACCACGTCTGCGACAGGTAGGGAATGCGCAGCCCGGCACCCGCGGCAATCACGAAGCCGCCGACGCCCTTGTCCGCCATCTCGCGGATCTGGCGGACGAGCTCCGCCTCCTCGATGTTCCCGTTCCAGAACCAGAAGGGAGCAGGGCGATAGTCGCCCGGGGGATTTGTAAATAACTTTTGTTCCATTCGTTTTCGTCTAAGGTCCGGTATCGATGTCGATTCCGAGAAATCCAGAAGAAAGGAGGCTCTGGACTTCAAACAGTAGCCAAGTGCCTACGAGACATCCCAGAAAGGCAAGGAAGAGGTTTCTGGCCCAGGGGTTCCTGGTGCGTGTCGATGATCGTCGCCTGCGCTGGGTGCTGGTCTCGATCTGTGGCTGCACTCGCTCCAGCTGCTAGACTCCGGCGCCAGGAGAAACTGTCGGAGTCGGCTCCGGTTCAGGCTCGACGACGGGATCCAGCTCCTGGGGTGCTTCCGACGGTGCCTGCTGGACGAGATCCTGGCTCCGAGCTGCCCGAGTTGCGCCATTTTGCCAGGATCAATTTCAGAGGACACGATGACGACCGGCAGGTTGAGGTTCAGGTCCTTGATGAACTCGAGAAGGGCCTCACCCTGGACGGTCGGAAGGTAGAGATCGAGCAGAACGATGTCTGGCGGCGTCTCGTGGATCTTTGCGATCGCCTCTGTTCACTTCCGGACCGACCGGATTCGGTATTCACGATGGGCGAGGGCCGATTCCAGCACTGTCGAGACCTCGGGCTCATCGTCCACCACAAGGATTGTCCGCTGCTCTTCCAATGGCGGGTCCTCCTCGGGGTGGAGGCTGCTTCAGCCGTCCCCACACGCCTGGCAGAGATAGCTTGCCACGCGCCTGCCCTTCACGAATCGAGTGAGCTTCACGTCCCCCTCGGCCTTCCGGCAGGACTCGCAGGGCCGGTCGAAAACTGGGGTGGGGGCCGCGAGCTCTGATTCGCACTGATCGCATCTATATGCTACTGTTTTTTCTCCGTTTAAAACTTCACTTCGAGCCTGGGTGGCTGGACGCTCTTTACAGCTATCGCAGATCAAGAGGGACCATCCTGATGAAACGGTTTATCTATATGATATTATGTTACTTACAGACCGAAGTTGCAGGTTGGGCCTCAAAGGCCCCACGCTGCTCTGAAGCGCTGCCCAATTTAATTTCTGCGCTCTGAAAGTCAAGAAAATTCAATATATTGCACTCGCGAGGACTCTATCAAGAGCAACGTTTCGGTGGTGATTGTGCTTCCATTACGTATACTTGAGGCCAATGTCGCTCGAGATTCACGGACTTGTTCTTGCCGCCGGTCTCTCGAGGCGGATGGGGGCGTTCAAACAGCTTCTCCCGTTCGGCTCCAGGACGGTCGTTGAATCCGTCGTTCAGGCGGTGCGGGACGGAGGTGTCGACGACCTGACGGTGGTGTTGGGGCACCGTCAGGAGGAAGTTCGAACCGTTCTAGCCCCCCTTAAGGTATCGACGGTCCTCAATCCGGCCTACGAGGACGGGATGTTCAGCAGCGTTTTGTGCGGAATCCGGCACCTGGCTTCAGCCGACGCGGTTTTGCTCGCCCTCGGCGATCAGCCTCAAATGACGGCCCCCATCGTACGAACGGTCGTAGACGCGTTTCGGGAGACAGAGGCCGGGATCGTGGTGCCCGTTTTCGGCGAGAAACGAGGGCATCCGATCGCTCTCGACCTTGCGAGGTATCGCGCTGAAATACAGGCGCTTACAGGCGATGAGGGGCTGAAGCCTGTCGTGCGCGGTCATCCCGAAGACACGATCGAGCTGAGCATCGACAACGAGCTGATTTTGAGGGATATGGACACACGCGAAGACTACGAGCGGGAGCTGGATCTCCTCCGAGACAACGATTCAGAGGATGTCGAATGAACGGGAAACTGAACTACCGCAGCCTGCAGGAATTTATCCAGGCGATCGACGAGGCTGGTGAGTTGAAGCGAATTTCGGCGGAGG
>CEVA01231271.1_pt1 | contig 15587 bp, 14 predicted proteins | sample 361521 | NCBI WGS metagenome assembly CEVA01 (sample SAMEA2622823, study PRJEB7988) | marine metagenome | isolation source: saline water (ENVO:00002010), including
CCGTCGATTGACGAGAACCTGTCGCGATACAGCGACCTCGCAGCCACACCCGGCGGAACGGTCCTCTGCGTCTACACGAACGGCACCAGGCGAGACCGGGACAAAGTCAGCGTCGCTCGTCTTGAGCCGTCGTGAAAGGAGCTCGTGCGGGTCTTGCTTACCTTGAACCTGGCAATCCGGGTTCGCTAACGATCACCTGCGAGGACACGTGGGAATCCGAATCGGCATTTGTGGTGTTGGGGCCTTTGCGGGGAGCTTCATTCCTCTCTTCAAGGCACACCCCGACGTGGAGAATGTTGTCCTCTGCGATCTTGACGCGGAGAAGCTCGCTTCTCGAAGCGAGGAGTTCGTGATCCCCGACACCTGTCCTTCCCTCGACGCGCTCTGCGCGATGGACGTTGACGCCATCGCCATCATCACACAGCACCATCTTCACGGGCCCCAGGCCGTCCAGGCCCTGGAAGCCGGCAAGCACGTCTACTCGGCCGTGCCGTCAGCTATCACCCTCGAGGAGATCACAAAGCTGGTCGAAACCGTCGAAAAGACGGGCCAGATTTACATGATTGGCGAGACCAGCTACTACTATCCCTGCGCCATCTACTGTCGATCGCGCTTTCAGTCTGGAGACTTCGGCCACATCGTCTATGGTGAAGCCGAGTATTACCACGATTACATTCACGGGATGTACGACGTGGCAAAGTGGCGACACGGCGAAGAATGGGAGCGCTACTTCGGGATGCCTCCCCTATTCTATCCCACCCATTCGACGAGTATGATCGTTTCGGTCACCGGGGCCCACGTCACCCACGTATCGGGCATGGGCTTCGTCGACCGTCACGAAGACAACCTCTACGCTCGTGAAGACAACATCTGGAAGAATCCCTTCAGCAATGAAACCATGCTCTGTCGAATGTCCGACGGAAGCGTCGCCCGAATCAGCGAGTTCCGTCGAATCGGTCACCCCGGAACCGTGGGCATGCGGCTCTACGGCACGGAGGCCGGCTACGAAGAACAAGTCAACAGCAAATCCTGGATCACCAAGGACCGGGCGTCGTGCGAGGACCTTCGACAAGCCCTGGCGTGCAGAGATATCCAGGTTGAGCAGGGCCAGATGGCGAAGGTGACATCTGAAGACGGCACCCATAAGGGGGTATCCAGTGTTCACGATGTAGCCCGCCTTCCCATCGATTTCGCCGGACTGCCGAACGGGCACAACGGATCGCATCAGTTCCTCGTCGACGACTTCGTCAAGGCCTGTGTGTCGGGCTGCACCCCTCCTAACGACGTGTGGTCCGCCGCCCGTTACCTCATCCCGGGCCTCGTGGCGCATCAGTCCGCACTGAATCACGGCGAGCTGATGGAAGTCCCCGACCTCGGGCAGCCTCGATAGCGGAATGGGTGCCCCTTCGAATCACATCGCTATCGATCGCCTGGCGGGTGCGCTCGGCGCCGAAATCTCGGATGTCGATCTGTCCTCTCCTCTGGAACGGAACATCGTTGCACAGATCGGCCAGGCTTTCCTCGAACACCTGGTCCTCGTCTTCAGAAATCAGTCTCTCACCCCGCGCCAGCTACTCGCCTTCGCCAAACAGCTGGGAGATCCGATCCCCTATCCTCAGACGAAAGGGCTACCCGAATGCCCACTCGTCACCCCTGTCGTCAAGTTGGAAAACGAGACCGTTAATTTCGGCGGCGTCTGGCACTCGGATACGGCCTACCTGGAGACCCCGCCGAAAGCGAGCCTGCTCTACGCGATCGAGGTGCCTCCATCCAGCGGCGACACGCTGTTCGCCAATCAGTACTCCGCCTACGACTCTCTGTCGGATGGGTTGAAGGCGACCTTGGAGGGTCTCGTGGGGGTCAACACATCCGCCAACCCTGACATGGCCGCCACCAGAAAGCACCGCCAGGCCGACGATGGCGTCGCCCTCAAGGTCCTCGAAGCGAATCATCCTGCCGTCCGAACGCATCCTGCGACCGGTCGCAAGGCGCTCTACGTCAACACGGCCCATACGTCTCACTTCGAAGGGTGGACGGCGGAGGAAAGCCGGCCCCTTCTCGATTACCTGTCCAAACACCAGATTCAACCCGAGTTCAGGAGTCGACTTCAGTGGGAACCCGGCACACTCACGATCTGGGACAATCGATGCACGCAGCATTATCCGATGAATGACTACCACGGTCATAGACGCGTCATGCATCGCGTCACACTCGCCGGCGATGTCCCGAAATGAAGAACATTATCCTCATCCGACACGGCCAGAGCCGTTCCCAGATCGACAAGACCGAGAGTGGCGTGAATCCAGACCTGTCGCCCTACGGCGAGGTCCAGGCCCGGGCCCTGCGTGAGCGCGTGAAATCACTGGCACCCGACGAAGTGCTGGTCAGCCCGCTCAAGCGCGCGTTCCGCACCTACCAGCTCTCACAGATCAGGTGTTCGGTCGTCCGATTCGACGCCAGGCTGGTCGAGGCCGAGTGGGGAATCGAAGGGTTCTACGATGGCATGGACTGCAGTTACCTCCCGAAAGAGATGATCGAACAGGACCGTCTACACGATCGAACCGCAGACCGGGCCGAATCTCTCGTCGAGTCCCTGGTCGCTTCCGAGGCTGAAACGTTCGTTCTATTCGGTCACTGGGGCATCTTCTCAGAGATCTTTCGCAACTTCCTCGGGATCCCGACCGATTCGAACGTCAGGGCTCGGGCGGAGAACACGTCCCTCTCCCGTCTCGACATTCACGATGATGGGACCCGATCCGTGGAGTACTGGAGCGATGCGTCCCATCTGAACGCGATCTAACCCTCCGACGATGACAGCATCCATGACATTCACCGGCGGCGGCTGGGTAATCGACAACGAGACCGAAAAACGGTCGCCCATCATCGATGCCCACTATCACATCTTCCCTCGCCTCGGCTCGCAGCACGAAGGCATCGACCCGGAACTCCGGCTCAGATTCTGGCAATATCACGCTCGTGAATGGAACAACTTCTGGCGGAAAACGGACGGGTCGCACACCTCCGAGCCCTTCCTGGCGTTCGACTCCGATGACATTGACGACATGCCCGACGTCGACTTCCGGCTCACAGACTACGGGCAAGCCGAAATCACCGTCGAGGGCGTCGACTATGTCCTTCAGTTGTTTCCACCCAATCTCGTCAACAACGAAGCGCCACCCGAGCGCATGGTTGCCGAGATGAATCTCGCGGGTGTGGACATGGGAGTACTGCAATGCGATCACGTCTACGGGGATCTATCAGCGTTCTTCGGCGAGGCCATGGCGATCCATCCCGACCGGTTCATCGGTCTGGGGCAGATCTGGGAACCTGAAGCGGACGATGAAGGAAGGTTGTCGAATCTCGAAAGCTCGATCGTCGAACACGGCAACAAGGGACTCTACTTCAGCGTGGAGCCCCTGTCGGTTCTCAAGATGGACGCCTCCATCAACGACCCTCGGTTCGATGGTTTGTGGTCGCTTGTCGAATGCCTAGGCATTCCCATCTTCTGGTACATCGACGACCGCACCGTCGATCGCATCGGGATGTTTCAGCGTCGTGTAGCAGAGCTGGAAGCGTGGGTTAAAAAGCACCCCGACGTTGCATCTGTCATCACCCACGGACTCGTTCCCGCCGCCATCATTCACGAAATCGGGATTCCCGACGACGTCGTTCGACTGCTTGAGCACCCATTCATGCACGCCGAGATCCTCTTCCCCGCCAAGTGGCCGGATTATCCTTTTTCCGAAGGCCAGAGGCAGCTCCGTCACCTCCGCGACCGGGTCGGCGCTGTGAAACTACTCTGGGGCTCCGACAGTCCGTTTGGAACGAGCACCTGGTCTACGTATCGTCAAGCCCTGGACTTCATCCGACTCCATTGCGATTTCCTGTCACAAGAAGAGAAGGATCTGATCCTCGGGGGGAATGCGGCCCGGCTCTTCAACATCGAATGAGGTCCGATCGCATCTCCTGCGGCCGCACCAACACCTGATAGTCGCCAACTTCAATTCGGGATCGCCCGGAGAAGTGAGGGTCGTAGTCAATAACAAGCAGCAGGAAAACCGTTTGTCATCCCGGGCGAGCACTGTTTGAGCGCAGCCCGTTTGGCGAGAACCGGGACCCATTTTATATCGCGAGATGAGAATGGACCCCGGCCCAGAAGCATACCGGGGTGACAATAAGCTTCACCCGCAAATAAGCATAGACGCTTCGGTGCAAATCTTGTCCTATCAGAGGATCAGTGAGCTACCCCACCGTTGCCCACTCTCAATTCGTTAGTTAAAGTGAGTCATGGAATGACGTTCCAACTTCCCGACTGGGTGACCTTTCCTGAAGACGACTGGATCCAGATTACGCCCGAAGAGGCGGGTCTCGATCCCGGGAAGTTCGATGCATTCATCGAAAGCTTGCAGGTCAACGGTGCGTCTTTCGGCGGGGAGGAACACTCGGGAGACAACTACGGCGCCGTCATCACCCGAGGCGGTTATCTGGTCCACGCCTGGGGCGATCGACACTATCGTCATCAGACCGCCTCCGTCGGAAAGGCGTTCACGTGGGCGGTCCTCGGCTTTGCAGTCGAGGATGGCCTGATCGATCCTGACGAGCCGATCCATACCTCCTGGACTGGGGAGGGCCAACTCTCGCACCCCCACAAGGACCTCACCCACGGCCACCACCAGAAGCTGACGTGGCGACACCTCATCGGGCCGAAACACGAATCCCTACACTACGGAGGGTTCCCCATGGAAGTCGGTATCCGATGGTCGGAAAAACGCACGGGCCTCGAGGAGGCGGTCGCCCAACCAGGTGTTGTCGAGTGGGCGAACTGGACCGGTGACCCCTTCTACGACTGCTACGCCCACGTCGAGCCTGGTACGCAGGGACACTACAGCAGCGCCGGATTCTGGCGGCTCGGTCAGGCGCTCACCCACGTGTGGAATCGCGATATAAAGGACGTCCTTCAAGAACGCCTCTTCGATCGAATCGGCATCCCCGCTGAACGTTGGAAGTGGCTGACGGGGAGCTACATCAGGGAACAGAAGTACCTCTACCCCACGATTCCCGACTCGTACACATACCTCGACCCGCCCTTCGAGATCGACGGAATCCCCGTCCGAAGCGGCCCGGGCTGGGTCGTCATCAGCGCATCCGACTTTGCTCGTTTCGGTCACCTGAACGCGACACAGGGCATTTGGAAAGGTGAGCAGGTCATCGACCCCGCATGGTTGCGCGGCCACAGCGGCGGGAACAAGAGCGGGTCGAGCGGCGAGAGCAAGTACCTGACCGCCATGGGCGTCGTCACAACCGAGGGCATCGATTACAAGCACGCCACGGAGACGAAGAGCTTCCTGCCGGAGGAGTTCTTTGTCGGACCTGTGCGGGTACCGGGGACTTAGAGAAGGATGTTCGCGGCCGAAGGCCGCTCCTACCCTCACAGCAAAGACTGGCCTCCTGGCCAGGAAAAGATCGGGAGGAACACCTTGCTGAACTGGACCTGCGAACTGAAACTCGATTCTGATCGCCGGCTCGTCTCCGGAAGCGAGCAAGCGCTTGCCAATGCGATCCGGAACGGCAGCGATCTACGCATCCGCACTGAATTCGTCCACAACGAGCACATCGACATCAACTCCGACAGCACGGAACGGGTACGAGAGGTCGCCGAATTCGGCGTAACCTACCTGATCGAGGATCGATGGGTCGCAGGTATCATGAATCTGCGCCAACCCGTGGCTCTGCCCGATGGGTTCGGTCCCAGACCCTCGATGTCCTTCTTCCTCTACAACCAGGACGGAAACCAGGCCATCGCGCGCCCCCACCTGGATGGTGTCCCGACCACTGGAACGGTGGGCACCTCGACGCCGCAGGACCACGTCGACATGCCCAAGTTTCACCAGATCGACGCGTGGGACGGCGAGACAAACGCACCGAGTACCAACTTTGTTTACGACTTCGAGGAGTTCGAGTACTACGTGTGCAACTCGTGGGAGGAAGTGCTGTCGCACGACGCGGACGGCTGTGTCCAATCGGGATCGATCGACGACCTGGGAGCCGCCTTTTCCGACGGATGCGCGGTCAAAATCGCTGTTCGCGGCCTCTGTTCCGACCTGAACGAAGCCGAAGTCCTCGATCACGAAGTCTTCATCGAGATCGGTTCCTGCTACTATTACCTCGATCGGAAGCTCTTCATCGGGGGGTCCCATCCCGTCGCCCGCGTCGCTCCCGGCATCCCCATGGTCTACCGAAGCAACGAATGGGACTTCGGCTGGCTCGTGTCGCGAACCGACGGGCACGTGGTCTACCGTCGATGCGATCCCTATTCACTCGCGTTCGCCGATCGCGAATCGCGCCACGCCATCCGCTGGTTCGTCCGTTAGCTAGATGCCGGACATCGTCGACGCTCACATCCACGTCTGGAGCCCCGATCACGATCGCTACCCCCTGGCGCCGGGCTTCACGACCAACGACCTCTGGCATCCCTCCTTCACCCCCGACGATCACTTCGCTTACAGCCGACTAGTCGGGCGAGTCCGGATCAACCTGGTGCAGATGACTTGGTACGGCCTGGACCACAGTTACATCATCGACCTGATCGCGTCCGATCCCGCCACCTTCGTCGGGACCGGGATCGTTCCCGCTATCAGTGACGTATCGCTCGCAGACCCGGGCGAACAGATGAAGGCGCTGGCCGAACACGGAATCTACGCATTCAGGGTCAGAGGCAGGGGTGCGCAGCCTCAGTGGGGACAATCGGATCGCTGGCTGGATCAGGAAAGCTACGAACGAATGTTCGCGACGGGCGGGGACGAAAACCTCGCCATCAGCTTCCTCACCGGTCCTGCAGATCTGCCCTCGATCGACCGGACGTGTGAGCGCTTCCCCGACACCCCCGTCATCCTAGACCACGTGGGCGGTGTGCATATCCGCGACAGCGCCTTCCCTGAGGAACAGTTGAAGACCCTCTGCCGACTCGCCCGTCATCCTCGCGTGATGGTGAAGCTCGGACCCGTCCACGGGATCGGCGACGGCATGGCGCCGTTCCACGATCTGCTCCCGATGATCCAGCGAGTCGTGGACGCCTTCGGTCCCGATCGCTGCATGTGGGAAAGCGATAGCGGCGGCCCGATCGAAATGAAGGACCCGATGCGAGATTTCGTCGCATCGATCGACCTGATCCGTAACGCTGACTTCCTCAGTGCGTCGGATGCCGACTGGATTCTCTGCGGAACCGCAAGCGCCTTCTTTTTCGATCGATAACTCAAGCCCTTCTGTCATCTCGACACGGATTCACGATTCTCTATTCCAGGAAACCGAAATCACCACCGTGGAGAGATCCCTGTACGAAATCGATGGGAAGGAAGTGCGGTTCCACGCGAAGAGATATCGGTATTCAATCTCACGCAAGGATCTCTCACCCGTGACCAGGCCCACTCCGCGGGGTTCGAGTCGGGTTCGAGATGACAACCGGGGGAACGAATTCTTCGATCATTGGCGCGAGCAGAGCTCACGACTATCGGGAGCACCTCCATGAGCACCGAACAGGCCAAGATCGAGAAGAGGCCGAAAGAGGTTACACCGCTTCGCTCCTGAAGTCACTCGACACGCCGTATCTCACTGAATTATACTTCCGCACGAGCACGGCATCTCTCAGACACAATGGACCAGGCAGAATCCCCAGAGAACCGGATATGATTACTCAGGACCAGAAATCCTTCTTCCACACCTTCGGTTACCTCTTTCTTCCCAGGCTGTTCAACGAAGAAGAGATGGCCGTGATCAGCGAGCGATTCGACCACTGGCTCGATGCGGAAAGAGACGATGCTCCTTTTCCGGGCGAAAGCCGGCAATCGCTCTATAGTATCGCCGAGCTCGAGCCGCGCTTCACCGATCTGGTGGCCGACGATCGAATCTACAACACGGTCGAGGCCCTCCTCGGCGAGGGGTTCCTCTGGCTCTGCTCGGAAGGCAACCTTCACGTCGGCGACACCCAGTGGCATCCCGACGGTACGCGCCTCAATTACCGGCCCATGAAGGTTCATCTCTACCTCGACCCTCTGACGGCCGACGCCGGATGCCTTCGCGTGATTCCGGGTTCCCACCGCCTTCCCTACCACGATGACGTCCGACCAATCGCGCAATCGGACCGACCCGGCACCGAGATTCCAAGCTGTTTGGTGGAATCAAAGCCTGGCGACGTTCTGTTCGCCGACATGAACACCTGGCACGCCTCTTTCGGCGGCCATGTCGGTCGGCGACAGCTCGCCTTGAACTTCGTCCCCGAACCTACTTCGGAAGTGCATGTCCAGATGATGAAGGACAACTACGACGGCGTCCTGCGAAACATCGAGAACCTCCAATACAGCCAGCCTGGACGCGCCTTTACCGATGCTTTTCTTCAGAGCGAGAATCCACGTATCAGCCGACTGGCTTCCAAGTGGGTTGAGCTGGGCCTGGAGTAACGGTGGCGAAAACCCCGCAGCTTGATACCCGGCACGACGGAGCGCTGGCGATCGACATCGACTGCTCAGAGTGACCGTGACACTTCCATTCATCCGAGGCGTCATCGAAGGTTTCTACGGACGACCGTGGAGCTGGGAAGCACGGGAGGCCTACGTCGACTTTCTGAAGGAAAACGGATTCGGCTTCTACATCTACGCCCCCAAAAGCGATGCCTACTTGAGACGAAAGTGGCGCGACGAATGGCCACCAGAGCAGATGCAAAGCTTAATGAGGTTGTCGGCAGCCTATAAGGAAAACGGCGTGGCCCTGGGCATCGGTTTCAGCCCGTTCGAGATCTACCGCACATTCGACGACTCCGCCAGGCAGGCTCTACATCAGAAAGTCGAGGCCATCAATCGTCTCGATCCGGACATCCTGTGCGTTCTTCTCGACGACATGAAGGGCGACGTTCCCCGTCTGGCAGAGACGCAAGCCGAGGTCTTCAAGTGGATCGCGGATCGAAGCACAGCACGTCGCTTTATCCTCTGTCCGACGTATTACACGCTCGACCCTATTCTGGAGAAGGTTTTCGGTCCCATGCCGGAAGGGTATTGGGAAGAACTGGGGGCGAACATCGACCCTGACGTGGACATTTTCTGGACCGGGCCTGAGGTCTGCTCGACGGAGTACCCGGAAGACCACCTGAAAGAAGCAGCTGAGCGATTGGGTCGTAAGCCGTTCATCTGGGACAACTACCCCGTAAACGACAGTGAGAAGCGGTCTCGACGTTTGTATCTCAGCGCATACGAAAACCGACCTTTTCAGATGGCGGAATGGACAACCGGTCACGCCGTGAACCCGATGAATCAGGCGTGGCTGTCTCAGATTCCAATCCGGACGCTTGCCAGGAGCTATGACCTTCGGGATCGATACGATCCACGCACCGCATCTGCAGATTCGGCAAAGGCGCTCTGTCACGCGGATCTTGCTGAGTCCCTCCTCAAGGACGCTCGGATCTTCGAGAAGCAAGGCCTGGACGGAATCGGCGATGATCGGAAGCGTCAATGGATCGAAAGGTACTCCGGCTTCCAGTCGCCTTTTGCCCAGGAGATCGTGGAATGGCTCCAGGAGTGTTACGAATTCGACTCTGCTTGTCTGACCGAATAGGAGGCGCGGATGAACGTCCTGATTACGGGTGGGCTGGGCTGGCTGGGGAAGGCACTGACGGAGGTGGTGAGCCGGCACCACACCGTGCAGGCATTCGATCTGGAATCGGTTGAGGTCCCTCGGGAAGACCTCGACTTCCACGGCGAAGTGACCTTCGGCAGTGTCACCAGCTTCGAGCAGATTCTATCGTCCGTCAAGGGACAGGATGCCATCATCCATGCTGCCGTAGCCAGCACGGTCGTACGTGGTCTCTACAAGCCGGGCGATCCGGTCCCCGTGGATGTCAATGTCCGCGGCACCTACAACGTTCTGGAGGCGGCACGTCAGGTTGGCGTAGGTCGGGTCATCCAGATCGCCGCGGCCGAGACGCACGTCGATCACCCGCCGGGGGTGTTTGTGGATCGCAACACACCTTATGCGGGCGCTGGCAGCATCTACGATCTCACGAAGCGACTGCAGGAGGAAGTGTGCGGCTGGTTCGTAACGCTTCACGGCCTGAATGTCATCACGCTCCGCCTTGGAGACATCGTGGATCTCGAACGTCGCAGGAGCAAGCACGGCGATGAGGCATGGAAGCAAGCGCTGGCCGACAAGAGCTGGATTCACCGCTATGACGTGGGCGAGGCTTGTTTGAGAGCGCTCGAAATCGAACACACCGGTCACGATGTCTTTCATCTCGTTGGAGCGCCTTCGGCCAGGCGGCGGTTCGACGTGGAGCGGGCCGAGCGTGTACTTGGCATCGAGCTTACGTCGCAGTTCGATCCAAAAGAGTGAAAGATGACCGCCGAATGCGTTCCACCTCAACCAAACCGACCGCTAGGATGATCCAACTGTGAAGAAACTTCTGATTACGGGAACGAAACAGGCAGAATTCGTGGACAGTCCAACGCCAGCTTGTCCAACAGATGGCGTTGTCGTGAAGGCAAAGGTCACCGCGATCAGCGCCGGCACGGAGATCAGGGTGTTCCGCGGCATCGCCGTGGACGACGCGGGCAAATTCATACACGAGACTAAACCCTACGAGTTGCCCTGTGAGAACGGCTACTCTATGGTGGCCGAAGTCATGGAAGTGGGAAAGAACGTCGACCACCTCGCGGTGGGCGAGCGCGTTTTCGTCCCGGAACCCCACAAGGAATATGCCGCGGTGCCGTCCAATCTCGCCGTGAAGCTTCCCGAGACGATTCCCGACGAGGAAGCAGTGATGATCAACATCCTCGAGGTGGCCCATCAGGGCCTTCGGCAGGGGCAACCGCCGGTTGGTGGCAACGTAGCCGTCGTCGGGCAGGGCGTCATCGGCCTTTCAGCTCTGGCTTACGCGAACGCCTTCGGAATGCGGACAGCCAGCCTGGATACGGATAGCACGAGACTGCACATCGCTGAGGAAATGGGCACCCGGCTCGCGGCCAGTCCGGTTGAGGAGGATGCAGTGGCTCGGGTCTACGACCTGTTCGATGGCGCGGGGGCGGACGTCACCTGCGAGGCGGCCTCCAACTGGGCCGGAATCCGCACGGCCATGGAGGTGACCGGCATCGACGGCACCGTCGTCGTCATTGCCCGTCACACGCAGCAGCCGGACTTCAATCCGGTCGGCCATCCGTTCCTCGGCAAGCGACTGCGGATCGTCACGACCTACGCCTATCCCGACGACCACGATCGGTGGTCGCGAAACCGATCGTTTGCGCTGACGGTGGACCTGCTGGCGCGGCGCCGGCTGAACATCGCCCCGATGCTCACTCACGAATTCGCGTGGCACGAACTACCCGATGTCTATCGGCGTTTGGACGAAGGCGATAAGTCAATCGTCGGTACAACCATCCGATGGGACGCTTGAACGAACAGACGGTTTGCAGGACGCCTGCCTACGGGCCAGGCGATTCGCTTTTTAACAAAGGCGGGAATACGCCAATCGATCGGAGACCCCATGACGAACGATGGTCAAAATCCAACCAAGGCGGCTCTTCGTGCGGGTGAGACGATCCCCGTCGCCGAAATCAACCGCACCGCCTCAACCTTTGTCGTCGAGGCAATCGCGCTGGCCGGCTTCAAGTGCGTCTGGGTCGACACGGAGCATTCTCACATCGATCTCGGTGACCAGTCGAACCTGATTCTGGCCGCGAGAGCCCACGACATCGACCTCGTCGTTCGTCTCGCCCACGGACCTTACAACCAGATCCTGCGGCCCCTTGAGCTCGGCGCCGACGGCCTGATCTGGCCGCACTGCAAGAGCGCCGAGGAAGCAAGAACCTTCGTCCATGCGGCCAAGTTCAGGCCGCTGGGCCTGCGTGGCATGGGTGGGGGTCGTGACTCACAATTTGGCAGGGAACCCAAATCGGAGTACCTGGACCGGGCGAACCAGAACACGCTGCTCGGCGTGATGATCGAAGATGCGGAGGGCGTGGAGAACGCTGAAACCATTGCCGCCGTCGAGGGGATCGATCTCTTGTTCATCGGCCCGGGCGATCTCTCGCACAGCTATGGCATCGAGCGTGAGCCCAACAGCCGCGACCACCCCAAGATCCTGGAGGCATTCGACCGCGTAGGTGCCGCGTGTCGAGACACCGGAAAAGCGATGGGTACCGCGGTCGATCCTGGTGAGTCGATGCGCCTCGCAGTCGAGAAAGGAACACGGTGGCTCAACTGCATCCACGACATGAACGCCTTGATGAACGGCTACGGCGAGGCCCTGCAGGCAACCCAGGAAATTTTGGATGAAGCCTGAACGCCATAGGGACACGGCATGCCGTGTCCCTACGATTGTTTGATGAACTACGACGGCGACCACTGGACCTTCGACTGCGAACCGACCTTAACAGACTCGCAGGTCGTTGAATTCTGCCGGGAGGGTCACCTCCTGCTACGGGGGGTTGTGCCAGACGAGATTAACCGTCGGACGTGCGACTACCTGGAAAGCAAGGTTAAGATGAATCCCTCGTGGATCCCCGAAGGCATGACCAACGAGGACCTCGAGCGCATCCGGACGACCCACGCCCCGAGTACGATCCTCCTCGAGGATTGGTTCGTCGACCACGTACTCCTCAATGCTCCCGTTTCGGGTGCGATTCGGTCTCTTCTGGGCAGAGATGTCGGTCTGCCCGTACTCGTCAGCGATCACCGCTGTGAGTGCCCACAGGAAGCGCAACGGTGGCACCACGACGCCGATCACGTGTTCGGACCGGAGCTCAACTTCGTCGAAGTCTTCTATTTCCCTCAGGACACCCCGATCGAGCTTGGCCCGTCAGAGATGGCTCCTTCGACACACATTCGCAACAGTCTGGACAACCCACCACAAAGCGGCGTCCTCTCGGATGGGCCTGCAGGGACGGTAGCCATTCACCACCAGAGCATTCTCCATCGCCGCAGCCGGTCCACGGCGGAGGGTACCCGGCACATGCTCAAGTACAGTTACTGGCCTACCGTCCCTCCCCAGCGCGACTGGGTTCTCGAGCCCAGGTTCAACCCCCACTCAGCCGACTACGGCGGTCACAATCTGGCTCGTTACGTGGCACACATCTACGCCTGGTTGTCCGGGAAACCGGAGGGGGTCAACCTGATTGGTGGGCAGGGCTGGCCGAGTCGGAACGTCAACGACATTGCGCCACGGTATGGCTTCGAAGCGCGGGAGGGGTATCTGCCTGCGTGGAGGAGCAAGTCGCCAGACGGTTATGCCTGACCTCAGCCATGTACATAGGGTAGGGTCACGGCATGCCGTGACCCTGCGAAGTTGTCTCATTCAGCAAGTACACCTTACACGGTCGATTCCCAGCTTTCAATAAAGTCTGCCGCTGTATACCCCTCCGGCATATCGTTAAAGTGATACCGCATCGGGGTCCTCTGCTGAAAACCCGGGACGAAATGTTCCTCTTCCATCTGAAGCAGCGCATCGAGGGGTTCGAACCGCCGCCACAACGCCTTTGCTTCTTCGGCCGTGAATCGATCGGCGAATGCTTCCCCCCAATTGAACGATGCAGCGTGCGTGCCGCTGATCCGCTCCTCCAACTCCGCAGGAACCTCAGAAAAGGACAGCTCCTTCGTCAGTCCAATCGCGATCGTTGCTTTGCACAGAAACACCGTCGTGAGAAGTTCACCCTTTTCACCCCGCCGGGGGTGAAGCTTCCTGATCGCTTCCAGATACCCATCTCCGTCCCCATCGATCACCGCACGTAGCGCGGTCTCTGTTTGCTGGTGCATCGTTTCGGTCCGACGCTCCCATCGCTCGAAGGCATCCGCCTGATCCTGAGGCAGGTACGGTTTGAACGAAAGATCTGCGTGGTGCGTGTAGGTCGAGAACCCACCGTGAAGCGTTCGCCGTCGCAGCGGCGAGTAATTGCTGCCCCAATGAAGAATCGGGGGAGAACAATAAACCACACCATCGCCCGCCTCGAGATGTGTCTGGACACCACCCGGAAGAGGTTGGCCGAGATCCTCCTTCAGCATTTCGGTTTCTTCTGCCGTGCTGTAGCGGAGATGGCTGCGCGGAATGACGTAGAGCACGCTGTCATCATACAACGGAATGTTCCACTGCACGTATCGGGGACCCGTTTCCACAATGTCGTCGATGTAGCCCTGTAAAGGCGCCGTATCGATCGGGTGCAGGTCTCGATGCCACCCTGAGGGCCCGTGGTCGGTGACCGGGTTGCACATCATCATCATCCCGGCCACGGCTGCATCTGGCTCCTCGAGCAGCGCCGTACTGACACCTCGGATGTTCTCTTCGAACCAGACGTCCACCGCTGGGGTCAGCGAATCATCGATGTAGGTTGCCAGGGAGGGTGCTGTCAGGTTTATCCGCGGTTGTTTGTGCGTATCCCACATGTTTCCCGCTGGATCCTCGCTCCTCCAGATCTCGACCTGTCTTTCGACGAGCGTCTCGTAAGACCGGCGAACGCTCTCCAGCTTATCGGCTGGTATGGCGTCCCGAATAATCAGATAACCTTCCTCGAGGAATCGATCACGGTCAACGGATGGCATGGGTGTGGCCTTTCGACTGTCAATCTGAGGAAGGGGGTCGAATAATCTGGGACTTCAACCTAGTACCAACTCGCAATGAAGTCCGACGTCGCATAATTCGATGGCATATCGTTGAAATGATAGATCATGGGGTCTGACTGGAATCCCGGAACGAACTGCTCCTCTGCTGTCCGAAGAAGCGTGTCCAGGGGCGCAAACCGTTCCCACAGAGCTTCCGCCTCGGACGCTGTAAACCGATCTCCAAATTCAGACCCCCAGTTGAGCGTGATGGGGTGTGCGCCTCGAATCCGTCGGTCCAGATCTTCAGGAATCTCGGGGAACGGAGGCTCCTTAGACAGTCTGATGGACAGCGCAGTCTTGCAGAGGAAAACGGTCGAGAGAATCCGCCCCTTTTCGCCCCGCTTGCGATGAAGACCGTCCAGCGCCTCCGTGTAGGCACGGCCGTTCCCGGCAATCACGGCTCTTAGCGCGGACTCCGTGTGTTGACGCATGTCATTGCTCTGTTCGACAAACCCCTCGAAGGTGTCGGCAGCCTGTTGTGACAGATGCTGGATGAATGACAGGTCATCGATGCCCGTGTGCGTCGAGAACCCTCCGTGAACCGTACGCCTGAGCAAGGTGGAATAGTTACTGCCCCAATGCAGGATGGGAAGAATGTAGACGACGCCGTCGCCCGCCTCCAGATGCGTTTGAACACCGCTAGGGACGGGCTGACAAGGATCGGCACCCATCACGGCGTTTTCTTCCGGCGTGTTGAAACGGAGGTGACTCCCAGGTACAACCCACAGGACACTGTCGTCGTAGAGGGGAATGTTCCACTGAACGTAACGCGGCCCAGCCTCGACGATGTCGTCAATGTATCCCTGCAGCGGCGCCGTATCGATCGGATGCAGGTCTCGGTGCCACTGTGCGGGTCCGTGATCCCTGACCGGGCTGCACATCATCATCATCTGCGTGACGGCAGCGGTCGGCTCATCAAGCAGCGTCGAGCTCACCCCCCGGATGTTCTCCTCCAGCCA
>CEVA01514489.1_pt1 | contig 15584 bp, 9 predicted proteins | sample 361521 | NCBI WGS metagenome assembly CEVA01 (sample SAMEA2622823, study PRJEB7988) | marine metagenome | isolation source: saline water (ENVO:00002010), including
GATCAAAAATGCAGTGTGAGTGTTCAATGAAAATAATACTAATCGCAAACTCTGAAAAGATAGGCGGTGGAAATAAATCCTTAATATCAATATGTAAGTCATTAAGCGGCCAGGGACACGTGCCATTGGTGCTTGTTCCAGCAGAAGGACGACTTTCAAAAGAGTTAAGAAACTTGCAAATAAAATATCGAATAATACCAACTCGGTTTTATGACAAGCCATCAGCACAGATAGCATGGATCTTCACAAAGGTAATGCTGTTACTAGCCAAAGAAAGGCCGAATTTAATTCATGCAAACGACGTTTACTGTTATAAGTATTTTTCATTAGCGGCAAAACTACTGAATATTCCTATTCTATGCCATTTTAGGCACTTCATTGATGCTCATATAGGCAAGTATTTGTTGGATGTCCCCCCAACATTGAGTTTGTTCAATAGTGAATACAATCTACAACGCACACTCGCCTTAACCCCCACTTTACTCAAAAAGTCTCGCTCGATGGTACTTTACAATTTTTTCAACGAAGAAGAATATTATCCTTATAACGGTGATGCTTCTTTTAGGGAACTTTTCAATATAAATCACGACGCTTTCCTTATGTTGGTCATTGGAAACATAAATCCAGGCAAAGGGCATCTTGATCTCTTATCAGCCTTAGAGAAATTGGAGCAAAGAGGCCTCTTTGTTACCTACCCCAATCTTAAATTTGTAATTGCTGGAGAAGACGTTACAAACTCAGGCATTGAAAATGAAATGAAAGAGAAGATCGAGAAAACTAAATTAGCAGAGCGTATTATATTCACAGGCTTTGTAGCCGATACAAAAGCGGCCTATGCCTCAGCAAACGCTGTACTCATTCCCAGTATTGAAGAACCTTTCGGACGCGTCGCAGTAGAGGCAGTGCTGGCACGCAAACCTATCGTGGCCAGAAATAACAGTGGACTGTCGGAAATATTATCTCCATTAAAAACACCTGTGCTAACGACTGATGACAGCATTGATAGTTTAGCAAGAGCTATCGAGAGAGGGGTAACAACAAAAGTACCCAAAAGCGAGCTAGAGCACGACGCGCAAACCGTCGCCCTTCGTTTTTCTGAAGAAAATCAATTTAACCGTTTAATGAATTCCGCTTATCTTCCGCAAGCCCGTTAACCCTTGTTTTAAGCTCCAAGACTAAAGGAAGTACGACGCGATCCCAATCGTACTGGTTTGCCTCATCCAAAGTCCGCTTTCTTAGCATCACCCAATGTTCGTGGGTATAACCATTAGAAAGTTTTTTAAGAAGGCCGATAAGTGAACTTGGTGAGTTAATATCAAAAACATTTCCGATACTCCCCCTCCCTTTAGTCATTTCAACAAAGTAAGGTAGCCTACTTGCAATAACGGGAGTCCCAACAGTCCAAGAAGCTAATAATGCCCCACTTGTCGTTATATCTTTATAGGGCAATAACGATACATCAGCGGCGGCTAAGTACTCGTTAAACTCGGTGTCAGTGAGGTTTTTGCACACCAATTTTACTCTGTCGCTTAAACCGTAAGCATTTATTCGCTCATACAATAACGCTAGATAAGCCTCATCTTTACAACGCCCAGCAATAAGGAGTTGAGAGTTATTAACATTCTTTATAGCTTCCAGTGCCAGTTCGTGTCCGCGGCTTGGGCGAATCTCCCCCACTAAACCTATGCATATTTTCCCTTTTTCTATACCAAACTTTTTCTTTAATTGAGTATTATCGGTCACCGGTACAAAGACATTATTAAAATTTCCATGGTACACGATGCATACTTTCGCTTTCGTCACTACTAGATTTTCTATCCAGTTCTTAGACCACTCACTGTGGCATGCTACAATATCAGAATAAAAGCAGAAAAGGCGAACACCCGCCCAGTCGGCCCAAGTAACCCTTCCATGAGGCTTGTGGTTATGCACTGTCCATACAAGTACCTTGCCCAGACGCTTAGCTTTTTTTATGAAACGCCAAACGCCAATCAAAGACTTTAGTTGCTCAAAAAAGGTTCCTCCTTCCCAGAAGCGCTCTATCCAGTGAAAATGAACAACACTCTCCTGAGAGGAAATTAATGCATCGTCAGTAAACTCATGTCCAACCTTTACCTCAAAACCATTTTTTTCTAACGCTTGAGCCATTGCTTTTTGGTAGGCATGCCAATTAGTTGCAGGGTAAAACCCTATTGTATGGCGATTCACAATCAACCTTTCCTTGCTAATTTTTGTGAGAGGGGTGTGCTCAATTGAACCAATTCGTTCCAAAGAGGATGATTTGTCAGCCATACACTTAGTAACCACGTAGTTATCAGAATAGGCCCCATCACTATCAAACTTAAATAGGCCGGAAATGCGCGATAATCTAGCAAAAAGTCTCCAGCGATTGCGACCGCTGAACATATTATGGTTAACATAATGTTTTTAGACATTGCTTTGGAAAAGGTAATAATTGATAGCCCAGTCGCAAAATAGACTGCAATTGAGCCCACAATAAAATCCGCCAAACCGACAACGACCATAGCCCACGCAACATAACTAAGTCCATGAGGGTACGCAAAATATACTAGAGTTAACGTTAGTGTAAAGAGAACCATTTGCTTAAGTAGCATAATTTTCTCTTTGTGGACAGCCATCAACAACTGCGGTGAGAAATTATGGACAAGCCTTAAGATAGCCCAAATTGAAAGGATTGCGGCCAAAGGCACAGTATCTAACCATTGTTCGCCGAATAGCAACATAATAATGGGGAAACTCATTACACCAGCTGCCGCTAGAATCGGCCAACATACCCCACCCATCAAGAGGCTTGCTCGAACGTACGCATCTCTCAAATCGCCACCATCCCGGCTCACACCAGACAAATAAGGCAATATAACCGGCCAAACGCCAGAAGAAATGAGGGTGGTAATAAACTGATAGAATCCGACACCTCTGGAAAAAAAAGCAACCTGTGCTGTTGTTCCAAGCTTTCCAATGACCAAATCTGGCGCATTAGCGTCGAATCTAGCAAGAAGATTTGTCATCGATGAATAGAAACCGAATTTAAAGATAGGTTTCAATCCACTGAAGCTAGGCATAAACCTGGCGGTCGACGGACGATATAAGTACACCAAAACCGCCTCAACAAAGGAGCCGATAAGAAGCCCCCATGCGAGACCAAATATACCGAACCCAGATAAGACTAAAAGAAGAGAAGCAAGAAAACGACTGACTTCCGTTAATACATTGATTTTAACAAGTTTATCAAATTGCAAATCTCTGGAAAGTAAAGAAGTCGTTACACTGGTAAAAGGAGCGAATAAGAAATTCAGTGATAATATTAAAAAAATTGGAGCAACACGTGGCTCTTCAAAAAAACTCGATAAGTAGTCTGAAGATATTGCAAGTAAGAGACCTAAACCCCAAGAAAAAATAATAGATAGACCTATTCCACTTTTTACCTTGTCTTTTGTTAACTCCTTCTCTCTAATCAAATAGCTTGTTGTACCCATTAGCTTTAGCTCTGAAGCTATAAGTACTACTGCTCCTGCGATAGCATAAACCCCAAGCTCGTCTGGAGTTAACAGTCTGGCCATGATAATTACATTTACGAAACCAATTACTTTCAGAAGATATTGAGAAGCAGCAGACAAAATTACTGATTTACGAACGTTCAATTAGGTAATTCCATTTCATCAACAGGTTTATAACAGGGTAAAATTTGGTTTAGTATCGATTGATTACTCTTCTCGGATGCGTTGATAAACTCTATTGCTGCACTTCCCATTTCATAGGCGAATTTTCCGTTTTCTAGAAGATTGATACAGGTGTCGCCAAAGCCAAACTCTTCAATAGCAAAAATAAAAATACCTTTACCGCTAGCATGTTCTATACCTTCGGCCCCCTCATTCGAGGTTACCAACGGTTTACCGTAGCATAAGGCCTCTACCGATTTAATTTTTAAACCTGAACCGGTCAGACATGGATTAATACAAAAAGCGCAAGAGTCATAAAACTTAGACAATGATTCAACCCTACCTAAAAAGCTAACTCCTGGTATTTTTCTTTCCACTATTTCCTCATAAATTGCTCCTGCAATATGTAACTCTGCGTTAGGTACAGCATTGAGAATATTCTGCCAATGGCTATTGAGAAACCATTCTAAACCTTCCTTGTTATGCTGATTTTGTGACCCAATGAAACCAATAACATGTGGTTTGTTGGTAAAATACACCTTGCGTCTAGCGGGCTCGAGTATATCTAATGTTACAACCTTTGTTTCAAGCCCCTGCAATGCAGAAGAGAAGAGTTTAGCTTCATTTCGTTGAATAGCGAAAACGTAATCGAATCGTTTAAGAAGTAACTTTTCTTGCTCTTCTGTTAACTCCCACCATACCCCATGTCCGTTGCGCTCTCGTACTCGTTTGTTCCTGTTGGCAAATCTATCATGTGTGTCGACAATTTTAACAACATCTTGTTGTAGTCCTTCGACTAGCTTAGATAGCAAAGCGTACTCACAAATAATTGCGCTTGGCCTCACGCTTTCTACAATGCTATTAAACTCTTTTTTAATCCTTTCTGTGACATATGCATCTTCAAAAATTGCATCTTTAATAAAGGGGAACCTTTTGAGAAACGTTTTACGTTTTAAGAAATTCAAGAAATGCTGATACCAGGTACCTTCAAAAATCTCACCGTTATTCAACTCGTAATACCGTGAGCCATAGTGCTTAACCATGGCATCTCCACACCTTCTATCGCTGATCTCACGAATAGGATGAAGTACAAAATGGACTTCGCATTCTAGTGATTCCAACATACTGACTAACTGTCTCACTCGTTCTGAGTTACCAGACATCGCTTTATGCGATACCACTGGACTAGCAACTAATACCCTTTTCATTTTGCCTTTAATTCCTTTTCAGATGTGCTTTGCCTTTTTAGGTAATAAACATTGTAAGAAGCAGCGATAAATAATATTAGCCAACCTAAAATTTCAGCTCTAAACCTATTCATAAAGGTCATGGATACTGCAAAACACATTAAAGCACACTGTAATGCATACATCTTAAAATAGGCGTCTACGTTCCCTTCATCTATTAGAGATTTTCTTACTTTCCTAAGCGTAAAATAAGCTGAGGCCAGCAAACCTATGAATGCTAATAAACCTAAATATCCTTGCTCTGTTAACACTTCCAGCCATGTAGAATGAACTGAACGATTGCGAGAATGTCCAGTATCGACGTTGGAAGGAACATATATATGGGAAACAGCGTCGAATCCTCTAGCTCCTAAACCTAACGGATGATCTTGCGAGACGTCCAACGCAGCAGACCAAAAGGTAAGCCTTGTTTTTCCAGTTTCTTTTTGAGCAGTTTTTTCTTCTGATTTAATAGTTTTCATTCGTTCAATAAAGCCATAGTCAACTATATACGCGGCACCGCAAAGCCCCAAAATAGCTATCCATGCTACTGTTGCCTTTTGTTTTGGCCGTTGAAACGAAGAAAAGAAAAGCTTCCACATAAAGTAGCTAACACTTATAGCGACTGCTAAAAACGACGCTCTACTATTAATTAGAACTATTGCATTAGCTGTAAATGCCCCTGCTATTGCAAAGAAAGCTTTTTCTTTAATAGTACGAGATACCCAAAAGTAATATAGGTTAATCACTATTGCGGGCGCTAAGGCCGCAGCTAGTCCGTTTGCTTCTGGTGCGTCGACTGTACCAACTCCCTCAACTCGATCACCAGCATTTCTTCCTGTTTGAAACACTATAAAACTACTAAACCACGCCCCAAACAGGTAGCCCCAGATTGCTATCCGTAAGTGTTTAGCATTTGAAATAAGTAGAAACGCCAAAATCAGTATAATGAACATTTTTGTGTATGCATCTAACAATTGAGTATGATGCCAAGGTGCAATTGCTTGTGTGTAGGTAAACCAAGTAATTATCAAAAGCATGAATTGCCATTTAAATGTTGGAACTTTATAAAACTTATTGGTTTTTGCTGAACGGAAATTGATAGCAACCATTAGAAACATAAAAGCAACGGACATAAATGAATATGGTAAGTTAGGCACCATGTAGCCCCACCAGCGATTAGCTGGATGAATGAAATAAATTGCCTGATAGAGAACAAATGCGTACACAGGAGCACGCGCAATAGACATGACGACACAAGCAATGTGTGTCGTGGCAAATAACAATATTTGAAGCATTTACTTAGCGCCTACAACAAAAGACAAAACTAGTGCTGGTTTATTTTATATACAACCATTAGGGGGGCATTCTCATATTTACTTTGCTTATAGTCTCTGTGTGCGTATAAAACAAATAAGCGGTTGGTTTCGCTATGAAAATCTGCACCAATTATTTTCCAATGCTTTGACGACTTATCAAAATAGCCATATTCATAAGGTTTATGTGAGTAAGGGGCCCTACCATCATTTTTTGTTTTATTCAGCTCATCGACCTTCCATAACCAGTAGTAGTTATAATTGTCTTTAGCTATTTTACTACACGGACCTCCGCACACCTTGCCGTTGTCTTGAGTGACTTTATATCCAATTCCTCCTTTATGGCCTCCAGAATTTCCTATTACAAAATAAGTATTAGTATCTTGAATAATAAAACCATAAATTCCTTCAGATACTTCGGTCCACAAGTCGTTTTCGCCCGAGTCATTATATCTGTCGGAGTGTAAGGGGTGCTTTAAAGAAAAATCTAAAAGCGGAGTGGTAGGTAAGAAGCCTTTATCTACGTCTCCTGTTAAAGCAGTGAACGGGTGAAAGAGAAAAGCAGTAGGCCCTATACTCAACCTGGAATTTATAGAAACGTTACTTGCGTATCCGGTTAGATAATCACTGCTCCAAATAGCTCGCCATGGCTTAGGCACTTCACTAACCCAGCCAGCTGCATGTGCCCTGCCTTTAAGTGAATAAAGCCCACTTAACTTGGAATCCGCTAGATTTTGGGCATCTCTCACTATAAAGCTAGTGAGCCTTTCATTTGCGTTTGCATCATACTTTTCTACTGCATTGACCCAAAGCTGGCCTTCTACGTACTCTAAACCTGTAATTTTATCTAGTTTCTCTTTTCGTTTATTTTGTATCTTCTTTAAATACGATTTATATGGCTGTACTATTTTTGCCATCTCTAGCTTATCTAAACTCTTAGACTCGACTATGGCAGGTATTGACATTTCAGCTATAGCTTGATGGTGAGAGTGTCCAACTACAAAAAAAGACTTAGCATCATCGCTTAAAGTAAATGTTCCTTCAGCATAAGCAATTCTAGAGTCCCCAGCTTCTTTGAGTGGTAACCGGAAAGCCCCCATGAAAGTAACATCTTTATGCTGAATCAAAGGCAGAGTTAAGTGCTCACTGCCTTCTTTAGCTTCTGCTCCATGCGAAACGTTATTAAGCAATGTAATTGTGATAAAAAACAGGAGACTCCGATTAAGAGTGGAGCTCGAAAAATTCTTTTTCATAATTTTCACTTTTATAATAATTTAAGGTAATGGAGTAATAAAAAACATACCTAGCTAGTACTATACTCACCACAAACTAATACATTACTTAATGTTTTAAAGTACTGCACTTATATTGGTACATATTACTTATCATTAACCCGAATTTATTTATCCATACTTCAGAAGTTTCGACACGCAATTTTTTTCTGCTTCCTCTGTTCTTTTTTGAATAATGAGATTTTTTCATTATCTAAATTGGCCAAGAATTTATTATCACTTTCTGAATAATGATAATTATAATGGTCATATATTGGCCCATCATTTACATAGTATTGATCAGAAGTCGAGAGTTTGAGTTGGTAGGCAACGCCAACACAAGCAACTAACAGAAAGACCGAGGCCAAACGTAGTTTGAGATCCGTAGCTAATAATTTCACATAAACATATAATACCGCAACACCAAAGGGGCTCCATAGCTCCGCAACATACCTATGTGTAATAGTCGGATAAGAAAGCTGAAACAAGGCACCGCTTGAGATGAGAAAAAGACCTAATAACAGCAGTATGTTTTTGGTACTTTTTATCCCTTTCACAAGGGAAGCAACTCCCCCTAACAAACAAAAAAGAGGGAAAAGCCAGAGCAAATAAAGAGGAATCAGCGGACCTTCCCATCTTCCGTAACCTGTCTCTAATAACCTAGTCAAACTCCAATGATTCGCCCAATCACCTGTAAGGTAAATATAGCTATTCGCTATTATCCGAAAGAACCTATAAAAATCTCCCCTAGGAACAACATCACACACTCTGTCAGTGAACCCCTCAAGAAAAAAGTATCCATAGTTCCCGCCCATAAATGCTAATGCGTTACCATACTTCACGTAGTTGAGAGCAAGAATAGAGGCGCCTCCACAAAGGAGCACAAGCAATGATAGCCAGTAATATGAAATACAATAAACCACACTAGCAAAGTATCTATTCGTTGTTCTGTTAACTTGCTTGAATGCTACCACTAACATTATCAACCCGGTGACAAGATACAAAGCCAGTGCCATTGGCATACGAGTATGAACAGCCAAAGCCGCTAGCACAGCATAGGGAAGAACATTGACCGCGTTTATTGCCTTACTTTCCAAAAGATTATCTCTCAGAAGACGTGAAATAAAAATATTGAAAATACAAAGAGATGCCGCATATGGCTCGTGGTAGATAGTACCATTTTGAGATATTATAAACGTTGCAGAACCCAACCATATTACTGCGGTTATAGTTAGCCATAGTAATAGCGCAGCAACATCACCTTCTTTTTCATACAAGAAGAGCTTTCTATTCACTTCTCTCTGTAAAACAACAAGACCGACAAGCGTAAAAAGTAAAACAAAAAATATAGAGGTGGGAGTTTGAGATAAATCGACAAAGGGATACAGAACAATTCTTGCCAGAGCCGGCAACAATCCATAGTACATGTACGCCTTTCCATTAAAATACCCCCCTTCTTTACCAATAGCCTCGGCCGGGATGTCTAATCGCCCATCAATCATCGCCAAGAAATAATAATTATAGGCTTTCCAAAGAAACTGCGGCGCAAAAAGGTTAAATGTCCAGTTTGTGCACAAACCAACCAGAACTAGAGCACAAAATGCGGGGACCAAAAAGCGCAACGCCATGGCTTTCGAAAGTCCAATAGAGGCAGGCATTAATACTCCTTTATAATGAAAATTTTAGCGAAATAACACAACTAAGCTGGGCATACTTTCCCCATACCCTAACGATAAGTATACTTAAGCATTGAAGCAATAATTTCAATTAAAATTGTTAGACTAATATTCACTGGTGACTGTAATAAAATCATTTACCGCAAGCGTTCAGTCGTTAATAATTGATTCTGCAGATGGTTTATCTCGAAAAAACAACAATTACTTCATAAATGGGAATGATGATGGCTATGAGATTTAGGAAAGATATTCAAGGATTGAGAGCGTTAGCCGTTTTACTCGTTATTGTTTTCCATTCCAATATAGCAACCTTCAGTGGTGGCTATGTGGGAGTCGACGTATTCTTTGTAATATCGGGATACCTAATAACAGGGCTGCTTTTGAAGGAGTTAAAAGACAACCAAGGCATTCAGTTCAAATCATTCTATAGCAAAAGAATTAAACGAATTCTTCCCCTTTCATTAGTAGTGACTGTTACCACTCTTTTTATATTTAGTTTAATTTTATCACCGCTTGAAACCAAAGAACTTAGCAAGACTGGGCTAATGGCTTCTGTTTTTTCTAGTAATTTATGGTTTTCTTACTTAGCAACGAGCTATTTTGGCAGCGAAAATCACTTAAACCCACTCTTGCACACATGGTCACTTGGAGTAGAAGAGCAATTTTATTTACTATGGCCAGCTGTTTTATTTTTATTTGTTCAAGCATTTGGTTTTAGGAAGGTTAAATTTTTGATTGTTACCTTGATCATAATTTCAATGTTCATCTTCCTAACACAATTCTCAAACAACGTCCCCCAAACATTCTTTTCTCCACATACCAGAGCATGGCAGTTCGGCTTCGGAGCACTTATTCATTTTTTGCCTCAATTGAAAGCTGATTATCGTTATACCTCATCTGCAGGGGTTGGTACTGGGTTAACGCTTATAGTGTTAACAAGCCTTCTAATAGGACCAGAGTTTAACTCTTTTGCAGCTTATGCTATCCCTCCTACATTGGGCGCAATGATGGTCATTTATTTCGGTGAAAAAAATAACGCCTTTTCAAACATACTAGCATGCAGACCTTTAGAATTTATCGGCAAAATTTCGTTTTCCCTATATCTATGGCACTGGCCAGTATTGGTTTTTTTCCAGTTTAGCAATCCTTCTCTTTCAAACAGCAACCTTTTTCTCGCTTATTCAATTATTGCTCTTCTATCAATAGGCTCGTTTTATTTCATTGAAGAAACATTCCGCCATAATTCAATAATCAAAAAAGAGCGAACCGCCCTGTTAGCAGGGCTTTCAATAATTGCCGCAGGCTGCTTTGCTTCATTTAGTCTGTATGCATTTTCTAAATTTGAATTAAATTCACCTGCCCAGAAGAAAATTGAAAGTGTCGAGTTTGGAGGGGTTAACACAGGCAGCTGTATTTCAAAAATAAAAGAATCTGAACTGATCGTTTGCGAGAAAGGCGATGTTAAAAGTGAACGTACTCTCGTGCTTTTCGGCGATTCCAAAGCGCAACAATGGATCCCTGAGCTATCAGATATTGCGGCTACCAGAGGTTGGAAGTTACTTACTGTTGTGAAAGCGGGTTGCCCTCCCGTATTAATGGATGTTTATTTGAGCTTTTTGGGGCGGGAGTATAAAGAATGTTCTATTTGGAAAGAAAAAGCTTTAAAACACATTGAGCTTGAATCTCCGGATGTCATCGTAATGACTCATTTTGGCAGTTATGCCCCTATGGTAAATGGGAACAAAGTTAAAGGTAACTATGATATTTGGCAGAAAGGCATCAATAACCTGTTTGAAAGATTCTTTACTTTTACTCCTACGGTTTTGTATATACCGGACAACCCTATGTTTCCAGTTGATATTCCAACTTGTTTATCAAGAAAAGTAGGAGGAGACATTAATATTCAGGCTGACATATGTGGTTTTTCTCTTTCTGACATGAATAGCCATCACAATGTAAAAAAGGCAATAAACAACATACCTTTCGACAACGTTATCGTAATGGATTTGATAGAAAACTATTGTCCTAACAACTTTTGTCCCGCTGTTAGTAATGGAGAAGTCAGGTACTCAGATCACCATCATTTAAGCAAACAGTATATGAAAGAAATATCGCCGCTCATTGATGAAAAGTTAGTTAGAATTTTTTCAAACTTGCCACAATAAAAAGGTTCATAAGGGCAAAGCGATTAGGAAATATCACAAAGAAAGCAGCGTGTTCGTTCAGTAATCCAGTCGAACCTGATATTCGTTAGCACGCTTCGTTGAGTGTTTTCCAATTACATGTGTGTAGTTCATAGAAGCGTTGCATCTGAACCATTTTTCCTAGAATATTAGCAACATCGAACCGAGACCCGATGATAATAACACTAGAAAGAAACATGACTTCGTGTAAACATCGTTTCGTACGAGCAGCTATTACTCTGAAGCTTGCCCGCAATTTATACTACCGTTAAACGAAAAATCACTAATCTTAATTAAGCAATGGATGACTCATAAAGTGATTAAACACTCTCAAAGAAAAGACATTCAAGGATTAAGAGCTTTAGCAGTATTGAGCGTCGTAATTTTTCATATTTCACCGGCAAATCTCAAGGGCGGCTATTTAGGCGTTGATGTCTTTTTTGTCATTTCAGGTTATTTGATTATTGGGCAAATATGGCGTGGATTGGTGTCGAAAGAGTTTTCGTTCACAGATTTCTACAGCAAACGTTTTAGGCGACTTTTTCCTTCGTTTGCTGTGGTTGCAATCGCAACTACGTTTTTTGCTTACATGATGATGTTGCCTGAAGAGTACAAAACTTATATTCACAGCCTTATTGCATCAAGTTTGTACGTATTAAATTATTGGTTTTACAGTCAATCTGGGTATTTTGCCAACGCATTAGAGTTTGCCCCCCTGCTCCACACATGGTCTCTTTCTGTTGAAGAACAGTTTTATCTGATATTTCCTTTTATCATGTACGTGGTATACAAAAAGTTTATAGCAACTAGGGCTGTGATACTGTCGTTGGCAGTTGTTGCAGTCATCTCTCTAATTGCTAGCGAAATCGCACTTCATTATGACGCGTCTTTAAGCTTCTATTTTGCCCCAACCAGATTTTGGCAGTTTGTGCTAGGAGGATTGGTAAGTATCTTAGCAATTCAAGCGACATCAGAGCGTGTAAGTGAAATCTGTACTTTAATTGGATTAACGGTCTTACTTGTGTGCTTTTTTTTGTTTAACAAGACCACGCCATTTCCTGGAATTTATGCTTTACCAACGTCTTTGGCAACAGCACTAATAATTTATGCATGTCCACAGAAAGGACTGGGAGCACTAATTCTTAACAACAAACTGGCAACCTACATAGGAAACATTTCTTACTCATTGTACCTGTGGCACTGGCCAGTGATTGTTTTTTACAAATTGTACAACATCGATAATTTGAGCCTTTTAGAGAAACTAATGTTACTTGGCGTTTGCCTACTGTTGGCCGATTTGACTTATCGCTTTGTAGAAAATAGATTCAGAGGAAATCGGTACACTCAAAACCCAAATAGAGTGATTAGCCTCTCTTTGGCAGCTTCGTTGGTGATGATCTGTTCGACAATTGTAAGTACTCCGCTTCATTCAAACAAATTCAGTGCCAAAGAAACTTATCTTGAGTCGTTTCTAGATTACGATAAATCGCATTATCGTCGAGACATCTGTTTTCTCACAACAAGCTCAAAAAACTTTAAGTTTTATAATCAGGACTTTTGCATCAATGCAGAGGAGAACAAGCGGAATATCTTGTTAATTGGAGACAGCCATTCAGCCATGTGGTACGAGGCCATGCGCCGCAAACTAAAGGATAATGAAACATTAACACAGGTAAGTGCAAGCGGATGCTGGCCGGTCGTTTCCCCTACTGGTGAAAAGCGCTGTAAAGATTTAATGCAATGGGCATTCGATGACCTAATTAATCAAGTAGAATTCGAAAAAATTATTATTGCTGGTAGATGGCGAAAGCAACACGTAAAAAAATTGGAAAGTACTATTGAACTCCTTAAAAATAAAACCAACTCTATAGAGTTCTTAGGGCCAATTATGGAGTACAACACCGATTTACCGAGGTTGTTGATTTCATATCAAGCAGAGCAAAGCAAAGCAAAATATTTGAGCACTCGCTTTATTTCGAGAAACAAGCTTTAGATAAACAATTTTCGAAAACAATATCTGAAACTCCGGCTACCTACATATCGTTATTTAATACTTTATGTGAATTAGGCACTTGTACTTTAATGACCGAGCAAGGTATTCCAGTTCAATTCGATTATGGACATTTAACACTTGAGGGCTCAGAAATGTTACTAGATAAAATATACCCTAATGGACTATTGTAATTTCTAGTGAATTTTTAAAGGGGTACAAAAAATATATTCGTACTTTTTATGTAGGTCTCGAATATCCAGTAAAGATGGAAATAAAATTTTTTTTTGTTACCGAGTATTCAAATGGTTAGAATTTTTATCTTTAATGGTTTCTACTTAATTTTTTAGACAGGCATGTTTGTGGACGGAAAAAACGAAAATTTAAAAGGTAAGACTATCAACGCAATTAGTTGGTCGGTACTGTTACAATCATCGTCTCAATTATTAAATTTCATCATTGGTGTTTTCATCGCAAGGTTATTAACTCCTGATGACTTCGGCTTGGTCGCAATGGTATTGGTCTTTGTATCATTTTCTCAACTTTTCGCTGATCTTGGGTTCGCTGCGGCACTGATACAAAGAGAAAAAATAGAGAACATTCATTATATTAGTTGTTTCTGGCTGAATGTTTTTATCGGCTTGATTTTGAGCGTGACAATGTTTCTTTCTAGTGATTGGGTAGCGAGATTTTATGAACGAACTGAATTACTTGGAATAAGTCAATCATTATCGATTCTTTTCTTGATAGTTTCAGCTTCTAGCGTTCCCAGAGCAAAGCTGGTTAGAAACTTAAATCACAAGAATATCGGTATAATAGAGATCGTTTCTAATTTAACAGCAGGTATATCTGCAATACTACTAGCGCTCAATGGCTTCTCTTATTGGAGTTTAGTTTTTCAGCTAATTTTGCTAAACGTAATGAGGCTTGTTTTAATTTTCTACATTAGTAACATGCCATTTGCTTTCCTATTTAGTTTCAGCGAACTAAAAAAACTGTTATCTTTTTCGTCTACGGTATTTACCACAAAATTGATCCGAGAAGGAACCTCTCAATTAGATAAATTACTGGTAGGGAAATATATCGACTCAGCCACTTTAGGACTCTATTCTAAAGCTTATAGCTTAATGCTATTCCCGATACAAAACATTTCTCGTGTAATTACAAACGTTATGTTTCCTACATTTAGTAAAATACAAAAAGACCCTGATAGAGTGGGTAGTATTTTCTTGAAATGCATTGGTTGTATATCTCTTTTAACCTCTCCAATACTTTTGGGCATCGCGACAGTTGCGCCCCACTTAATTGAAGTAATATTTGGAAAGCAATGGTTAGGTATGTCTACGTACTTACAATTCTTTTGCGTTCTCGGCCTAATACTTTCTGTCGCTACGGTTACAGGTTCAGTTTACTTAGGACTAGGACGTCCAGATCTTCAATTAAAAGTAAATTTATTTACACAGCCGTTAAAAATAGTTTGTTTAGGTATTGGCGTCACTTACGGTATTGAAGGCCTGATGTTTGGTTTCTTTGTATCATTCATTATATCGGTTTTTGTAACATGGTCAGTTGCAATGCGTTTGATAAATATGCATATCGGACACATTTTGAAAGCCATTTTACCTACAATGTTGATATCTTTTCTCATGGCGTTTACTACTTGGATTTTAGATAATCTATTGTTTTTTAACCTTTCGATAGTGCTTAGACTATTTTCATGCATTGTTACAGGTGTAATTTCCTATGCTCTCTTTACTCACCTATTTTCTCCTGCCGCATACAAAGAGTTAAAAATGATTGTTAGTCAGAAACTTTCCAAGCGACAAGTAAAATAAGATCAGAAGCCAAGTAATCATGAAAAAAGTATTAGCTATAGTATACAATTCTCCTGCACATTTAGATTTCGGTGGAAATGGATATCTCGACACGCTTAGACAAGAACTTAGTGAGGGTGCAGAAGTTGACTTAATCGTATCTGAAAAACCTACAACTAAGGGTAATGTAATAAACGTTAATACATTGCCAATTCAGGTCTTAAACAAAGACAAAAAGATCTACTTAAGTGGCAACTACGAATTTTCTAGTGATGTAATTGATAGCATAGAGTGGCTAAATGGTATTATTACGTCAAAAAAATACGATAAAATATATATCGACAGGTTATGTTCCTACGCCCAAATTTCGATGCACACATGCAAGATTTCCAATTATTGTGCAGTAGGAACAGCTAGCATGACATGGG
>CEVA01188958.1_pt1 | contig 15567 bp, 13 predicted proteins | sample 361521 | NCBI WGS metagenome assembly CEVA01 (sample SAMEA2622823, study PRJEB7988) | marine metagenome | isolation source: saline water (ENVO:00002010), including
AAAGTAACTATTAAATATAACGATATAACAAAAACAAAAGAGTCAAAACGAGTTAGGGGATATTTATCAGCTGTAGATAATGATATTCATTTCGGACTTGGAACTGTAAAAACTATAGATTCTCTAATAATTCGATGGAATTCTGGGAAAATAGAAAAATTGGTAAATATAAAAGCAAATCAGACAATTCAACTATATGAAGAAAATGGGTCTATAAATAATAATTTAAATAACAGAAATGGCTACTGGTTTAATAAAAGCACCACTAATCCACTTAATTATACGAATATAGAAAATGAATTTAATGACTTTGAAAAAGAAATACTTCTACCGTTTAAACAATCTACTCTAGGGCCATCAATTACATCAGGTGATGTAAACAACGATAATCTAGAAGATGTACTTATTGGGGGAAGTAAAGGTCAGGCTGCTCAACTATTTATTCAAAATAATAATGAATATAAAAAGAAATTAAACAGAGTATTTAATGAGGATGCAAATTATGAAGATATGGAGTCAATTTTCATTGACATTGACAATGATAATGATCAGGATTTATATATAGTAAGTGGTGGAAATGAGTTTAATCAAAGATCTGATAACCTGAAAGACAGAATATACATAAATGATGGTAATGGAAACTTCTCTAGAAGTATTCAAACAGAAATACCAGATTACACTATCAGTGGAAAAACAGTATGTAAAATAGATTTTGATAAAGATGGTGATCAAGACTTGATTATAGGGAACAGAATTATACCGCAAAAATATCCAGTGCATGAACCTTCAATAATATATGAAAACGATAATGGAAAATTTAAAAATGTAACCTATAAAATAGCGCCTGAGTTTGAAAATTTTGGTATTGTTAATAAAGTAATTGCTACGGATATAAATAACGACGGATGGGAAGATTTTATTAGTGTAGGAGAATGGACAAATATTGGAATATTTATTAATAATAAAGGAAGCTTCAAGAATATATCAAATAAGAGTAATCTTGATGATCTATACGGATGGTGGTTTGATATACAAGAAACAGATGTAAATAACGATGGATATAAGGATTATATTATTGGAAATATAGGTACAAACTCAAAATATAAAACAAATAAAACAAAACCACTTAAGGTGTTTGCTGATGATTTTGATAACAATGGAACACACGATTTAATACTAAGTTATGAGTATAAAAACGAATATGTGCCATTAAGAGGAAAGGAATGCTCTACTCAACAAATGCCATTTATAGCAGAAAAAATACCAACATTTAATGAATTTGCTACAGCGAGTATTGAGGAGATATACGGTGAAGGAGTAGTAAGTGCGTATCAGAGAAAAGTAACAGAATTTTCGTCACTTGTTCTAATAAATAAAGGTGATACAACATTTAGAATAAATAAACTACCAGAACTAGCTCAAACAATTCCAATACTAACAAGTGATAAATATGATGTAAATAATGATGGATATGAAGACATAATAGTCGGTGGAAACATATATAACACAGAAGTTGAAACACCTAGGCTTGATAATCAATTTGCAATAGTACTGGTATCAAATAAAGAAGATAATTACATAGCAATTGGTCCAGAAAAAACTGGATTGTATACAAATGGAAATACCAAATCCTTAAAAATAATTGAAAGTGATAAACCTATATTAATTATAGGAAATAATAATGGTAATTCAGAAGTTTTTTATATAAATATTAAAAAATAAAACACTATACTTATAATTAATATTATATTTTTAGTATAGAGAATATAAGATTGAAATACATGGAGAAGAATGTAGACATATACGGAATTCGAACAGTTATTGAGGCAATTAAATCAGGAGATAAAACAATAGATAAAATATTTATTCAAATTGGGCTTACAGGGCGATTAATTAATGAGCTAGAAGCGCTTATTAGAAAAAATAAACTAAAATCATCGTATGTTCCAACACAAAAATTAAATAGGCTATCAAAAAAAAATCATCAAGGGGTAATTGCACGAATTTCACCGATTAAATTCTATGAGATTAACCAAATTATGGAAAAAATTGAGAAAAAAAAGGATGCATTAATACTAATCCTTGATCAAATTAATGACGTAAGAAATTTTGGTGCTATAATTAGAACAGCTGAAGTATCAGGAGTAGATGCAATCATCATTCAAAATAAATCATCTGCGCCAATTAATGCTGATACAGTAAAAACAAGTGCAGGAGGGGTTTTTAATGTACCTATATGCAAAGTAAGCCACATAAAAGATGCTATATATCATTTAAAATCTTCAAAAATAATGGTTATAGCTGCTAGCGAAAAAGCAGAAAAAAATATTTATGATTTATCACTAAAAAACTCTCTTGCAATAATAATGGGATCTGAAGAGAGAGGCATAAGCCCCTCTGTTCTTAAATTATCTGATGAGATAGTAAAATTGCCAATGTTTGGCAAAATTGAATCATTAAACGTCTCAGTAGCAAGTGGAATTTTTCTATATGAAGTAATCAGGCAACGAATATAACTTACACTATAAATAGCTAGTTAAATCAGACAAGGAGTTGATTGAAATAATATTATCACTAGGATCAATATTATGATAATTAAATAAAATTGCATTTATACCAACATTAATAGCTCCTAAAATATCTGCTTGATAGCTATCGCCTATCATTAATGAGCTAGTATTTATTGCATTTGCCTTTTCTAAAGCGTAATTAAATATTATCGGATTAGGTTTTTTGTATCCTACCTCCTCAGAGATTGTGATTGTTTTGAAATATCTAGTAATCGTTGATTCCTCTAATTTCTTTTTTTGAACCTCCTTAAAACCATTAGTGATTACATGCATATTATATTTATTGTCTAAATATTCTAATATTTCTATTGCTCCTGGAATTAGATTATTGAAATCAGTTAAGCAATCTATATAATCATGGGAAAGCTTTTTTATCATGCTATCCCCTATCTCAATTTTGAGCTTCTTAAATGTATCAGCTAGTCTATAAAACCTCAACTTTTCCTTTGATACTTTATCTTCTCTATACAAATCCCAATAATTAGCATTAATAGGATGATATGCTTCTAAAAATATGTCTATATCAATATCTAATTCATTTAAGGCAAAGATTTTGACAAAAGTTAGATTGGAATTCTTGTCAAAATCCCATAAGGTATGATCTAAATCAAAAAATATGTCTGTTATATTATTTTTATTCATAAATAAATTTATTTTTTCATAAAATCATTTATTATCCCTAGATCAATTCCTTCAAATTCCCCAGAACTCATCATCAATAATGTCAAATTAAAATATTCTAATGATGACAAATAGTTAATTAAGTCCTTATTGTTATTTATTACTGTTAAATTCTTGTGATTAAAAGCTGTTTTAATCTCGCTATCTATTAAGTCCTTCATTCCTTTTAATTTAAGTGCTTTTTTTGAATAAAAAATTATTGCTTCATCTGCAGAATTTAATGCATTTTTATATTGTTTAATAAAGTTAATATTCAAGCTGCTATAAGTGTGTAATTCAAGGCATGCTACAATTTTTTTATCTGAATTTTGGCTTCTTACTGCTGAGGTTGTAGCTATGACTTTGCTTGGGGAATGAGCAAAATCCTTATAGGCAATTGAAGTTGAATTTTTACATATCAATTCTAGTCTATTACTTGCTCCATAAAATGAAGTTATAGCACTGAAAAAATTATCCTCATCAATTCCCATTTGCTGACAAATAAACTTAGCGCCCATTAAGTTATTTAGGTTGTGCTCTCCAAAAATTTTTAATGGAATATTTTTGTTTTCCATATCTAAATATGTAATATTATTTTTAACGAAATAAGAAGGTGTTTTATAAGGAACTTTGTTAATCATATTAGTTGTTTTTTTAACCATATTATTCAAATCAATATCATCACTATTATATACTAATGTTCCATTTTTTTGAATGGAATCAATAAAGATCTTGAATTGTTCCAAATAAATCTCATAAGTAGGAAATACATTAATATGATCCCATGCTATACCACTGATTAAAGCTAAATCGGGCTTATATAAATGAAACTTAGGCCTTAAGTCTATAGGGGAAGTTAGATATTCATCACCTTCTAATATTATAAATTTGTTTTCTTCAGTTATTTTAACCATTACATCAAAGCCTTTTAATTGAGCTCCAACCATGTAGTCCACTTCGATATTATTAAAGTTCATAACGTGAAGGATCATAGATGTTATTGTAGTCTTACCATGACTTCCTCCAATAACTACTCTAAATTTATTTATTGATTGATTAAATATGAATTCAGGATATGAAAATATTTTTACCTTTAATTCCCTTGCTTTTAAGAGTTCAGGGTTGTCTGATTTAGCATGCATTCCAAGAATGACTGCATCTAATTCTTTAGAAATTTTTTCAGCATCCCATCCGACCTTTTTTGGCAATAAACCATGCTTGATTAATCTTGATTTAGAAGGATCATTAATAATATCATCACTGCCTGAAACTATATGATTATTGTTTTTTAATGCTATAGCTAAATTATGCATAGCAGCTCCACCAATTGCTATAAAATGAATTCTCATTGAGAAACATGTTTTTTCAATTTCAATAATTCCTTATACAAATTATGATTATTTATATTATTAGAGTTATAATAAACAAATGCATTATCTAATTGCTCTTTTGCATTAGAAAAATCATTCATATGTACATATATTTTTGCTAGCAGATAATATGCATGATCAGGAGTCGACCTGTCTCTAGAAGTAAAATTTTCTATGTAATAACTTAGTTGCACTATACCTCTATCTAAATTTATCTTATTGTTAGCACATAATTCGCCTATACTAAAATTTAAATAGTTATAATCATATTCTAAATTGAAAGAATCTAAATTTTCAACTATTTTATTCAAATAAATATTTGACATTTTATGATCATTTTTAAAATCATAAATATATTTCTTTGCAAATAAGCCGTCGATTAGAGAAATGTTTTCTAATTCATTAGCATATTGCAAAGCAAGTGATTTACTGCCTCCTAATAGTTGAGGTAGTTCTGTGTATATTTGTATTAACACCCACATTGCAGGCTTATTCTTATTGTCTAATTCTACAGATTTTAATAAATATTTCCTTGATTTATTGATTAAACTAAGTGATTTAAATCGATTGGTTTCATTAGCCTTAGCTGCTAATGTTCCTCCAAGTTTATAATTATACACAGAATTCTCACTGTCTAACTCAATTAATTTTTGATACTGAATTATAGCATTGTCCCAGTCTTTTATGAAACCATAGCAATCCCCTAGTTTTTTTATTAATATCTCATTATTTGGGTTTTCTTTTATTGAATTTATAATAGCTTTTTCAGCAAGCATATACTGCTTATTATCAATTAAAGAATCTATGTAATATTGTTGTGTCTGAAAATTAAATATTAGTAAAAAAAACAGTAAAATATTATAAAAGCTCATATGAATTATATTAAACTAGCTGTTTAGCATATGCCATAATTTATTTTTTAACTCTGGTATTCCTTGACTAGCTAATGACGAAATAAAAATATAATCAACATCAAGTTGTTTTTCTAACTCTATTGAAATATCCTTACTTAATTCTTCATCTAGTAAGTCAGATTTCGTAACAGCTATTAATCTGTCTTTATCTAACATTTCTGGATTGTATTTCTTTAATTCATTCAAGAGAATTCTGTATCTATTATTAATGTCATCTGAGTCGGATGGAATTAAAAAAAGTAAAATAGAATTTCTTTCAATATGTCTTAAAAAATAATGACCAAGGCCTTTGCCTTCTGCAGCTCCCTCAATAATTCCAGGTATATCAGCCATTACAAATGTTTGGTAATCCTTGTACTTTACAATTCCTAAATTAGGCTTTAAAGTAGTAAACTCATAGTCCCCAATTTTTGGTTTAGCATCAGTAATTACAGATAACAAAGTTGATTTTCCGGCATTAGGAAACCCAACTAAACCAACATCTGCTAATATTTTTAACTCTAATGTAACTTGTTTTTCTTCATTAGGATTTCCTGGTTGAGCATATCTTGGAGTTTGATTAGTTGAAGACTTAAAATGCCAATTCCCTCTACCTCCTTTTCCTCCATGACATATAATTTCCGTATCACCGTCATTAGTGAGTTCAAATATTTTTTTCTGAGTTTTTGAGTCTTTAACAACAGTGCCTAGTGGAACATCTATATAAATATCATTTCCATCAGCACCTGTACTTCTATTCTTTCCTCCATCATTTCCATGTTCAGCTTTAAAATGTCTTTTAAATTTTAAATGATATAAAGTCCAATAATTTGAATTAGCTCTAATAATTATGTGACCTCCTCTACCTCCATCTCCACCGTCTGGCCCCCCTTTAGCAACATATTTTTCACGTCTTAGATGAACTGAACCTTTCCCTCCTTTTCCTGAAGTAACATTTATTTTTACATAATCAACAAAATTACCTTCTGTCATAGCAATATTATTTTCTATTTAAAATTAACCAGTTATAGAGAATCTATTACTTTTTTTAATCTTATAAATATCTCATCTATTTGACCCTTACCATTAATTCCATAATACCTATCCTTCTGTTGATAATATTCTTTTAAGATTGCTGTTTTTCTGTAATATTCATTTATTCTGGTTTTTACAACTAATTCATCAGAATCATCAGCTCTTCCACTAGTTTCGCCTCTTTTTATTAATCTTGAAATAAGTATGTTATCTTCAACTTCAAGCGCTATCATTGCTGATATCATTGTATTATTTGAAGCCATTAACTTATCTAAGGCTATTGCTTGACTAGTAGTTCTAGGAAATCCGTCGAATATAAAACCATTACAGTCTAAATTATTTATAACAACTTTATTAAACATTTCAATTGTCACTTTATCAGGAACCAATTCCCCCTTATCCATATACTCTTTAGCAAGAACTCCTAAGGAGGTGTTGTTTTTAATATTGTGTCTAAAAACATCACCAGTTGAAATATGAAATAAATTATAAGAATCTTTAATTATCTCTGCCTGAGTTCCTTTACCTGCTCCTGGAGGTCCAAATAAAACTATATTTTTCATTAATAATATATTTATTGTTATGAAGATAATTTATTAAAACAAATATAATCAAATCAATAGGTTAATTTCTAATTGATTAAATATTAAAATGTATTTTTGCTTTAGTTAAATTTAATCAATTATGCAGTATTTCTCTACTAATTTTAAGCTTGGGATCCTGGGTGGAGGTCAACTTGGAAAAATGCTGCTTTCAGAATGTGCAAAATTTGATATATATACAATTGTACTTGATCCAAATAAAGATGCTTCATGTAGTAATCTAGCTTCAGAATTTTATGTAGGGGATTTAATGGACTATGATACTGTATTAAATTTTGGCAAAAAGGCAGATGTTATAACTATTGAAATTGAAAATGTTAATGCCGATGCTTTAAAAAAATTAGAATCTTTAGGAAAAAAAGTTCATCCTTCCTCAAAAAATATTAAAACAATTCAAAATAAAGGGCTGCAAAAGCTTTTTTATAAAGAAAATGATCTTCCTACTTCTGATTTTAAAATTCATGCAAGCTTAAAATCGATTGAAAAGGATTTGCTAGCAAATAAATTAACTTACCCTTTTATTTGGAAAAGCGCCCAATTTGGATATGATGGGAAAGGTGTTAAAGTTGTAGAAAACAATGATCAACTTAAAAAGCTCCCAAATTTAGAGTGTATAGTTGAAGAAAAAATTAAAATACAAAAAGAGCTTTCCATAATTGTTTCTAGAAATGAATCAAATGAAGAATCAAATTTTCCAATTGTTGAAATGGAATTTAATCAGCAATCCAATCTAGTAGAGCAAGTGATTTGTCCAGCAAATATTCCCCAATCAATCCGAGAAACTGCATTTAAAATCGCGACAAAATTATCTAGATCACTTAATAATATTGGTCTATTAGCAATAGAAATGTTTTTAACTCAAGACAATAAAATTTTAATTAATGAAATTGCACCAAGACCACATAATTCTGGTCATCATACAATAGAGTGTTGCCATACTTCTCAGTTTGAGCAACATCTAAGAAGTATTCTTAATCTACCTCTGGGGGATACGTCTATTAAAATTCCAGGAATTATGTTAAATTTGGTAGGTGAAAATAAAGTTGAAGGAGATGTTGTATATGAAAATATCGAAGAGATAATGAAATTACCAGGGGTTGCACTTCACATATATGGAAAAAGAAAATCTAGATTAAATAGAAAAATGGGGCATATAACGATTGCAAATAAAAATATAAATGACGCAATTGAAATATCTAAGGAAATAAAAAAAATAATAAAAGTAACTGCGAAATAATATGCTAGAAGTTGGAATTATAATGGGAAGTAAAAGTGATCTCCCAGTCATGCAAAATGCTATAGATATTCTAAATGAATTTGGAATAAATTCAGAAGTAAAAATTGTATCAGCACACAGAACTCCTGAAAAGATGTTTAAATACGCACAAAATGCTAAAAATAAAGGAATTAAAGTGATTATTGCTGGCGCTGGTGGTGCAGCACATCTGCCTGGAATGATTGCTTCAATAACTACTCTTCCAGTTATAGGTGTGCCCATTAAATCTAGAAATTCAATAGATGGGTGGGATTCAATTCTTTCAATCCTGCAAATGCCTGATGGTGTTCCCGTAGGAACTGTAGCCCTTAATGGCTCAAAAAATGCAGGTATCCTTGCTGCACAAATAATAGCAACTAATAATGATGAATTAAATGAAAAAATTGAAGACTATAAAAAAGAACTTGAAAATAAAGTAATTTCTTCAAACAAAGATTTAAAATAACAATAGCAATACCCATAAAATTGGAACTCCCTCAGCCCAAAATGATGAATAAAATTTTGATTGTCCTTTTTTGCTATTGATAATTAATGTCAGATATTATTATAAAAATATGATTATTTAAGTACTTTTACATCCATTAATTCATCATCAAAATGAATACTGAATCTTTTCTAATACGACATATTGGTCCACGAGATGAAGATATCAAAAAAATGCTTAAAGTAGTCAAGGCCAATTCTCTTGATGAGCTTATTGATGAAACCCTTCCCAATGACATAAAATTAAAAGAATCTATAAAATTAGACAAGCAGTTAAGTGAGTCTGAATATTTAACGCATCTTAAAAAAGTATCAGCATTAAATAAAGTTTTTAAATCCTATATAGGGCTAGGATATAATAGATCATATTTGCCTGCTGTTATCCAAAGGAATATTTTAGAAAACCCAGGATGGTATACAGCATATACTCCATACCAAGCAGAAATATCACAAGGCAGGATGGAAGCATTACTTAATTTCCAGACTATGATAACTGATTTAACAGGAATGGAAATTTCTAATGCATCATTATTAGATGAAAGTACTGCGGCAGCTGAAGCAATGAGCCTATTATATGCTGTAAGGGATAGAGATCAGAAAAATAATAATGTATCTAAGTTTTTTATTTCAAAAGATATTTTTCCTCAGACCCTTTCCGTATTAAAGACAAGGTCAAAACCAATTGGAATTGAATTAGTTGTTGGTAATGCTGAAGATTTTGATTTTGATTCTACATTTTTTGGTGCATTAATTCAATACCCTGGAGCATCTGGAGAAATAAAAAACATTAATTCATTTATTTCAAAATGTATTTCAAATAATATCAAAACTGCAGTTGCAGCTGATATATTGAGCCTTGTCCTGCTGGAATCTCCTGGAAAAATTGGAGCAGATGTTGTAATTGGAACAACTCAAAGATTTGGAATACCACTGGGATATGGCGGACCACATGCAGGATATTTTGCAACTAAGAAGGCTTATAAAAGAAATATACCTGGAAGAATTATTGGTGTTTCAATTGATGCTGACGGAGATAAAGCTCTTAGAATGGCATTACAGACAAGAGAACAGCATATAAAAAGAGATAAGGCCACATCAAACATATGTACTGCTCAAGTTCTTCTAGCAGTTATGGCTGGCATGTATGCAGTATATCACGGGCCTGAAGGACTTAAAGAAATTGCTAATAAAGTTCATTTTAGTGCTGTGACACTAGCAAAAAAACTAGAATCCTTAGGATTAAATCAGCTTAACTCATCGTTTTTTGATACTATAAGAATTGAAGCTAATAAGAATGATATAGAAAAACAAGCTGAAGAAAAAGAGATAAATTTCTATTTTCCAACTGAAAATATAGTTTCAATTACTATAAATGAAACAACTACTGAAGATGATCTAAATGATATAATCTCAGTTTTTTCAAAGATTACAGCAAAAACAATTACCAAATTAGATAATATTAAACAAGAGAATAATATTAGCAAATTATTTATTAGAAAAACTAAATTTTTGACAAATTCTGTATTTAATTCATATCACTCAGAAACTGAGTTAATGAGATACATAAAATCGCTAGAAAATAAGGATTTATCACTTACTAGATCTATGATATCATTAGGATCATGTACCATGAAATTAAATGCAGCTGCTGAAATGCTTCCACTAAGTTGGAATCGTTGGGGAAATATTCATCCATTTGCGCCAAAATCTCAAACAGAAGGATTTAATTATGTATTAAAAAAGCTTGAAAATCAGCTTAAAGAAATTACAGGGTTCTCCGCAGCATCATTACAGCCTAATTCTGGTGCTCAAGGTGAGTATGCAGGATTAATGGTAATTAAAGCATTTCATAAAAGCAAAGGAAATAATAATAGAAATATATGTTTAATACCTTCATCAGCACATGGAACCAATCCAGCAAGTGCAGTAATGGCAGGAATGAAAGTAATAGTGGTTAAATCAGATGAAAAAGGCAATATTGATATACACGATTTAAATGCAAAAGCTATTGAGAATAAAGAAAATTTAGCTGCCTTAATGATTACTTATCCTTCAACCCATGGAGTTTTTGAATCAAACATAATTGAAATAACAAATATCATTCATGATAATGGAGGTCAAGTATATATGGATGGAGCGAATATGAATGCTCAAGTTGGTATAACAAATCCAAAAATAATTGGAGCAGATGTTTGTCATCTTAATCTACATAAGACTTTTGCGATTCCACACGGAGGTGGTGGTCCTGGTGTTGGGCCTATATGTGTAGCCGAACACCTAGCTCAATTCCTCCCCTCTAACCCTATTATTAATGTAGGGGGATCAAATGCCATTAGTGCTATTTCAGCTGCTCCTTATGGTTCAGCATTAGCATGCCTAATATCATATGGATATATATCAATGCTAGGAGCAAAAGGACTAACTAAGGCTACAAAAGTTGCAATTTTAAATGCAAATTATATAAAGGAGCGATTATCAAAAAAATATGAAATTCTATATTCTGGAGAATTTGGAAGAGCTGCACATGAAATGATAATTGATTGCAGACCATTTAAAGAATATGGCATAGATATTAGTGATATTGCTAAAAGACTAATTGACTACGGATTTCATGCTCCAACCGTCTCATTCCCTGTTGTCGGAACATTGATGATTGAACCAACAGAAAGTGAAAGCAAGAATGAATTGGATAGATTCTGTGATGCTATGTTATTAATTAGAGAAGAAATCTCTAATTGTTCAAAAAATGATGAAAATAATATTCTAAAAAATGCGCCTCATACACTTTCAATGGTTACATCAGATAATTGGAATTATAAGTATTCAAGAGAACAAGCTGCATTCCCAATTAAATATTTAAAAGAAAATAAATTCTGGCCATCAGTTAGAAGAGTAGACGATGCACATGGAGATAGAAATTTAATATGTAATTGTATTTCAATAGAAGAATATAGCAGTTAATATTTTAATTAATTATTAATATTTAATAAGTTTAACATAGAAACTAATTGACAATTAAAAAATGGGGCTAAAAATAATAGGTAGTGGGAGTTGTGTCCCAGAAATTGTTCAAGACAATTCTAAATTTATAAAAAGTTCATTTTATAATTCAGATGGCACTAAAGTTGATTTACCTAACTCTGAGATCATTGAAAAATTTAAAAAAATTACTGGAATCAATGAAAGAAGATATGCAAATAAAGATTTAAATGCATCTGATCTTGGATTTATTGCTGCAAAAAATGCTATTGAGAATGCCAATATCGACCCTGAGACTATCGATTATATTATCCTTGCTCACAACTTTGGGGATGTAAAATATAAGTCAGATGAAATAGATGTTTTCCCTGGATTAGCAGTAAGAATTAAAAATTTATTAAAAATTAAAAATCCTCAATGTGTAGCCTATGATATTTTGTTTGGATGTCCGGGATGGCTTGAGGCAGTTATTCAAGCAAAAAGTTTTATAAAATCAGGTATGGCAAAGCGTTGTCTAGCTATAGGAGCTGATACTTTATCAAGAGTAGTTGATCAATACGATCGAGATACAATGATCTTTGCAGATGGTGCTGGAGCAACTATTATAGAAGATTCCGATGAGGAAGGCGGAATTCTATCTCATAAAACTGAGTCATATACAGTTGATGAGCTATATTATCTGTTTTATGGAAAATCAAACAATAAAAATTTAAATAATAGTACCAGATATATAAAGATGAATGGCAGAAAAGTTTATGAATTTGCTCTAACAACTGTTCCAAATGCAATTAAAATGTGTATTGAGGAAGCTGGAGTTAAAATATCTGATGTAAAAAAAATATTACTCCATCAGGCTAATGCAAAAATGGATACTGCTATGGGCAAAAGGTTATATAAATTATATGAAATGGAATTTGACGAAGATATTATGCCTTTAACTGTTAAATATTTTGGCAATAGTTCTGTTGCAACTATTCCTACAATGTTTGATTTAATCCGAAGAAAAAAATTAGACAACCATGTTTTTAATTCCGGTGATATTATAATTTTTGCTAGTGTAGGGGCTGGCATGCATATTAATGCAATGGTTTATCAATATTAAAATTGATAAATGTATAATGACAATTTCCCATATAAAAGATTTAATATAACACTTGATTTCTTACAAAAACATATAGAAAAAAATAAATTAATTCTAGATCTGGGTGTAGAAAATCCCTTTTCATTATTAATTAGAGATAGTGGCTATAAAGTAAATAATACTTCTGGAGAAGACCTTGACATTGATAGATCTAGCATTATAAATTCAAATGCTGAAGTAATAACTGCTTTTGAAATTTTTGAGCATTTACTTAACCCATACAATGTTCTTAAAGATATAAAAGCAAAACAACTAGTAGCAAGTGTTCCATTAAGGCTATGGTTTGCAAGTGCATATAAAAACAATAATGATGAAAGAGATAGGCATTTTCACGAATTTGAAGATTGGCAATTTAATTGGCTCCTTAATAAAACAGGATGGAAGATTATAGATTCCAAAAAATTCACAAATCCTGTTAGAAAAATAGGTTTTAGGCCATTACTTAGGCTATTTACTAATAGATATTATTTGGTCTATGCAGAAAAATTATGAATAAGTCCATGAATATTTATATTATAATACCTGTATTTAATGAAGAAAAGTACCTGCAGGAATCTATTGACTCAATAGTAAAACAAACATTTCTTCCAAAAAAACTTTTACTTGTAAATGATAATTCAACTGATAGCTCTGAAAATATTTTAAAAAAATATTGTAATAAGTTTTCGTGGATAGAATATATAAACATAAAATCAAATCAAGCACATATCCCTGGAGAAAAAGTGATCAGGGCATTTTATAAAGGGTTAGAAAAGATTGATTCAAATTATGATATGCTATGTAAATTTGATTCTGATATTGTATTACCTGAAAATTATCTTGAATCAATTATAAATATATTCAATAGTGACCCAAAAGTTGGAATAGCTGGAGGAAATCTATATATAAAGAAAAAAAACAATTGGGTATATGAAAAAATCTCATCAAAGAATCATGTTAGAGGTCCAATTAAATCCTATAGAAAAAAATGTTTTGAAGATATTCAAGGATTAAGAAAATCAATAGGCTGGGACACAGTAGATGTCTTAATTGCACAATATCATGGCTGGAAAATAAAAACAGATAAATCGTTAATTGTTAAACATCTAAAACCTACAGGTGCAAATTATAGCTATAATTCTAAATTTCTTCAAGGAGAAGCATTATATAAGATGAGATTTGGAATGATATTAAGTATAATTTCTGTATTAAAAACTTCGATTAATACAGGTAGGTTTTTAACGATATTTTTTGCAAAGATTGGATATATTAATGCACTTGTTAAAAGAAAAGAAAAAATTGTTACAAATGAACAAGGAAAATTTATTAGAAAACATCGATGGAAAAGAGCTCTTTCTACTTTCTTAAATACTTAGGCTATCTAAATCAACATTTCCTCCAGAAATAATCACTCCTACTTTTTTATTTCTATAATATTCTTTTTCAGCAATCAATCCTGCTAACGCTACAGCACTGGATGGTTCAATCACAACATCTAATTTTTCAATAAAAATTTTCATAGCGTTTATAATCTCATCTTCTTTTACACAAATAATTTTATTTATTAATTTTTTAATTATTGGAAAATTAATGTCACCCAGATTTGTTCTTAGCCCATCAGCAATTGTAGTTGTACTAGAATTATATTCAATCCTTCCACTCTTTAGTGATCTATAGGCATCATCTACTTGTTTGGGCTCTACTCCTACTACCTCACATTTATTTGATAATACATCTGAAGCTATTGCAATCCCTGAAATTAATCCTCCTCCTCCAATAGGCGTTAAAATGTAATCTAAATCGGAATGTTCCTCTAATAGCTCAGTCCCAATAGTTGAATTTCCCAGTATTACATCAATATTATTAGATGGATGAATAAAATGTAAATCATTTTCTAATAAAATTTTAGAAGTTGTTTCTTCCCTAGCTTCGAGAGTTGATTTGCATTCAATCAAATTGATATCATATTTCAAAACAGAGTGTTTCTTAATTCCTGGAGCATTTTCTGGCATAACTATATAAGCATTTATATTCTGTAAATTGGATGCACATGCTAACCCCTGAGCAAAATTTCCTGATGAATGAGTTATAACCCCTTTTTCCCTAGACTTTTTTGAAAGAGAATTAAGTGCATTTGAAGCTGCTCTTATTTTAAAAGAACCTGTTTTCTGAAAATTCTCACATTTAAAATAAACATTACACTTACATAAATTATTAATAAAATCAAATTGTAGAACAGGTGTTCTATTTATAAATGGCTTAATATGCTTGTGAATTTCTAATAATGAATCTTTAGAAAATTCCATGAAATTTATTATTAATTTTTTTTAAGATAATTTAAAGATGCATCAGAAAGCTTTTTAATTCCTTTTAAATAGTCTCCACCAGCAGTTGCATAGAAAGGCTGTCCGCCTCCATTAGCCTTAACATGCTTCGATAATTCACTAATTACCTTACGTGCATCATACTTTTTACTATTTACAAGATCCTTAGAAATATAACAGCTTATATATACCTTAGAATTAAATTCGGAGATTAGAATAATAAATAAATTATCTAATTCATTTCCAAGACTAAAA
>CEVA01235176.1_pt1 | contig 15534 bp, 10 predicted proteins | sample 361521 | NCBI WGS metagenome assembly CEVA01 (sample SAMEA2622823, study PRJEB7988) | marine metagenome | isolation source: saline water (ENVO:00002010), including
GGATTCTAATGCTTATAATTTACCTTTTAAACTACCTAAAAACCTAACAAGTGGCATCGAATTGCTGGAAAAAAGTGAAGCAATGGAAATGATGATGGGCGAAAGATTTTTACAAATTTACATAGCCATTAAAAAATTCGAGTACCATAAATACTTTGAAGTTATCAGTCCTTGGGAACGTGAATATTTATTGTTGAGTGTCTAGATATGACTAAGAAGCAGCAGCATTGGCAAGACTTGGATAGTAATCATTATTTACATCCGTTTACAGATCACGGTCAATTATCTAAGAAGGGTAGCCGAGTGTTCACTAAAGGCAGGGGTATTTATATATGGGACACTGAGGGACACCAAATTCTGGACTCCATGTCAGGCTTGTGGTGCGTCAATCTTGGTTATGGCCGTGCTGAGTTAATCGAAGCTGCCCATCAACAAATGCAGGAATTGCCCTATTACAATAGTTTTTTCCAATGTGCACATCCTCCTGCAATAGAGCTGAGTGAAATTTTGAGCAATATTTCTCCTAATGGGTTTAGTCGTGTTTTTTACACTAGTTCTGGATCTGAGGCTATCGATACAGTGATTAAGATGGTTAGAAGATTCTGGCAACTTCAAAACAAGCCAGAAAAACAAATTATTATTGCTCGTAAAAATGCCTACCACGGCAGCACGATTGCTGCTGCAAGCCTTGGCGGTATGGAGGCAATGCACGCCCAAGGAGCAGGGATGCCGATTCCCAATATTGCCCATATTGCACAACCGTATTGGTTTCAGGAAGGTCGAGATCAAGACCCGAATACATTTGGTTTAGCCATTGCTGAGGAATTAGAAAAGGCCATTCATCACTATGGCATTGATAAAATTGCAGCCTTTATCGCTGAACCTATCCAAGGTGCTGGAGGGGTGATTATTCCGCCGGAAACTTATTGGCCTGCCATCCAAGAAATCTGCGATAAGAATGAAATTCTTTTGGTTGCTGATGAAGTTATTACAGGTTTTGGCCGTCTGGGCGAATGGTTTGGCAGTACCACGTATGAAATTAAACCGGATCTAATCCCCTTTGCCAAAGGGGTAACTTCAGGATACCTTCCGTTAGGTGGAGTTTTGGTCAATGATAAGGTTGCAGATATCCTAATTGAAAAAGGCGGAGAATTTGTTCATGGGTTTACCTACTCGGGACATCCTGTTTCTTGTGCGGTTGCAATCGCTAATATAAAAGCAATGGCTGAAGATAAAGTGATTGAAACGGTCAAAGATCATACAGCACCCTATTTAGCAAAACGATGGCAAAACTTGAGCGATCATCCGATAGTTGGTGAAGCAAGAATAAAAGGATTGGTAGCTGCACTAGAGCTGTGCAAAGATAAAAAAACAGGTACAAGATTTCCTGCTGAACACGATGTGGGCTCACTTTGTCGAGATTTGGCAATAGAAAACGGTCTGGTAATGCGAGCAGTTGGTGACACCATGATTATAGCTCCTCCTTTAATTATTAACCACGAACAGATTGATGAACTGATTGCTAAAGCGATTTCAACAATGGATGCTACCGCGGCTGCTTTAAAGACAACTTAATCTGTATGTTGAGTGATTAGCATATGCAGTCAAATTCTGATTACCCAGACTCTTATTACGTTGCTACTGCAAAAGGTTTAATATCACACTCCCCGCTCACCGAATCAGTTAAAGCTGATGTTTGTATCATTGGTGGAGGCTTTACTGGATTGCTTGCAGCAATTAATTTAGCAGAAAGAGGCCACAAGGTTGTCCTCTTAGAGGCAAATAAAATTGCATGGGGAGCATCGGGGCGAAATGGCGGCCATGTAGGCAGTGGTCATAACAAAGATGTTCTGCAATTGGAGTCTGAGTATGGGAAACCATTCACCCAAGAACTTTGGGCAACTGCAGAAGAAGCAAAATCAATCGTTAGGAGTAGAATTGAGCAGCATCAGATTGATTGTGATTTGACTCCAGGGAATATGAAGGTTTCAGACAACCCGGCTGATGCTGATTATTTCAAAAGATATGTCGATAAATTAAACACCGATTACGACTACGAACATATTAGTTGTCTGGGTGAACCAGAAGTTTTTGAGATGTTACACAGTCCACTGTTTAAGGGTGGGGGTACGCTTGATATGGGTGGAATGCATTTACACCCATTAAATTATGCCTTGGGTCTTGCTAAGGCTGCCAAGGATGTCGGAGTTGATATTTATGAAGATTCACGAGTAATCAGCTATTCAAAGAATCATCCCTCAACAGTCAGTACAGAAAATGGCCAAGTTATTGCAGACTACATCGTGTTGGCCTGCAATGCTTATTTGGATAAACTTGAACGACGCATTGCTGGGAAAATTATGCCAGTCAATAACTTTATGTTGGCTACAGAGCCTCTTGAGCAATCTGAAGCAGATTTCATCAATAGAGACAATGTATGCGTCCATGACAACAAATTTCATATTCATTATTTTCGAATGTCTGCTGACAATCGCTTATTGTTCGGAGGAGGAGAGAATTACACAAGAAAGTTTCCACATCCTTTGAAAGATTATGTTCGGGAAACCATGCTTGAGGTGTATCCAGAATTGGCACAGAAGAGAATAGACTATGCATGGGGTGGATCAATTGCGGTAACAGTGAATCGTATGTCTCACTTAGGGAAACTAGAACCAAATGTATTTTTTGCACATGGCTTCTCAGGACACGGTATTGCGCTGGCATCCTTGGCAGGGACAGTGATGGCGGAGGCAATCAATGGGACACTAGACCGATTGGATATTTTTAGCAAGATAAAGATACCAACTTTCCCAGGAGGAACTTTGTTGCGTTGGCCTGGGTTTTACCTAGGGATGCTTTATTATTCAATTCGAGACAGGCTGTGAAAAAAACTGACAACAAGCAGAATCTGCTGACTGGTTTTCTGGTAATTTTTGTTGTTACATTGGGGCTGAGTTCTTGCGGTACCAACGAAGAAGATTCCAATATAAAACAAGAAGTTAGAGTCTATAATTGGTCTGATTACATAGCTGATTCTACCATCAGAGAATTTGAGAAAGAAACAGGCATCGATGTAACTTACGATGTTTATGACAGCAATGAAATTCTTGAAGGTAAGTTGCTTTCAGGAAACACAGGTTATGACATTGTTGGTCCCAGTAGTGAATTTATGGGAAGGCAAATAATAGCCGGTGTGTATCAGAAGCTTAACAAAGATACACTCTATAACTACGATAACTTGGATCCAGAAATGATGAATTTACTGGAAAATCTTGATCCTGATAATGCTCATTCCATTCCTTACCTATGGGGCACAACAGGTATTGGTTACAACAAACAAAAGGCGATAGAAATTATGGGTGCAGATTTTGCAATGGATACTCTTGATGTGGTATTTGTCCCTGAGATTATTGCTAAATTTCAGCACTGTGGAGTAGCTTTTTTAGATGCTCCAAGTGAAATGTTTAAGGCAGCTTTGCATTATCTGGGTTTGAACCCGAATTCGCAAAATCCCAAAGATTATCAAGAGCAATCGAAAGAATTGTTCAACAATGTTCGCCCTTACATCCAATACTTCCATTCATCCAAATACATCAATGATCTTGCCAATGGAGATATTTGCTTGGCATTTGCCTGGTCTGGGGACGTTCTGCAAGCAGCGGATAGAGCCAGTGAATCAGGCAATGGTGTGCAAATTGAGTACAGAATTCCCAAAGAGGGAACATTAATGTGGTTTGATATGTTGGCCATACCAGCGGATGCTCCCAATCCTGGAAATGCCCATAAGTTTCTCAACTATATCTTGAAACCTGAAGTCATTGCTGAAATCAGCAACAAGGTCAATTTTGCCAATGCAAACATTCCCTCTAAATCTCTGATCAAAGCAGATTCATTAAATAACCCTGATATTTATCCTGAGGAAGAACTGATGCGTAAGCTCTTTGTAGCTAAAATCTTACCCCCAGATATTGATCGGGTTATGACTCGACAATGGGTGGATATTAAATCTCAACAATAATCATTGATGTCTTTCAAAAGCCTATTTACCATTGGGTAAGATCAAACTAGGAGTGTGGTTATGAAAAAAACGTCGGTTGCATTAACCTTCATAGTGATAACAGGTTTTTTGAGCATAACCAGTGAAGCAGCTGTGGAGTCTACACAAGCAAATGCTGATCAAGTATTTGTAAATGGAGGCGTCTACACGATGAATCAAGCCATGCCTTGGGCCGAAGCAGTCGCAATTCAAGACGGAATAGTTGTTGCAGTCGGAGGCAACTCTGAGATTTCAGAATATATTGGTGATGCAACAACTGTCACTGACCTCGAAGGTAAGATGTTGTTGCCTGCTTTTCATGATGCTCATGCACATCCAATCTGGTCTGGTATTGATCAGTTGAAGTGTCCTGTTTTTGGTTCTCCAAGCATTGAAGCTATTCAAGAAAAGGTTCAGCAATGCCTCAATAGTAATTTAACTATGAGCACTGGATGGGTTGCAGGCGCTGGTTACAACCTTGCTTTATTTCCAGCTGGTAATGCTCATAAATCGCTTTTGGATGCTGTGAGTCGGGAAATACCCATATACCTAGATGGGGAGGATGGTCATTCGGGTTGGGCAAACTCCAAAGCACTTGAATTGGCAGGAATAACTGCAGACACTCCAAATCCTGAATTAGGCATTATTGAAAAAGATCCAGTCACAGGTGAGCCAACTGGAACACTCAGAGAACCAGCAGCAATGGGTTTTGTTAAGCAAATTATGCCAGCAGACGATAAAGAAATTTACGATGACGGGCTGTTGTTTGCTCAACAGTTGGCACACAGTTTTGGCATTACCTCAATCATAGCTGCAAGCGTGGGAGACAAGCACTTGGCAGCATACAAGAGACTGGCAGAAAAAGGCGGTCTTAATTTGAGGATGATTACCAGCCTTGAATACGGGCACACAGGATTTACCCAAGGTTCTGAAGGCTTTGAGGAGGTATTTACCAATCGGCAGCGCTACCAACACCCAAGAATTAATGTGGACAGCATCAAAATTTTTATTGATGGAGTTTTCGAAGGGCAAACTGCCGCATTGCTTGAGCCTTATTTGGACTCAGGAAGCATGGGAGAGCTCAATCTAAAACCAGCAGAGTTGAATGAAGCAGTCACACGCTTTGACCAACAGGGTATTCAAGTACATATGCATGCGATTGGAGACCGTGCCGTCCGTGCCGGTTTAGATGCTTTTGCAACAGCGTTGTCTGTGAATGGCCCAACCGATAATCGTCACCATATTTCTCATCTGCAACTCATCAGTCCAGCAGATATTCCAAGATTTGCCGAGTTGGCGGTTATTGCAAACTTTCAATCGGTTTGGGCTTTTCCTGAACCTTACATAACAGAAATTAACTTGCCTGAAGTCGGTCCCGAGAGAGTCAATCGAATGTATCCCATAGGAAGTATTCATAAGTCTGGAGGCATGATTGTGGGTGGGAGCGATTGGGCTGTGTCGACTATGAATCCATTGGTTGCAATTGAAACAGCAGTTAGAAGAGAAGACCCAGACAATTTGATTCAAGGGGTACTGAATGAAGATGAGAGAATGGATTTGGACGAGATGCTTAGGGCTTACACCATCAATGCAGCATACTTGATGCATCAGGAGAATACGACTGGTTCCGTTGAAGTGGGCAAGGCTGCTGATTTAATTGTCCTTGAGCAAAATCTTTTTCGTATACCGGTTGATGCAATTGGCGATGTCCGTGTTTTACGCACTATGTTCGATGGGGTTACGGTACATGAAATCAATTAATCGCGTATGAAACAGACAAAAGATAGATGGAAAAGTATTACACGACGTGATTTTCTAAATGGAGTAAGCTTAGGCATTGCCGGGACATTGGCTCCCATTGACTTGCTGCACCCTTTGGATCCTTTATCTGACTACTATCCTCCTTTATTGACAGGAATCAGAGGCAATCATCCGGGCTCTTTTAATGACGCCCATAAGCTTGCATTTACCGGCAGTGGCTTTGTTGATGAGGCTGAAGATTTAGGCGAGAGTTATGATTTAATTGTCGTTGGCGGGGGTATTTCAGGATTGTCAGCTGCTCATTTTTTTAAAGAACGCACGGGAAAAGTCCCAAAAATTCTTATCCTAGACAATCACGATGATTTTGGAGGCCATGCCAAACGCAACGAATTTGTGGTGAATGACCGAACGATGCTTGCCTATGGGGGCAGTCAATCTGTGGAGTCACCAAGCTATTATGAGGAGGTTTCAAAAAAATTATTGTCCGACCTTGGTATAGATTTTGAAAAATTTTATACGGCGTATGATTTTGATTACTTCAAGAACAGAAAACTTGATACAGGCTTTTATTTCGACAAAGCAACCTATGGAGTCAGTCGGATCGTTAAAAATGTACCCAGTTTCAGATACGATCTTACTTATAAGGAGTCCATAAAACCTGATAATATTCAAATAGTTGCATCACAGTTGCCAATTTCAGACCAATCCAAAGAAGAATTTATTAGGCTATTTTTAGATCGGACTGATTTTTTCCCTGAATTGAATCTCGAGGAGAAATATTATTTGTTAGACAACATGAGTTACGAAGATTATTTAAGGACCTACCACAAAATTGGCGATGAGGTGATTGGACTGTTTCACAGCCTACTATGGGGTCTTTGGGGAGTAGGTAATGATTCCATTCCTGCTAGTGGTTGTTGGGGTGACGGATTGCCAGGTTTTGCCGGGCTGGGCTTCACGGAAGAAGATGGTTCAAGCGATGAAATAAATGATCAGAAAAATCTCATGTACGACATTGAAATTTTTGATGAAAGCATTCGTGACTACATGAGTAAAAACGAGTTATCCAATGAGCCCTATATTTTTCACTTTCCCGACGGCAATGCAACAATTGCAAGATTACTGGTGCGGAGACTTATTCCGAATTCAATGTCTGGTGACACTATGGAAGATATTGTTACTGCTAAAGCAGACTATTCCATGCTGGATAATCCGGAACAAGATACCAATATCCGCTTGAACAGTACCGTAGTATCTGTCACCAACACAAAAGATGGAGTCGAAATTATTTATGCAAAAAAAAGAGCGCTGTACAAAGTTCATGCCAAGCAATGCATTCTTGCTTGCAACAATGGCATCATTCCAGATCTATGTCCCCAACTCCCAGAGCAACAGAAGGAAGCCCTTAAATACAATGTAAAAGTGCCACTGGTTTGGGTGCAGGTAGCGATGAAGAATTGGCATATGATAGAAAAAAGAGGAGTTCATACGCTGCAGTGTCCAAATTGTTTTTATAATAGCTTTTATGTTGATTATCCAGTGAGTCTCGGTGACTATCAGTATCCTCAGACTTTTGAAGATCCAGTGGTTTTCATGATGCAGCATGTGCCTACGCGACCAAATCAGGGTTTAACCAATAGAGAACAATACCAACTGGGACGTTACGACTTACTGAAGATGACGTATCAAGATTATGAAGACAAATTATTTGATCAACTGAAAGGAATGTTTGGTAAAGACTTTGATGAAAACGATGTCGAAGCTATCACCGTCAATCGATGGGCGCATGGCTATTCCTATGAGTACAACAATTTATTCGATGCTGAGTTCTTTGGCGGAGAGATGCCAGGGAGCCTTGATAATGAGCGTTATCCGCATGTGATTGGCAGGAAAGCATTTGGCAATATTGCAATTGCCAATGCTGATGCACAAGGTTCTGCTTATGTGGATGCTGCGATCACTCAAGCTGACCGCGCAGTGAGTGAATTAATTGATTAGTCACGCCGTACACTTGGCTTAGATAGATTCTTCTCAAAGAATTCTTCCATGACTGTGTAGAGTTCAACCTTATTTTCCTCGAGCCTGAACCCATGCCCTTCTTCTTTTTTAATAAGGACTTCATAGGGGATATCTTTTTTATCCAGCGCATCCATCAAGGTTTCTGCTTGTTCAACACGAACGTTGTAATCGCGTCTGCCGTGAACAATGAGCAAAGGCGCTTTAATTTTGTCTATATGATAATTAGGAGAAGTTTTCTTGAGTTGTTCAATATCCTCTTTCGGATCAAGCACGTGATTGTGAAACCATCTCTTCATCCTATCTACCCACCTTCCATTCTGTTCATAGAGCATTTTAATATCCCATACGCCAACGTAGTTAACGGCACATCGATAAAGATCAGGGGTTAAGGTAATGCCTGCCATTGTTGCATAACCGCCATAACTGGCACCATAAATGCAGACATGTTCACGATCGGCAATACCTTCTTCCACTGCCCAGTTAACAGCATCGCTTATGTCATCCTGCATTTCCAAGCCCCAACGTTTGTAGCCAATTCTTTCATGGCGTTTGCCGTATCCACCTGAACCTCTGAAGTTGACTTGCATGACCGCATAACCTCTATTTACAAAAAATTGTGTTTCAGGGTTGTATCTCCACACATCTTGAACACCAAAAGGTCCACCGTGTGGATTGACAATTAAAGGGAGATTTTTGCCATCACTGTCAACGGGCACGCTTAAAAAGCCATGTATTGTTTCCCCGTCCCTGGCTTCGAATTTGATTGGTTTCATTTCTGCCATAGTCTTAGGGTCAATCCATGGTCTGATTGAACCTAAATAAGCAATCTGATTTTTGTTCCTGTCATAAAGGTAATAATCACCTGGATTTCTGTCATCCCCAATTGTCAGAATCATTTTTTGTTGATCCCTACTCATTGATGCAACTCCAACATAATCAACACCAAATGCTGTGGTAAGATTCTCCAAGATATTTTTCCATTTACTGTTCACATAATGTCGTTTAGGTTTGGTGTCTATGTCGTTGTAGAGAATTGTTGTTACTTCCCCATCTTCAGTCATACCTATTCGTGTGACGTCTGTACCTTCGTTCTCAAATAAATCTTCCAGTTCTCCCGTTGCTGGGTCAAAAATACTCAGAGCATAAGTATCACGGCCTAGGTTGGAGGTAACGTATATTTTTTCATTGTCTTCTGTGAACCCAAGACTGCTCCAGCCATTTTGCATGCCTTCAAACCGATCAACTTCTACCCATTCCGAGTCTTCGTTGTCTCTATACATAATCTGAGTTTCGTAAGAGAGGGAATTTTCATCCTGCATGGTGGCCATTCTAACCACTCCATTGTTGTCTACTGCCCAATGTGTAACCGGCCCTGGCTGAGCTAAAACCCGGAAAAATTTACCGGTGTATATGTTCATCCGATAGACATCCATATAGTAAAGTTTGCGATCGTTCCGCATTACCAATATATGTTCCGGATCCTCTGGCAATCGATGTATTGGAATGGTGCTGATCACTTTATGGTTGGTCATTGCATCCGTGGGCTCAATCAGTTGCTTGGCTTTTGTTCCATCTTTATTGACTGCATAAACACCAATGGAATCAACGAAACCCGTCATGGCGTTGAGTTGATCGCCACCGGTTTCAAAAACAATTCTTTCATTATTGACCCAATAAAAACCAGAAACATTCTGGCTTCTCAGTTGAGTCACACGCAATCTTTCGCAATAGGCATAGTTGCCTTGTTGGCAATTTGGATTTGGGTCAGCCAACCAAATAACAGCAATGTTGCGTCTGCTTAGATCACAGAAGTGAACTCCCTCTTCAGCTTGTGCGTATTTTCCTTTGAGATCTTTAATGAATTCAGGGGATAGTGTACTCACATCAACCCTTCTTATGCCGAGTTCTTTTGCAGCATATTTTTCAAGATCTTTGAGAAAATTTTGAGTTCTTCTCTTGCATACGTTTTGAGTTTCTTCATTGATGTTATATGGCAACAGCGCAGCTAAATAATTACCGTCCGGAGATAACTGGGGATAGAGCATGGATGGGTCTTTAAAAAAATGATCCACAGGGTATTTCTCAACAGCATTTAACGTGGAACTGGTGAAGCTCATCAACAGAATTAAAGCATATCTCATCAAATAAAATTTCCTTGGTTAAGGGATAAAACCTTATCTAAAAAACAAACAAAGGTCTAGTTGATTTCCATGAAATTAGTTAACATTTAATCCATGACTACACTGCGAAATCTGATCGTATTTTTCTTAGTGGTAACTGGCGTGTCATCAAATGCAGAAATGGATATTCAGTCTGGGTGCAAGGATTTAATTCAGAACAATCAATGCATAGAAGCCATTGAAGCATGCACTGACTTTGCCAATCAAGGAAACCCAGAAGCTCAAACTTTGCTTGGATTTTTGTACTCAGGGACTAGACATGGCGATTTCCGAAAGAATTACAAGCAATCATTCAAATGGATCAGCATGGCTGCTGAGCAAAATTACACAAAGGCTCAGCTGGCGATGGCAGAAATGTACAAAGCTGGTGAGGTTGTTCCCGAGAATGCCAGAAAGGCCAAAGTTTGGTATGAAAAAGCTGCAGAAAAAGGAAATTTAGATGGTATTAATGGTTTAGCAAGACTCTATCGTTATGGGGTTGGGGTTAGAAAAGATTACGAACAAGCTTTTGCTCTCTATCAACAAGCTGCACTTAAGAACCATCTTGCATCTCAAGTTGGGATGGGATTGTCCTACAGGGATGCAAAGGGAGTGAAAAAAAATTTAGTCAAAGCTTATGCTTGGCTGTCTTTGGCTTCTCAAAATATGGAAGATCGTGATTTCAAAGATACTCAAAAACGTTATGAACAAGAAAGGGAGAATCAGGACAAAACAATCCCTCAGTGTAAGTTTGTTTTAAAGTACGATGAATTTAATCGTTTGTTTGCGCTTGGTTATGCAAAGCGAGAATTGCTATCTTTGAAACAAAAAATGAGCTTGAAGCAAATCAAAAAAAGCAAGGATCTAACAGTACAGTTACGTCAAGATATTGATGATCAGTAAAAATTTCTTTTTTATCAAAAAAAAAGAGCGGACAAAAGCCCGCTCTTTTTGTTTAGTTTAATCTCTATCAAAAAATTAGAGATTCTGGTCGTATCGGATGTAAGCCGTTCTACCCATTGTGCTGTAAAGGGTAAAATCAAAAGGCTCCCAGCCATACCAGTCAGAGTTTTGCTCAGGTTCCTCATTGGTGATATTAAGAGCACCAATTGTGATACTGGCATCCCATGGCAGTTGGTATCCAATCTGGACGTTCCATTCCATGTGGCTGCCTACAGCGTAATTAGTGCCACCATAGTCTTCATCTTGACCTGAGAGGTAATAACCGGTTAATGCCATATTCCAGTCACCTCTACCCCAATAAACGTGGGGGTTGATTCTAAGATCTGGCAATCCTAGTTCACCTTGGTACTCATCTTTAGGGCTTTCAGGATAGGTTTGAACGATATACTTGGTGTATTTCGCTACACTGATACCCATGTCAAAGCGACCGGCATTTTCAGTGTCAATGATGTAAGTCATATCCAAATCCAAACCTTCTGCTTCAACACCAGCAAAGTTGTTGTATTGCAGTGAGATGTATCTAACTGATCCTTGTGGACCTTCTTCACCTGGGCCATATCGATAAACGTAGTTTACGAGACCAGCTGCTTCAGCCGCAAATTCACGGTTAATACTCGATGTGGTAATCAAGTTGTCGTATTCAGTGTGCCAAAACCCTACCTGCAAGGTTAAACCTGGGAGCGGGGCAAATACTGCACCAAAGGTGTAGTGTTCCGATTCCTCAGGTGCTAGGTCAGGGTTACCACCGTAGAGTGCACGATATTGGGTTGCCGTACAAACTGAGACACCAGTTTGACAACCAACGATATCTATACCGCTAGGGAAACTTTCTGACATATTGCCGTACATTTCATCCATGGCCGCTGCACGGAAACCTTCACCATAGGTTCCTCTGAGTAATACCCAGTCAATGGGCCTGTATGCAAGTGTAATCTGTGGTGAGAAATTGCTACCAATACCTGTGGTGCTGTAATCGTCGTAACGACCTGCAACACTGACATCTAAGTTATCTAAGATTGGCATACCAATTTCAAAGAAAGCAGTTTTTTGTGCTCTCTCAGCTTGTATGTTGTCACCACCGGCTGTACCAGCGATAATCAGAGCATTGGATGCAGGGTCGTTTATTTGTTCAAAAGACAAATGTGCGTACTCAACACCAACAACCAAACCAACTGGTCCGCCTGGCAATTCTCCAATATCAAGTCTGGCAATAATATCACCTTGGGTTCGTTTCAAATTAGCTTGGTAAAGCTTGGTGTGATTAAAACCCCTCATTTGTGCAGCAACTGCATCAAGACCTGTGTTATTGACATTCCACAAGTCTAGTGTGCCAGCGTCTAATGCTGCCTGTAAAAGTGCTTTGTTAACGAGATTTTGCGTCATGTTGTCAGTATCGTTATTGACGACTTGAACATTTGCTTCCCATTCCAAGCCACCAGCAATGTCCAATACTCCACTAAGACCCATTCTTAAGTCTTGAATGTTTTCAATGACATTGTTGTCGCGTGTTCCATTGGGAACAGAACGTGCAAGCAAAATAGCTGTACCACAGTTATTGGTATCACAATCATAACCATATGCTTTCAACGGATGGTGTGGGTTATCCGAATACATCGTTGGGTATGGTGAGGTGATTGGTGTGCCTGCAAATCTGGAATCAGAATCGTTTTGAGAAATCATCAATACAGTATGAGCATCAATATCAGGGGTCAGCTCAAAATTTGATTTCAACAACAGTGCGTTTCGTTTCACTCGTGGTATAGAGATAATGTCTTGTGCAAAGTCATAGCCACATCTACCCATCATGTTGCCACCTGCAGCACCTGCCCATCGGTATGAGTTGGGGAAGGTAGAACTACTGTTTGTTCCATCATCTCCTGCTCCACCCACAGGTTTTTCAGGACATCTAGGATCAACCATATAACCACCAATGCCAAAATCATTACCGTAAACATAGGCAGAACCTGGGTAGCCAAATGAACTAAAGTAATCATAATTGTAGGCATGAGCAGCATACTCGATTTGGTTGTAATATTGTGGTTGTCGACCGTAATGCTGAATGGTGTAGTACATGTTTCCTCTGGAGTTTGAAATACCACCGGTGAGGTTTGCTCTGACGTACTCAGCGCCAGCAATAGGCCTTCCAGACGTTAGGGAGAGTTCCATGCCATCAAAATCCTGACGGGTTATGATGTTGATAACACCTGCAATTGCATCAGAACCGTAAATTGCGGATGCACCATCACGAAGAATCTCAACTCGTTCCACTATTGATGTAGGTATCTGATTCAAGTTTTGAGCACTACCTCCAGATGCGCCGGTTGAAGCAATTCTTCGCCCGTCAATCAACACCAAAGTTCTTGCTGAGCCTAAGCCACGCAATGAAATGTTATTAACAACTGCTTGTCCATTGGCGTACCCAGAGGTTTCCCTAAAGGATCCAAATGAGTTATACGGTGTTGTTTGCAATACTTCTGCAACCGTTGCGAAACCTGACAATGCAATTTGTTCTCTTGATATTATGGTAACTGGGCTTGCAGTCTCAATATCTGTTTGTTTTAATCGAGAACCTGTTACTTCAATGGTTCCAAGCTCTGCAGCGTCTTCATCTTCGTCTTGGGACCATGCAGGTACTGCAAACAAAGCAGCTGCAACTCCACAAACGACAAAGGTACTGAAAGCTTTTCCAAATAGCTTTATTTTCATTATTACTTTCTCCCTGATTTTCAGAGTTATTAAACTAAAGTGAGTAAGACATATTACCATCCAATATATGAACAGCAGAGCCTTTCTCTGTAAACTAAATTCATTTTCAAGGAATTGCATGACTTAAGCAAGCTAAATATTGACAATAAAATCAGCTAAAACCACTTAAATTGACTGGATTTAAATGAATACGAGTAGAATGTTGTAATATAACAACAAATTTTCATAGAATTTACCTTCATTCATGAATAGTTAAAGTATAAACCCTATGTTGTGATAACGCCGTCACTCGGAGTATCATACACTCACAATCTTTTCGGTTAAGGAATCGTTTATATGATAAATACAACATATTTTTCACACTTAGCTCTGTTTTTGATTCTTTGTGGCATTGGCGGACCAATCCATGCTCAAACATTGCAGGAACAGATAGAAGAATGCTCTAAAGTCCAAGTTTCGCTTATTCGATTGCAATGTTACGACAGATTGACCCAGAAACCTGTCGTCACAAAAGCTGCAGAAACTAATCGAAAGAAATTCAGACTGCGGAGAAACAAAAATCAAGCAAAGGAAGATGCTCGAAAAGAATCAGTGACCGATGAGAATAGCGATGTGGTTTCTCAGAAATCATCTGGTACTAGCAGCGTTAAGGAAATGGATGAAAGTATAGAGAAATTTGGCAGTGAAAGAATTGCCCAAGTTGATGATGAGACCGACCAAATTAACACAAGAATCCTTGGGGAATTCAAAGGTTGGTCTGGCTATACAAAATTTCAATTGGAGAATGGCCAGATATGGCAACAATCAAGCGAAGGCTTATTAATTGTTAGAATTAACAACCCAACTGTGATCATTAAAAAAAGTTTTTTTGGTACTTACAATCTAAATGTAGAGGGTGTTAATTCAACCATAAAAGTAAGAAGAATTCAGTAAACACAGCCTTATGATCTTAGATTTATAAATGTCTTATTTGATTATATTCGGCATAATTCTTATCGCCCTGATAGGGCCTAGCCTGTGGGTTAAAGGAACCATTAAAAGATATAGCCAGCCTGATGATCGCTACTCATTTACAGGTGCCGTATTTGCTGGCAAGTTGTTAAAGGCTCTGAACCTAGAAGACATTAAAATTGAATCAACTGAGATTGGCGATCATTACGATCCTATTACTAAGACAGTACGCTTAACCGTTGATAAACACGACTCCAAGTCATTAACAGCCATTACCATTGCAGCCCACGAAGTGGGTCATGCGCATCAGGATGCAACTGGCTATAAGCCTTTAAAATTACGCACGCTTCTTGTCAAAACTATGGCTCCTGCAGAACGGTTTGGGGCACTCATTTTGATGATAGCTCCATTCATAGCATTGATAACTAGGGTTCCAGGACCCGGTCTGTTGATGTTTTTGGGTGGTTTGTTAACTCTAGGCCTAGGCGCTGTGGTTCATTTAATTACTTTACCGACCGAGTTGAACGCAAGCTTTGGCAGAGCCTTGCCAATGCTGGAAGAAGGTAATATTCTCAAAGATGGAGATGAAGTTCACGCCAGACGCCTATTGACTGCTGCAGCTTGCACCTATGTTGCAGCATCTTTGATGAGTTTGATCAATATTGCAAGATGGTGGACCATTCTTAGAAAAGGCCCGCTTTAATCCCTAATCAATTTATGACCTGGTCTCAACTTTAATTTTTCTGTAACACCTGCCTTTAGTTCAAGTACCCACTTGACCTTATGCATTGATGGAATACTTCGCAGAGATAGAGGTTTCGCTTCTTTATGAACATGAGCAATGGTTCCATCTGCTTTTATAAATAGTATATCAAGACTAATGACGGTGTCTTTCATCCACATGGATACATGTCTAGGCGGGTTAAAAATAAACAACAT
>CEVA01025722.1_pt1 | contig 15525 bp, 11 predicted proteins | sample 361521 | NCBI WGS metagenome assembly CEVA01 (sample SAMEA2622823, study PRJEB7988) | marine metagenome | isolation source: saline water (ENVO:00002010), including
CTTGCCGTGCGAACCCCATCCACGGTTGGTGCCGCCCGTGAACATGCTGCCGTCCGCTGCAAAGCGGGCCACGATGTTGCCGGAGCCGAAGCCTTTGAGAAACGGGAAAGCGGCTCCCTGATAGAAACCGTTCACTTTCTCGAGAAAAATGCGGTGTATCTTGGAGTGCGTCTGTTCGGAAACGAAAAGCTGATTCTTGAAAGGACCAAACTTGCCGCCCGTCTCGTCGCACTCGATGCCGGCGGGAGAATTGCCCATCTTGCCATGAGGGAGGACAATCGGAGGAGGAACCAAGTCAGGCACGCGCTGGCGTTCGATTTCGATGCGACTTCCACTCTTGGGCTCGGGCGGCTTGGGCCCGAGGACGTCGGTGAGGGCGAAGAATTTGTTGCCAGTCGGGTTGCCCTGAAACCCACCGGGACGAAGGTGCTTGAGTGAACTGGAACCATTCCAAAGGCCTTGGTTGTCGCAGTAGAAGACGTCACCCAAGTGATTCAATCCTATGCCACCAGGGGAACGTATGCCGTATCCCGTCGGGATGGTCTTACCGTCGGGCGTCACCCGCATGCACCAACCGCGAAAGTGGCTCTTGTCGTCGGCTCCGCCGGAACCCGTCAGGCAGAGCACGACCCAAATGTCGCCATTCTTGTCGTGACGCGTGCCAAAAGCGTACTCGTGGTAGTCACCGTTGATTCCCCAACCGTCGCCCATGGTCTCGAAGACGTCGGCCCGACCATCGCCGTCGCTGTCCTTTATTCGGGAAACCTCGGGTCTTTGGGTGAGGTAGAGCCAGCCATCCTTCCAGGCGATGCCAATGACTTCGTGCAAGCCACGGGCAAAGAGGGTCCACTTGGGATCGGGGTCTTCACCGAAGACTCCTTCACCGACGAATATGTCTCCGCGGCGAGAAGCGATGGCCACCTTGTTGCCGGGCAGGACGTCGATACCGCTGACTTCGATCACCTCGCCCTCCGGCAAAGGGATTGTGGTGATGGAATAGTAGTCCTCTTCCGTTTGAGCGAAACCCGAACCGAGAATGAAAAATGCCGAGAGTGTAAGTAACAAGTGCTTCATGACGTTGTCTTTCCTAAAGTAATGGTAAAAGGCCTCAGTTGGCCCATTCATAAGTGATCTCCAACTCGGCGGAGCCGTTCTTGAAGGTGACGGGCACGCGAAGTTCACCACCTTGGGAGGATGCCTTGCCCCCTTTCACTGTAACGACCAGTTCACTGCCTTGGAAAGACCCTCCCTTTGCCTCGAAATCACCTTGGGCGATGCGCAAGTAGAGGTTGCCGGGAGCCTTCTTTGCCTTGAGCTTTATCGTTCGCTTTATTTGGCCGAAGGAATCCTCATCGGGGGCCGCCACCGGAGCCGGGGTGTCCTCGATCGTGACGTCGCCGCGCTCATACTTGAAGGTAGGGCGCTGGAGCTTGTCCAAGGCATACCCGCGAAAACGAAGGTCCTTGGTACGGTACTCCGCATGCGGCCAAGTGGCCTCCGCCGAATCAAGTGCAGCGAAAGCAACCCCTTCGGGCAACTTGATGACGGCTTCACCGGCGGGAGGCTGATAACCTTGCCCGCGACCGTTCCAGTGGCGGGCTCCATCGATGAAGTCACCCTGCCAGATCATTGCGATCCGCATGTTGTTGGCATCAAAGGCGAGATTAACTCCCTCGTAATACCCTACCCCAATGGCGCGGGGACCGGCTCCGTTGATGAAATTGCGGTACATGATGGCTTCGCCCTCAGGAGCTTCAATGAGCATGCCGACGGCACCACCGCCGCCACGGTTTGGCGCTTTCTTGGAAAGGGCTTGGTTCTTAATTCCTGGACCGGACCAACCGACGGACAGTTCCTCTCCTCCACTTTTCTCGAAAAAGCGCACCTCAATGGCCCGCTTGCCCTTTTTCAAGGTAACGGTGCCGGAACTACCCTTGACACCGTGAATCCCATCATTGTTCACCACGAGCTTGCCATCGATCAACAAAAGGGATCCATCATCGGAGGAAGTAGTGAAAGTGTATTTCCCATCCTTCGGGCACTCGATTTCCCCGGTAAAGGAAAAGCCGAAGTTGTCGTTTGTGTCACGTGGAGAGATATCGAAGAGCCCATTGGCGAGAACCCCTGTCTTCTTGGGTTTCAACTTGGAGAAATCGGGCATTGTGTTCCAGCTCCCGTGATACAATTTGTAGGTCAGGTTGGTGATGGGATTGGCCAGGCGGGAAACCCCCATCATACCGTTCATCAACTGGAAGTGACCGGGGAAGGTGCAGATATACGGGTAATCGCCCTCCTTCTTCGGTGCCTTGAAATACATGACGGTCTCCTTCTTCGGCTGAACCATGCCGGAGCTGACCAAGATGCGAGGATGTCCCTTCGGTTCCCAGTCCTGCTCCACTCCCTTGTCACCGAGCTTTAGCACCGCGTCGATGACTTCCTGCCCCTTGTCGCCACCCTTTTTTTTGCCCGGCGTACAGATGATCAGGTTGTGTGGCAGCGTGTCCGGATTCTTGAAGACCAGCTTGACCTTGGCGTTGGGCTTCACACTGAAGCTGCGCACGTCGTACTTCATCTGCGCCTCCATCGTACTGATGACGATCTCCTGGTCGATTTTCTCGAAGCCTTTAGGAGCCTTCTGGGCGTTGAGAGTTGTCGCCAAAACCAGGGAGATGACGGAGAAGGTGAGACAAGCAGTCTTATTCATGGTAAGGTAATTGCATGCAGATGAAGAGGCGGGCAGACCCGTCTGAAAAAACGAACTCCAGCTTCGCGAAAGCTTACTGGATGCAGAAAAGCTTGGAATTGGCCCGGATGAACAATTGGCCATCCGATATGGCGATCGACGAGCGAGTGTTGTCGTCGTAAGTCTCTCCCATCTTGGCAAGGTGAAGGATCTTGCCGGAACCGGTATCCATGACCACCACTTCGCCATTGTGGTTCATGACGTATATCTTGTCGTCGGCCGCCGTGGGGGATGCCCGCCACTTGTACTTGCCGGGCATCTCGGTGGTCCACTCGACCTTGCCGGTCTTGGGATCAACCCTTGTCATGGCGCGCTTCAAGTCGCTCAAGACGTAGAACTTTCCTTTGTAGAAGAGCGGGGTCGGCACGTCGCTTGTAATCTGCGGATGCTTGGAAGTTTCCCAAACAAGACCATCCTTGCCCGAGTGCGTGCCCTTCAATCCTAGCTTGGCTGCGAAGACAGGGGCTTTTTTCGGGGCGCAAGCGAGTACCACGCCACCTCCCACAACTGGAGAGGGAACCAAGCGCCACCATTGCTCGCGGTGACCGGGATTCCAAGTTCCCCAACGCCATAATTCCTTGCCTGTAGCGGGATCGTGACCCGTAAGCACGTCGCCGCCGGCAATGATCAGTTCCTTGCGACCCGCGCCCTCGTAAGGGATAACGGTACCGAATGACTCGAGTGACTCCTTCCTTGCATCGGAAGGTCGCAGGTGCTTCCAAACGGTCTTGCCGTTGGCGGGATCCATGCAAAGCAGAAAGGATGGGTTGTTGGCCTTGCCGCGGCCATGGGTGATTTCGTCTCTTTGCAGAACGGCCAAGTATAATTTGCCGTCGTAGAGAGTGGGGGTTGCGGAGAAAGTCCACTGGAAGGTGAAGTCGCCGTAGTCCTTCTGGATGTTGCGTCGCCACTGCTCCTTGCCTCCGAAATCGTAAGACACCAAGTCTCCGTTCCCAAAGAAGAAGATCACGCGGTCACCATCGCTCACGGCGGAGGGACTAGCGTAGGTGGTGCGTGAATCGAGCTGAAAATCATTCCCATCCCCCTCGCCAGGCCGGTATCCGCTGCCGGCCTCGTGTTTCCAAATTACTTTCCCATCGGAGCGATTGAGGCAAAGGGCGAGCAAACGTCCCTTGCCCGATTTCTTGTCAGTCACTTCGACCGAAGAGAGGAAGATGCGGTCACCGATGATGATCGGCGTACTTGCTCCCATACCCGGCAAGTCGACCTTCCATTTCACGCTGTTCTCTTGATCGAACTTAACCGGGAGCGGCTTGTCGGAAGTGGTGGAGCCGTCGTAGTTGGGGCCGCGCCAAGTTGGCCAATCGGCGGCGCATACATTCGAAACAAAAGCCACAAGGGCCATACACGTGGAGAATTGAGTCAGGATCGATTTCATAAGAGAATTGTTGTGGATTGCGTTTAAAGGGTATGGAAAGTCACTTCCCGCTTGCCAGCAAAAAAAACGATTTTCGAGGAGATTGGGCAAGAGGTCGCCAAAACAAGATAAGGTCGAGTGGGCAGGGTTTACTATGGGAAAGGCAAAATCTAAAACACGTAACCTCTGCGCGGCATGCGGTGTAATACTTGTGTTCACATCACTTTCCCTTCATTGAATCCGCTAGAGGAAAACAAACCATGAAGAAGCTATTCATTCTCACAATGGTCGCCCTGGGCACGCTCCCTGCCCTACAGGCCGACCCCATTGACTTTTCCAAGATATCGGCCCAAGCCAACTGGGTGCTCCACGCCGACGTCGAAGCCCTGAACAAATCGGGAACCGGCTCATTCATCATCTCCAAGCTCAAGGAAAACCCCGAAACCGCAAAGGGGATCGCCATGCTGAACGTGGTCTTCGGATTGGACGTTGACGCGATCGAGCACGTAGCGATTTTCGGGCGAGGAGAAGCCAACAAGGGAATTCTCACAGCAAAAGGAGGGTTCGATGCCGAACGCTTGGAGGCAATATTGGCAACAAACGCATCCTACGTCGCAAAAAAACACGGAGATACCGTCATCCACTTGATTGATCAGGGCACTCCCGATCCAAAGGCCATCGCCTTCACTGGAAAGGATGAAATGGTAGCCAGCAACGTTACCAAGTTCACTGAACACGGAATAGAGGTCATTAACGGCAAGGAGGCTTCCCTGCAAAAGAAAGGGATATACCACGCGATCACCAATGCCTTGCCCCATCCCATGCTTGTGGGAGCCATGAACGTGAAAGGCGTTGCCGAGTTCAACAAACGAGTACAAGGCCCGGAAGCCGTCCTCATCCAAAAAACCGATGCCATCGGCATAGCCGTTTCCGAAACCGGAGGTATGATCATGGTTGCAACTCTTCTGCAAGCGTATGACGAAGAGACCGCCGTCCACGTCGAAAACGTCGCCCGCGGCTTGACAAGCTTGCTTGCCTTGGGATCGGACATTGACCCGGACTTGGCCGCATTGTTTTCAAGGACCAAGACAAAGGTCTCGCGAAAAGGAAAGATCATTAGCATCGAGCTAGGGATCGAGGTGGATACCGTGAAAGAAGTCATCGCCAGTGAAATGGCCAAGAACAAAATCACGAAAGAGAAAACGGACTTTTAGTTCATCACTCTTTAGTGAGTTCCTGCGCTCCTTACTTGAAATACTGCGATTTAAAGTTAATTTCGAAACCAACAAACCTTAAAAAAGGAACCAATAGATGAAAAAAGTATACAGCATGATAGCGCTTGCCTCGATCGCCTTGACCGGCCCTTCAATGGCAAAACCGCTCGATCTCTCTCAAGTTGCCGACGACGCCAATTGGCTTATGCACGTCGACTTCGACTCCGCCAGGAAGTCCAAGATCGGGTCCTTCATAATGGACAAGATCGACGGCAATTCGGAAGCAGCCGACAGAATGGATGAACTCCAGGAGACGTTTGGCGTGAATCCGGAAGGATTCTCCAGCTTGACGATGTTCGGCACCGGTGAAATTGAAAAAGGCATTGCCATCATGACCGGCGGCATGGATCTCGAAAAGCTGGTCGAATTCGCCCAGTTGAACGAAAACCTGCAAACCACCCAGAAAGGCAAATTTGCAATCCACTCTCTGAACGAAGGAAGGCATTCGATGGCTTTCACCACGATGAAAGGTAACGTCATTATCGGAGGCTCGGATGCCGACGACGTCGCTCATGGCATCAAGTTGGTCAAAGGTAAAGCGGATTCACGGGCGCCAATCGGGTTGCTGGGCGAACTTCGCGAAATCATTCCAAACCCAGGAGTCATTGGCTACGTGGACGTCGCCAAGGCGGCGAAATTCCACGACTTGGACAAGGGAGTCGCCGCCATGGTCGAGAAAGCCCATTCGGCTGGAATGGTAATGGGTGAAGCCGACGGTGAACTCAAAATGGCCGTCATTCTCAAGACCGCCGGCGACGATACTGCCAAGCAACTTGAGGAAATGGTCAATGGGGCCCTTGCGATGGCCGAGTTGTCCATGGAGTCGAACCCGAAGTTGGCCAACATCTGGGAAAGCCAGAAAGTGGAACGCGCTGGAAACGTGCTGACCGTGCAAATAGGCTTGTCCATTCGCGCCATCAAGAAGGGCATCGAAAAGGAAATGGACAAAAACATATAGGAACCAGCTTCGCATTTCCCTGATGACAAGAACCGGTCACCCCAACGAGCAGTGGAGGACCGATTAACGAAAAATCACAAGAAGGCGCGGAAGAATCCGAAGCGTTCCTCGCACAGCGAGCCGCAGACGGTGAAACCCGCGCCTTCGAGGCATTGGTTCGCCGCCACCGCATCAAGCTACTTCGATTCCTTACGGCGTACTTGGGAAATGGCACCGATGCCGAAGACCTTGTACAGGAAACTTTCACCAGAGCCTACCGCTCCTTGGATCGTTACGACCCGAACCAATCCTTCTCCACTTGGCTATTCACCATCGGCCGGCGTCTCTCAGCCAACGAGAAGCGTCGGCAGGCGAGACTCAGAAAGAGAGAAACTGAATGGTTTGCCGAGACGGAACAGTCGGAGCAATCACTTGGTTTTGAAGAGGGCAGCATATGGGCCGCCGCCAAGGACATCCTTTCCGAAGGAGCTTACGTCTCGGTGTGGTTGCATTACGGGGAAGGCAAAGCAGTGAAGGAAATCGCTCGTATCATGGGCAAAACCGTGACCGGTGTAAAAGTAACCCTTTTTCGAGCCCGTCGCGCCTTGGCTGCCGGCTTGGACCCGAAACTGGTTTCCGAAAGCCTGGACCGATGATAGGCAAATTACTAGCTCTACTGCGTAACACGCCATCCTCCACCAAGGAAGCTCGCCTCGAGGATGCCCTCCGCTACGAAGCGAAACGCATGCAGGGAAAGGAAAATGAGGAGGAAGCTATCGTGGCAAAGGTCGTGGCGCGCGCCAAGCGTCGCCCTCGAATCAGGCAAATGACGGAGAAACCGCGATGGGCTTCCGTTGCTCCAGGACTTCTGGGAGCGGCCGCCTTGGTGGTCTTGGCCCTGCTCATCCTGCGCCCCGCAAACCAATCAACTCCCCAAAATGCCACGACACCGGAAGTGGTTCAGGCCAAGCCGGAGGAAGCCGCTCCAGGGACCATCACGCCCGTAAAGCCCGCTACTGCCGAGCTCTTGACCGAAACGACAACGAACTTGTCCGCTCCCTTTTCCGATCTCGCCTTCAATCCCTTGGAGCCAGCGACCAAGGAATGGCAACGCTTTGCCGGAGATACGCGAGACAATGCGGAATCTTTGCTGGCCACCGCCAAGTCGTGGGCCGCCATCGTGCAGCCAAATCCCTCAATCGAGACAGACAAACTCCTCCCCCCCGCTCCCGACTGGAAAGATTTTTCGCCCTACGGCAACGAGCTCGAGCGCCTGCGTAACGACTTGCGCAACGCACTGGAAGCGCTTCCCTTCCTTTCCGACATGGAGGGCTAAAGAGCCTTTCTAACTGCTTCTAACTTGCTCCTTACGAGCGACTCTTCTTTGCTGGGCGGATGAGTAACTTGACCATTCGGGCCATGGAGCGCGAGGATTGGGCGGAAACCGCCGAGCTGATCCACGCTTCCCTCAACTATTGGTATGCAACCAAGGGCTCCGGCCCAAAACTGTTGGGAGATCCCGTAAATACCCAGCTCCACTGCAAAGTGAACGAGGATTTGGATCCGGGACTCTGCCTGTTGGCAGTAACGGATTCGGGACGAATCGCCGCGTGCTGTTTTCATCATCCTCGCCCCACCCACGTATCCTTGGGCATCATGGCTTGTCATCCGAATTACTTCGGCAGTGGAGCTGCAAAATTGCTTTTGGATCGAATCGCGACCTTTGCCCGAGAGGAAGGGAAACCTCTTAGGCTGGTCTCGAGCGCCATGAACCTCGATTCCTTCTCGCTCTACAATCGCTGGGGATTCACACCTTACGCTCTCTTTCAAGACATGTACTTGGAAGTTCCGGTGAATGGGCTGGACGCTCCACTGATCGAAGGAGTGAGCGTTCGAGATGGTCGCCCCGAGGATGCCAAGGCGATGGCCGAACTGGAATTCGAACTTTCCGGCATCCAAAGAGAACAGGATTTCCGGTACCTGCTGGCGAACGAAGCTGGCGTTTGGCACGTTTCCGTGGTGGAAGGAGCAAACGGTCTCGACGGCTTTCTTTGTTCAATCACTGATCCCGGTTGCTCGCTTGTCGGGCCTGGCGCCGCGCGCACGGACAATCAGGCTGCAGGCCTACTCCGCAGGGTACTCGACCATGAACCGGGAAGGAAGCGTGTTTGGTTGGTTCCGAGCGAGCATCGGGAGCTGGTAGACACCTGTTATTCCTGGGGAGCGAGAAACTGTGAAATGCATCTTGCTCAAGTGATTGGCGAAGCCCAACCACTTTCGGGGGTGATTTTCCCCACCTTCATGCCGGAAACTTGGTGACCTTCAAGCAAGGGCTATGAGAACTGCCTCGACAACGTTCTCGACCGAGGCCATCCGCCCCACGCCCTCGTATCCACAAGCCAACTCACCTTCCTCGGGGTCAACGAAAAGATGTCCCCGCTCCCGAAGACGCCCCAAGTTTTCTTGCGTGGCTGGGTGGTCGAGCATCTTGCCGTTCATGGCTGGAGCCAGCATGACCTTGGCCGGCGTGGCGAGATAGATCGAAGTCAGTGCATCAGGAGCCAAGCCATGGGCGAATTGAGCAATCGAGTGGGCTGTCGCAGGCGCCACGAGCAAAAGGTCGGCCTTGTCGGCCAACTCGATATGACCGGGTTGCCAACCTTCTCCCTCGTTCCAAAGTTCTTCCGTCACCGGATTTCGCGACAGGGTCTGGAAAGTCGCCGCTCCGACGAATTCTCGTGCCGCCCGGGTCATAACCACGAAAACGTCGGCGCCTCGGCGTCTCAATTCACTGGTGAGGTCGGCCGCTTTGTAAGCGGCGATCGAGCCGGTCACTCCCAATACAACGACACGACCCGTCAAGGGATCGCCTGAAGGTTCATCGTCTTGTTTCGTCATGGAGAAATAGGAGGAACCAAACATTTTCAGCGGATCGGATACCAAAGGCAACGCCGAAGTGCCTGAAAGGGATTCCAAGCTTTCCAAGACCATCCTTTTTCGGTACAACCATACTTTTTCGAGATCCGACTTCTCGTCATGCAAGAAAGCCCGATCACTAAGTACCGTCCTTGGGGCACCATCGACCTACCGGATCGCCAATGGCCAAACCGGACGATCGACCGTGCCCCGATTTGGTGCAGCGTGGACTTGCGGGATGGCAACCAAGCCCTTCCCATTCCCATGGGAGTGAAGCAAAAGCTCGAGCTCTTCGGACTACTCACGAAAATTGGTTTCAAGCAGATCGAGGTGGGCTTTCCCTCCGCCGCGCCAACCGAATTTGAATTCACCAGGAAACTGATCGAGGACGGTCACGTGCCCGCGGACGTCAGCATTCAGGTGCTGACGCAAGCAAGAGAACATCTCATTAGGCGTACCTTCGAAAGCTTGAAAGGCGCGAAAAAAGCCATCGTGCACGTCTACAACTCGACCTCCCCTTTGCAGCGGAAGGTGACGTTCGGGATGTCCAAGGAGGAAATCAAGCGGATAGCGGTGGACGGAGTGAAGCTGGTGCGTGACCTGTTACCCGAACTGGAGGGCACCGAAGTACAGCTTGAATATTCTCCGGAAAGCTTTTCAGACACTGAGCTGGAGTATTCCCTCGAAGTCTGCGAAGCAGTGATCGATGCATGGGAACCGACCGAGGAGAATCCCATCATCCTTAACCTTCCGGCCACCGTCGAACTCTTTACCCCCAACTTGCACGCCGACCAAATCGAGTGGTTTTCCCGCAAAGTGAAAGAGCGTAGCAAAGTCACCATCAGCTTGCATACCCACAACGACCGCGGCACTGGCACAGCAGCCACCGAATTGGGGCTCATGGCGGGAGCCGACCGTGTGGAAGGCACCCTCTTCGGCAACGGCGAACGCACCGGCAACCTGGACGTCGTGACGGTCGCCCTCAACATGTATTCGCAAGGGATTCACCCGAACCTCGAACTCGCCGAACTCGATGCCATTCGCGAGGTTTACGAACGGACAACGGGGATGACCGTGCACGAACGCCATCCTTACGGTGGAGACTTGGTCTTCACTGCGTTCTCCGGCTCCCACCAGGACGCCATCAAGAAAGGAATGGATCAGCGATCCAAAGAAGGCGATGACGACGACAACCGTTGGCAGGTTCCCTACCTTTCCATCGATCCGCGTGACCTTGGTCGCAACTACGAGGCCATCATACGCATCAACAGCCAAAGCGGCAAAGGAGGCGTGGCCTACGTGCTCTCTCGAGAATTCGGCATCGATTTGCCAAAACCCATGCATCCAGAAGTAGGCTTGCTTGTGAACGAAGCGGCTGACTCCGAAGCCCGGGAACTCACCGCCGACGAGGTTCATGAGATTTTTCGCCGCGAATTCCTCGAGAACGATTCCCCTCTTCAGTTAATTTCCTACGAAACCACAAAGCAACCCGGCGAGGACGAGTTGAGTTGCGAAGCGACCATTGCCATCGATGGAGAAAAACAAGTGATATCAGGAGCGGGCAACGGCCCCATCAACGCCTTTGTCCAAGCTCTCGAGAATATAGGATTGAAAGATTTCAAGCTCACCGACTACCGCCAGCACTCCATTGGTGGCGGGTCAGCCACGGAGTCTGCCGCCTACGTCCAATTGCAAACCAACGTAGGTCGAGTCTCCTACGGCTGCGGTATCGATTCCAGCATCGAACGATCCGGACTGCTCGCCTTGGTGAGCGCCTTCAACAGGACACGAGCATAGCTCAAGGATGGACATTTTGCGCACAGGCACAGACTAGGCTTGCGCGCCGCCACAGAGAAGAGCCTTGGTCCAAGCTCAATAAAAACTTCCACTACCCTCTCATAATCAGAATAATATAGAATTTTTGGTGACCCCCTATCTCTAGGCGCGATATTTGCACATTACCTGAGTCGAAAATAATCACTCGCGAATAATCCAGATCCCATTGACTGCATGAAGAATCTCCACGCTCCTCTCCTTTTTCTGTCTGCCTTGCTGGCTACGGCATGTCTGACATCGGCCAAGGAACACTTACTCCATCTGAGGATGGATGACCTAGTAATCACGTCGGGCTCTCTGCCTAAAGGAACCATCGACTTGTCGTACCGGTGGGAACAAGGCAGGTTGATTCCGGAAGCCTTGCCCTACGCCGCATCAGCCCAAGCCGATGAGATCTACCTCGTGCTAGCAAGTGAACCCTCGGGCAACCGATGGAGGCGAAGCCGATTCAACGCAAGTGATGCGCGTCTCGCCATTCGCTGCCGAACCCTCCCCCTGACCGGCACCCTTTATTTGCCTAAAAAGGAAGGCGATGGGCTACAGCCCGTCAGTTTCAGGGTAAACAAGGGAACTTCATCAAAGAAACAGGATTTTCAAAAGACGCGGAAGGACCACTACGAACAATTGCTCGCAAGTGGCATTCCAGGCGCCGCTTGGTTTCGCCATCAAGCCAACGCGGGAACCCCAGATCGTCCGCAAAGGCCCGATCGTCCGAGTCGGGGCAGTCTGGAAGACACCTTGGATCTTTTCTCAGGTGGGCGAGCTTTGAGTGAAAACCTTCAATTCGACCGTGAACTACGACTTCCCAACGAGGGCAACTCGACCGTTAAGGTGGACTCCATTGCAGGGATCACCATCAAGGAACTCGAGTGGGAAAATTTACTCAAGGACGAGAATACCCAATTAGATCATCTCGCCTCTTCCATACCGTCCGATCAACACGCCCTCTTTTTTCCTACTTTTTCGGACATGATGACCGTGTTCGACGAAGCCGCCCTGCGAGGCACTCCGTTTCTCCGCATGTTCGAATCTCGATCCGAAAACGCAAAAAGCAAGGAAAAGTACGAGTTCCAGCTCTGTCTACCAGCAACTGACCTGAGTCGCCTGCTGGGGCCAAGTTTGATAAGCAGCATAGCGTTCACGGGATCCGATCCCTTTATGCGAACCGGAACGGATTTGGCCATTCTCTATGAAGCTAAGAGTGTGCAAGGCTTGCTCGCAGCCCTCGCGTTGCGAAGAGCGCAAACCGCAGCAGCGCATCCCGAAGCGGAGGCAGTCGATGGGAAAGTGTTAGGAACCCATTATGCAGGCCTTGTCTCCAAGGATCGTTCGATTTCATCCTATGCCGCCACCTTGGGAGAAAACGTGGTGGTCGTCACCAACTCACTCGAACAGTTGAAGAAGTTGGCCCTCGCCCACAAAGGCAAAAACACTTCGCTGGCGCAGCTCGATGAATACAAATTCTTTCGTCAACGCTACCGACGCGGCAGCGCCAGTGAGCACGCATTCCTGATCGTCACTGACGCCGCTCTCCGCCGGTGGTGCGGACCTCGCTGGCGCATTGGAGCCTCTCGTCGCACACGGGCGGCGGCAGCACTGTCGGAGTTGCAGGCTCGTCAGGTGGCAGGTGAAAAGCTCGCCGGCAATGATTTCCCCGAACTCGGCCAAATATCGGTGATTGAAGGACAAGTGCAATCGGAGGTCTATGGCAACCTGCGGTTCCTTACACCTATTTCCGAACTGGACGTCTACTTGGTCAGCGACCGCGAAAAAAGGGCTTACGAGGCGTTTCGCCGCGGCTACCAAAGGAATTGGTCAACGTTTTTCGATCCCATCGCCGCCCGGCTTTACGTCGATGAGGAAAAGCTGTCGGGAGACCTTACCGTGATGCCCCTGATCGCTAGTTCCGACTACAATGACCTGATCGAGATCACCGGCAAATCCCGCCTCCGGGCCGGAGCCGGCGATCCGCATCCCGAGGCTCTCCTCCATGCAATCCTAGCCCTCGACATGAAATCCCCAACCATGCAGCAAGCCACTGGCATGGCCGCGATCCTAGCCCCATCCCTTGGCGTGAACGCTTTCTCATGGGTAGGAGAATGGGCTTCCGTATACGTGGACGAAGGCCCCTTCATGGAGGAATTGGAAAAAGCCGCCGGGCAAGGAGAGGATGCGGCGTGGGAATTCATGGAGAGCAACTTTGGCAGGGCCCCGGTGGCCTTAAACCTCGAGGTCAACAATCCATTCAAGATGACCGCCTTCTTGGCCGCCCTGCGTGCCTGGATCGAGCAAACCTCTCCCGGCATGACCGAATGGACGAATCACGAGCATGCAGGACAAGGCTACGTCAAAATCGCTCCCACGGGAGAAGTTCGACGGGATCTTCAGGATGAAGGCGTGGAAGACATGGCTTTGTTCTACCTCCCATCCTCCAAATTGCTTACCTTTTCACTTAATGAGGCAGTGATCAAGGGCGCCATTGACCGCCAATTGGCGGAACGAGACCGGCGACGCAAGGGATCGGCTGCCAAGCCCATCGTCCCATGGTTTGGTGAAAGTGTTTCCATGATGGCCAACAAGGAAGTCCTGACCTTCATAGACGCTTTTTCCCGCGAACACGTAACGAGAGAATTTAGATCGCGATCCTTTGCCAATCTTCCGATCCTGAACGAATGGCGCAAACTTGGTCATGAGGACGCGCTTGCTTTCCACGAAAAAACTTGGCAGGTAGCGCTGACCTGCCCTGGAGGAGGAAAATACGTTTGGAACGAAAAGTTCCAGACCTACGAATCCACCGTTTTTGGCCATCCCAGCGAACCCCAAAGCCCTAAGATTTCGGCTTTCCTGTTAAAGGAATTCCAAAAAGCCTCGTTTGGACTGACCTTCGAGCACGACGGATTGCGAGCCAAGGGGGAATTGTTGAAACGCCTGCCCAAGTCTCGCGACTAAACAATCAGTCCCAAGTCTCGCAACCAGTCTCCCAGCAGCTCCAGAGGCAGTCCGATGACGTTGGACCGCGAACCTGCGAAACGCTCGACGATCATTTCCCCGCGGGTCTGTATGGCATAGCCACCGGCCTTGTCGAGTGGATTGACCGCATTCAGGTATTCGCGGATCACCGAATCGTTCAGTTCTCGAAAAGTGACTTCGCTCGTCGCCACACGAGTTTCTTCAAAACCGGCCGATGATCGAATCAGGCAAAGTCCCGTGCTGACCCGATGGGTCTGGCCGGAAAGACGACGCAACATGGCGAACGCATCGTCCATGTCGACGGGTTTGCCGAAAACTTCGTCACCAAGAGCGACGAGCGTGTCCGCCCCCAGCACCCAAGCATCCTGATTTTTCAAGGATACTGCCTGCGCCTTCAAACGCGCGTTGGCTTCGACCAGACCGAGAGGACCTCCAGGGTGTGAAGACAGCTCCTCGACCTCGGCTATGGTTACCTGATAGTCATCCAGCAATTCCACCAACAGCTCCCGGCGTCTCGCCGAAGCGGATGCCAAGATGAAGGGCGTTTGCGCCTTTGGGTTCGCCTTTTCTTCGTTCACGTTCAGTAAATTATGGCTTTAATGTACAATTTTGAAAACTTTGCAATGAGATGAGGCTCGGAGTTGCCCAACTAAATGCGACCGTCGGTGATCTCGATGGCAATTTGGCTCTTGCCGTGGATGCCTACGAACAACTCGTGGGGCAAGGTGTGGACGTCGTCGTATACCCAGAATTATTCCTCTGCGGTTACCCGCCTCGCGACCTCTTGCTCAAGTCAAGGTTCGGCAAGGACTTGTCCGATCGACTGGACGCGTTCGCCAAGCAGACGGGGCCTACTCCAGCAATCATTGGTTTCGCCGAGACATCGAACAGGGAAAGTGGCAAGCCGTACTTCAACTCGGCCGCTTGGTGCGTCGAAGGCGCCATAACTGGTATCGCAAGGAAACGCCTGCTGCCCACTTACGACGTTTTCGACGAGACCCGTTATTTCGAACCCGGCGACGAAACCTTGATCGTGGAGTGCAAAGGGAAACAGTTGGCCGTGACCATATGCGAAGACGTTTGGAACGTAGAGGGAGATCTCTATGAGTCCAATCCTCTGGACGACGTTCGGCAAGCCAGTCCCGACCTTGTCCTCAATCTTTCGGCAAGTCCTTGGCATAGGGGCAAGCAACGCATTCGTCGAGAACTGTTGGCCAAGGTTGCTCCTCGTTGTGAGTGTCCGGTGGTTTACGTCAACGCAGTCGGAGGCAACGACGAGCTTATATTCGACGGCGGTTCCATGGCGGTAGATGAAGAAGGCCGACCACTCGCCACCTTGCCGGCATTCACCGAATCATTGCGCGTGATAGACCTTTCGGAAGACGGCGCTCCCCTTCCCCCCGAAAGCGAAAGCGGCTCCTTGGACAACTTGCGGAAAGCCCTCGTTCTAGGCCTGAGGGATTACGCCCAC
>CEVA01025870.1_pt1 | contig 15495 bp, 10 predicted proteins | sample 361521 | NCBI WGS metagenome assembly CEVA01 (sample SAMEA2622823, study PRJEB7988) | marine metagenome | isolation source: saline water (ENVO:00002010), including
TGGCCCATGGGGGAATCCATGTGCCACCAACCGGGATCTGAACCGGAATGAGCAACCAGGCCGTCAACGCTTCCCAGGAGGATCTGGTGTTCCGCGGGCCAGGCAAACGCGTTGGGAGCCGGCTCGGTACGGCCACCCAGTTGGTGTCTCGCAAGTTCCAGCACCGTCGGGTGCATTGCGAGCTTGAGGAACCGCAGATCATGGTTCATCAGGCAGACAACGAATTCGTATCCCGAAACACCGGGCGAACGTGTCGGCGAACTCAACACCAACTCCGCCAACTCAGCAGCTTCCGACTCGCTGACGGCATTCTCCAGCACAACACAACCATCCGAAGCGATGGCCGCAATGGCCTGCTCGACATCATCTGATGCTACGTATTGCATTACGTCTCTCGATCCATTCGTTTCGACATTCGCCATCACGAATATTGCGCCGCTCTCCCAAAATCACCCCAGGCCCAGCGTTCAATCCGCGGTGGCCGACAGAACCGAACGACTCTCCGCGTCGGACGACGCGGCACAGTGTAGCATGCCAACGAGATGGGCCGTAAAGTGGGACCACGAAGTCGCAGTCCAGAGACATTTTCGTCGCATCACCAGCAGGAACCAAGTTATCAACCGTTGGCTCCTGGTAACGCTCGTGGTGGTGACCAGCCCCTTCGCCCGGGGCGATGAACCACCAGCCATGCGCGTCCTGCAGACGGACAACGGAACGCGATTCGGTGTGTTCGGCGAGCGGATGAAGAGACCGGCGCCGACATTTTTCGTGTTCGCGACAAGCGTCGATGACATGGCCAGGCTGGGTGTCTATTCACAGACCGGCCGCGAACTGGCCCGGCACGGATGGTTGTATGTGACCCTCGACCCGCCGTGTCATGGACGTGACGCGAAGAAAGGCGAGCCGGCCGCTCTGTCCGGATGGGCGCATCGCGTGAAAAACGGTGAAGACCTGGTGGGGCCGTTCACGAAGCGGTGTCGCGACGTACTGGATTGGCTGATTGCCAAGAAGTACACCGATCCGGATCGCATCGCGGCCGGTGGAACATCACGTGGAGGATTCTGTGCGTTGCACTTTGCAGCCGCCGAACCTCGTGTGAAGGCCATTGCCTGTATCTCACCAGTCACGAATCCGCTGGCGTTACGGGAATTTGCAGGACTGAAGAAGGAACAGACCGCGAGGATCGATGCAGGATCGCTGGCCGACAAGCTCGCAGGCCGTCCGATCTGGATGAGCATCGGTAACCATGACCAACGCGTCGGAACAAACGACTGCATCGCCACCAGTCGCAAGCTGGCTGCAGCTTCGCGGAAGAACAACCCCAATGCTGTCAGTCCGGTCGAACTCATCGTCGCGCCGAGCAAAGGGCATACGGCAATCGACCATGCGTATACCCTCGCGGCCAGGTTTATCGCCGACGCCTTCAGCAACGATCGGCTCTCTCTGTCGTTCTCGGTTGTCGAATCCGGGCAGATGACGATGGGCGAGAACAATCAAGGCGGCTTCGACGAGAAGCCGGCGCACCCGGTTCGAATCAGCCGATCATTCGCGATCACTTCACGGGTGATCACAAACTCGGAATACGAACGCTTCGACCCCGGTCACCGGAAATGGCGGGGGGTCACGAGAATCTCGAAAGACGATGATGATCCCGCAGTGTACGTGAGTTGGCATGATGCCGTCGCCTTCTGCCGGTGGCTCGGTCACAAGGAAGGTGTCCCGTATCGCCTGCCCACCGAAGCGGAATGGGAATTTGCCCGTCGTTCCCAACCGAAACTGTTCGAGCATGATGGTGCGGCCGTGGAGAACTGGTGTCTCGACGGCTACGGACCTTACGCGGCCGGATCGGTGACCGACCCGACGGGATTTCCAGCCAGCCCGATCAGGGTGACACGCGGTGGACCGTGGAAGTCGACCGACAATCTGCCGCACGTCACGAACCGGCTCGGCAACGTGCCGGGCGACCGCAACCGCGTTGTCGGAATCCGTGTCGTCCTCGGGCATTTGCCGCAGTCGTCGAAGAGTGCCGTGTTGCCGACGCGTCGCTGGCAGCGTGACGTTGTTCAAAAGCGCCACGCATGGAAGGCACCGGTTCCGGCCAATCAGCCCTGGTTCGCCGAGCCGATCCCATTTGCCAAGATCCCTCCCAAGCTCGACGGTGGCCCGCTATTCACGAAGCACAACCACTGCCCGGGAATCGCCTGGTGCCCAAACGGTGACCTGTTGGCCGTCTGGTACACGACCATCGAGGAGTGGGGCCGCGAACACGCGATTGCTGCCAGCCGTCTGCGGCAGGGGCGAGATGCCTGGGACGAGGCCGATTTGTTCTGGGATGTCCCGGACCGCAACGATCACACGCCGACCATCTGGAGTGACCACAAGGGCACGCTCTTTCACTTCAACGGGATGGCAGTCGAGGGCGGCTGGCATGACCTGGCGATGCTCTTCCGCAAAAGTGACGACAATGGTGCCACGTGGACCAAGCCCCGCATCATCGCCCCGAAGCACGGTTTCGGGAACATGCCAATCTCCAGCACGTTTCGCCGGGCAGACGGCACAATCTGCGTACCGTGCGACGCTGTCCCGGGCGCCAATGGCGGATCGATCCTGCACATCAGCAAGGACAACGGAAAGAACTGGCTGTTGCCTTCCCGTGGCAAACCGGCACCCCGATTCTCGATGGGGAAGTCGGGAGCGAGAATGGCCGGCATCCACGCCGCCGTCGATCAGTGGACAGACGGCAGTATCGTGGCGGTCGGTCGCGGTGACGCGATCAACGGTCGCATGCCCCTGAGCATCTCGCGAGATGGCGGCCTCAGTTGGACGTATTCAGCCAGCCCATTTCCGCCGATCGCCGGTGGTCAGCGAGCCGCGCTCCGTCGGCTTCGTGAGAATGTCCTGATGCTCGTGTCATTCACGAAAGGTTCGACTTTCACCAGCGACACGGGCACCGAATTTGAAGGGCAGGGCATGTTTGCCGCGCTGAGTGAAGACGGTGGCAAGACCTGGCCGATCCGAAAACTGCTGACCGACGGCAAACGCCGCGCACTGGACGGCCATGCCTGGACAGATCGCTTCATCATGGACGCGACGCACGCCGAGCCCAAGGGATACCTCGCGGCCACACAGACGCCCGATGGGATCATCCACCTCATCAGCAGTGGAATCCACTATCGCTTCAACCTCGCCTGGCTGCGGCTTGCGAACCGGGCCCCATGATGCCGGGGCCTCCGGGTGCTTGTCATCGCCGCGCTCGGTGTCGTTCATAATGCGCGTGTGTGGTCCACGCCGGAACGGTGACCGTCCCGACCCGGCATCAACGGCCGGACGGGCTCCGATGTGGATGCCTCTGAAACCTGTGGCGGCTCTTTGCGGAACTCTTCGCAACACGTTCGATAGAGGCGTTCCATGTATTTGATCATCAACGCCGCTTCGGTCTCGTGGCCGGGAGCGACGTGTTGCTCAAGCGTGTCGAGTCCATAAAGAAGGTCGTCCAGACTTTCTCGGCCAGTGTCACTGACGTCTCGGCCGCGGAGGAATGCGCTTGGCGGCAGCTTCTCGGCAAGACGTTTCCATTGATCGATGCGGCGACGCAGTTCCACGGCATTCTGACTTCTCAAAGCGTCATATACTTCCACCCGAATCACGTTCATGTCGTCGACGAGTTCGTCGGGTGGCGGGTAAAAGAGGTAGAGGCCGACTGTCGCGAGTCCAAGCATGCTCATGACGCCAGTGGCGACGAGTTGCCTTGGTGACAGTGTCGGGTTCCATCTGGACGCAGCCTCTTCTGGCGCGCCGTCGGTCTTTGGTTTGAGCAGATGGTCGATATTGACGCGATCACCGAGGAGCCGCAGCACCAGGCCGATGGCGATGATGACGCCAAGCAGTGCGAGCCCCACGATTTCCGCCGTCCCCGATGCTTCGTGCTTCCGGATCGACGCTCTGACTTTCGAGATCACCCAGCCAGGGCCGACGTCCTCATTCGAGATACGAGGCAACCGTGTGAAGGGGTCAAATGCGTGCGTGTGATCTTCCATGGTTGCATTACCATGCACGATCGTGCGGTCGGCCGTCACACCGATCACCAGCGTTGCACCGATCAGCAACCCCACGAACAACAGCAGCGGTTTGCCGCCGTAATCGCGGCGGAGCCAGTTTGCGACCCCGACATTGGCACCAGCCCCGAGCACGATCAGGGCAAAGGCAGCCCCCAGCGAATAGCCATCACGAACAATGTGTCCGAAGTGCATCATCACATCGGTCGACGTCACATAGGCCGGAATCGCAACCAGTCCCATGATGATCGGAGCCAGGACGTTATCACGCGTCAAACCGGTCTGGAGAACGCCATGTGGAAGGAATGCACCCAAAAACCCAACCGCCAACAGCGCCAGGCCGTAGTCGACGAAGACGGGCCCAACGAGTCCGCGGACCGCGGTGTCGCCTGCGACGACGAGACGATCCAGACTTTTGCGCGGCGCCACCTCAAGCTGCTCGGGTTCGGTATCGCGGCGATCGGAAACCACCCGATTCCAGATGAGGCCGATTCCGGTCGACACCACGAACGTGCCAACGGCGAAATAGAGAAGTGTGATCGGCTCGATATGGCTCAGGCCGTAGATTATCGAAACAGGATTGAGCACGGGCGCGACGAGCACAAAACTCAGCACCGTTCCGCTGGGAATACCGGCACGGCGCAGTTCCCGTGCGACTGGAAGCGCACCAAGAGAGCAAATCGGCAACAGCACTCCTAAACCCCAGGCGCGAAACGGACCGCTCCAATGGCCGACTCCGAGAATACTGCGAGTACGTTCTGCACCGACCATGCCACGCAGAATGCCTGCCGCGAAGACACCGGCTACCAGAAAGGGGGCAGCAGCGACCATCGCATACGCGATCCTGAGTACGCCGCTCCAGAACGTCGTATCCAGATCGGCGAAGAAACCGGTATAGCCGGGTCCGTCCGCGAGAAGAGAAAACTCATTCATCGGATTTCTTGCTTTCAGGCTTGTCGAACACAGGTTTCTGCCGCGAGATCGAGAAACTGAAATTCTGCCGCTGGCCACCAAGCGTGATCTTTGGGATCACAACCGAGAATGCCCTGCCTCCTGCCAGGCTCTCCGGGATCGCGAGGATGAACTCTGCCGAATCGTCGCTTCCAGCCGTCGATTCAAAGGACACCTCCTTACTGAGCGATCCCTTGGCCTGGACACTAACGAGTGCCGGAATCTCTTTGTCTTCGGTGCTGTAGCCGACTGATTCGCCATCGTCAGACTCGGTCAACAGATAGAGACGAATCACATCGTCGACGAGTGGCATGACCTCGGCATGAAAGTGAGTCACGCCGCCTTTGTGGTGCGCATGGCCGATCGGCACGATGCGTCCACCATGAAGCGGTTTGCCGAGCGAGCGATTGTGTGAATGGTCATGTGAGTGAGTGCCCACCAACCCGTCTCCGTGCCCGTGGTCATGTTCTCCACCATGATGGTGCTCGTCATCGTTTGAGGAATCCGTGTGCATTTCTGGAGTGACATCCGGTGTTGATTCTGTGCACCCGGTACAGGCGACGACTGAAGCGATTGCGAGCCATACGGTCGAAGCTTTCATGTGATTCCTCATTTCAGGTGTTCGGAGTATTCAGGGAGGGCGACGGCATCCAGAACTTCCTGAATCACACGACTGGCCTCGTCGATTTCGAGCCCGATTCGGACACTGAGTACGGGAAAGATCACGTCAAGAACGTCATCGGGAGTCACGTAATCACGGCCGGCGAGGAACGACTGAGCCTGAGCAGCACACTGGAGAGTGAGCAGTCCACGAGGGCTCATTCCCAGACCGATACTTGGATGACGACGTGTCTCGTTCGCCAGACGGACCAGATAGTCCTGCACGGATTCCGCGACCGAAGTTCCCGCCACCTCCCGCTGCAACTGATTCAATTGGCCCGGTTCCAGGCCGAGCGGATTGTCTTCGAACGGATCGCTGTTTTCGGCGACGGCTTCCCGAAGCATCTGGATCTCGTCGGCCTGTTCCGGATACCCCACACTCAACTTCATCGCGAAGCGATCCAGTTGGGCCTCTGGCAGCGGATAGGTCCCATGCTGGTCGACCGGGTTCTGTGTGGCGATGACGAAGAACTCCGAACTCAGTTCAAAACACTCCGTATCAACTGTGACCTGCCGTTCGGCCATTGCCTCAAGCAGTGCACTCTGTGTTCGAGGCGTCGCGCGATTGATCTCGTCTGCCAGCAGGACATCGGCAAAGACTGGTCCGCGACGGAATTCGAACTCCTGCAGCTTCTGGTTGAAGATGTTGAACCCAGTCATGTCGCTGGGGAGCAGGTCCGGCGTACACTGAGCCCGTGCGAATTCCCCACCGATGGCCTTGGCCAGGGCCTTTGCAAGGGTCGTCTTTCCGAGTCCCGGCTTGTCTTCCAGCAGCAGGTGGCCTTTCGACAGCAGGCATACCAGCACCATTTCGACAACGTCCTGTTTGCCTTTGAGTGCAGCGTTCAGACGTTCGCGGACCCTGTCCGCAACTTCTACGCCAGTCGAGTTCGGTGGTGTTGTCAGCATTTCATTACTACTTGGAGGAGAGCAGGGCTACGTCGCGGGTCGGGAATCCCCTGGTGCCAGACTTCGCAGGCGTTGGTAACTGAGATGGGCCGCCAACTGATCGAGTTCAGCCGTGTTGAGTTGAGCGACGGCATCCGCGTGGCCGAAGACAGCCTGGTCGGCCATCGCGGCCACACGTGTCAGTTGACTTCTCACAGGCGCAAGAATCTGCTGATTCGCCCAGCGATTCAGGGTGGTGCCCGAGCCTCGCGCCATCCCGCTCAGACGTAGCCTGTGGTCAATCAGAATGGCGAGCGAAACAGCTTTCTGTCGCGGCGATTTTCTTCTCGTGAGTTTCCACCGGAGTGTCAGCAGAGCATCCTGTAGCGGGTGGCGCCAGATGAAAACACTCGTTGCGAGAAGGGCAACGGCCAACAGCGACGCTCGATACTGGACCATCAATCGCCAGGCTGCCCGAGGCAGTTCTGCAAGGCGTTCGAGAAGACCGGATGGTGGCCCCAGCACTTCGTAACCTGGCGAAGGCTCGACTGTCAGCCACGTACCGCCTCCGACAAAGACCTCGCACCAGAAGTGAGCGTCGGATGCGTCGACAACGGTGTGTTTCTTGCGGGCATCGTACTTGTCCGGTCTCGCATAAAAACCGCTCACAACGCGGGCCGGGTAGCCAAGCGATCTCAGCATGACCACCGCGGAACTGGCAAACAGATACTCCGGTCCGTGGCGAGTCTCGAACAGAAACTCATGTACCGGAGCGTCCTTTTCAGGTGACGCATGAATCGACCTGTCAACGACGTAGTTGTCCCGCAGATTCGTCGTGATGGATTCAATCTGCCTCCATCCCGGCGGCAGGCCACTCGTCCACAACTCAGCCAGTTGCCGAATCTCATTCATGTCCTGGCCATGTGGAAGGCTGGTGTTGATGGTCTTGGGCGAATTGGGTCTTCGACGTCGTAGAATCGAATGCAGAATCGAAATCTGTGGATTGCTGCTCAGCGTCTTCCAATCCACACAGTGCGACACGACGCTGACCGGAGTCATCGGTGGGATCGATTCGCGATCGAGTGAGATCAGACCGTTACCATCAATCTCGAACATGTCGGCGCGGTCGACTTTGTCGATACTGACTCCGACAGGGTGCGCGGGCACCGGGATCGTGCTGCCATCGAGATGGGCGACCTTGATACTGTGAGTTGTCGTGCCGGAGAAAATGTCGAGAGAATTCCCAGGCTGCGGAATGCTCAGCCAGTCACGATCGGCCGTTTGTCCCATCGTCGGAGTGTGGGAAGAGGGCTTCCGAGGACCAGGCATCCAATTGATTCCGTCGAACAGTTCGTAGACCTCCATTCGAAGGTGCAAGGGCGTACGCCCCGCGAGATAGAAGATCGCATGGGTCTCAAGATCGTGAATCCGTTTTCCGTCCGCCTTTTGTTCATCTCTCGACAGGGAAAACTCACGACCGGCCTGTTTGGCCTCTGCCATCACGTGATGAACGTGTTTCAGGAGGTCGGCCGGTAGCGGGATCGCTCGCTCCTGGCCGACATTCTTCCGGGTCGGTTGATCAAACGTGTCGTTGAAGACGTCGTAGAGACTGGGTTTTTCGCTGTCGAGAAACGGAGCATCCTCAATCGGAGCGAAACTCTTGATGTTCCTGTCGCCCGCAACGAGAGCATCACCATCATTGACGCCCCCCCGAGAATGCAGGCTGTAGTCGCCTGTCCCACCGGAACTGGGCACGAATCCTCGCAGGGCAGTTGTGACTGAGTTCGCTCCGAACCCGTCGGCTGCCGCCAGGATGAGAACGGGCAGTGTGGCTCCCACGGCGAGCCATTTCAGTGGCAAGCCGGTCTTTTCAGCTTCAAGGACTCGCCGGTCAACCGTTTCCCACCAGGCCGCCACGAGCCACACGATCGCTGCGATGGAAAAGAGGGCGATCAGCGGGATCAGCCTAGGCGCATTGGAAATCGTGCAGCAGAAGATTGTCATGAAGACGGCGATCAGGGCTGCCAGGCGTTGAAACGACATTCGAAAGCCGCACACCGCGAGGGCCAGCATAAGATTGCAACTGCTGTGCATGATGAGGATTTCAAACGCGTGTCCGTTGCCGAGCAGCACACGTTGGAACGGCTCACAAATCAGGCTCAGGCTTGCCACCATGAGCAGCACCGGCAGGATGACAGGCGACTCATGGACCACAGCAATGCGTCGCCGAAAGTGGAAAGTCGCCAGGACGACCACCAGCGTCTGCATCGCAATTTCCAACGCACACCAGAGAGAATTTTCGTGGTCGTCATGCTCGGTCAACGTGAAGATGAACGCTGACAAAAGGGACATGACGACACAGATCGCGTGCAGTCGCAGACTGGCAATTGCCGGCTCTGCCGCTCGCGGGCGGTTGGTCGTTGTGGTCTTGAGTGTCCGTGAGACGACTTCACGTGACATGACACGACCTCCGCCAGAGGTCAGGAAAATGTTTGATTACGCTGTCTCGGCTGTCGAGTCCGATCCACGCACTTCCGGCTTCGTCATGCCGGCCAACTACGATCTGATGTGGAATTCCGGGCGCAACGCCTGATGTTGTGGTCACGCAGATTTCGTAGCCCTGTGACTGGGTTCGCCCAAAGGGTCCGCGTTTTGACTCAACTCCTGCCGTCGCAAGTGCGTCCATCGCACGATTGAAGCCTGCTGTCGCCTCGCCGACGACGAAGAGTCGGTTCCCAAGCACAAGCTCCACTCGCGCATGTTGTCGGTGCAACGACTCACAAAGGCTCGCTGCGACCGTCACACACATTTCCACGGTCTGCTCGACACGGCCAGGTGCATGCGACGAGTGAGAGAGGTCTACAACCAGTCGGACAGACGTGGTTGCCGGGGCTTGCCGCTCTGTCACAATCAGATTCTGCTGCCGGGCGGTCTGCGACCAGTGGACCCGGCGCAGCGGGTCGCCGTTTCGGAATGGACGTGTTCCCATCATGTCGCCGAACTCACCAACCCGACGTTCCGAGCACAGTTCTTCAGCCGGAACCGACTCGATCGCATCCGGCACACCGTCCAGCCTGACTGTTTCTGGCCACACAACCAGTTGTCCGTCCACAGCAGCAGTTCGCCGGGCATGGAGCAGACCAAAGGGAAAACCGGTTTCGATTTCGGCGGTGTCATTCGGGTAAACACCTCGCTGCCGGGGTTCGAAAGCCCATGAATATTCCACAGTCGACCAGCCCGGCACCCGAGCCAGTGCGATCCCCTCACCGCCATCCCTTCCGGTATCCACAGCAAAGCCACGAATCAGCGACAACCCCCAGACCGGCATGGGCCATCGGTTGCGAACAGTCAGTCGGACCAGAACCGGCAGCCCAACACGCGTGCGCTGGATGTCGAAGGACACTCTGCAGTCGATGCCACGTATCGAAATCCAGGGAAGCAGAACGCCGACTCCGGTAACGGCAACCAGGGTTGCCGTCAGGCCAAAAACGAATGGATTCAGCATGATCCCACAGACGATCGATCCGGCGGTTGCGAGAACAAGAATCCAGAACGGGTTCTTCAGCCAATAGATGTACCGGTTCGCCCGGGGACAAAAGTCCGAGGACAACGCCGCATTCAGCCTGTGCAAGAACACGAGGCGTCTACGCTCTGTCGCCGAAATCTGACTGGAAGACATTGCTCTCCTCATTCACCAATGGGACGTCCATCGGAACGCAGTCCTGCGGCAATACGGAAACTTCAGGACTGCTGAAGTGCACGTTGGCTGCCCAGGCCAACGGCCAGGCTCGTGGCTACACTCAGCAACGATGCTGAGAGAGATGAGCTGCCTGATGACAAAGGCCGTGCGGCAGCTGGATTCAGCCTGAAGTGGTCACCACCTCTGCTCACAGCACGTGTTCAATTGCTGGAACAGAGAGGCTAGCGACAACACTCGAAGCGCGAACGCAGCCGATGTGCACATCGGGCAAGCAGCGTGGAGAAGCAAGCAGTTCAAACGCCGGACCGGCCTGATCCACCGACGGATCAGACGCGTTTCGCAGGTCAAACGTCAAACAGGAATCCGGACGCCACACCGCTCAAGCAGTAGAAGGCGGTCCCCGCGACTCATAGCCCCTCGGCAACCGTCGGGCGATCAGTTCGAACGCGACAATTGGCATCTCCGGCAAAGGCGCGGAGAGCAAGACAACTTGGGCAGTAGGACTTTCCGACTGAGCCAATGCGAGGTGCTGACAGATCAGGCACGAATCCTCGTCATGGTCCGCCGGCGCAGGTTGCCCCGGTGTCGGATGGTGCGAATGCCGATGCGAGTGCCTGGCGGTCTCATGTGGGTGATGATCGACGTGATGCTCGCCGCCATGAGAATGCGAGTGGCACTGCCCCACCTCGACCGAATCAGAATCAGGCGACGGACAGCCGTGAGCGAACGAATGGAGTGCATCCGCGGCAATGGTCACAAGCCCGTAGCCGAGCAAAACGCTCAAGACAACCAGATGCCGGACCAGAGTGCTCATCAGGAAATCGCTGCAAGTGGGATCGCTTTCGCAAGCGACCGATTTTTCCGAAGGTTCCTGCGAGCGTCAAGCTGAGGTGATTAATTTTGTACAAAAACAGAAATCCTACCAGCCATCGATTCATCGGGTGTCCCTGTCTCCCCACCGCGGCCCCAACGTTCAACCCGCCACATCTCCATGGACTCGGATGGCGGGTTCGGGGAGAAACGGGCAACGGGACAGTCGCCGCCTATCTGTCCAGCGCGGTTGACGCTTTTCACCACAGGCACAGGTGAGTTGCCGATCAGCAGGCGTCTTCTCTCCGCTGCGTTTTGAGAAGGCTCTCAGGACACGATCGACTACACTTGCTGTCTGCGACGGTCTCCCCCCGGCTTCGCGGAAAGTTCTCGATGTCCAACCTGGCGAAATGCCTTGCCCTTATTGCTGTTGTGCTTGGCCCGGCCAGGGCCGACATCGCAGTGGAAGCTCTGCAGGCGGCAGAAACACCAGGGGACGCTCAGAAAGTCCGGGGCGGTAACCTCCGGGGAAGGGAACCGAAGAACCCAACCGCCAAATGCACCTCGAATGCCGACACGTTCTACAAATCTGGAACGGTCCAGGAGATCCATTTGCGGGTAACTGATGACGATCTCGCTCGGATGCAAGCGGCTCTGCCCAAGCGGATTTACGTCCCTGCAACGTTTCGCTGGGGCAAACAGACGCTGGACAACGTCGGTGTGCGGTACAAGGGAAACAGTTCGTCGAATCCCCGCCAAAGACACAAACGCAGTTTTCTGATCAAGTTCAACGAGTTCAAGAAAGGTCGCACATTTCTGGGGCTGAAACGTGTGGCCCTGGATAACGGCGTGCAATTCGGCAGCCTTTTTAGTGAGCAGTTGATCACCGGCATTCTCAACAAGCTGGAAATCACGGCTTCACGGTGCAATTTCGCGAAACTGCACCTGAATGGCAGGTTCCACGGTGTGTATGTCAACGTCGAACGGATCGACAGTGTCTTCCTGAAGACCCGTTTTGCCGACGCCAGTGGTGCTCTCTACAAGGTCGATGAGGGAGGTCCGGGTGGCGATCTGCGACCGTTCCCCTCCCGACCTCGAGACAACAACCAGAGATGGCACGCATTCGAACCGAAATCGAAGACGGCCCGAACTGACGCACGTGATGTGCTCGAGTTGATCTCCAGGATCAACCGCACTCCGCCTCCCGATTTTGACACGATGCTTCAGGACAGCATTGATGTGGATGCCTTCCTGCAGACAATGGCCGTCATGTTGTTCGCAGGTGCCTTTGACCAGTTGACCGGATGGAACCCCCACAATTACTACCTGTACCACGAACCCAGAGCTGACCGCTGGCACTATCTGCCCTGGGACCTGGATGTCGGATTCGCCGACAACGCCTTTCAACGCGTGCCGGTGATTGCGGGATGGAATGCGGCCTGGCCGATTCCGGGAGGTTCCCCTCGGCCTCTGATCGAACGTATCGTCGACAATCCAAGACTGCTGGTCCGTTATCGATGCCTGGCAGATCGGATCCTGGAGGACCACTTTCACCCCAAGGTCCTGTTGCCACGGATCGATGCACTGTACGGACAGGTCAAGGACGACCTGGCTGATGATCCCTTTCCTCACCGTCGTGCGACGAATCCCGAAGACCGAGATTTCAACACCATCGTTGCCTCGATCAAGAACTTCGTCCGCCGTCGGTACAAGACGGCGCGGTCACAGTTGGACGAGCCGGGCAATCGGCCACGCATTGTGAGAAATCCGCCGAGTCGCCCACCTCAACCCGGGAAACCGTCAAAAGATGCACCGACGGAATTGCGTGTGATTGCCAAGACTGCGTCAAAGATCACACTTCAATGGAAGGACAATGCCGAGGGCGAAGCAGGCCACGTCCTGCAACGCGCCGATGGAGAAAACGGGCCACAATTCCGTAATCACATCGGCCGACCGGGACGCGAGAGTTCGCTCGCGGAGGACACCGGTGTCGTAGCCGGGAGAACCTATCGTTACCGAGTCTACGCAGTTCATCCGACCCCCGACGGATACCGGGGGACAGGACTGTCAAACGTGATCACGGTTCGCGTTCCCGACGAGTGATTTTGGCGTTCCTAGACGGCGTCACCCAATTGTGTTCAGCTGGCTGGCCATCGTTGCCGGAACGCTTGGCACCGGCGTCCGGCCAGTTCACATCGCCTCACTCTCTTATTCGCTGCACCGGAACAAACCAATGAGAGCTCCTCGATTGTCACTTCTTGTCTGCCTGCTCGCCGCATTGTCAATCGCTGCCGGGTCGGGCCTGGCACAAGACAGAGCCAACACACCGACGCGAGGATCAAAGACCTACGCGATTCGTCCGCTCCAGCGGGGACACGCCTGGGTCCGGCAACACCCATTCACCCTGATGGGATTGGTGCGAAACTACCCGCGGCCATTTGACGAACCGCTGTACCGCCGAGCCGGATTCACTTCACTGCTGGCATGGGAACCCGGTTCCTACGATGAACTCATACCGAAAGTCGCAGCGGCAAAAATGCCGTTTCACATTCACCTGGAACACTGGGGCGGCGACAAGGTCAACCGCAAGGGGGTGACCGAGGACATCCTGAGCACGGCGATCAGAAAGATTGACAGCCCCAAAAATCGGGCCTACATCGACCGCTTGACCAAGCACCCCCAGTGCCTGGGTTTCCTCGCCAATGACGAAGCGGTCAATCCCTTCTACCTGCGTTACACGCGGCAGTTGCTTCAGTGGCTGCGGCGACGCTATCCCGACAAGCTGGCCTTTGGCAACGCCCACCCCGATCCATGGAACGGGGGTTATGATCGCTACATCGACGAATTTGCGGCTATCGTCGAGCCGGATGTCCTGATGACGGACGTCTATCCACTCTCTGTCCCCGATGGTCTGGCGTACAACTACTTTGGAATCCTTTCGGACATCCGCAAGACCGCTCTTGCTCATGGAATGCCGTACTGGATGATCATCCAGTCGTTTCATTCCACCGGGGCCTTTGACCGCCGATTGCCGAGCGAATCTGACATCCGGCTTCAGCTATTTGTGCCACTTGCGATGGGTTATACCGGGATCATTTTCTTTACCTATGACGTCGCCTTCGAGACAGGTCTCATCGACAAGAACGGGAAACCGACTCGACTGCACCCAGACGTGGCACGGGCCAACCGGGAAGTGCTGCACCTTGGCAAGGCACTGAGATTTCTGACCAGCACCAGTTTTGGCTGCGTTGCAGGCACTCACATCAAGGATGGCAAGACCGTCCGCAATCCGATTCGACGCAGCACCCGATCATTGGACCTGACAGCCCAGCCGGTGCGCGAGGTCATCATCGAATCACCCGGCGAGCGCAAGGATGCCTTGCTCGGCTTCTTTCGGGACGACCAGGGAGGTCGCTATTTCATGGTAACCAACCTCTGGCAGAATGCCGGCGCGACAGCCTCAGACCGCGCGGTGCCGGTTTCGATCCGGATGGCTCCCGAGGTCAAGTCACTCCACCGACTCGATCGCGTGACCGGCAAAGTCGAACGAATGAAGATCGAGGATCGCACTGTCCGCATCACATTGCCGGGGGGGACCGGCGACTTGTTCAAAATTGATGACGGGAAGTTCCCTGGTTTGCAGAACTGAAGAGTACCGTCATTCCGCATCCCCGATTTGCGAAACCACTCAAAGGACCACAGCATGCGGCACTCGCGAATTGTTTCCAGCATCATGGCCATTGCCGTGATCACGCTATCCCAGTCACCCAGGGCACTGCCGGCTGAGAACAGCAAGGACGTCAAGGAGGCCATCGGCCGAGTTCTCAAGGCGATGGGAGGTGAGCAGAAGCTGTTGAACGTATTCCGGTTCAGCGAGCGCGTTCTGATCACATCGACCCCCGTCCCACCACCCACCGGCAAGGCGACCGCCAACCGGACTTCGGTGGTCCAGACGGGTGGAGGATGGTGGATTGGCGCCAACAAGCGGAACAAGGACAAGGTCCGCGTGCTGCTATGGGCCTGGAGTCTCCGCATCCTGGTCGACAAAAGCTCGAAGGTCACTTCGATTCCGGGCATCGTTGTCGATAAGAAGCCCACCTTCGGCTTGCGAGTGACCGGCTCAGTCAAGGAACCGGTCGACCTGTTCTTTGACAAGAAATCCCATCGTCTCACCGCGTTCGACTACACGGACACACGACACGTCGTCAGTTCATGGAAGACGACCAAGCAAGGAAATCCGTACGCCTCACACGTGGCTGGCTACAAGTTTGCCGACCGCAAGTTGGGCACCACGCAAAAAGAACAGTGGTACCAGACCGATATTCTTGAATTGGTCCCGCTCAAGGCCTTGCCCGGCAATCTGAAATAGTCATCTCAGATCGCCCACCGGCTGATTGCAGCTCTCCACCGGTGTTGCGGTTCGAGCAGAAA
>CEVA01198232.1_pt1 | contig 15461 bp, 16 predicted proteins | sample 361521 | NCBI WGS metagenome assembly CEVA01 (sample SAMEA2622823, study PRJEB7988) | marine metagenome | isolation source: saline water (ENVO:00002010), including
AAAAAAATAAATCAATCACTTAATCGTTTAATAATAATCACTTTCCTCTTTGGAGGGGTAACCATTGCACAGGATGATTTTTTTGAACCTGGATATTCCATTGGGGGATATGGAGAGCTTCATTATAATCGTTTACAGACAGGAGATAATGATGCAACTACAAAGCTAGATTTTCATAGGTTTATCATTTATTATGGATATTCATTCACAGAACAATGGTCTTTTAAATCTGAAGTTGAACTGGAACATAATTTTGTTAAGGATAATCAAGGAGAATTGGAGTTGGAGCAGGCTTTTGTTAATTATCATACTGATGCATTTGGTTTTCAGGCAGGAGTAATTTTACCATCGGTTGGATTGATAAATGAATATCATGAACCACCCTTGTTTTTAAGTGTGGAACGGCCTGAATACAATAAATATGTAATTCCGACCACATGGTTTGGTAATGGTGCAGCTGTGTATGGATCTCTTTCTGGAGTCAATTTGCGTTTTGCATTGATGGAAGATATGGAAGGAGAAAAAATAGGTGCAGGAATTCGAAGCGGACGTGGAAAAGGATATAATACAACTGCATATAGCTGGTTGAAAAATTTCAGTGCGAATTATACTGGATTTCCAGGGCTGAGAGCGGGGGGATCTATTACCATGAATGATGCACCAATTAACAATAATCCAGATTCAACGGTGTCATTTTCATTAGTTGAAATTAATGCAAAATATGATGCCAATAATATTTATGCTGTACTTGAATTTGGAAATATCTCTTATAAAAATAACCCCTCCGGTTACAATTCAAGCGGCGGGTTTTATATGGATGTAGGATACAATATTAGCGATATGATTGATATCGATGGAAAACTAATGCCATGGATCCGTTACTCAGACTACAATCGAGGGGAAATTGATGGGACAGTTGATCCAAACAAACACTACACTATCCATAGATTTGGATTAACTTACTGGCCTATTTCAAATATAGCTTTTAAATTTGATTTTGGTAGACACAAGACCGAATCCTCTGAAGATGCGATAACTCAAATTAATCTCGGCGTTGGCTATAACTTTTAGTAAAGTAAAAATTTGAAGTCCTTTCACTGATCAAATTAATAATCAATAGAATATTACTACACAATATCTTGAAAAGATTGAGCCTCAAATATTCCTTTATTTTGATAAGTATGGTTAGCTTATTATCTGCTGGGTTAAAAGCAAAAACGGAATCACTGATTTATTCACATTTTGGAGATTCCGTTTCTATTTCCTTTAAAAAAGTTATTATACCTGAAAAAATAAAATTTCATGCTGAAAAAAACGCAGGTCTCCGATTTATAAAAAAGCATGTTTACATTTGGAAGATTACGAAGGGTGATGTTTTTTTGGGGTATGCTTATTTAGATAATGTTATGGGGAAATCTCAACCTATCACCTTTGCTATACTTTTTAATGCAGAAGGAAAAATTATGAATACCCACATCGTAAAATACCGTGAACCTATTGGTGGTGAAGTTTCTCATAAAAACTGGCTGAATCAGTTTTCAGGAAGGACAAAAGATTCAACCTATAATATAGGAAAAGATATTGATGTAATAAGCGGAGCAACTATTTCTGTAAATGCGGTCACAAGAGGCATCCAGCGCAGTGTATTGATAACAGATTATTTATTAAATACAGCAAATGAATAGTTCACTTCCGAAATTATATCAACTATCGAAGTACTCTAAGTATTTACTTATTGCTTTTCTTTTAGTTTTGATAATAGGAGTATCGGTTGGATTAATTTATGTTATGGAAACCACGTCATTTTCTGTAAAGGGTACAAGTGAGCATTATGCTGGAACAAAAATTACAGATGAATTAGATATTCCTGAAAAATATCCCAAGAATTTTGAAGGAATGTTATTGACAACGCATACTCACCTGATCTCCTTTGCTTTTATATTTTTGGCAATGGGGACAATATTTATGATGAACACAGTGGTAACGGAAGGTTGGAAAATATTTATAATAATTGAGCCATTTATTTCCGTAATGGGAACATTTGGTTCTATTTGGGGTATCCGTTATCTCTCTGAATTATTTAGTGTTACTATTATGCTCTTCGGAATATTAACTTATCTAACATTTTATTTTATGGCAGGAATACTTCTATACGAGCTCCTTTACAAAAAAAATAATTCTGTCTAACACATAATATTTAGTAAATCTTTGAAAAAAATATTGGCACTATGAAACATTTGTTTTATTATTCGACTCCTTATTCGAAATTTAAACTATAATTATATTATGACTATATCTCATAGACAGCTTGAAGAAAGAAAAATGCGCCAAGAGAGGATTCTGAATGGAGCATTAGAAGTTTTTAAAACCAAAGGTCTTGACAGAGCTACTATGGATGAAATTGCTCAGAAATCAGGTTTCGGAAAAGCTACACTATATTATTACTTTCATTCAAAAGAGGAAGTCTTTGCTGCTATCATGGAGGAAGGCTGGGAAAAGCTATGGATTAGTTTAGAGCCGGTCATCTCTGGAGAAGAAGGCTCAAGAAAAATTTTCATTAATGTTTTATTGAAGATTGCCGAAAATGCACGAAATCGTCCCGGATTGTATGAATTTTTATTTAATGCACCCAAGGCTATTCATTTTGAAGAGCAACCTTGGAAAAAATATCAAGAGAGAATGTATCGAACCATTCAAGGGCTTTTAGAAGATGGTGTAAAGGCTGGTGAATTTCCAAATATCAATCCGCAGCTATTATTCAAAGCAATGGGCGGTTTATTCATGGGATTGGTACTTATGGGAGACAGAAAAAAGCAGATATCTGAAAAAGATATTGAAGAACTTCTAAACCAGCTTATTATGAATCCGCAAGAGAAATAATGGTATATCGATTAGCGTTTATTTTAATCATAATTATTACTCTACCCCGGGCTACCACAGTCTCCGGTCATGTGAGAGATAGTGTAACAAAAAAGTCTATACCCAATGCTAATGTATACATCATGGAAACAGGGCAAGGGATGGCTTCCGATCCATATGGTTATTTTGAACTAGAAATTCCCAATGGAGTATTTACTCTGGTAACCTCTGTTATTGGTTTTAAGACTGACTCTCGTGGAATAATAATTAAGGATGAAAATGATATAGAACTAATCATTGATCTACAAACGGAAATACTTGAATATAGTGAGCTACGAGTTAGAGGACTTTTTAATACCCGCTTAGGCTATGAATCTGTTGATGTCATTAATTCTGATGAAATAATGTCAATGAATAAAGAATCCGTTTCAGATTTGCTTAGAGATATCCCTGGAGTGGATGTTCAATTTGCCCACGCAAATGGTAGAAATGTAAACCTTTCCATCCGAGGCTCATCAGATTATAAACCTGGTGGATATAATAACCGTGTACTGATTTTACTTGATGGTTTTCCAATTCATATTCCTAATAGCGGAAGTACTGACTGGAGTTCAGTTCCCTTGGAAAGTATCCAGCGTATTGAAATTGATAATAGTCCTGCATCAGCTCAATATGGACATAATTCAATGGGAGGTGTGATCAATTTAATTACGAATAACAATAGCTTTGATAATGGCACAATTATCAGGATGTCTGGTGGTATAAACTCTATGGGTCAATTAAGCTTAGACAATAAAAATAAAAAAGGAAAATGGATTTATGGTTTTAATGCGACGGTACGATCATCCGAAGGTCATCGTTTTAATTCTGATGATAAAATAACTCGACTCAGAACATTTCTTAGGTATGGAGATAACAAAGGTAGGACATACCGCCTAAACCACATTCTCTCATATTCTGATATTGGGCACCCGGGTTTTATTAGCAGTACATCCTATCGGAGGTCTGAGAGACTATCTCAATATCTTCAGCTGCATGGTTTTTATCCAATTTCCAATGGACTTTCCATGTCTCACTCAATATTCATAAACAAATTTGATACTCACTATTATCCCCGAAAATATTATCCTGATGACTATACTGATACTAACCAAACATATTATAATGATTTTATGTTAGGATTCCGATCAGAAATGCTCATTACAAAATGGGCAAGGTGGATTTTATTGATAGGTTCAGACATGGACTGGAGCTTCTCAGATGTAGATGTATTTAATACTATTTATGATACACCGTCACAGGTCTCTGTTGGTGAATTTGTTCAATCCAAATATTCCATTGGTAATGGTTGGAATTTAGGGTTGGGCCTTCGTTTTGATTATCGCCGTTCAGAACCGGGAGGTAACTATCAGAATCGAATTTATACAAACTGGTCTCCAAAAATTAATCTTATGTATACTTTGCAGGAGAAACGCGCTTTTACTTTAGCATACAGTGAGGGATTCCGAGCTCCTTCTTTATCGGAATTATATCTTTATTATGAATCATCATATGGTTTAATTACACAGGGAAATCCAAACCTGATAGCTGAAAAAGTTCAAGCCATTGAATTAACTTATGAACATCCTCACAGTGATATCTGGTTTTGGAGTATCTCTATATTTCATAATCATTATGAAAACATGATTGACTTTGTTTATACTATTCCTGTTATTGCAATCAACAGAGCAGGAGTAACAGGTTCAGGATTAGAATATCAAATCAAATGGCAACCTAAAAGGAATATAAACTTACATGGAAGTTATTCTTATCTGGATATGATGGACAGAGGAGGTGAACCTATTTTATATCGATCTAAACACCGTGGTCAAATAAATATACAGTATCAAATGAAATTACTCAACATCCAGCTAAGATTAAAAGCTTGGTCAAAACAGTTATATGAAGATTTTCTAAGTGAAAATCATTTTGATTTTCCAATTAAAAAACTTCCAGAGAGGATAATTCCCGAGCTTATTTTATCAAAGAATTTCAAAGGATTTACTGGATCATTTCATATCACTAACTTATTTGATACACAATATGAACTTATTCAAGATTTTCCGATGCCAGGTCGATCCTGGCAATTTAATTTAACCAAAACACTTTAATAACCTAATAATGGAGAAATAATGAAATTTACCAGAACTTCTTTTGTATTATCACTTTTGTCAATCATGATTTTTATATCAGCCTGTGAAGATAATGATACTGAAGCGCCACCTCTCCCAGAATTTGGATCGATTTCCGGTGTAGTCGTTTTCGCTGGCACTTGGCCTGATACTGGTGAAGTATTAATAACGCTAGATACGCAATATCCACCAATGGGCCCTCCTGCAGGATACACATTTATAACAAGTAGTGACTTACAAAATAGTGAGTATAATTACAGTTTTGCAAATCTATCCTTTAGAGATTATAATGCTTTAACTGTAACATATTGGCCTCAAGGATACGAAACAGCCGGCACAAACTACAGTCTCATAGGCAGCTATATAGAAACCATTAGTGTTACACAAGAGAATGCTGATTTGATTATAGATATTGACGCAACATTTAATTAGTTCAGTACTTATAAAAGGCCTGTGAAATCGCTGATTTAGATTTTGGTATTACAATTTATTGATGGATAATAATTATAAATTCATTCACTTTATTAAATAAAATATCCTGTGATATTTGCAAATGTATGTAATAGAATTGGAAGAATGAGGCTTCCGGTACACAACCTCACGACTATCCACAGTGCTCCATAGATACCAGAAACCGGGTTGTACCAAGTACGAAATATAAAACTCCAATCCCCATCTGAAGTAATCGAATGGACCGCCCAAAACTGGATTGTAACAATTGTAGCTGCCAGAAAAATAGGGTAATAATTTTTCGGATTACATCTATTAATAGAAAACCCTTTAAAAAGCATCGCGAGTAGTAACCCGCGAAACCATAGCTCTTCATCCAGTGATGGCATAGTTGCTTGAAAAAGTATATCGATGGTTGGTTCAGATTTTATTTCAGGGAAATAAATAGTATTCCAAGCTACAGTCGCAATCACAGTAAAAATAGCTATACCAATGCCCAGACGCGGTAATGGCCCTGTTTGAGCTAAAGTAAAACCTACTTTTTCTAAGTTTTTACCAAAAAAAACTATAATCAAAAATAAAGTATAGACAGTAGAAAAAATTTTACCTTCCCAGTTGTAATGACCGCCAACCCAATTTCCAAGCATACCACCAGCTCCTAAGAATAATATAAGTTTCCCTGAAAATGCAATAATTACGATTGATATAAGCCAAAACAATTTTACTCGCTTGCCAAGCAGTAATGAGGCAGCAAATATCAATCCTAATAAAAATAAGGTTTCATATACTGTTATCTGAAATGCTTGTTCTGTCATAATTAATAAATTTAAGAATAATTCAGGTTCTTTTTTTTGTTATTTATCCAAGAGTAACTCTCGTAATTTTCCCTTTGTATGAAGCATTTTAATATAAACTCACCTGTTGCACCAGTACATAGCGAGCCTAAATTTCAATCTGAGATGGTGACTCAGGCAATTTTAGGGGAATCTTGTGGCGTTTTAAAATATCATAAAGATTGGAGGTATGTGGCCCAGAGTGATGGCTATGAAGGGTGGATACATTCATTTTATGGTGTTGATGCAGAAAATCCTTATGAAGCAACACATACTTTTTTTGATTTGACAGGGTCATCAAAGGATTTAAAAGAAAGTAGAAAAATTGTTTATGGCTCAAAATGTAAATTAACAAATGCTAATAAATTAATGTTTCCTGATGGTTGGGAAGGGTCTACTCCAAATGGATTCCACCCAACTCCGTTTACGGCATCCAGGGATAGCATATTAAGAGAAGGTAGAAAATTGTTGGGAGTCCCATATCTGTGGGGAGGGAAATCATCACTTGGTATAGATTGTTCCGGATTAATTCAAATCATTTTTCAATCCGTAGGTATTAAACTTCCTAGGGATGCATGGCAACAAGCAGAACATTTTAAATCACATAAAATATCAATGGATTCAATTCAACCGGGTGATATTTTATTTTTTGGAGATAATAAGAGTATTACTCACACCGCACTTAGTACAGGCGGGTTTAATTTTTTACATTCTCAGGGTTGGGTAAAAGAGGAAAGTTTGGATAAATTCCAATCTAATTATAATGAAATTTGTTTTCAAATATATAGATTTGCAGTATCAGTAAATCATTTATTTCACCAATGATACCAAATTACCCATTACATAACGGATATACATTAAATAGAGCTGTTCTGGTTTTAAATGCAAATTACTCACCTCTACATATCTGCACCGCAAAAAGAGCAATATGTCTTTACTATTTAGAAAAAATTGAGATTATAGAAACTGATGGGGAAATAATATACTCTCCATCGCTGGAGTTAAAAATTCCTAGCGTTATTAAGTTGAAGCAAATGGTGAAATACAATAGCATAGCTGTCATTTTAAATAGAAAAAATATTTTTCAAAGAGATAACTACACATGTCAATATTGCAGAAAATCATCTGGTACTTTAACAGTAGATCATATAATTCCTAAAGAAAAAGGAGGAAGAAATTTATGGGAAAATTTGGTCACTGCATGTTTATCATGTAATTTAAAAAAGGGGAATGGTTCACCTGAGTCAGCGGGTCTGAGATTATCAAAAAAACCTCATAGACCCAATCGAATACAATATTTTCAGCAATATGCAAAAAATGGAAAGAGAGCTTGGAAACCATATCTTTTTATGGAAGCATTGACATAAAAAACCCAATGAAAACGATTCTAAGCGGTAGCGCTCCTAGTGGTCATCTGTGTGTAGGAAATTATTTGGGGGCCTTGAAAAACTGGGTTGAATTACAAAACAAGTACAACTGTATTTTTCTGGTTGTTGATCTACATGCTATTACGACCTATCAACAACCATCTGAATTGAGAAAACAATCCATATCCTTTTTAGCACAATATATTGCGTGTGGGATTGATCCCCAAAAAAGTATCATCACAATTCAATCCCAAGTCCCACAACATACTGAGCTTGCATGGGTATTGGGAACAATGACATACATAGGTGAATTGAACCGAATGACTCAATTTAAAGAAAAATCAAGGAGGCACAATGAAAATATAAATGCAGGATTATTTACCTATCCTGTTTTGATGGCTGCAGATATTTTGCTTTATCAGGCGGACCTTGTCCCTGTGGGAGCCGACCAGAAACAACATTTAGAGTTAACTCGAAATTTAGCACAGAGGTTTAATTCGCGTTATTCTGATACATTTACAGTCCCTGATCCTTTTATCCCAGAAGTTGGTGCAAGAATAATGAGTCTTCAAAATCCAGATAACAAAATGTCTAAATCTGACCCAGACTTAAACAATATCATTACTCTGTTGGATAATCCAGATATAATTCAAAGAAAACTCAAAAGAGCTGTTACTGATTCTGGTAAGGAGATTATTTATGATTCGGAGAACCGAACGGGGATTGCCAATCTAATAAATCTGTATTCTGGATTTTCAGGTCTTGATATACCTGCTGTTGAATCACATTTTCAAGGGAAAATGTATTCTAGTTTAAAAAAAGAAGTCGCAGAATTAATTATTGATATACTTTCTCCAATACAAAGTGAGTATGAGCGAATTATAAAAGATAAATCTTATTTAGAGTCTATCCTTTCTGATGGGAAAATGAAAGCTGAGAAGATTGCATTTAAAACGTTAAGAAAAGTTTATAAAAAAATTGGTTTTTTGAAGGTTAAATCATAAATGATATTCTATGTATAAAGTTAGACTAGACCAATTTGAGGGCCCTCTAGATCTACTTCTTTTTTTTATTCGCAGAGATGAGTTAGATATATATGATATCCCTATTTCAAAGATTACAGAAGACTATATGAAATCACTTCAGACTATGAAAGAAGTAAATATTGGCTTGGCCGGTGAGTTTATACACATGGCAGCTACATTAATGAGAATAAAATCGAAAATGCTTCTTCCATCACCCTCATTGGAGGAGGATGAGAAGCCTGAAGATCCTCGTTTACCCCTTGTTAGACAGCTTTTAGATTATCAGAGGTTTAAGAAAGCAGCACATTCATTAAGTTCCCTCGAAAGGGTTCGGAGCAGTTATTTTTCGAGGGGTCAAACTCAGGATGTCCCAAATACTGAAGAAAGCGGAGCTGTATTTATACGTAATGTTTCTTTATTTGATATAGCTACATATTTTAAATCTGCCTTGGACAATCAACCTATAATCAGTCCCTATGAACTTCACAGAGAAATGGTCAGTATTAATGATCAAAAAGCTAAACTGCTTGCTTACATTGATGGCGATGGATCATTACGATTTTCATCACTTATAAAAAAGTTAAATGATAAAGTAGAGATCATCATTACATTTTTGGCGATTCTTAATTTGATTCAGGAGCATAAAATTATTGTTGTTCAGAACGAATTGTTTGGTGAGTTAGAAATTCAAATTATTTCTGAAAAGAACTGAAATATTATGGGTAAAAAAGAAGATATATTAATAATTGAAGCACTGTTATTTGCTACTCCTCATCCGCTGACACAAAAGCAGGTAAACCAAATATTTGATACTGATCCTCCTAATCTAAATAATATTATTTCTGAATTAAATATAAAATATCAAGCTGAAAATCATGCGTTTGAAATTCAAACTATAGCAGGAGGGTATCAGATCAATTCTAAACCGGAATTCGAGTTATGGATAAGACGATTATTAAATAAAACAGGAAAACTTTATTTGAGTACAGCTGCTCTTGAATCACTTGCTGTTATTGCTTACAAACAGCCTGTTAACCGATTCGAGATTGAATCTATTAGGGGGGTGGACTGTTCTGGCGTATTAAAAACTCTATTAAGTAAAAAACTAGTTTGTATAAAAGGCAGGGATGATGGCCCGGGTAGACCTTTGCTATATGGTACAACTGATGACTTTTTAGAGGCATTTGGTTTGGGTAAAATTTCGGAGATACCAAAATTAAAAGAGATTGATGAATTATCCAAGGAGCAGGAATCGTTCAATGAATTTCAAGTGGATATTTTACAAGAGAATTTGATAAAAGAAGATGGTTCATAGTTTATATGAGATTAAATAAATTTCTAGCACATGCTGGTGTAGCTTCAAGAAGGCAGTCAGATCATCTTATCAAACGGGCAACCACTTTGGTTAATGGAGAGTTGATTCTAGATCCTGCTCATTCTGTTTCAGAAAATGATGAGATTATTTATGAAGGGAAAAAACTGTCAATCTCAAAAGAATCAAGGATTATTGTGTTCCACAAACCTCTACAGGTAGTTACAACAATGAACGACCCTCAAGGGAGAAAAACTATTTCTGATTATATTTATTTTAGGGAAAGGATATTTCCAATAGGACGGCTGGACCGTCTTACATCAGGATTACTGTTGTTGACTAATGATGGAGAATTATCGCATAAATTACTGCATCCAAAATTTAGGATACCTCGTATTTATGAAGCAGAAATAGAAGGAAGATTAGATGAAAAAACTGTGAATAAAATTTCTCGAGGTATCTTCATCGGGCTAGGAGAATTTGGTCGTGCGGTAGTATTAAAACAGTTAAAGAGAAAAAAAAGAAGTATCGTGACCCTAAAACTTTTAACAGGGAAAAAAAGGGAAATCAGGCGTATATTTTCATTTTTAAATGTAAGATTATTTCAGCTAACTAGAATTCAATTTGGTCCTGTTTTACTTAATAAGCTACCCCTTGGAATGTGGAGAGAACTACAAAAAAAAGAATTAAAACTTTTGAAAAACTGGCTGAAAAACCCAAAAAACAGTGATTTCTCAATCATGTCATAATTATTGGTTTTATAATTGAAAGAAAGTAACTTCGTCGGCTCTTTGAGAATTGATATTAGATGATTATCGCAATTGATGGACCCGCAGCGACAGGCAAAAGTACTACAGCGATAGCTGTTGCCGAGGAATTGGGCTTCACTTATCTTGATACAGGGGCTATGTATAGGGCTGTCACATTTTCAGTAATTGACAGAGGGATTTCTTTGGATGATAAAGATTCTTTGAAGATATTCCTTAATATGTTGGATATTAATATGTATTTTGATGATAAAGTGTTCAAAGTTGAAATTAATGACCGAGATGTTACAGGAAAGATTAGAGATCCGGAAATAACCTCTAGAGTAAGTGAAGTGAGCGCTGTACAAGAAATACGAAAAGCGATGGTAAATCTGCAGAGACAAATGGTAGTTGGGAAGAACTGTGTAGTAGAAGGACGGGACATTGGTACAGTTGTCTTTCCAGAAGCTGATCTTAAATTTTTTATGGTAGCAGATGTCAGAGTTCGAGCTGAACGACGCCAAAAAGATTTGCTAGTTATAGGAAAAAATAAGAATATTGGTGAGTTGGAAGTAGATATCAAAAAAAGAGATAATAAGGATTCATCTCGGACTCATTCACCACTCTTAAAGTCAGATGATGCTATTATTATCGATACATCAAATCTAGAGTTTGAAGAACAAGTGAATTTAATAATTGAATTAACTAAAAATTACAAAAAGGAAATGACCTAAATGCATGAACAGGAATTAGAAACAAATACAACTGAAGCGGCTTCTGAAGAGGTCAGTGTTGAACCTGCAGTGAATGTGGAGGAACAGGCACCCGTTGTTGATTATTTATCCCCACAATTGTTTAAGGATATAAATGTACACAAACTAGAAGATTTAGGCCAGACAGATGTAGAGGAGGAAATTCCTCATGAATTACAGTCCCTGTATTTGAATACGTTTTCAGAAGTCGCTGAACAAGAATTAGTTACTGGAAGGGTAATTGGGATGACAGACAGTGACATAATTTTGGATATTGGTTTTAAATCTGAAGGAATTATTGATCGTTCTGAATTTGCGGAAGACAAAGTACCTCAAATCGGCGACCAGGTTGAAGTATTTCTGGAAACCTTGGAGAATAGAAGAGGAAATATGATTTTATCCAAGTCCAAAGCAGATTTTCTTAAATGTTGGAAAAAATTGAGGATGACATATGAATCTGGTGAGATCATTACATGTAAAATCATCCGTCGTATCAAAGGGGGAATGGTTGTGGATATTGGAGAGATCGAAGCTTTTTTGCCTGGATCACAAATTGATATTCGTCCTGTTCGTGATTTTGACTCATACCTGGATAAGGAGTTGGAGGTACGAATTGTTAAATTCAATGAAATGAGAAAGAATATTGTTGTATCTAGAAAAGTATTGTTGGAAGATGAATTAAAAGAGCAGAGGGACCAGCTATTTGATGATATAAATGTGGGAGATATCGTGGAAGGCCAAGTCAAAAACATTACAGACTTTGGTGTATTTATTGACTTGGGTGGAGTTGACGGTCTCCTCCATATAACAGATTTATCATGGGGTAGAGTTAATCATCCAACAGAAGTTGTTGCTTTGGATGAGAAACTGACAATTAAAATAATTGATTTTGATAAGGAAAAAAAGCGGATTTCTTTGGGGCTAAAACAGCTGACTACACATCCTTGGGAAAATCTTAATGAGAAATATCCTATTGGTTCTATCGTAAAAGGAAAAATTGTCAGTATGACTAACTATGGTGCTTTCATTGAAATTGAACCGGGAGTAGAAGGATTGATTCATGTTTCTGAAATTTCTTGGACAAAGCACGTTAAAAACCCCGCAGAGCAATACACAATGGGCGAAGAAGTAGAAGCTCAAGTCCTTACTATTGATGCAGATGAAAGGAAAATTAGTTTGGGGGTCAAACAGCTTCAGCCTGACCCATGGGACTCTATAGAAGAAAAATATATGATTGGTACAATTCAATCTGGAAAGGTAATGAATTTAACCCAGTTTGGTGCATTTGTTGAGCTTGAGGAAGGAATTGATGGACTTATCCATATATCGGATTTATCTTGGACCAAGGTGGTTCGGCATCCCAAGGAAATTTTAGAAAAAAATCAAGAATTGGAAATCAGAGTTTTAGAGGTGTCCCGAGAAAATCGTCGCATTTCATTAGGCTTAAAACAAGTTGAAGAAGATCCTTGGGTAGAGTTTATAAAGTACTTTGAAACTGGTAAGGAAGTTCCTGGCGTTATCCTTCATGTTTTAGAAAAAGGAATAATTGTTCAATTGGAAAATGATGTGGAAGGAATCATCCCGTTTGGTAGGCGAAAAAAGGCAGAGCGAAAATTGCTGATGGAAAAATACCAAAGAGGAGACTCTCTTTCTTCTGTTGTTATGGAGGTGAAACCAGAAGATAAAAAAGTTATTCTTATACTAGATGAATTAAATAATACCGAAGAAGAGCAGAGAGATGCTGTAAAAGAATATATGGAGTCCCAAGAAGCACCAACCGGAGAGAGGATTGAAATTCCGGATTTAAAAGAAAATTTAGCAAACGAATCTGAATAATTTTTATTCTGATTGGTGATGGTTTTTGGAAATATCCTCAATATCCAAATCAAAACAATTTAGTAAATATTATTTATTTTTAGGCTCATTAGGTCTGGGTTTTTTTCTCTGGCTTTTTGTAATAAGCAGTGAAAAATATGTTGTAACAATGAGTATCCCTCTAGAGGTGCGAAATATTAGTGCAAAGAAAACACTTAAAGAGAAAGTTCCCAGTACTATTCAAGCTCGGTTTTCTGGTACAGGTCACGAACTGCTTAAAGCCTTTATTTTTAAAGATTTTTATAGCGACTATAAATTAGTGATGGACTTGGATCGAATTTCCGAAGAATATCAATTTATTTTGAATGAATATTATGAACGATTTCCGCATAAGGTTATTCTCCCTAACACTTGGGATATAGAATTTCTGGAAATTGTCTACCCATTGGAAATAATGATTAGTCTGGATGAATATTTAGTAAAAAGCCTGCAAGTTGTTCCAAATATATTTATCCGTCCAGAACGAGGTTATATTCAGGTGGGGGGAATAAATATATTTCCCCATACTATTGATGTTGCTGGCCCCAGAGAAATAGTTGATTCAATTCAGTGGATTAATACACTACCTGAAACATTATTAACATTAAATGCCCCAGTTCATGGAAATAATTTATTTATTAGTTCTCCCCATCATCTGATTGAGTATGGTGATAAAACTATAACATATGATATTGATATTCAAAAAATAAGTGAACGGATCATTAGTGATATTCCTGTAAATATAACCCGTGTTCCAGAGGGATTACGTATATTTGTAAATCCTAAAACCGTATCACTAACTGCTATTGGAGGAGTGTCTAGAATTGCAGATATTTATCCTGAAGATTTTTTTATTTATATAGATTTTGAAAAAGAATGGTCACAGAAAAAACAATTTTATTCTCCAGTCATTGTAATGCCTAATGATCTTATTGAATGGCAGGATCTTTCTCCTCGCAGCATTGAGTTAGTGGTAACACGGGATTCAGGATGAAAATATTGGGAATTGAAACATCCTGTGACGAAACTGCAGCTGCTGTAGTGCAGAATGGAAAAATTCTGTCAAACATTATCTATTCTCAACAAATTCATAACGCATCTGGTGGTGTTGTCCCTGAATTGGCATCAAGAGAACATGAATTATTGCTGAATAGTTTAGTTATTGAAGCATTAAATACAGCATCAGTAAAAAAAACTGAGTTAGATGCAGTTGCAGTTACACAGGGGCCAGGTTTAGCAGGATCTTTGCTAACGGGTGTTTGTTTTGCAAAAGGTATGGCACTAACATTAGATATTCCTATCATTAGTATCAATCATTTAGAAGCTCATATTTATGCAAACTTTTTAGATACTCCTTCATTAATTACTCCATTCATTTGTCTATTAGTTTCCGGAGGGCACACTCAATTATGGTTAATTTCAGCTCAAAATAAATATAAATTACTTGGGGAGACCCGCGATGATGCTGCAGGTGAGGCTTTTGATAAAGGTGCCAGAATTTTAGGATTAGGATATCCTGGTGGTCCAGAGATTGAAAAGTGTGCTGTTGGTGGGAATTCAAAGGAAGTTTCATTTCCCCGTGCATTAATGGGGGAAGATAATTTAGAGTTCAGTTTCAGCGGACTGAAAACATCTCTGCTCTACTATATAAAAAAAATGGATGAAAATGAGAAAAAAGAAAAAATGAGTGATATCGCAGCTAGTTATCAATCTGCAATTATAGATGTACTCATTACAAAGCTTAAAAATGCATCAATTATTTATGGGATAAATACCTGTGTAATTTCAGGGGGAGTTGGGGCAAATAGATCACTGAGAGAATCAGCAAAAAACCGATTATCTCATGCAAAAGTATATTTTCCTTCTGTTTCTTTGTGTACAGATAATGCAGCTATGGTGGCTTATTTAGGAGAATTAAAACTTATTTCGGGTGAAAAAGCTGATATAAAATTTCCTGTTCTTCCAAATTTTCCTTTAGCCTGAATAGTACAATATATCACTTTATTCAACTGATACTTTTATTTATAATGCAAGTGATAACTTTATTTTTTTAGGAACATAAACTTGTTCTGGAATGTAAAGGAATAAAAAA
>CEVA01053133.1_pt1 | contig 15456 bp, 13 predicted proteins | sample 361521 | NCBI WGS metagenome assembly CEVA01 (sample SAMEA2622823, study PRJEB7988) | marine metagenome | isolation source: saline water (ENVO:00002010), including
GTCCATTATACATGTATCTGTCAATACATCCAACATGGGAACCGAACATACTTTAGCACTAACGCCCCGAATGAAAAATGTTACTCATCCTATCGACTCAAAATTGATGACATTGTATCCAAAAATTCATCGATATGACTCAATTTCATGGGTAAAGAGAGAGACAATCCTAATCCACCCCAACCGTAATAACCATTCAGTAAAAGTTCCAATCCGATGCGGTCGAATAACTCTTTATCTACTAGCGACTGCTCTCTATAGTCATGCACTTCTTGGTCTGTGATATACAGATTGAGTAAAGCACCTTCACTTACCACGCAACATGGAATTTCAGCACTATTAAAAACATTCACCAATCCTTCGTGTAATGCTGATCTTAATAAATTTAGATGCTCATACACTTCTGGGGTCAAACACCTGAGGGTCGCAAGTCCAGCAGTTAATGTAAAAGCGTTTCCAGAAAAAGTTCCACTTTGTCCTAGCTTGTTTGTTTCGAGAGAGCTGTCAAACAAATCCATTAAATCTGCCCGACCTCCTATAACTCCAACTGGGAAACCTCCGCCGAAAATTTTGCCGTACACAGTTAAATCGGGCTTAACTCCACTTACACACTGGTACCCAGAAAACCCAGCTCTAAAACTAACTATTTCATCCATAACCAGCAACAAATCCAAATCTTTAGTAACTGACCTTACTGACCTAGCAAAATCATAAGGTATATCATATATACCAGCCTTCGGATCATAAAACACACCTGCTAATTCATCTCTATGCTGTCTCAGTATCTTCTCCATATATTCTGGTCTGTTATAAGGGATCACTACAACGTCTTCCTCTGATACCCTTGACATTCCATCCTGAGCAGCTACAGATTTCGGTGACTCTATGGGTCCCACTCTATCTAACGCAGGAGCTGTACTAACTTCTAATGCATCATGGCTCCCATGATAAGCTCCTTCAAATTTAGCAATCTTATGTCTACCTGTAACGGAACGCATTAACCTAGTCACATGAAGGGATGCCTCGGTACCTGAATTAGCAAATCTAATTTTCTCGATAGAAGGAACTCTTGATATTATTTCTTCAGCAATTTCAGCCTCTAGACTAGTAGGAGCACCGAAACCAAAACCTTTCCCTAGTTCATTCGTGACAGCATCTACTATTTGCTTTGGATTGTGACCCAGTATCATAGCTGTATGGTGACCTTCAAAATCTAGATACTCACGCCCATCCAAATCCCACATATGACAACCTTCGGCCCGATCCATATAGATCGGATGTGGGGGACTCCAGTATGCCCCCTTTATAACCCCACCAGGCATAGACTGTTTACCTCTTTCCCACTGGCTTCTAGAGTTTGGAGTTACTCTCGTCAACTCCTCTTCAAGGTATCGTCTTGATCTAACCATTACTACTCCTCAATAATATGGGTGGATAGTGCCCAATCTGGATTTTCCATTTTAGCTTTGACAGTTTGTAAAAATTCGCCGGCCGGAACACCATCCAAAGCTCTGTGATCAAAAGTTAAACTCAAATTCATCATTGATCGTATCTTTATCTCCCCCTCGTGGACCACTGGCTTTTCAGATATTCTGCCAACCCCCAAAATTCCAACATGTGGAGGATCAATGATAGGAGTAAAAACATCTATGTCAAAAGCAGCCAGTGAGGTAATGGTAAACGTAGATCCGGTGAGATCATTAACTGAAAGTTTCTTATTCCGAGATCGTGTAGCTATCAAACGCAGCTGCTGTGCCAACGAAAGTAAATCCTTCGAATCTGCATTCTTTATTACAGGAACTACTAACCCTTCATCTACAGAAACAGCCACCCCTATATTCACGGATTCTATGACTTTCAACCCGTCGTCTTCAAATATGGCATTCATTCGAGGGTGTTCTTTGAGTGAAATTGCCGTGGCTCCTACAATAAAATCTAAATCAACCGGTCTTATGTGGTGAGGTCTCCACGCCCGGATTAATTCATCTCGAATACCTACCATTTCTGTAACATCAACTTCTGTCGTCAAAGTAACCTGTGCCATTGTATGAACACTACGTAACATTCGTGTAGCTATTGTTTTTCTCATTCTACTTATCGGTATGACACTAGACGGTAAGGAGAGGGGGACTTCGCTGTCTTCTATAATCGCTATCACCATGCCATTCTTGACCTCAGATCCATTCGGAACTAAGATATCTAAAATCAACCCGGATACTGGAGAAAATACAGCCGATTCAACTTTTCCTGCACCAACGCGCGCGACCGTTTGTCCTGCAGATACATTTTCTCCTTGGCTGACAAGCCATTCTAGCAAGAAATTATCTCTCAGACCGGTATCACCACTATGCAACACAACTTCTGTAACCATTATCAATCTCCGCCATTAAACAGGTCTTGGCGACAAAGTACGCCCGTATACTAAGCTCTGTCAAGCTGTGAACCTAATGATTTGGGATAAGAAATAAGACTAATCACATTGAAAATGCCGTCACGAATTACTCAACAAACATTTGCTATTAATTCTCATAGTTTTTTGTTCTTAATGATATGATTTGAATATATCTGATGACTATACAGTATTCGGAGAACAGTAATGAGTTATAAGAAACCATATGACCTAGTCATAACAGGCGCGAGGGTGTTAGATCCTGAAAGTGGACTCGACACAGTCCAAAACATAGGGATTGTTGATGGACAAATTGAAGATTTAAGTCTTTCTCCAATGCAAGGCAACGATGTTATTCAAGCAGTTGGCCTAGCTGTATCACCGGGATTTATTGACATGCATTCGCATGGTCAGGACGATGAAAACTACAGAGCTCAAGCACAAGATGGAGTAACTACCGCGTTAGAACTAGAAGTGGGAACTGCGAATATAAACAACTGGTATTCAAGCCGTGCTGATTCGTCACTCATAAACTACGGAGCAAGCATTGGGCATATCCCTATTCGAATGGAGTTAATGGGAGATCCGGGAAGCATAGTCCCCATGTCAGGTACTGCTAATCTGCCCTGTTCCCAAGAAGAAATAGATGAGATTAAATCCCGATTAGAAACAGGCCTTCGTCAAGGAGCGTTAGCCGTAGGATTTGGAATCCAGTACACTCCGGGTGCTAGCAGATGGGAAATACTTGAATCATTCCGTGTAGCGTCCAAGCATGGAGCGCCATGCCACGTACATATGCGAGGTATGGGACATGTCGAACCCAATAGTAGCATGAATGGCCTTGAGGAATTAATCGCAGCTTCGTCAGTTACTGGAGCACCTACACATGTTTGTCATATATCTAGCAGTGGCATGCGTTCATCTTCACACTTACTTCAAACGATAGGTGAATCACAATCAAGAGGTCTAGATATTACTACCGAATGCTATCCATATACTGCAGCTTTAACAGACATTTCATCAGCAATGTTTGAAGATGGATGGCAAAAGACACTCGGTATAGATTACGATGGCCTAGAATGGACAAAAACTGGCGAGAGGCTGAACAAGCAGAGTTTTACAAAATACCGAGAACAAGGCGGTATGGTGGTAATGCATATGATTCCAGAAGAAACTGAACTTGCCGCAGTAACCAGCCCACTAACATCTATAGCTACGGATGGATGGCTAAAAAAAGGCAAAGGGCATCCAAGGACATCAGGGTCTTATTCTAAAGTACTTGGTAAATTTGTCAGGGAAGATGGGTCACTTACCCTAATGGAAGCTCTACGTAAGATGACTCTAATGCCTGCTAAACGACTAGAAGAAAAAACGCCTGCAATGAGAAGGAAAGGGCGAGTTAAGATAGGATCTGACGCTGATTTAGCTATTTTTGATCCCGAAACAGTGATCGATCAAGCAACTTTCCCTCTCCCAAACCTTCCACCAAAAGGCATAACTCATGTCATCGTAAATGGAACTCCGGTTGTAAGAAACGGGAAAATTCAAGAAAACGTATTCCCGGGTAAGGCTGTTAGATCACCTATAACATAGCCTGATTTTCTATAGTTAATTTCGTGTCAACAATCTAAAGGGAATTTATAGGCGGTGACTGTGAAATTAGAACGTGGTTTGAAATCGTACTCCGGCACCCTCACAAAACCTATTTTCTTGTACATTTCGGCCGCCAATTTCATAAGCGGAGTTGTGTGTAATCCAACCGCTGAAGCATCGTGTGCTCGCGAACGTTGGATGCATTCCTCAACCAACATTCGGCCTATCCCAAATCTTCTATTCTCAGGCCTTACAGCAACGAGGCGTATACCTGCCCAATCGTCGGGCCACACTACACTTACACGACCGACTGCTGCAGGGAAAAAAGTAACTGCTCCAACCAAGTTATTGCTTAATTCAGCAACAATTAATTCTGATTCTTGGAATCTGCTTCGTGCATCTCTGATGTTAGCTTCATAATCTATCCACGAATCATCAGGCATCATATACGAATATTCACGATACGCTGAGACACCAACTTCTATCACTTCTTCAGTCTCACTAGGAAATGCATTCCTGATCACGATCTCCTGCGGAGTAGCTCCACCAGCCACTACGCGCGCAGCTCAAGTCGGGAATCAATAAGATGCTTGGGGACATTAGTATCTCTCATAAATTGCAACATGCACTTGTGTAAATCTTTTGCGACACCCATCTGCCTATTTATTATATTCGTGTTCTGCCCGGGGTCTGATTTGAGATCGAAAAGTTCTGACATACCCCCATCCATGCTGTACAACAGAGACCAGTCATTTGCAGTAACGGTAGTTACCGGCGATGCCCTTAGGTCCCTCCTAAGATCATCAACATGCCTAACCGGTTCACCTGGGTTGGCAAATGGCAACGTGCTAATAACAAAGTCACGTCCCGGCAAAGATGATTCACGCATTCCAGGAAGTAGCGATACTCCTTCAACAGACTGAGGTATTTCGTGCCCCAATATATCCAAAACTGTAGGCATAACGTCTATTGCCGAAGTCAAACCCTGATAAGATCCAGCCGGAATCCCTGGGACCGATATTACCAACGGAATGTTTATAAGTTCGTTGTAAAGAGGAGAGTGCCCCCAAGTGACTCCTTCAGCACCATGCTGAGGAACTGTACCGTCAGCAAGCTTGTCAAAAACCATTTTCCCAAAAGTACCGCCATGCTCACCAAAATAGAACCCATGATCAGAAGTGAATATTACTACCGTGTCCTCCAACAGTCCCATGCTCTCTACTCGACCAAGAAAATAGCCAATCCAAGTATCAACCATAGAAATTTGACCACAATATGTAGCATGAGCTTTATCTACTGTCTCCTTCGTATAACCAGGAGAATCCTGCCACTTACCATAGGGAGGATCTATAATTTCCCCATCGTAACCAGGCCAATATCTCTCTGTATAATACGCTGGGGAGTCCCACGGTTCATGAGGATCCCACGTGTCCACATATAGGAAAAATTTCTCCTTGTAGTGTTTCTCAAGCCATTCCATAGCATTCGTCATGGTTCTAGGAGAATTACAATCAGCCTCATAACGCCAATCTGCACGCACATCTTGAGATTCATGTTTGTGTCCTTCAGCAGGGTCTTTTGTTCCTGGAGCATCCTGACCCGGATGAAACACAAAAGTCTGGAAACCACGATCATAATTCATGCCATTCCTTAGGTAGAATGGTGTGTCCACCACAGCAGCAGTATGATACCCCTGTTCAGCAAGTAGTTCTGCAATGGTAGTCTGGCCATCAGGCAATGGCTCCCAGCCCATAAATGACATTATCCAGCGTCCAGTAGCATGATCCGCCCGTGTAGGCATGGTAGGGAAAGCACCCGCAAAATGCCTATCAAATCTAACTGACCTCGAAGCCAATAAGTCAAGAGAGGGAGTACTGTTAATCCCGTAACCATAAGCCCCTAAATGATCTTTCCTAAATGTGTCAGCAACTATCCAAATGACGTTCATTTGACTCCTTTAACTCGATCGAAATCCCTGTTACTAAACCTATGTTAACAAAGTTGATCCTAAGTAGAAAATTTTTCAGGATTTTTTATCCCCAGTCGGTGTCCATCCACTAGTACTCTTGGAAGCGAATATACCACCAGTAGACCATTGCTCCAATGGAATATCCTCGAAAAGAACATCTACTCTGTCCCTAAATGCATTTCCCACTTCGGCCATGACGTCCACTATCGCCGAAGCTATCTGTTCCTTTTGGTCTTCTGTTCGTCCTTCTAGCCAAGTAACTCTTACCATTGGCATCGTAAAACTCCTTTGGATACTAAATTTGTTTAATTCTAACATCCCTAATTTTAGTTAATCTATTATTACTAAGGGTATCCCTTTCAAACTACTAGGGTTACTATATATGTGGATTGATAATCACAAGTCGAATAAAGTCACCTGAATTTCTGACATGTACCTTCGTCGGATTGATAGCGGTCGTACTATACCTTACGACATTAGCTCCCACTATTTCGTGGGGATCTGATGGCAAAGCTGTTGACGGAGCAGAATTGTTAACCGCCGCTAACGTACTAGGTATACCCCATCCACCTGGATATCCAACCTACACACTGTTACTAAAAGTATTTGCCTCACTAGTTCCAGTAGGTGACTATGCTTTCAGAGGTAATCTGTTGTCATCTCTAATGGCAACACTAACTACCGTGTTCCTGTTTTTGGCAACCGTAAGACTATGCAAAATAATCGTTCCATCTCCTTCGACATGGATATTAAATGTATCTTCAGCCTTGGCAGGCATTACGTTTGCAACGTCCCCACTATTTTGGTCTCAATCAGTGGTAACCGAAGTTTATACCTTAAATACTTTATTTCTGTCGTCAATGCTTTTTATAACTACAAGTATAGTTCTACAATCGAAGTCACAAATTACACGCGAATCCGGAAGCAAACTTTGGATCTTCAGTATCCTGCTCGGACTTGGTATGGGCAATCACATTACCTTAATTTTATTTGCAATACCTCTCATCGTGTGGATTGGGAAAACAATCGGTTGGAGAAATATGGTATCCACTAAACCACTCCTAGCTTTAGGGATTGGTCTATCTACATACCTATACCTTCCTATACGATCAGCTCAATCTCCGAATATCAACTGGGGCCATGCTCACACTATGCATGGATTCCTATGGATGTTGACTGCTAAGCCATATCAAGATTACGCATTTAATATACCTATAGCATCACTAGTACCCAGGATTACTGAGTGGGCAAATTTGATTTTCTCTCAATTTAACCCACTTGGAATTTTCGTCGGTCTCTTAGGAGCTCGAAGATTATTCCTGCAAATTCAGACATTCCTACTATCTAGTCTTGTAGCTATGGCTGTCATAAGCATTTATGCTGTCACTTACAGCACAATAGATTTTGAAGTACTGATGATTCCAGCATTCTTATTATTCTCATCTTGGATAGGCGTTGGATTTTTTTGGATATCTACTTCATGGATACCAAACTATTCCATAAGAGGTTTAACACATAAGTCATTAAACGGATTACCTTCGTTAACCACAGCGTTAACTATTTTAGCCTTCCTGATGGTACCAATCACATCTATTGTTTTAAATTTTGATTCCCAAAATATGAGGAATGATCGAACGGCCTATATTCATTCCAAATCCATAATGGATCTGGTTCCAGAAGGATCAACCATAATAAGTAACAAGGAAAAGAATGTATTCTCACTCTGGTACATGAGCCACGTGGAAATGCCTGAACGTGACATAGCCGTGATAGCGGCACCTCTAATGAAATACGATTGGTACCTGGAAGACATCCACAGAAGCTTCCCTGACAGGATACCAGCCATGTCAGATATCACATTCCGAGAAGCACTGCGAGAAATAATGTCACATACTCATGGCAATTCAGAGGTATTCTTCACTTTCAGGAATGGTGATATAACTAGGGACTACGAACTCGAAAAATTAGATAAAGTTTACAAGGCCGCCATCAAATAGGCGGTAACCCGGTGACAGATTTCAACTCAATCCCATCTGGTAATGCTTTCCTTCCGTTTTTATTGAAGGAGCCAACACAAGTTCAGATCTATGGAATTCCTTTACGTCAACAGCCCCTACCATACCCATACAAACCTCAAGAGCACCAATAAGATTCTGAGTACCGTCAGTCTTCGATGTTGGTCCAAATAGAATCTGTTCTAGTGAACCTCTAATTCCAACATCTATTCGAGTACCTCTGGGAAGTGCGGGATGGGGACTTGCCATACCCCAATTGTACCCTCTGCCAGGAGCTTCTATTGACTGGGCTAGAGGCGTCCCTATCATCACCGCATCAGCCCCACTGGCGAAGGCTTTGCACAAATCTCCACCTGTCCTTATGCCACCATCTGTGATCACAGAAACATATCTTCCCGTTCTTTTGAAATACTCCTCACGTGCTGACGCACAGTTTATAGTAGCAGTAACCTGAGGCACGCCGACCCCTGTAACTTCACGAGTAGTACATGCCGCCCCAGGGCCCACTCCAACCAATACACCATCTATTCCAGTCTCCATCAATTCAAGTGCAACATCGTAAGAGACACAATTCCCAACTAAAACCGGTATATCAAGTGTCCCGATCAGTTCGGAAAATATTAATCCTTTAGCACTTTTTGATACATGTCGAGCTGTAGTTACCGTAGACTGAACAACTATAACGTCAGCTCCAGCTTCTCTGGCCACGGATGCTAGACGTTTTGTGCTTGCCGGTGTCATGGAAACAGCACATTTAGCACCCTTAGATTTAATATCGTTTACTCTGCGTCCTACTAAATCATCCTTCACAGGAGCCGCATAAATCTCCTGAAGAACCTCTGTCGCCTTATTTTTCGGAGCCTCTGCTATTCTAGAAAGCATTTCGTCAGGATTTTCATATTTAGTCTGAACGCCTTCCAAATTCATAACTGCCAATCCGCCTAGCCTATCCATCTCGTACACAAATTCAGGTGATCCTATTGCATCCATAGCTGAGGCAAGTACTGGAGTTTTTATAGTCAAGCTACCAATAGTGAATTCGGTAGATACTTGATCTGGATTTATTGTTACTTCTCCAGGTGCTATAGCAACATCATCAAATCCGTAAGCCCTCTGAATTTCTTTAAACTGCTTATGCAATATTCTTCACTCCAAACTTGAATTAATGCGGAATTATAGGATCTACATCGGATTCAAGTCAAGGAATTCAGACAAAATTTTTCATATCTGGAAAATTCTAGTTTTATGACTGATCTACATCAATAAATTTCGGAATAAGCCATGTGAAATACTCTATAATCCAACAAATACTCTATTGAACATGAGATGTTCCGACAACGATTATGCTATTCTGTCCATATTTAGCAAATAGGACATATTCATGATAGACCTATTAATAACAAACGGACTTGTTTTAGATGGTACAGGCAGCCCTGGATTCAAAGCTGCCGTATTAGTAACAGGGGACCAAGTAAGAATCCAACGTGGAGACGTATCTAATATCGAATCATCTAGAATCATAGATGCTGAAGATAGAGTAATCTGTCCCGGATTTATTGATCTTCATTCACATGCCGGATTGACTATCCTTGGTGAACCTAATCACGACCCTAAAATCCGACAGGGTGTCACCACTGAACTTATAGGAATAGATGGTATTTCCCACGCCCCATTTAAGAACCAAGATGAACTTCACAAGTACATATGGCTAGATGCTGGATTAAACGGATACCCTCCTATGCCAGCGGACTGGTTAACAGTGGCCGATATGCTGGGGAAATACGACAATAATGTCGCTATTAATATAGCCTATATCATTGGGAATTCTCCAGTGAGGATATGGGGGGTTGGGTGGAACGATAGACCAGCGACAGCCATTGAATTAGAGGACATGAAAGCAGTAACTATCGAAGCAATGCAGGAAGGAGCTTGGGGACTATCAACTGGCTTAGATTATCCTCCTGGCTCTTACGCCTCTACCAATGAACTAATTGCTCTTTCTGAAGTTGTAGCTAAACTGGGTGGATTCTACCACACTCATACCAGGGCTAGTCTCGCTAAAAAAGGCTTACTGGCGCCTTGGCAAGAGGCCTTGGAAATTGGTTATCAAAGTGGTATTCCTGTTCACCTAACTCACTACCGTCAAGGAGTCCAGGGTACCGGAAGTCACTTAGACTACCTGGGGCTTGTAGAAGATGCACGTGAAAACGGTCTCGATGTGACATTTGACTGCTATTCATATCCTTTATCGGGAACCACTCTAGCCATAATACTCCCTCCTTGGGCCAAAGATGGGGGTCCAGAACGTACTATGGCTGCACTAAACGATCCTGAAGACCGAAGGAAAATGCGCAAGGAAATCAGCCCTAGTGTCCTGTCAAATAACTGGTTAACAAATTTCACAAGTGAACAGAACAAAAAATATGAAGGTAAACTACTCACCGATATAGCTGAGACCAGAGATCAAGACCCTATAGACACTATGTTCGATTTACTTATAGAGGAAAATCTTGGTATCTCTACAGTAGGCTTGGGAACAAATCAGCACACTTTACCAGCGTTCGTTTCACATCCATACGGAATGATTGCTAGCGACGCGATTTTGTTTGGCGAATATCCAAACCCGCGTAGCTATGGGTGTTTCCCAATCGTTCTTGCTGAATTTGTTAGAGCTGAACGTCATCTCAAGCTTCCAGAAGCTATAAGAAAAATGACATCATTCCCCGCCCAGCGCCTAGGAATACCTGATAGAGGAATACTTCGTGATGGATTTAAAGCCGACATCGTTATATTCAACCCTAATACAGTCAAAACAATGGCTACCAGGGAAGACCCTAAGCAATATCCAATTGGGATAGATTACGTAATAGTAAACGGTCAGATTGTTATTGACTCTGGAGAAAATACTGGGGCTCTTCCAGGAAGATCCCTACGAAGAGGCAAAGCAAAAACATAGAAGGATTCTCAATTGAGATTTCAAATCAAAGTTTAGGTAACCCTTTGGGTTGTAGTAACTAATCTATACGTCTATAATCCTCATTGAAAACACACACATCCTAAATGGAGATCGATTGACTCAAACATCTGCTGAATCATATGTATCTAAAGTCACTAAACCCAATGACTTTGATGACTTCTGGGGCGAAGTACTGAGTGATTTGGAAAGCATTCCAATCAACCCTGAAGTTGTGCAAGACCATATCAAAAGCACAGACGACGTAGATGTATTTCATGTTACTTTTGACAGTCTCGATAACGTAAGGATATTTGGCTGGTACTGTCTTCCTAAGAAATCAAATCGAGAACTCCCCGCTATTTTAACCGTCCCGGGCTACAATGCAGAAGCTGGAGTATCATTAAACTTAGCTCGCAAAGGATATGCCGCTTTTGACGTAGCGCCTAGGGGCAAAATAGGAAGTCACCATCAATACAACCCAGGATACCCGGGGCTTTTAACCTACAATATTGTGGACCGAAATACCTACAGCTACAGAGGTTTTTATGCCGATGCTTGGCGAGCTGTAGATTTCTTACTCTCAAGAAACGAAGTGGACTCTAAACGGATAGGAGTCCAGGGAGGAAGCCAGGGTGGAGGACTTACTATTACAACTGCTGCCATGAGACCTGAGATTCGTGCAGCAAAGTGTAGCGTACCATACTTGTGTGGAATTATTGATGCGATTGAACTAACCGACACGTATCCATATTATGAAATCACCGAATATCTTCGCATACACCCTGACAGTAAAGCTAAAGTAGAGGAAACCTTAGCCTATTTCGACGTAAATAATTTTGCAGACAAAGTACGGTGCCCAATAATAGTCAACATAGGACTTCAAGACCAAGTATGTCCTCCTCAAACAGGATATGTTGTTTTTGACCTTCTTGGCAGTAAAGATAAAAATCTATATCCCTATGATGGATATGGACACGGTGGTGGTGGTCATATATACCAACCAATAGTAGATGATTTTTTCCAAAAACATCTACTGCCGAAGAAAGACTAGGACATATGTCTAATAAAGATGCTCCATATAGTGATAAACCTTTTGATGTCGATGTAGACCTTGGTGACTCCACTCACAAACATCCACTCCCAACCCCAAAATCTAAACCAAAAGACTTCGATTCATACTGGAATAAAATGCTAAATGACTTGGGTAATACACCGGGTTCCCCCGAAGAAGAGCAAATACCAATACGCTCATCCGACTTTGCTACTACCTACGGTATCCGCTTAACCAGTATCGGTCCATACAGACTTTTTGGGTACCTAAGTGTGCCAAATGACAAAGATTTGGCACCATTCCCAACTCTTTTTTATTTCCCGAATTACAGTAGTGTTGTAAATCCCCTCCCACAGGGAGCTACTCATGAATTACGACGAAGATACGCAACGTTCACACTAGCTGCACGCGGCCAAAGGAATGCCAATAAACCTTTTGAGGCAACATTCCCAGGCCTTATGACGGTCGGCGTTGATCACCCGTCTACATATATATATCGTGGCATCATAGGTGATTGTTGTAGAGGAATCGAATATCTACACAGCAGGCCAGATATTGACCCTAAAAGAACAATAGGAATAGGTGACGATTTAACGTTGATATCGTCGGGGTTAGTAGGGAAATTATCTCACATATCTTGTGGTCCTGGCTCACTATATAAGCCAATAAACCATCCCGAAATCCTCAACTATATTCGCTCTAACCCAAATAAACTGGACAAAGTTTCTACCTCTCTAAGTTATTTTGACTCTAGGTGGTTTAATCTACCCAAGGATCCAATATGTTTGATTAGTGGTGAGGCAAATGGAGGGGCAATGGGATCGGATGGGCTAAAAGCACTCCTTAATAAGCTGGGGAATAAAGCCACTTTTTATGAAACCCAAAAGTCTGCTTATAAGGATGGATTATTCAAGGATACCTGGATTGCTAATCAGTTTGGATTTGATGATCCCATAATACCCAAATTATGGGAATAGAAAATATACATATAAATTTAAAATTAAAACCTAAGGATCATGGTTGAAAACCCCTTCAATAGTTGCCAGATCCAGTGTTGAATCAACCGAAATCACTTTGGGTCCATTATTGCTAAGAATAACTTCCGCTAAATGTTCAGACTTTAACGTCAACGACCTTTCACCATCTAAAGCTATCGTACATGGCATGGAAGAAATCTCATAAGGAATCCCAACCAGTAATTCGGTCCACTTTTTTACACTCACCTTGTTGACCAAACCCGGAGCAATCGGAGCATCTATAACACTGCCCCCTGCACCCAACATAATGTGTAAGCCAACCATTCCAGAACCACACGGCCTTAAACGAGATCCTATCGCTGAAAGACCTATACCTCCAGGTACTGTTCGCGACAAGAAAATCTCATCTAGTGTGTCAATATCCCAAATAGCTCGAGCACCTATAAAGTCCTTTCTGCTTATCCCAACATCTACCACAGCCAAATCTTCTATCTCTCCATCAACTCTTACTTCTAAAACTCTGCTAATGGAACTAACCTGATCTATGTCAACTAAACCATGTGAAACAACTCCAGCTGCAAGTCCAGCAACTGTCCCTTCAACCATATAAGGAAATGTGTTATTTGTTCCTGTAGAAATCGGTACTAATGGAACATTCCGCCATCCCTTCACTACAGATCTATTAGTTCCATCACCACCAAGAGTAATGACACACCCCACATCCATAATAGACATCAATTCTCCTGCTGTTGTGGAATCACGCTCGTCTCCAAACACATCCATATCCAAAACCTCTACGATTGGACCAGGCATGCCATCAAAGGCTACTTTACACATCATGGACGGGTCGGGCATTACAATAACTTTATCTATGTTAACTGCTCTCAGACCAGAATAAACTCGCCTTAAAATATTCACCATTTCATTCACAGGTACAAATCTGCCCTGTGCGACTAGCCTTCTTATGTCCTTACCTGCAGATGGATTAGCAATAATACCTACTGCCAAAATGACCCTTCCAACGTACATATACGTTTAAACCTGAGAAAATCACCAATAATGAACGCTGGCGCATTATAGCACTAGAATCAAACTGGAAGATGTTAATTAACACTAGTATGATATTTATTAATAGTGGATGTTTTTAGAATATATCTATTTGGAGATCCCAATGGAACCTCATATTTTGGCTGTTGATATTGGAGGCACCAACACTATAATCGGCGTTGTAAATCAGCAGGGCGATGTGAAAAACCGACTCAGTATCCTTACAAATGGGCAAGAGGGAAGAACCTCTTTACTCGATCGCCTGATACGTGCTATACAAAAAACAATCTACTTATCCACAGACCTTCACATAGTAGGTATAGGAGTTGGCATAGCAGGCCCAACTGACCTTTCTACTGGAGTTATGCATAACCCGCCACATCTACCAGGATGGAATAATTTTTCACTAAAGGAATCATTGGAAAATCATTTCTCTTTGAGTGTATTCGTTGGGAATGACGCAACCTTATCTGCATTAGCAGAATATAAATTTGGGGCCGGAGCGGGAAATAGTTACAAAGATTTAGTGTACATAACAGTAAGTACAGGAATTGGAGGAGGACTGGTTATTAATGGAATTCCTCATTTTGGATCTCGAGGATATTCCGGCGAGATCGGTCATATGGCAATCGTGCCCAGAGGACCAAGGTGCGACTGTGGAGGGAATGGATGTTTGGAGTCAGTGGCTTCCGGTACAGCTATCGCGCGTGATGCACGGGATATACTTTCCTCAGGAGTAAAAGATAGCATTATGCGCCAAGACGTAGGTGGATACTTAAACCGTATAACCTCACTAGTTGTCGCCAACGCCGCAAGGCAGAAAGACCAAGTAGCCGTTGAGATTATAGAAAAAGCTGCTAGATATTTGGGTATTGGACTAGCAAACATAATAGTTGCCCTGGACCCAGATATTATAGTTATTGGAGGAGGGGTATCTAACAGCCTGGATTTAATGATGCCATCACTAACTCGAGAATTAGACAAACGTAGTACAAAATGGCTAGGCAGCAGGACGCAAGTAATTAAATCGTACCTAGGAGATGACGCAGCCGTAATAGGTGCTGCGTGTTTCGCGTCATCATCTCTCTACAGTAAATAATATGACTTATGGACAAATTACACTCCATAATCCATGCTCAGAGGATCATCGTCAAAGGCTAATTCATTAAGCGCTTCATGTGCTAATTCAACAAGCACATCATCATCCATTTTGATACATTTTTCTAAAGCCTTTTTTGATATCGGGCCTCCTATATTACCTAGAGACCTTATAACAGCTCCCTGAACTTCAGAATCTTCATCTTCTAATAAAGTAATTATGTTAAACACTGACGATTCTTCACCTAATAAACCACAAGCCAAAACAGCTTCATATCTAATAGATCCTGAACTATGGTCTAGTGCAGAAATTACCGAGGGAAGCCAATCCGGATTAGAAGAATGCCCCATTGAAACTATT
>CEVA01099800.1_pt1 | contig 15442 bp, 19 predicted proteins | sample 361521 | NCBI WGS metagenome assembly CEVA01 (sample SAMEA2622823, study PRJEB7988) | marine metagenome | isolation source: saline water (ENVO:00002010), including
CTTTATGATGTGACGGAGGGGCAATCGAGCGATGGTTCTGGGTGAGGATGAGTCGCATGACGCCAATGATGTCCAGCCCGTAGATGACTCAGAACCCTCGCACGATCCCGAGACACTGTTTATTCTGGACTCGATAGTACAGAGGCTTAAGCCACGAGATGCCCATCATGTGAGGGATATGATTACTCAGCGTGCCAGGACATCGGGTGCCCTGTTCATTTCTAGCGCACTCTGGTGGTGGATCACCGTTAGCAAGGGCTCTGAAACAGTCCAGGACTCCGAAATCCCAAAATCCATTCTCGGTTCATTTGACTTCGGAACCGTGAGCCTAATCGTCCCGATTCTGGTTATCGCTGCAACTCTATTCACGGGAATAGGCAGGGAGAGGGGTAACGCAACCATGTCTCAGATCGGCGGGGCTCTGGCAGTTCTGGCAATTTTCTACATCGTCGAACCAGTTCTCATGAACTATTCCGAATTGGAGGGCGACGCCCTCTTCGCTACGGGGAGGGTACTGGTTCTAGCAGCCATGGTCGGATTTGCCTCCCATATGATGTTCGATGCACTGCTCCTGCAATGGGTCAGAGCGAGCATGCTCAATATGGGGGTCGAGGTTTTCCCCTCCATGAGTGCCGACCCCTCGGAGGGTCAGGCTGATGAGTCACCGCCTTACGCGTGAACCATGGGTCGCGACCACCCCCCTAGGCTGTCCGTACTCAGACTAGGGCATAGGCGAGACAGAGATAAGAGAATCACCTCCCATCTAGGCCTCACTGCAAGAGCCTTCGGAGCCGACGAAGTAATTCTGTCCGGTGATGAGGACCCATCTGCCCTTGACACATGGGGGTCAGTAACGGAGAGATTTGGAGGGTATTTCGAGAGCAGGTACGAGCCCAATCCAATGTCATTCCTCAGGAGAGTATCTAAGTCCGGAGAGGCAACTATCGTCCATCTAACCATGTATGGGGAGCCTTGGAGAGAAGTGACTCCGTCCATACCCGTCGATAAGCCAGCAATTGTTGTGGTGGGGGGGACAAAGGTCCCACCAGAGGCTTACCACATTTCTCATCACAATGTTTCCATAGGGAACCAGCCACACTCGGAGGTAGCTGCCCTGGCAGTTTTCCTAGACTCCTGGCTTGGACCAGTGGATGAGGCATCGAGATTCGAAGGCGGACATATGAAAGTCCTACCATCAGCTAGGAATAAGGTAGTAATCAGTGATGATGATGAGTGACTTAGCGACAATAGAACAACGTCTCTCCACTGAATGATTAAGAGTCGCACTAGGGCAGCGTTGCTGATGTCGGGGACTCCAGTAGACGGGGGCTTCTGCCCCGGCGCTGGCGTAAATGGGGTTCACTCCCCTCCCTCGTTCCCCGATGCGGCCGACATTTTGGTAGAGTCAGGCGGTTCAGAGCAACCTAGCGGTTCGAGCGGTACCCTACTACTTGCAGACGGAACCCGTTTCGACGGCAAGCTATTCGGGGCCGAGGAGATAGCAGAGGGGGAGTTGGTTTTCACCACGGGGATGTGCGGATACCAAGAGAGCCTAACCGATCCATCATTCGCGGGCCAAGTACTCACTTTCACTTACCCCTTGCTGGGAAACTATGGGATCATCCCGGGTATTTCGGAGTCCTCCTCAGTCCATCCCAGAGGCGTGGTATGCAGGCAGCACATGCCTTTTCCGGATCACAGGGACTCGGTCGGGAGCATACACGACCTCCTCGTCTCACATAATGTTCCGGGGATAGAAGGAATCGACACCAGGGCACTGACCAGGAGGGTAAGGGAGCATGGTACGTTGCTATGCGTGTTCGGCCCCTCCGAGAGACTGGACGAGATGGAGATCATACTGGACGAGATGACGCCTCCGGATGCAGACGACTTGGTATCCCTAGTAACATGCGACCAACCAGTACTACTGAATCCCGGTGCAAAGGATGCCAATGGAGAACGCCTGCCAAGGCTAGCAGCAATTGACTGTGGAATCAAGCACAACATTCTCCGCGAGCTTTGCACTAGGTTCGAGGTTGTCTGGTGCCCTGCAACAATTACTCTTGATGAGATTTCCAGAGACTGGTCCCCTGATGCTCTATTCGCTTCTAACGGGCCCGGAGATCCTGCACACCCCGGGGCGGCTACAGATGCCCGCAAGACCCTGGCATCCGCAGTCAGGCAGGGCATGCCTGTCATGGGGATTTGCTTGGGCCACCAGCTTATGGGCCTGGCAGCAGGGCTTAGGACGTACAAGCTCCGCTATGGGCACAGGGGTTCGAACCAACCAGTAATGGATCTAGAGACCGGAAGAGTGCACATAACTAGCCAAAACCATGGATTCGCTGTCGAGGACCCAGTGAAGGGGATGCTTGCACCCCACCCAAGCGGATCATGCTCCGACCCATCCGAGAATGTCTTGGGAGCGGACTTCAGAGTCAGACACGTAAACTCGAACGATGGTACCGTTGAGGGGCTCGACCTTCTGGACAAGCCAGCCTTCACAATCCAGTTCCACCCAGAGGCATGCCCGGGCCCACACGACGCATCTCCGCTCTTCGACAGATTCCAGCAGATGGTTGCTGAATATTTGGGTATGACCAAGGCAGAATTGGTGACAAGCAGAGGAGGCTCCTAATGCCTCGCCGAGACGATCTCAAGAGGATACTAATCCTGGGAAGCGGGCCTATCAGGATAGGTCAGGCTGCTGAATTCGACTTCTCGGGATCGCAGGCATGCAGGGCACTTCGCTCAGACGGATACGAAGTGATTCTCGTGAACTCCAATCCGGCCACGATTCAAAACGATCCAGAGATGGCAGACAGGATATACATCGAGCCCCTACTCCCAGAGGTAGTAAAGAGGATCATGGAGTCTGAGAAGCCAGACGCATTGCTGGCAGGGATGGGGGGCCAAACAGCACTGAACATAGCCTCCGCACTGGCAAAGGACGGAACCCTGGACGAGATTGGTGTGGAGCTTATCGGATGCAACCTTGCAGCTATAGACGAGGCTGAGGACAGGGACCTTTTCAAGAAGGTGTGCGAGGAGATTGACCTGCCTGTCTGCAAGGCTCTTGCTTGCGACTCGATTGAGGCGGTTATCTCTGCAGCAGAGGAGCTTGGCTCGTTCCCGCTTCTTGTCAGGCCAGCATTCACTCTGGGTGGCTTGGGAGGGGGTACCGCATTCAATATGGGGGAGCTTGTCGAGATAGCTAGCCAGGGCATCCTTCATTCTGCAATAGGGCAGGTGCTAATTGAGGAGAGCATCCTAGGGTGGCAGGAACATGAGTACGAAGTAATGAGGGACGGTTCAGACAACGCCATCATTGTTTGCACTATGGAGAATATCGATCCGATGGGCATCCACACCGGGGAATCCATAGTAGTAGCCCCTCAACAGACCCTTTCCGATCAGGACCACCAGATTCTGCGGAATGCGGCACTCAAGCTGATTAGGAGGCTCAACATCAAAGGAGGGTGCAACGTACAGTTCGCAGTAGACCAGTCAAATGGGGATTTCCGAGTCATAGAGGTCAACCCCCGAGTATCTCGGTCATCCGCCTTGGCTTCCAAGGCAACGGGATACCCCATAGCAAGGATGGCCGCGCTGATTGCTGTGGGGTATACGCTGGACGAGCTCCCAAACCCTATTACAGGCGAGGGAACAACCGCAGCCTTCGAACCCACTCTGGACTACTGCGTGGTCAAGATTCCAAGGTGGCCCTTTGACAAGTTCCGCACTGCAGACAGGACCCTCGGCACCTCGATGAAGTCAACAGGGGAGGTCATGGCGATAGGGAGGTCCTTCGAGGAGGCCTGCCTCAAAGCATGGGCTAGTTTGGAGTATGGGAAGCCCCATCCAAGACCCCTCTCGATGTCGGATGCTTCCGATGGAGAGACCATGGACGAAAGGGCCTCGGAGAAGCTGCCTACGGCCCTCCTAGAGGACTGGCTTAGAGTAGCTACTGACAGGAGACTGGGGGCAGTCATTGAGGCTTTCAGGAGAGGGTACTCTATAGAGGACGTTAGAGATTTGACTGGGGGTATGACTAGGTGGTTCCTTCGCAGGTTCGAAAGGTTAGCTGCCATAGAGACGGAGATCAGGGCAGCCGGTGAAATTGGGATGAGGCCGGCCGGGATCCCAGGACCTGAGATGAGGTCTTGGAAGGGCTCAGGATTCACTGACTTGCACATTTCTGACGCTCTCGCAGGGTTTCCGGAAGCCGGTTTCAAGTCACTTCAGGCAGGGGAGGATGAGACGGCAGTAAGGCTGCGTAGGCATGAGCTTGGCGTCCATCCAAGGTTCAGGATGGTGGACTCATGCGCGGCTGAGTTCGCTGCGGTTACCCCTTACTACTACTCGACCTACGAGGGAGGTTCAGCAGAATCTGGGGTAGATTATGTTCCAGGGCTGGCTTCCTCTGTAAAACAACGAATTGCCGTTGTCGGCTCAGGGCCAATACGAATAGGCCAAGGAATCGAGTTCGACTACGGATGCGTCCATGCAGCAGGAGCAATCCAGGACCTTGGCCACGAGGCTATAATCATCAACAACAATCCCGAGACAGTTTCCACCGACTTCGACACTAGTGACAGACTGTACTTTGATCCGCTCACACTGGAATCCGTTTGCGAGGTGCTGCTCAGGGAGGACGCCACAGGAATCCTGCTGCAGTTTGGCGGGCAGACTGCAATAAACCTCGCACTCCCCTTATCCGATGAGATTCCGCATCTTTCCAGTATGGGGCTGAACCTGGTCATGGAAGGGACATCTGCCGAGTCAGTTGATGAGGCCAGCGATAGGGAGAGGTTCGAGGAGTTCGCACATAGGTGCGGCCTAAGGATGCCAGACGGGGCAACTGCGACCACAGCAGATGGCGTGAGGCATGCTGCCAACGAGATAGGTTACCCAGTCCTAATCCGCCCATCATACGTGCTCGGAGGAAGGGGGATGGAGATACTTTCCAACTACAAGCAGCTTGAGTCCTACATGAGGGAAGCATACCTTTCTTCGGACAGGCCTCTGCTGATAGACAAGTACCTGGGGAACGCAATGGAGCTTGACGTAGATGCAGTTTGTGATGGGGAAGACGTCCTAGTGGGGGCAATAATGGAGCATCTAGAGGAAGCGGGAATCCATTCTGGAGACTCGACATGTTTCATCCCTCCACAAAATGTCCCATCTTCTCTGCTAGAGCAGGTGGAGGAGTGGACCAGGGTAATCGGTCTTGAGCTCGGCATCAGGGGGTGCTACAACATCCAGTTCGCAATCCATGATGAACTCCTATACGTTCTGGAGGTCAACCCCAGGGGGTCCCGCACATTCCCATTTGTAGCAAAGTCCACTGGAATCCCTCTTGCTAGGATAGCCGCCAGGGTGGCTCTTGGAGAGAGGCTTTCAGACTTGGAAATCCCGGATCCCCAGACTGACGCAGTCTGCGTCAAAGCCCCGGTATTTCCGTTCATCAAGCTTAGGGGGCTCGATCCCGCTCCAGGTCCTGAGATGAAATCCACGGGAGAGGTCATGGGTTCCCACGTCAGGGCCTCTGCGGCCTACCTGAAGGCTAGATTGGCCACAGAGCTTCCTGTGCCCACAGAGGGAGGCGTGTACATTACAGTGAAGGACGAGGACAAGCACGCCATCATCCCACTAGCCGAGAGACTGAAGGATATGGGATTCACGATTTACGCTACTAGGGGGACATCGAGAGTTCTACGAGGCGTTGGTGGCCTAGATGTTCAGACCTGCTACAGGATCGCCGAGGGAAGGTCTCCAGATGCACTCGACCTGATGAGGCAAGGCAAGATCCATCTGGTAATCAACACGCCTCGCTCCACTGGGGGGGCAGTGCTAGACGGCAACATGATGCGCAGGCTTGCCGTGGAACTCAACATCCCATTTGTCACCACTCTGGCCGGGGCCAAGATGGAGGTCGAGGCCGTGAAGGAGGCCAGCAACGGCATGCCAGAGCCAAGGCTACTTCAGATCAAGTCACTCTAGGTTAGAAGCGTGGCCCCAGTCTCAGTCCTGATTATCTTCCCGTCCCTTTTGCTGTGGACTGCCATTACTGCCTCTTTCGAACCGTCAGGGAAGCCCATCACAGAGTGCTCCACTAGGATATCATCATTCTCGTAAATACACCTTGGATCATTGATCACTACGTCTGTGTTGGACATCATCATTGTCAGCATCTCGCTAACTTGCTCCTTATCCATCGTGGTCCCGGACTGGTGCCGCACGAATTCGTAATCTTCGTGTAGAGCCCCAATGTAGTGCTTCGCGTCCCTCTTCTCCATTGACATCATCAGTAGTTCGTAAACTCCCATGTTTTTTCTCCCGGAAACCGCCAATTTGAGGCTTTTCCAACCCTATTCTCTAAAAATTGACTCACTTGGCACTTTCTAGGAGGGTCATGACCTCTTGTCTTTCCATCTCGAACAGTAGGGAAGACGCCTTTGGGCCATAGCCCCTGCCAATCAAGGACCAGTACAAAGCCGAAAACCCCTCCCTTCTTGAAACTCCAGAAGAATCAGCGGCCTCAGAAATCGCCGATCCAATTCCCCTTTCGCTCCACTCGCATTCCGAAATTAGAGATGAAAGAACCGACAGGAAGTCCATTGCGCCTTGATCCAGATTGGCCTTGGCCTCTTCACCAACCTCCCTTCTAATTTGCAATCTAGCTTCTTCGGGGAAGTGGGGTCCCTCTATCCAATTCCTCATCCTTGCAAGCCTATCTTCCAATGACTTCCCCGGTTTACCTACTATGTGCCCCGTTCTATTCAATGAGCTCCACACATCAACATCAGAGGACTTGATCTGTGCAAGCATCGAGAGGTGCCTGAAGGAGACCCCCCCAATTGAGTCTGTTGGATCGGAACCAGCCAAAACTTGGCTCAATCTGAGAGCCCCCCTCTGCGTCTCGAGCGCTACAATCTGTCTTTTAGTCATCCCATCCTCCTCAACAATCTGGTTGGAGACCAGCCGCTCGTACTCGTCTGCAGTTTCGAATAATGAGCCCCCGGTGTCGAACTCGATGTGCCGGTTGATCTTGCTTCTGGCTACGACGTAGCGAAGAATCTCTGGAGGGACTAGGGATAGCGCCTCCATGGGGCCTATTGTAAGCCCCGAGGAGCTAGACATTGGACCCATCCCCTTGAGCTGTATCCATTCGTAAACAATCTTGTCAGGCGGGTCGCCACCTAGTAGTTTACAAATCGGGATTCCAGTGTCAAAGCTCCCTCCAGCAGCACCGTGGTCCTTACCCGCAGGTTCGCAGGTTATTCCGTGGATGATCCACCTAGCGGCCCAATCGATCCTCCATGGCATCTTGCCTCCGGCAGTCCTAATGTCGGATTCCCCTTCTACTCCGAGGGAGTCAACCCAACGGACAAACGGCCTTTCGTAGCCAGTGACAGTCACTCCGTCGAGACTCCCGTTTGATCCTATTGGGCTGTACGGGAACCAATCCGCGCCAAGCTCCCTCCCGGAAATACCCTCTATAATTGACCTGATCTCTTCCTTGTTTGATATTGCCGAATCTATTCCTTCAGCGAATGCCCCCGATTCGTACGTCTCGTGATTCATAATCACCTCCGGACTAACTCCTATTTGGCTGAGAGAATCCAGAAATGGGGCTAGGAAGTGGTCTGCATAGCTGATGCTCCCATCACCCGGCTCACCGTCATCACCCGGAGCAGGGACGTATGCAAGAGGGTGCCCAATGTATCTCTGGTATGATGGGGCAAGGAAATCGTACACTCTCCTCAGAGGGTCCATGGAGTCAACGATGAAAATGTACTTGGAATCCATGCCTGCATCCAAGCAGGCACGATGAATCATCTCCGCTGACAGGATCTCCCGTAAATGTCCGATATGGAACTCACCTGAGGGCGTGATTCCCGATGCAGAGACCTGGGGCCCGCCTCGATTGCTGAGGCTTTGTGCGGTATAATCCGCCCAGTGCATGACTCACCTCAGACCGTAGCCGCTCTGACCAGTGCCCTAAGAGGCACTCCCTCTACATCGTCGTCCCACGACTTGTTGACGAAAACCATGCACAGTTTGACATCCGCCCCAGCGGCACCCAGATCCGCGGAAGTCTTCTTCATGGTGGTCCCAGTTGAGTAGACGTCGTCTATGATTACAACCCTCTTGCCTTCGACGTTAGCGTAAACTTGTGAGAGGTGCCCGCTGACGTCTTCGCTAATGCTTCTGACAACAGATAACTCCAGCCCCATCATGGAGGAGATGGACTGCGCGAACGCGATTCCATTTATGCTGACTCCGACGATTGTGTCTACCTCTTCACCGGCCATCTCCTCTATTATGTCGCTCATGATGTACGAAATCGCCTCAATCCGATCCCCCTTCACTGCTATTGATCTCCATCCCACCTTAACATCCAATGGCTTGTCATCTACTTCGTAATCGCTCGCAGAAAGCCACTGCACAGTTGTCTGTGACAGGGAAAGCTCGTCCGCTATTTGCTGGGTAGTTAGCCCGCTGGACCTAAACTCGTCTACCTTGGCCCTCAGTTCATCAACGCTCAGGTGCATCGCTCCATGCCAGCCTTTCCGTGCTATGAATCCACCGGGAGTAGACTATTGTCACGTACCGAATTATTGGTATTCAGAATCTTCCGGTACTGCCGAATCCGCCTTCCCCCCTCTCTGTTGACCCTAGATCTTTCATGTCAACCTCGGAGAAGCCTATCTCTGGGATTGGTGCGATGACTAGCTGAGCTATCCTTTCTCCCGATTTTACAAGGTATGAGTCGCCCTCGCCGATCCAGGTCATTAGGACGAACAACTCCCCTCTGTAGTCGGAGTCTATCGTCCCTATGCTATGGGGAAGAATCAGCCCCTTTGAACCTAGAGAAGACCGAGCCCTCACCTGCCCCTCGAATCCTTCTGGAATGGCTACGTGCAAACCGGTCCTCAACTTCACGCTGGACCTGAAGGGCACCACAGTGTCTTCCAAGGAGTAGAGGTCCCAACCCGCTGCGTGCTGGCTACCCTTCGTAGGCATTCTTGCGCCGGGCTCGGTCCTCGCGATCTTGACAACCACGTCACTTCGCACAAACTGACGAGTGAAAACAAGTCCTTGACCGTTCGCTATTCTTTCCCGGTGAGGTGAAAAGGAGCACTATTGTCGCAAGGTTGTGAGCAACCCAGATTACGAGTCCCTTCTAGACAGGGCTAGGGAGAGGATTCCCAAGGATATTAGCGAGCGTTCTAGGTGGACAATGCCACAGCCAGACATCATGATAGAGGGGAGTCAGACTATACTTCGTAACTTCTCAGAGATAGTAGATGCAATGGATAGGGATGCAAACCACGTTTTTCAGTACCTGCTAAACGAGCTTGGGACCTCTGGAAGCAGGGAGCAGGTCCGAATCATGCTGAAGGGAAAGGTCCCACCAAAGAGGATCAAGGAGAAAATTGTGTCCTACGTCAAGACATTCATCCTATGTGGCGAATGCAAGGCTCCGGACACCAGATTCGTGAGGGAAGACAGGACTACTCAGCTAAAGTGCCAGGCATGCGGAGCCACTCGGCCGGTAAGACTCTGATAACTCTTCTAAATAGGGGTTAAGTCGTATTTCTCGTTCAATATTGCAAATCACTTAGTAATCGTTATACGGAATTTCGGAAATTACCTTCCACGCCAATATCAAGGTACTGGGTGGTAAAGACCGGTGGAAATGAAGTAACAGAAGAAATGGCGAGCACTTGGAGGGAAAACTTCCTCGACTACGCCATTGAGAACGGATGCTTGAGAGGGGCTTTAGTCGCGTATGACGAGAGAATCTTTGCAGTAAGCATGTGGTCCGACATGGAGACGATGAATGCCGCGATAGAGAGTGACCATTACCAGACAATCGGAGAGGCTGTAAGTGCCTCTTGGGGGCCGGAGGCATCAACATCCCCCAAGGCGTCGAATTCGTCTGTAACGGAAACTTGTTCACGATGAGGCAGAGTGAATAAATTACGAGAAGTCCAGCAGTATCTTCCCGCGATTCTTTCGATCATGCATGTGCCTCTGAGCCTCAGCGACCTGCTCGAAGCGCCAGACTGAGTCAATGACAGGATCAATTTGGCCCTTGAGGAGCATGCTCGCGAGGGCTTCGAGATGCCCCTTGAAGATGGCCTCGTCATCCAGCAGTCCCATGTGGACTCCGAACACCGCCTTATTCGAGCGCATCATCTTCAGCGGGTCGAATTTGGGTGTCGATGCCCACATCCCCATGGCCCTTGCCAGCGAGCGCTTATCGCCCTTGACAGCAGAAGAGGCGCCGAAGCAGTACAATCTTCCTCCGCGGCGTAGAGCTTTGTACGAGAGCATCAGATGCTTTCCACCTACCGGATCGATGGCGTGATGAACACCTCTTCCTTCGGTCAGTGACTTGCAAATCGAGACGAAGTCCTCAGATTTGCTATCCACGAAGTGCATCCCCAGTGACTCTACGAAATCTCTCTTTGGAGCCGATGCAGTACCAATTACCTCTGACACTCTGTAAGCTTCGCAGATCTGTGCTACTGCAGTGCCCACTCCTCCAGCAGCATGGTGGACAAGGACAGTATCCCCTTCGGACAGATTACCTAGATGAACCAGCATATGGTAAGCCGTGCCGTAGGTTACAGGAAGCGCTGCTGCTTGATCATAAGATATCGAATCTGGTAGGGGGACCACTCTAGAAGCGTTCAAGCACACCATCTCCGAATAGCCCCCGAACCCCGTCATCGCCAGTACGCGCTGTCCCTCGCTAATACTTTCAACTCCACCCCCCAGCGAGATTACTTCTCCTGCAGCCTCATATCCTGGGGTGAATGGGTAGTCGGGGTTTGAGCCGTACAGCCCCTGCCTCATCATTAGGTCTGCGAAGTTTATGCCGGCACGATGAATCCTCACGCAAACCTCGCCTTCGTCAGGAATCGGGTCATGCCCATCCACGATTTGAATCGAATCGACTCCACCGATCTTTGGGTAAACTACCTTCCTCATTCACTCACCCATGAGGTGTTCTTGCGATGGCTTTTCTCCCTTAATGTGGCGTAGAATATTGCCCAATCCCTCTTCATCATCAGGCAATGAGTACCACGTTCCTTCGGGGTATACAACGCAAGATGGCCCCTTCTCACACTTGTCAAGGCAACCAGACTTGTTTACTCGAACGTCTCCCAATCCAGCCTGCCTTGCTGCCCTCTTGAGTCTGGTCATGATCTGCAGTGAACCCTTAGCCGCACAACTGCCTCTAGCGTGAGAATGATCCCTCTCGTTGGTGCAAACGAACACGTGCATCCGGAATGCCTCCGTCAAGAAATCACCTAAACATCGTCGAACTTGGAGGCCAGAACAAAGTCAGACTCAGTTAACCCGTCAATTTTGTGAGTGTAAATCAGAGCAACAACTCTCCCCCATCCAAGCTCGAAGTCCGCATGGTGCCCCTGGTCCTCGCATATATCGCCAAGGGAGTTGGTGAAAATCATCGCCGACGAGAAGTCAGGGAACTCCCATGAGCGAGTCAAGTGGTGGTTATCCACAATTCTCCAATCCTCGTTTATTTGGGCTAAGAAGGCGTTCGACTCTTCTTCGCTAAGGGGAGGGACCCCTCCTTCGCACGGGATGCAATCTTTCGCTGACAGACTCCCCATACCGTCACCCCCAGAGGTTGCTACCATGGTCCTCGCTTGTATTCTCTGCCATCTCGTGCACCTCTGATCTCCGCTTCATGTCGTCCCTTTCGAATTTCAGAAGCTCCTTGTCCTCTATGTATGCCCTCCTAAGGTGGGAAACAAGCTTTACTTCTACGATCACGTCTCTGGATATCGATCTGAACTCCCCGTCCTCGTCGAGAATGTCGATAGAAGTGCTCCTGCCCCCAACCATCATTCCCCTGACAAAGGGATCCCTGTCCTCTGGTAGCATCCTACGATCCATCAGTACCTCCACGAGGTCATCCTTTCTTAGGCCATATTTCCTGTCCATCAGAGGGCCGTGGAAAACGTCACTGAGATCATTAAGATTCGGAGAACCATATTCTTCGTGGAACCTGACTGCCCAATCGGGCAAATCGCCGATTTTCATACCATTGCTACTGCCGGACACACCCCTTCGTTCGGGTAGTCATAGAAAAACAAGCGGGTCGTTATTGCTCACCACAATAATTCCGTCCCGGCTAATGCTTGAAGTGCGATGCCGTGGCGGCGGTGAATGAGGAAGAGGCATGGCGTCAGTCGAGTGGAGGTCGATCCCAACTGTTCTTTATCCCCAGGAGATACTCGACAAAGCATTTGGTAGGGCCAGCAGTCAGTCCGATTTAGTCGAAGATCCCGATAAGTACCACAGGGTCAGAAAGCAAATGACTAGAATGGTTCAGTCAGCATGCGACGTTGCGGCCAAGACTCTGAACTCCTACGTCGATAGATGGCCCAGCTTGAATGCTCTAACGGAGTTTGATAGGGCTCTGGTGGATGCTGCTGTTGGATGTGATGACTACAAGAGGAACCTAGGCGCTCTCCAATGGGCTGCAGAGAGGGCACAGAGAATCTCAGGAGAGGCCCAGTCAAAGATCCTCAGGCTGAGGGACATAGACGGTTTCCACAAGGCGAGGAGGCATGCGTATGGGAGGCTTTCTTCAGTTATCGACCAGATATCTCCACAGATTTTGTGGCTAGGGGATGCAAGGAACACCCTTCGAAAACTCCCTTCGATAGACCCCCTAGAACCCTGCATCGTAGTAGCCGGATCTCCAAATGTGGGAAAATCTGCACTAATCGAGGCAATGTCCAGTGGGGAGCCCCAGGTGGCCTCCTACCCATTCACAACCAAACAGCTTCACTTGGGGCACTTCACTCACAGGAGGAGAGTGTACCAGATGGTGGATACGCCAGGACTTCTGGACCGCCCGATGGACGAGAGGAACCAGATTGAGATGCAGGCAATTGCAGCCCTAGAACACCTTGGAGACGTCCTGCTTTTCCTCATAGACCGATCGGAGCAATCCACCACCCCAATCTCAGAGCAAGAGAGTTTACTAGCCGAAGTTAGGGGCCTGATGTCGGAAAGAATTGTATTGGTAGTGGGGACCAAGTCAGACATAACAGAGTCGAACTCGGAAGATGACGATCACACCATTAGTTCCCACACGGAGGATGGACTTGACCATCTGAGGGGCAATCTGATTGACATCATAGCCGCCGATGAGATAGAAGACCCACTCTCACTTCCTGAGCATTGGCCAAGGGAGGATGATAACTTGGGCCAAGCAGGAATCTGATACTCAGACGTGCCAGGTATGGCCGCAAACAACACAGTAGAAGTTGTATCCACCGTACGATTCGGACAGTCCGGTGACGTCTATCTCAGAACCACAGTTGGGGCACTTGGCTACTTGCACACAACACCCACTGAGCAGGGGTTATTCAACGATACTGACCCTGATCCACTAAGAGCCTCTGAAGCGACTCAGGAGGTTCCTAACGGGAAAAGCCATCTCTCCTGCTCCTGCAAGCAGGAGAACAGAGGTAACGGCAAGAAATATCTCTGCGTAGTTGCTTAGGTGAACGCTAGTCTTCATTACCACCATTTGCGAGTCTAGCCCCGAACCCTCGTATCCTCCGGCCACGAATCGGTAAGATCCTGGGTCGACCTGGAACTCCATAGAGCCGGATGATTGGGGCCCCCCGGATACTAGGAAACCTTCGATATCATCGGCATTGCATTGAGTTAGCCCGTTAGAGTCGGGAGGGCAGTCCTGCGCGGCTGCAGCATCCACAACCCCTATCCAACCCCTGTCTGGTTCGTTCCAGTCAACTTCCAACTCTATGTCCAGTAGGATGAATGCAAGAGGTACCACCATGTCTTCCCCTGTCATTCCAACGTTACACCCCACATCATCACCTGAGCATGGCACAACTGGGACCTCTGAGCCAGACTCGTCGGGTTGGTAGCCGATTAGGCTGAGTAAAACAATCAAGGCGCAAATGACCCCGATAATCCCGGGAAGAACCGATAGGAGTCTGACCATCATTCTTCCATCTCCCTACACTTGTACCATTCAATCTGACGCCCACATGATTAGATAGCTATCTGGAAGGCAAGCATTCCCACAAAAATCGCTATTCCTAAGTACATCAGGAAAGCCCACCTTCTTCTGGACCTTTCCCTTCTTTCATGCATACCCCCGCACTCCTCTTCATGGCAGATTGCCGGCTCACTCTCCAGAGGTATTGGTTTCCAGCAAACCACGCAATGCCTGTGAGGGTCTGTATTGACCTCTCTTCTTGTCTTCGGAACTCTCCTTGAAGCAGCCTCTTGGGCCTGCTTTGCCGTCCTTTTGGCAGCCTTCATGATTGTGTCTTTCCTGCTGGCCATCAGGCACCCACCGTTGTTCCATCGAATCTCTTCCCTTCTAGAGACTTCCTTATCTTCCCGGTGTCCCTTCCATCCAGTATGTCAAGAGGGAGCCCATTTGACAGTGCCTCCCCCACTCCCACAGGGTCTACTACTTGTGAGCCACCTGCTCCTGAGTGCTCGGGAGGGCCAACAATATCCTGTAGCTGCTGAAGAGTTAGGTTGTCGAAGGATTCTGATTGCGGATGCACTCTAGGGTCCCTTGCATACACTTTGGGTACGTTGGTGGCAATCACGCACTTTTCTGCTCCGCTACTAATCGCTAGCCTGATTGCCACGGCATCGGTTGTGTGACCGGGTTCTGTTCCCCCCATTACCACTACCTCGGAAGACTCGAGGTCAGAAACCGCTTCATCCACGCTATCCGGTATTCTTTCTGAGACTGGAATCCCTTCGTCTGCAAGAGCCTCTCTGACAATCGTAGCATTCAGCCTAGTCGCGGCAATCCCTATCCTGTCTAGGTGAGATATGTCGCTGATTATCGGCTTAGCCAGGTCAATTCCCTCTCGCGCTGGGGCCCCCCCACCGACAACTAGTCCAATCCTGTCTCCTGAGTCAACCCTGTCCCTGAGGATGGAAACCAGCTCCAATAGCCACCGGTGACGATGCTCGACTTCGGGCCTCAGGAGGCTTCCACCGAGGGCTACAACTACTGTCGCCATGTCCCTAGGTCGGCACTCTGCCTTTCAATGCGTATGCTCTGCCAGCGCTGAAGGGTTGAAATGCCGCCCATGGTGGCATTTCACGGAGGAACGACATGTCTGACGATCTCGAACAACAGCAGCGACGGCTTCGTCTGAAGAAGACGATCGCTGAACTGTCCGCGATGAAGGGCATGGGGACAGAGCTAGTCACCGTTATTATCCCGCCTGATCGGATGATCAGCGACGTTAGGCACCATCTCATTCAGGAGGCAGGGCAGGCTGCGAACATTAAGTCCAAGTCAACAAAAAAGCATGTTACCGATGCCATAGAATCCGCAGTCTCATCATTGAATAGATACAAGACCCCAGGCGAGGGGGGG
>CEVA01064488.1_pt1 | contig 15435 bp, 13 predicted proteins | sample 361521 | NCBI WGS metagenome assembly CEVA01 (sample SAMEA2622823, study PRJEB7988) | marine metagenome | isolation source: saline water (ENVO:00002010), including
GCCGACCTCACCGTCGATCTTCAGCACACCTTCCACGTTGGACATGATGTGGCTGGCGATGGGGCGGGTGAAGGCGTATTGCGTGTCGGTATCGATGTTCATTTTCACCACGCCGTACTCGAGCGTCTCCTTGATCTCGTGTTTCTCAGAGCCGCTGCCGCCGTGGAAAACCAAATCAAACTTCGCGCTCTCGCCGTGCTTGCTGATCACGGCGTCCTGGCCCTGCTTGAGAATGTCCGGGCGCAGCTTCACCGCGCCGGGCTTGTAGGCACCATGCACGTTGCCGAAAGTGGCGGCGAACATGTACCGGCCAATGCCGTTGAGGCTCTCGTACACCGTGAGCATATCCTCAGGTGTGGTGTAAAGTTTCTCGGCGGGCATATCCTCCGTGCCGGCCGCGCCGTCTTCCTCGCCGCCGACCACGCCGGCTTCCACCTCAAGGATGATTTCATTGGCCACACACAGCTCGAGGTATTCCTTCGAGATGGCCATGTTCTCCTCTAGCGGCAGGATGGAGGCATCGAGCATGTGGCTCTGAAACAAATTGGTATGGCCGGCCTCACGCCGCTTGGCGGTCTCCGCGATGAGCGGCTTGAGGAAACCCTCGGCGGCTTCCGGTTGGCAGTGGTCGGTGTGCAGGCCGATGAGGATGTCGTATTTCTCGGCAAGCCGATGAGCCGCCTCAGCCAGCACGATGCAGCCGTGGACTGAATCCTTTACGTTCAAGCCGGAGGCAAACTGGCCGCCACCAGTGGAAAACTGGATGATGCCGTCGGACTTCGCGTCGGCAAAAGCCTTGAGCGCGGCATTGATGGTGGTGATGGAAGTGACGTTGACCGCCGGGTACGCGTAGTCGCCCGCTTGGGCAGCATCGAGCATCGCGGCGTATTGCTGGGGTGTGGCAATGGGCATAACAGTTTTCCGCCAAATGGGACGGGGAGCGCGGAAAGTAGGGATTTATGGCGAAAAATCAATTCAAAAAGATGGCCTGAATTTTTGGTGGAGCGTGGACAATTCCTTCCGGTGTGCTATCCTCGGGCCGTTGATAACCATAAGACAATTCTTTGACCTCGGGGCCATTGGATTTCGCCAGCCGGGGTTTCCGCTCCGGCTGGTTTTTTAGGGTTCAAATTATTCACATCGGCCTTTGGGCGTTGCGTGGGTAGGGGCTGGCCGCATAATCGGTCTGGGGATGGAGATGCTCAATTCCATTTATGAGGTCGCGCATCGTGTGCTGACTTTTCACTTGTTCAAGATGGGTGAAGGGCACGTGACGCTGGGCGGGCTGCTGTTCCTTGGGATCCTGTTTGTTTTGATCATCATCGGCGAGCGGGTGTTTCGTGAGCGCGTGATCATGCGCATTTTCGACAAGACGGATTTGCCGGAGTCGCTGGAGTACGGGATCGCGAGGATCATCGGCTATGTATTGATGTTGATTGGGTTTTACATGGCCTTTCAGGTGGTGGGGGTGGATCTGAGTTCGCTGGCGTTTATTGCGGGTGCTGTGGGGGTGGGTATTGGTTTTGGACTTCAAAACATCATCAACAACTTTGTCAGTGGTGTGATTATTCTGGCCGAGCGACCGATTGCGATCGGGGACCGTATTGAAGTGGGCGGCACGGCGGGGCGAGTGGTGAAAATCAGCCTGCGGAGCACAACGGTGATAACAAATGACAACATCACGATGATTGTGCCCAACGGAGATTTCATCTCACAGACAGTTACCAACTGGAGCCACGGCGACCCCAAGGTTCGCATCCGGATTCCCATTGGCGTGGCTTACGGGACGGATCCGCAATTGGTCGAGCGTTTGTTGCTGGAAGTGGCTCATGAGCATCCGAAGACGCTGGACCAACCCAAGCCAGTGGTGTTGTTCGAGGCGTTTGGTGACAACTCACTCAACTTTGAGCTTGCGGCTTGGACCTCGGAAATGACGACCCGGCCGAAGCGCTACATGAGCGAATTAAACTTCGCCATCGAGAAAAAGCTGCGTGAGAATGACGTGGAGATTCCGTTCCCGCAACGCGACCTGCACGTACGCTCGGGCGTGCTAGAAATTAAAAAGGCGGCGGATGGAGAGCCAGTCGCCGCCTTGTGATTGCCGGAAAACCCGGGTGGATTAAACGTCGCCCTTTTCCAAGCCGGGCGTCTTCTTTCGGGGCACAACGTTAGGCCTGCCTTTACCGTCAAGGCCCTTGAAGTCGAAGTTCAGGCCGTTTAGGTCGAACTTAAACTCAAACCGTTTCTGGTTGCGTTTAACGTTTTCCAACTGGTCGAGTTTTTGGCGGAGGTTTTTCGGCACAGCCTTGCGATCCTCCTCGTCGTTTACGTCACCCTCAAACAAAAGCTCACCTTCGGGATCAGTGGCTTTGAAACGCTTTTTGCCGTTCTGATTGGACAACGTGTAGGTGCCAGTGTTGTCGCTGATGCTTGTGGTGCTGTTATTGATCTGAATTTGCTTTGCGCCCGGCAGGTTAGGAAGGTTGGGCAGACGCGGGATTTTGGGTTGGGCGGGCAGGGGATTGATTCCGCCGCGTCCACCGGGAGCGGGCAGGATGCGCAACTGCCCCTGTCCGCCGGGAACACCAAAACCAAAGCCGAAACCCTGAATGCCATTGGGCAGTTTGCCTGGCTCAACATTCTGCCATTGTTTTTGCCACTGCTCGATGGCTTGGCGCAAATTCTTCCTGGCTTCGGGATCGTTGAGATCGAAGTTGCCTCCGCCGAAGAACGGCTGCCATTCGCCACCCTGCCAGCGGAAAGGCACATTCCGTTGGCCGAGTTGAACGGCTACATTGCCCTTGCCGAGTTTGACTTTGACCTGCTGTGGTTTGCCTTTTCGACGGAGTGAGAGGGTGATCTCATCGCCGGGCTTTCGTGTCTTGATCAGGGTTTGAAACTGCTCAGCATTGACGATCAACTGGTCATCCAGTTTGGTAACGATGTCGTTCACCTGTAGCTTAGCCTTCTCCGCGGGGCTGCCCTTGGCTACGTGGCCGATGGCGATACCCGTGCCCGCGGGTAGATCCAGTTGTTCGCGGACAATTTGCGGGATCGGCGCCATGGCGATTCCGAGGTAGGTGGCTTCCTTTCCTTTCGCGGCGAGGATTCTCGGTTTGGCTGGCTGCGGCTTCTTGTCGTTGTCGGCTGCGGCGGCCATCGGCAAAAGTGCGGCGGCCATGAGTGTATGGATCAGTTTATGTTTCATGTCTCCTGAGTCTGTGTGTTTAATGAATCTCCATGGGGATTAAAAAATGTTCTTCGCGCGGCACGGAATGTCTGATGCGGGTGGCACCGTCCTGAGCCTCCCATGTGTAGGTGTCGACCATTTGCATGCGCACGCGGCGCATGGGGAATTCATCCGGCGTGTGGACGATGCCCTCATCAATCGCACCCAAGAGGGAATTATCCATGGCTATGGGGCGCAGATTGACTTCCCCCGTTTTGGGTGTGTGGACGATCGAAGCAGAACGAACGCTGGAGCCATTGGTCTTGGGTTGATTTGTCGGCTTGGCAGGAAGAAAGACCAGAACCATCAGCAATGCCGCGGTTCCCATCGCAGGGATGAGCCAAAGGCGCCAGCCCTGGACGGAATCCGGCATGGGGGTAATGGTGTCGGCTGTGATGGCTTGTCCGATGCGTTCAAGCAATCGATCGTCAGCTGGCAACGGCTTTAAGTGCCGCAGTTCAGCTTCCAGCACGGGATCAAACTCAGGATCGTGATGAGCATTCATGAATGTGACAGCAAATTGTCCTTCTTCAAATAGTCCAAGCCATAACGGTAACGAGAAGCCGCCGTGTTCATCGGAATGTCGAGCGTCTCCGCGACTTGAGCGAAAGTTAACTCGCCCCAAATCTTGAGCACGATCACCTCGCGAAATTTTTCGGGCATGCGTTTCATGGCTTGGTCCAGCAGTTGGGCCGTCTCGGCCTTTTCAAGGGTGTCATCAAACCAGCACACGGTTTTCGCATCGGCCATGACGGCTTCCTCACGTCGGCTGCGCCGATCCATTCCCCGTGCGAGGTCGATGGAGCGGCGGCGAATGGTTGAATAAACCAGGGGCAGGTCAGGCGCGTGGCCATTGCCCCGGCGCCAGCACTCCACCAGTGCATCCTGAAGCACATCTTCCGCGTCGGCCTCGCAGCGCGTCTGTGCGCGGGCAAACAGCAGCAACCGCGTAGCGTGCTCGCGCAGCCATCCGTGCCAGTCTTGAGATTTCGTCTCCATCGCCCCGGCGCCCACTATACAGTCTACAGGCGTCCTGCACAGTGGAAAGCGGCGATGGCCGATATTTTTGTCTGGAAAAAATTGCCACCAAGGCGGCTATATCGCAGGGTTTGCCCATGCGGTTTTCACATCTTTTCAAACGTTTGTTGTCGGCTGTCGGCATGATTGCGGTGGCACTGTGTCTGACGGCTGCGCCTTCAGAATTACTTGTGTACGTCGGCACCTACACCCGGACGGAGGAACAGGGAATCCATTGGCTAAGGCTGGACATGGATACAGGCAAGCTCACTGCCGCGGGAAAATTGGCTGGCCAAAAGAATCCTTCGTTCCTAGCGATTCATCCGAATAAAAAATTCCTCTACGCAGTGAACGAGATCGGCAATTTCAAAGGAGAAAAGGCCGGCGGCGTGAGTGCGTATGCAATTGACCCGAAGACGGGGGCGCTGACGATTTTGAACCAGCAATCGTCGAAGGGCGGGGCGCCGTGTCATTTGGTGGTGGATGCGAGTGGGCGCAATGTGCTCGTGGCCAATTACACGGGCGGCAGCGTGGCGAACCTGCGCATTGCGCGGAAGTCAGGACGGTTGCGGAAGGCGTCGGCGTTCATTCAACACGAAGGCTCGAGTGTGCTCAAGCCGCGGCAGGCGGCGCCGCATGCGCATTCGATCAATGTTTCGCCCGGCGGCAAATTCGCGGTGGCGGCGGATTTGGGTTTGGACAAGGTGCTGGTGTACGGCTTTGACGCGAAGGCGGGGACGTTGAAGCCGGCAGGCTTTGCCAAGGTGGCGCCGGGCGCGGGGCCGCGGCACTTTGCGTTTCATCCGAACGGCAAGTTTGGTTATGTGATCAATGAGATCACGTTGACTGTGGCGGCGTTTGCCTGGGATGAAGGACAGGGGAAGTTGACCGAGCTGCAGACGATCTCGACGCTGCCGGAGGAGCGCGGCAAGGGGATGAGCACGGCGGAGGTGCGGGTGCATCCGAGCGGGAAGTTTTTGTATGGCTCCAATCGCGGGCACAACACGATCGCGGTCTTCGCGATTGATCAAAAGACGGGCAAGCTGAAGGCGGTGCAGCATCAGTCGACGCTCGGGAAAACGCCGCGCAATTTTAACATCGATCCGACGGGGAAATTCCTAGTGGCGGCGAACCAATCGAGCGGCGACATTTTTACCTTTCACATCAATCAGGAGACCGGCGCGCTGAAGCCGACGGGGCATTTGGTGAAGGTGCCGCTGCCGGTTTGCGTTAAGTTTCTCGATCTTACCTCGAAATAATTACACGAAGAGCTGCGATGTCGGCTTGATTGTCAGTTCTGGAATATGTGCTCGCGGGTGCAGCTTGGCAACCGCCAAGACAATTTCGCCGATGTCGGATGCCTTTAGAATAGTGGCTCGGTGTTCCGCGGAAGGCGGTTCCGGCCGGTCGTCCAGAATGGGCGTGTCCACTTCGCCGGGGCAGATTGTCGTGATGCGAATGTTGTTTGGCAATTCATCGCCTGAGGCGGATGTGCCCAAGGCGTTCATGGCAAACTTGCTCGCGTTGTAGGCGACACCTCCAAGATGGCTCGCCCGCAGTCCGGCGATGGAGGAAATGTTGACCACCAAACCCTCCTTATGAGGCCGCATCAAAGGCAGTCCAAAATGAAGACAGTTGAAGGCCCCGGTGGCGTTGATGCGCATCAGCTTGTCCCAATCCTCGGGTGCGAGCTCGTTCATGGATCGCTTGGGTACGTTTACCCCAGCGCTATTCACCAATACATGCAGCCGGTCAAACGACTTGCCAAACCATTCGAAAAGTGCCTGTACGCTCTCACGTTCGCCTATGTCCACGGCATGGGTTTGCATTTCCCTTTTGGCCTGGGCCGCCACGGCATCCAATTTCTCCTGACGTCGCCCGGCGATGGCCACATTCATGCCTTCCGCGGACAATGCCAAGGCAATTGCCTCGCCCATGCCCGTGCCCCCGCCAACAACCAACGCATTTTGTCCTTCCAAATTCATGGTCGGCGCACGTTACCGGCGTGAGCCGTGAGGTACAACCGTGGATTGCCAAAAAGAACGGCCTCCGAAATAATCACCCCGTGAGAGCGATTCCCCTGATGATGTGTCTGGCAGCGGTCATTCAAGCCGCTGAACCAAAGGTGACGTTGATTTACGGGAGTTGGAATCCGGGCGAGGGAGGGCCGGTCACCACGCGCCCCAATCCGTTGAAGCAACCGTTTGGAGTGGATTTTGATATGCAGGGCAATATGTACATCGCCGAGTTGAGTGGCGGACGTGTGCTCCGTTATTCGCCCGACAATATCCTGAAAACGATCTCGGGAGATGGCAGCAAGAGTTACAAAGGGGACGGAGGCCCGGCCAAGGCGGGTACGTTCAACGGGATGCATAACGTGGCCGTAACTCCAAAGGGGGAGGTCTACATCTCGGATTCCTGGAATTTTTGTGTCCGGAAAATTGATGCAAAAGGATTGCTCAGTACGGTGGTCGGCACGGGCAAGCGAGGGTTCAGCGGTGATGGTGGGCCATTGCGTCAGGCGGATTTCAGTTTCACCATGTGCATCACATTGAACGCGACACACGACCTGATTTATATTGCCGATCTGCAAAACCGCCGCATTCGCGCGGCGAGTTTAAAATCCGGGAAGGTCAGCACGATTGCCGGCAACGGGAAGCGGGGGGTGCCAACCGATGGCGCACTCGCCACTCGATCGCCATTAGTCGATCCCCGCGCGGTGGCTCCGGATTCGCAGGGGAACATCTACGTCCTCGAACGTGGTGGACACGCCCTTCGGGTGGTGCGTCCAAACGGAAAGATTTACACGGTGGCCGGCACGGGCAAGCGTGGCAAGCTGGATGGCCCCGGCAAGCAGGCGACCTTTGGCGCGCCCAAGCACATTTGTGTGGATGACGCCGATAACGTGTACATCGCCGATGAAGCCAACGACCTGATCCGAAAATACGATCCGAGAACCGGCGGGGTTTCAACCATACTGGGTCACGGCAAGGTGAAGCTGGACTTTCCTCACGGTGTTACGTGGGAAAAGGGCAAGCTCTACGTCGTGGACACGGGGCACAACCGAATCCTCCGTATCGAGGATTAATCCTCCAGCGCCAGCTCAAGGTAGTCGGCGGCGTTTTGGTAGCAGATCCGCTGAATCATGCCTCCGACAAGTTCGTAATCATTGGGCACGATACCGTCACGCATCCAGCCACCAACGAGGTTGCACAGAGTGCGCCGGAAATATTCGTGGCGGGGAAAACTGAGGAACGATCTCGAATCAGTGAGCATCCCCACGAAACGCGAGAGTAGGCCGGTGTTGGCCAGTGCTTTCATCTGCCATTCCATGCCCTCCTGTTGATCGGCATGCCACCAGCCGCTGCCGAACTGCAGTTTGCCGGGTGTGCCCCCCTGGAAATTCCCGATCATGGTTGCGAACGTGAAATTATCCATTGGGTTGTTGTTATAGAGAATGGTCTTGGGGAGGGCGCCATCTTGTTCCAGCCGGTCGAGGAAGGTGCCGAGCGCGGCGGCTTGCGGCCAGTCGCCGATGGAATCGCAGCCAATATCCGGGCCGATCGTGTTAAAGAGGCGCGTATTGTTGTTGCGCTGCGGGCCGATGTGCAACTGCATGGCCCATCCTTTGGCGGTGTAAAGTTGCCCCAAGTGCGCCATGATATGGGCCCCGAATTGGCGTTGCTCGTCGTTTGAGGCGGCGCGGCCGATCCGGGCCTTATCAAAGATGCGTGCGGCTTCAGGTTTGCTCGGGAACACATCGAAACAGTACGGGAAACTGTGATCGCTTAAGCGTGAACCGATGGCATGGAAATCCTCAACGCGCTTTTCCAGTGCGGCGAGGAAACCGGGCAGGGTGTTTGTGGCGATGCCGGATGCGGCGGCCAGCCGATCGGCCCAGGCATTGAACAGCTCGGGTTGGTCAACACTCCACGATTTGTCCGGGCGGAATGTCGGATAAACTTTGGTCCGGATGTCGAGTTCGGCGATGGCTTGATGATCGTCCAGCGGATCGGCGGGATCATCGGTGGTGCACAGGCCGCGGACCGCGAATTGATTTAGGATGCCGTGGACGGACAAGGCCGGATTGCTCAGTCGCTCCGTCGTTTGTTCCCAGATCGCCTCGGCGGTGTCGGGGCCGAGCAGGTCAGTGATGTCGAAGTAGCGCGCCAATTCCAGGTGAGTCCAATGATAAAGCGGGTTGCCGAGTGTGTGCGGGATGGTGCGGGCCCAGGCGAGGTACTTTTCCTTGGGATCGGCGTCGCCAGTGATCACGGATTCGGGCTCGCCATTGGCGCGCATGGCCCGCCATTTGTAGTGGTCGCCTTCCAGCCACATTTCACCGAGGTTGGCAAAGGAGCGGTTGTTGGCCACTTCGGCCGGTGGCAGGTGATTATGGTAATCCAGAATGGGCTCGCTTTTGGCGTACTCGTGATAGAGCCGCTGCGCGGGGTCGTTGCCCAACAAAAAATCGTCGTGAATGAACGCCATGAAACGCGGTTTGTCTAATGGAAACGCATGGTTTTTGCGATTCTTTTTCTCAACGGCATCTCCGGTCAGCCCGCAAATCGGGTGAAGGGCAGGCCTTGGATTCCCAGCCTGGCTTTGAACAAGCTGCCGGCGTGCGGCTCTTTTTCCAGCGCTTCCGGGCCCAGATTTTTGCGGGCACTGGTGATGTATAATTCGTCCATATTCTCACCGCCAAACGCGCAGGCAGAAACTTGACTGACGGGCAGTTCCAAATGGTCCAGTTCTTCGCCGGTTTCCGGATCCAGCCGTACCACGCCCCAGCCCCCCCAAAGGGCCAGCCACAGTTTGCCTTCCGCATCCGTGGCCATGCCGTCGGGGAAAGCGCCTTCCTGAGTGACATGATAGATCGGCCGGCGGTTATTGATGGCACCGGTGGCGCAATCAAAATCCCAAGCATCAATACGGCGGGTGGGGCTGTCGATATGATACATGATGGTGGCGTCGGCGTTCCAGGCGATGCCGTTGGGAATCGCGTAGTCCGTGGCCATCGGTGGGGCATGGCCATCGGCATGTAGGCAGTACATGGCACCGGTGGCGCCTTCTTCACAAATCGGCATGGTGCCTGCCCAGAGCCGTCCGGCCGGGTCACATTTGCCATCGTTAAAGCGATGTTCCGGGTGTTCCGGCTCCGGATCAGTAATGGTCTCGGTGGTGCCGGTTGCCGGGTCAAAATACAGAAAGCCCTTTTCCGCAGCAACGACCAGTCGATCGTCCTGAGCGCGCACAAGGGTACCGGGCATCTGGCCAATATCCCACGTTTGGTTGGAGCCATCAGCGGGGTTGTAGCACTGGACGAGGCGTTCGAGGATATCGATCCACCACAGGACCTTTCGGTCCGTATCCCAAAGCGGGCCTTCGCCCAGCGGTGAACGAGTGTCCAGCAGCAGTTGCGGTTCCTCAAGAATCAGGCTCATGGGGTGATGGTCGGGGAAGGCGGGGTGGCTTGCCAGTCCAAACATCAATTGCCTCGCGCCATAGGCGGTTTTTCGCTACAAACCCGCGACCATTTATGAGTAGTCCCTCGTCAGAAAATCGTGATCCCGCCAAACTGCGCAGCGCGCGTTGGTTTGCACCAGACGATCTTCGATCGTTCGGGCATCGATCACGGCTCAAGGGCATGGGCTGGGCGGATGACGATTACCGCGATAAACCGGTCATCGGTGTCCTGAACACGTGGAGCGATCTCAACACCTGTCATTCCCACCTGCGCGAGCGCGCCGAGAAAGTGAAGCAGGGGGTATGGCAGGCGGGCGGTTTTCCAGTGGAAGTGCCGGTGATGTCGCTGGGCGAAATGCTGATGAAACCGACGACAATGCTTTATCGCAACCTGCTCGCGATGGAGACGGAGGAGGTGCTTCGCTGTCACCCGATCGATGCCGCAGTGCTGATGGGGGGCTGCGACAAGACGACGCCGGCGCTGTTGATGGGCGCGATCTCGGCGGATATTCCGGTGATTTACCTGCCGTGCGGTCCGATGTCCACCGCGCGCTGGGGCAAGGAGACTTTGGGCAGCGGCAGTTCGGTGTGGAGTTTTTGGGCTGAGCGTTGCGCGGGCAATTTGTGCGACGCAGACTGGACGAAATTCGAGAACGCCATCGGCCGTTCACCCGGTCACTGCATGACGATGGGCACGGCCTCGACAATGGGGGCGATTGCGGAGTCGTTGGGCTTCTGCCTGCCGGGCGCCTCGAGCATTCCGGCGATGGTGAGCGAACATATGCGCATGTCCACCGCCTGCGGCCGCCGCGCGGTGGATCTGGCCTGGGCCGATCTCAAGCCGTCGGACCTCCTCACACGCGAGTCGTTTGAGAATGCCATCACGGTGGACATGGCGGTCGGCGGCTCCACCAATGCCATCGTGCACGTGATTGCGATGGCGCGTCGCGCGGGCTTTGATATTTCGCTGGAGGATTTCGACCGCATCAGCCGCGCCACACCCGTGCTCGCCAATGTACGTCCCAACGGTGACGAGTATGTGATGGAGGATTTTTATAATGCCGGCGGTTTGCGGGCGTTGATGGCGCAGCTCGGCGACAAGCTCCACGGCGATTGCGCGACGATCACCGGCCAGACGATTACGCAGAACCTCGCTGACGCGGAGTTGATTGATGATGATGTGATTCGCACGACAGAAAACCCCGTGCAGGCCGAGGGTGGCACGTTTGTGCTACGCGGTAATCTGGCTCCGCATGGTTGCGTGGTGAAACCTTCGGCAGCCGCGCAGGATCTTTTTACGCACCGTGGTCCGGCTCTGGTTTTTGATAATTACCCGGACCTCAAGGCCAAGCTGAATGATCCCGATCTCGAGGTCACCAAAGAAACCGTACTTGTCCTGCGCAACGCCGGTCCCGAGGGCGGGCCGGGTTTTCCTGAGTGGGGCATGTTGCCGATTCCCGACAAGTTGCTGAAGGAAGGCGTGCGCGACATGGTGCGTCTGTCTGATGCCCGCATGAGCGGCACCAGCTACGGCATGTGTGTGCTGCACCTCTCGCCCGAGAGCCATGTCGGCGGCCCGTTGGCCTTGGTGCAAACGGGGGATGAAATCGAGCTCAACGTACCCGAGCGCACCATTCAATTGCACGTGAGCGATGAGGAGCTCGAGGCCCGCCGGGCCGCGTGGCAAAAGCCCGAGCCCAAGTACGCCCGCGGTTACGGCCAGCTTTATATCAACCACGTCACCCAAGCCCACGAAGGCTGCGACTTTGATTTTCTGCAACACGGCCCGGCTACGCCTGAGCCTCCAATTCATTAAAGCCAATGAACACCGCCACCATCACTCCCGAGACGCTTTCCAACTCCGTGATCGCTGTGCCGCCCTTGGCGCGTGATGCGGACCTCAACGTGTGCGCCACTGAGAATGCCAAGATCATCCAGCACCTCGAGGCCGGCGGCATTCGCACGTTGCTCTATGGCGGCAATGCGGTGTTTTATCACATTGCTCTGGCCGAGTACGCTGCCACTTTGGCGTTGCTGCAGGAACAGGCCGGCGCGAACACGACTGTAGTGCCATCGGTGGGTCCGGCGTATGGCACCTCGATGGATCAGGCATCGGTGCTGCGTGATTTTGATTTTCCGACCGTCATGGTGTTGCCCGCGCGCGACATCGCCACGCCCAAGGGTTGCGCCACCGGTATTCGCAAATTCGCCGAGGCCTATGGCAAACCGATCGTGCTCTACATCAAATTCGAGGGCTATCTCGAGCCGGAAGATGCACAGGCACTCGTGGATGACGGCGTGGTGAACTGGATCAAGTACGCCATTGTGCGTGACGATCCGACACAGGACGATTACCTTAGCAAACTGGTCAATTGTGTGGACCCGCAAATCATCGTCAGCGGTATCGGCGAACAACCGGCCATCACGCATGTGAACGGCTTTGGGGTAAACAGCTTCACCAGCGGCTGCGTGTGCGTGGCGCCGAGTCTCTCCATGGAAATGCTTGCCGCTCTCAAGGCCGGCGATCTCGAAACGGCCGAACGCATCCGTCAAACCTTTGAGCCGCTCGAGGATCTCCGAAACAGCATTAACCCCATCCGCGTGCTGCACACCGCCGTCGCCGAGGCCGGCATCGCCGAAACCGGCCCAATCCTGCCCCTGTTGCACGGCGTGTGTGACAATGGCACGGCTAAGATCGCCGCTGCCGCCAAGGAATTGCTGGGGCATAATTGATCTCACGCAGAGACACGGAGATGCGGAGAAAAATGGTCAAATCTCTGCATGAGGCGCATGAAATCAGTGTGCATCCGCGGGGATCTGTGTTCCACTCGGCGCATGCACCGTTTTCTTTGCTTGTTGATGGCATTTGCGTGGCCGGCATTATTGGTGGCCAAGGATGGACGACCTAATTTTGTGGTCATCCTCTGCGATGACCTTGGCTATGGCGATCTGGCCTGTTACGGGCATCCGCACATCACGACGCCGCATCTGGATCGGTTGGCCAAACAGGGCATGCGGTTGACCAGTTGTTATGCGGCGGCGCCGGTTTGTTCGCCTTCGCGGGCGGGGATGTTGACCGGTCGCACGCCGAATCGTTCGGGCGTGTACAACTGGATTCCCGGCAATCACGTGATGCACCTACGCAAGGATGAGGTGACGGTGTCGATGATGCTCAAGGAAGCCGGCTACGACACTGCCCATGTCGGTAAATGGCATTGCAACGGGATGTTTAATTCACCCGCTCAACCGCAGCCGGGCGATCATGGGTTCAACCACTGGTTTGCCACGCAGAACAATGCGGCGCCTTCGCACAAGAATCCCCGCAACTTTGTGCGCAACGGCAAGCCGGTCGGCCCGATGGAAGGGTACGCCTGTCAGCTGGTGGCCGATGAAGGGGTGGAATGGCTGCGCAATGGTCGGGACAAAAAGAAACCATTTTTTCTTTTCACCTGTTTCCATGAACCGCACGAACCGGTGGCTTCACCGGACAAGATGACCGCAGGCTATGCCAAGGTGGCTAAGAACAAGCTGGAGGCCGAGTATTTTGCCAACGTGGAAAACATGGACGCCGCTGTGGGCAAGCTGATGGCGGCGCTGGATGATCTGAAACTGGCTGATGATACGCTGGTGTTTTTCACCTCGGACAATGGCCCGGAAACTCTGCGGCGTTATGGCGGCGCGGGACGGTCGTACGGCAGTCCGGGACCGTTGCGCGGCATGAAACTGTGGCTGTACGAGGGCGGCATTCGCGTGCCGGGCATTCTGCGTTTTCCCGGCCGCATTAAGCCAGGCAGTGAGAGCGATGAACCGGTGTGCGGGCTGGACGTGCTGCCGACGCTCACGGCGTTGGCCGGCATCGAGCGTAAACCGGACCGGGCGATTGATGGCAGCAGTTTTGTGGAGGTGTTCAGCGGGAAACCGATCCGGCGTACGGTGCCGTTATATTGGCATTACTACAACGCGCTGGGTGCGCCCAAGGCGGCCATGCGCGTGGGCGATTGGATGGTGCTCGGCAGTTGGGGCAAGGCCAGTGGTCGCGGCGGCGGATTCTTCCGGGCAGCGGATCAAAAGCTGGTAAAGGAAACGCCCTTGAGCGAATTCGAGTTGTACAATTTGAAGGCCGATCGGGATCAGGAAAAGAACCTCGCCGCTTCGGAACCAGAGCAGTTGAAAAAGCTCACGGCCATGCTGGTGAAAAAATACCGCGAAGTGCAGGCCGAAGGGCCGGAATGGAAATTTGGGAAATAGAATGAAACAAGCGATTCTGATTTTATGCCTGTGCGTGAGTGTGGTGCAGGCGGAGGTGAAGCTGGCGCCGGTGTTTGGCGATTACATGGTGCTGCAACGCGGAGCCGTGGCGCCGGTGTGGGGCACGGCGTCGCCGGGTGAAAAGGTGACGGTGGAGTTTGCCGGGCAAACCAAGCGCACCGTGGCCGGGCCGGATGGCAAGTGGCGCGTGCGGCTGGATGCCATCAACGATCTCAAAGTGAGCCCGCTTTTCAAGGTGACGGGCGAAAACGTCATTCGCCTCAAGGAAGTGCTCGTGGGCGAGGTATGGTTTGCCTCCGGGCAATCGAACATGGCCTGGCCGGTTTCGAAGTGTCGCGATTTTGAAAAGGAAAAAGCCGCCGCCAAGTTTCGCCACATTCGGATGTTCACCACCGCCCGCAAGGCGACGTTGGAGCCGCAGTCTACAGTGGACGGCAAATGGACGGAGTGCACCCCGGAGACGGTTGGCGGCTTTTCAGGTGCAGCCTATTTCTTCGCGCGCGCGCTGCACGAAAAACTGAATGTGCCCGTTGGCATCGTACATTCCTCCTGGGGCGGCACGGCCATTGAGGCTTGGACCAGTTGGGAGGTGCAGAAAGATGACAAGCGCCTGCAGATGGTGCATCAACCATGGAAAGACAAGGCTGCGGCGGACCGAAACAAGCCGGCGAATTTATTTAACGGCATGGTGAACCCGCACATCCCGTATGCCATTCGCGGTGCGATCTGGTATCAGGGCGAGCGCAACTCGCGCCACATCGGGTTTGCCAAGGCGTACGCGATCCAGTTGCCAATGATGATCAACGACTGGCGCCGGCGTTGGGGGCAGGGCGATTTTCCGTTTCTCTTCGTGCAGTTGCCAAACTTCAAGGCGGTGAATCTTGATCCCAACGCGCCGAGTATTTGGGCGCACACACGCGAGAGCATGGCCAAGACCTTGGCGCTGCCCAACACCGGCATGGCCACCACCATCGATATTGGCGAGGCCAGAGACATTCATCCGAAAAACAAACAGGACGTGGGCCGCCGCCTCGCCAACTGGGCCTTGGCGGAGTTTTATAATCAGGCCGATGTGCCGACGAGCGGGCCGTTGTATGAATCGCACGAGACCGATGGGGCCAAGGTGATCGTGACTTTTCGCCATGCTGAGGGTCTCAAGGCCAGGGAAGGCCGGGAGATCAGTGGTTTCGCGATGGCCGGTGCAGACAAAAAGTTTTACGGCGCCACCGCCATCATTCGCCAAGACGGCCGCGTGGAGGTGACCTGTGAGTTGGTCGATCAACCTGCCGCCATTCGTTATGGCTGGGCGGACAATCCCGTGGTCAATCTTATCAACCGTCACGGCCTGCCGGCGGCTCCGTTCCGCACGGATGACTGGTGATTTTTTTGGAAAAACCTTTGCGTATGGAGCGGCTTGGCGGTTCAATCGGGCCCCACAAGATTTTATGAGATCC
>CEVA01136633.1_pt1 | contig 15421 bp, 17 predicted proteins | sample 361521 | NCBI WGS metagenome assembly CEVA01 (sample SAMEA2622823, study PRJEB7988) | marine metagenome | isolation source: saline water (ENVO:00002010), including
TTGACCGTGCTCAGATCCTGGGTAACACAGAGATGTTGTACATCCTGAGCCTCCCCGAATCCCGACGGCCAGAGGTACTGAAAACCATCTACCAGTTCGACATTCCCGCGGTGATCGTGACGGATGGCAACGAAGTACTGCCTACCCTCCGACATCTTGCGGACGAAAGAAACATACCCCTCCTGACGACATCCTATTCGACAACAAAATTCGCCCACTTGTTCTCACTATACCTCGACGATGTCTTCGCCCCACACACAGCGCTTCACGGCTCATTGGTCGATGTCTACGGTATCGGGCTCCTCTTGATGGGCCGTAGTGGGATCGGCAAGAGCGAAATCGCCATCGATCTGGTAGAACGTGGACACCGTCTGGTGGCCGACGACGTTGTCCTGGTTTCACGGAAACTTCAGGGGATCCTCGTCGGCACAAGTGGAGAGGCGCTGCGGGATCACATGGAGATCAGAGGACTGGGAATTCTCAATGTGAGGAGCATGTTCGGTGTACGTGCGACGCGTTTGCAGAAGAGAATCGAGGTCATCGTCAAGCTGGTGGAATGGAACGAGTCGACGGGATTGGATAGGATCGGACTCGAAGAAGACTGGGCTGCAGTTCTGGATGTGGAGGTGCCCCAGGTGACAGTGCCGATCTACCCGGGGAAAAATATCACGGTGATCGCTGAGGCTATTGCTATGAACTACCAATTGAAAATCCAGGGATACCATACCGCGCACGAGTTCAACCGCAGACTGGTTGATCGCATGAATCAGAAGAAGCGATCGGAGGTCGTGCTCAGGGCCGACGTCGAGTAGCTGGAGGAAGCAATGATCTGCAGAAGAGTCATTCCTGTTGCAATGCTTGTGCTCGTTTGGGCGTGCGAAGACCGCGAAAAGCAAGCCGCTTACGATCTTGGGTTGGTGCGGGACCTGGAAGAGAGTGTCACTGATCTCCAGAAAGCCATCGAGAGGTATGACGATGTCGCCACCACCCACCGAGGGACGAAATCTGGTGAACGCGCACAGATCCGGGCCGCCCAGCTCAGATCCATCGAATCCAGAGTAGGCGATCTTGCCGTTGCCACCGGTGACTCTATTTACAGTATCGGCGTTGACATAATCGCATCAGCGTCCGGATATCCACCCGCAATGAGGGGCATTGCCAACCACCTTTACCAGAAGACGCGGTTGTGGGGACGGGCAGCGGCGACGAGAAAAGATCAGGCTATGATCGAGCGGGTATTGAAGACGTGGAGTTTCCAGGACTCGATCTGGAGCTTATATGATTTCCGAGCGATTCCCGAGGATCGCAACGCGAAGAATCTGCTATGCAACCAGGCGCTCGAGGTGGCTAGAATGTTAGAGGGGCTCAAGCGGTACAAGGAGGCTCTCCAGGTCGTCAGCAAGGGTATCGATTACGGGGAAGGAAATGACGAACTGGCACGGGCAAGGGTGTTCGCTTCCTTCTACCAGTTCCGGGGCGGAGCATTCGATTCAGCCATCGTAACTGCCGAGGAAGCGTTGACCAAGGAGGACCTGTCCCACAACCTCAAGGCACGCGCCAATCACGTGATTGGACTGGGTTATACATATAAGTTCCAGGATTCAGATCAGGTGGAGCACCTCGAAGCAGCCATTGACGCGTTGAATCTGGCAATCGGCCTGGATCCAAGCATGTCAGACGTAAGAAAGCTCCTGAAGCAGCTGCGGAAGAAGAAGGCGTCTCTGGCCTCTTGACTGAAAAAAGGGAACCGACCTGGCGCGTGCTGGTGATTGACAACGATCGGCTCTTTCTCGAGATCGTCGATCTCAGTCTCACCCGATCAGGCTGTGAGGTGCACGTTGCCGCCGACCCGCGGGAAGGATTAAACGAAGCACTCAAGGGCTTGAGGAGATCCTCCGCCTCCTCAAGCCCTTGAGCCTACACCAGAAAATTGCCGTCGTGAGTGGATCGGATTCGAAGGATGCGGAGGCCCGGGTACGGAATCTCGGTGCGTCAGGCTATATTCAGAAGCCTGTGAACACGAGAGCTCTCCACGGATTACTGTTGGGGATCCTCCAGGAACGCGTTCGCCAAAGAGCACCGGAAGAGGCGCCGCGTGATCTTCGTTTCTTGGGGCGGCTCTCCACCTTCGTTTTCGTAGACCCGGACCCGGAGGGGGGCAAGCAGGCGGCTGCCGTCGGAATCCTGGTGAGCCTCGGGTCGATCCTCTACTCTCTCAGATAACTCAGGCGAAACCATCGCCGGATTGTCACGATCCGGCGATTTCTCTAGGGCACATATTGATGAGCATCACGTGTAAATTCGGCGGGTCTTCCCTGGCCGATGCTTCTCAGTTTCAGAAAGTTGCGGCGATCGTGAACGCTGATCCAGAACGGAGATTCATTGTTCCCTCTGCGCCGGGCAAACGTCACGACGATGACACGAAGATCACGGATCTGCTCTACTTGTGTCACGAGGCGATTCGGCAGCGGGTAACCTATGATGAGGCGTTCGGGCTGATTGCCGACCGATATATCGATCTTGCCCAGTGGCTGGACCTCGATCTGGATGTGGAAGACTTGCTCGGTCACCTTCGTGCCGATCTGGAACGGGGTGCGTCGGTGGATTACGTTGCGTCGAGAGGTGAGTATCTCAACGGGAAAATTCTTGCTGCATTGCTTGAAGCCGTCTACGTGGAGCCCGCCGAACACATCCGGTTCGACGCAGACGGGCGCCTCGATCCTGTTACGTACGAGCTTCTGGGCAACGCCTTGGATGGCGAGGGTCGCTATGTCATCCCGGGATTCTATGGAGCTTCCGCCGACGGTGAGGTAAAGACTTTTTCTCGCGGAGGTTCTGACATCACGGGGGCCGTTGTTGCCAGGGCAGCTGGGGCCAAAGTTTACGAGAACTGGACGGATGTCTCGGGCTTGCTCATGGCGGATCCCCGGGTAGTCAGCAACCCCAGACCGGTTGAAGAGATCACGTACCGAGAAATCCGAGAGCTCTCTTACATGGGCGCAAGCGTCTTCCACGACGAGGCCATGTTCCCGGTGCGTGAAGTCGGTATTCCCATCCACATCAAGAACACGAACGATCCCGATGCCAAGGGGACGCGCATCCAAAAAACACGGATCCCTAAGGACCACGCTCTGGGCGGTGTGGCTGGACGGCCCGGTTTCACGATGTTGTTTATCGAAAAAGCCCTCATGAACCAGCTCAAGGGTTTCGGCCGTCGGGTGCTCGAGGTCATCGCGGCGCACGATATCAGCTACGAGCACACTCCTTCAGGAATCGACACGATCTCGGTCATCGTGAGCGACGAGGAGTTGGCAGGTCGGGGCGCGCTCCTGCTTGAAGAAATCGAGAGAACACTCGATCCCGATCGTACGGAGTTGCTTCCCGGACTGGCGCTGATCGCCACGGTCGGGGAAGGCATGTCGCATCAGATCGGTATCGCGGCCAAACTCTTTTCAGCACTGGCCGACGCCGGTGTCAACGTACGGGTGATCGATCAGGGGGCCTCGGAGATCAACATCATTGTTGGAGTCGAAGAGTCGGACTACGAACAGGCCGTCCGTGCGATCTATCACGCCTTTGAGTCAGATGGGAGTGGACCCCGCTGATGAAAAGGATCGCGATTCTTACCGCAGGCGGCGATCCGCCTGCGCTGAATGCCACACTCCACGGCGCGGTCGCACGGGCCAATCAGCTCCACATCGAAGTCTTCGGACTCATCAAGGGGTATGACAGCCTGCTCAACCCTCGTGTTCCCTATGCTCACCTGAATCCACTGTTTTGAGAAATTCCCGAGCTGGACGCGACCATGGGCGGCACGCTTCTGGGGGTTCCCGAGCGTACGTAAATTCTGACGACCCAGGAGAGTTATCGCTGATTCTGGACCGCCTGCACCGCTTGCGGATCGATGGTCTGATCTGTGTGGGCGGCGACGGAACACTGAACGGGTTACAACCAATATCCGAGCGGATTCCGGCCGTTCTGGCGCCCAAGAAGACCGACAACGACCTGGGCCTGAACTACGCTTCGGAAGCCTAGGAATGGTTGAAGGATGATGTCGATGGAGAGCCAACCTACAGAAGGGCAACCTTCGACCTCGAATACATGATCAACTACGTTACCCCCGGCTATGCCACAGCTGTGTTTGATGCCGCGATGGGGATCCAACGCGTTCGGACGACGGCCGAGAGTCACCACCGCATCGCCAGCGTCGAAGTGATGGGACGGCACTCGGGCTATATCGCGCTGGGGGTCGTATATGGCCAGCCGGATCTGATTCTGATACCAGAGGTGCCGCTACACGTCGATCTAATCGCAGAGCAGGTGTTGGAGCTCTACGACAGGCAGAAAAACGTCGTCATCGTGTGTGGGGAAGGATTGAAGGGTGAAGATGGCAGAGAGCTTGGGGCTCAGAAGGCATCAACGGATCCGGCTGGTAATATCCAGCTATCGGGGGCGGCCGAGTCTTTGCGGCATATCCTGATCGATTGCATCGGAGACGACTTTTTCCAGATCTGTCGACGCAGTGAATCTGCCAGCGCGGCCATTTTCACACGAAAGGTGGGCCACGCTCAGCGCGGTGGAAGACCGATACTGTTCGACCGGTTCTATGCGGCTCAGCTTGGCGGTAAGTCAGTCGACATGCTGCTCGAGGGTCAGAACAACGCGATTGCCACTCTCCAGTGGAATAGGGAAGAGGGTTTCTACCTCGACAGCATCGACGCCAACGCCCTCAGAGATCAGTGGGGACACATACACGCTCGCTACGTGCATCCCAGATTCTACGATAGAGATCGACTTGCGCCTTCCCGTACAGGGACAGACTACCTCCTGCAAATTTTCAGCCAGGCCCTCGGTCACGACGATGTGGAGAACATTCGTCGAACGTTGTTTGACAGTGGTAATCTCTTCCGCCCGTATCATTCGGTGAACACCGACGTGGCCAGACGAATTCGGTACCTGTCGGAGTAAGTGTGTCGACCTGGATCCTCGATCGAGCCCACGAAGCTTTGCAAGACCGAATGGAGGCGGAAGACGTCGCAACGCGTGTGGATCTCCTCGAGCGAGTGCTACCCGAAGATATCAGAGAGGGAGACCGCATCTTGTGGGTCCCTGGCCGAATCGAGATTCTTGGGAAACACACAGACTATGCGGGTGGCCGAAGCCTGCTTGCAGCGACACATCGAGGCATGTGGATCGTGGTCCGGCCACGCCCGGATCGAACCGTACTGGCCATCGACCGAGTCCGCGAAGAACGGACCCAGTTTGATCTTTCTCCGGACCTTATCCCAATGCCGGGATGGGCCAACTACCTGTCCACTGTGGGACGGCGGCTTTCCAGGAACTTCGGCTCCCTTCGGGGTGCCGATTTCTTTTTTGGAAGCGACCTGCCCCTGGCAGCGGGGATGAGCAGTTCAAGCGCCTTGATCGTTGCTTTCAGTTTGGGCCTGATTGGAACGAACGCCATCGAGGAATCGGAGAACTTCACAAACACCATTTCCAGCTTGCAGGATCTCTCTGGATATCTAGGTACGGTCGAAAACGGACAGTCCTTTGGACCTCTTTCGGGGGATCGAGGCGTCGGAACTTTCGGGGGAAGCGAAGATCATACTGCCATCCTGACCTGTAAGAAGGGTCACTTCGAACAATACTCGTTTTGTCCAATCAGACACGAAGGGTCGATCCCGTTCCTGCCGTCCGTGGCCCTGGCGATTGGGGTCTCGGGTGTTGTTGCCCAGAAGACCGGCGAAGCTATGGATCGATACAATAGAGCTTCTCGACTTGCTTCAGCCGTGCTGGAGGGAGTGAATGCAGGGAAGCAGTCGAAGTGGACTACGCTGGCCGACGCCATTCGGGAACAGGGTGTTGAGGAGACTCGAAGGGCTCTTTCATCAGCCCCGCCAGGGGAATTCACCCAGGCTGAAATCAGAGAACGACTCGATCAGTTTGTTGAGGAAAGTGAGCGGTTGGTGCAGGAGGCTGCAGATGCCCTGGCCAGGGAGGATCCACTCGGTTTCGGGTCTGCTGTGTCTGAATCTCAGTCTCGAGGCGCTCGCCTACTCCGAAACCAGGTCGAAGAAACGGAATGGCTATGCGATTCTGCGGTCCGCCAGGGAAGTATAACCGCTTCGGCCTTTGGAGCCGGATTCGGTGGGAGTGTATGGGCCGCGGTCCCGGAATCCGAAGTCGACGAATTCCTTGCTTCGTGGGAGTCGGATTATCATACGAAATTTCCCTCCCGGTCGTGCACCTCAGAGTTTTTTGTGACGCACCCCAGTTCTGCCGCGTTCGAACTAACCGCGTGATGTTGAACCGCGCTGAATTTGGGGGGCCACGCTGTGTCCCCTTGCAGTCAGGAATCGTCTACGCCTGATCATAGTCCCCTAAATCACGCATCCAGATATTCCTGTACCTGACCAGATCACCGTGATCCTGCAGTTTCAGGGGCCCCTTGGGGCCGTGCGGTGGGTCGTAGGAGGAGAGATTCCTATGGCCCGTCGGGCCGTGAGCGGCTTTGTGATGGTGCAGGAGAATCCCATTCAAGAATACCGTCAAAAAGGCTGGGCTGACGAGGTTGCTGTTCTGGTAACGCGGCGCCTGGAAAACGATGTCGTAGGTTTGCCATTCCCCCGGAGCTCGACAGGCATTGACTAGGGGGGGGAACTGTCCGTAGATAGCACCCGTTAACCCATCGGCATAGGTGCGGTTGTCGAATCCGTCCAGAACTTGAACCTCATAAAGTCCCATGAGAAACACACCGCTGTTTCCCCGACCCTGGCTGGATCCACGAACCTCTGAAGGCGCGGCAAATTCCAGGTGTAGCTGCGCATCGCCGAATGTGGCCTTGGATAGGATATCCCCCGACTTTGGATTGACTTGCGCGTAGCCGTTTTCCACTGTCCATTCAGCCGGGCCTCCATCCTTGTTCTCCCATCCAGACATGTCAGAACCGCCGAATAGCACGACGGCATCTTCGGGTGGGTCGGTCGAGGTGGCCCCAGGTGTGACCACCGTCGGCATGGGCCGTTCCCCATCGTGGACGCGCCAGGGTTGGCCTAGCAGGATGGGGGTATCATCGTATCCTGTGGGTCCGTGTTTTTCCTCCGCCATCGTTCGCTCCTTCGTTTCTGTACAATATGACTCTGTTGGATGGAATGATAGGCTCGCCGTCCTGAGCGTCAAAGACGTTTCGCAGGAAGTGGCAAAGAGGGCGTGTCGGTTGCGTGTCCAAATCGTTGTGGGTATTATCTCCGCCTCTGAATACGATGATGACCCGGAGGCAAGATGAGAATCGACCCTGACGTTACGCTGCGCGATCTGTCATCTCAGATCAAACAAACTTTCAACCTGGCCGCGCAGAAAGCTAGATCCCTCAAAAATACTTGGGATCCGGGTGAGGGCACCCCTGTCTTCACGGCAGGCGGGCAATATACGACGCGAGGTTGGACCGAGTGGACGCAGGGTTTCCAATTCGGGTGTGCCATTCTTGCCTTCGAGGCGACCGGGGAAGAGGATCTGTTGGAGATCGGCCGCTCTGAGACGGTGTCCAGGATGGCCAGCCACGTCACTCACGTCGGCGTCCACGACCACGGGTTCAACAACCTATCGACTTACGGTAACCTTCGCCGGTTGGCGATGGAGGGCAAGATTCAGGCCGATGAATGGGAGCGTCACTTCTACGACCTGGCGATCAAGGCATCGGGCGCCGTTCAGGGTGCAAGATGGACGACCATACACGATGGGCGTGGGTACATCTACTCCTTCAACGGTCCCCACTCACTGTTTTCTGATACGATCCGATCTTGTCGGGTGCTAGGCCTTGCCCACACCCTCGGCCACGCATTGATGGGGGAGGGGGATCAACCGATCTCGCTACTCGAGCGTCTGATACAACACGCCGAAACGACGGCGACCTACAATGTTTACTACGGCGAAGGCCGCGACACCTACGATGTCAGGGGACGTGTTGTCCACGAATCCATCTTCAACGTGAACGACGGCAACTACCGCTGCCCAAGCACCCAGCAGGGTTACTCGCCGTTCTCAACCTGGACCCGGGGCATGGCCTGGATCATCACGGGTTACGCAGAGTTGCTCGAATTCATCGATACGCTGTGTGACGCGGACCTTGATGAACTCGGTGGACGAGAAACCGTATTGGAGAGCTTCACGAAGGCCGCAAGGGCAACAGCAGACTACTACCTGGACGGCGCAACGGCCTCCGATGGCATTCCCTACTGGGATACTGGAGCGCCTGGTCTGAGCGCGATGGATGGGTGGCGAGATCGTCCGGCTGATCCGTACAACGACCACGAACCTGTAGACAGCTCGGCTGCAGCGATTACGGCCCAGGGCCTCTATCGCCTGGGTAAGCGCACCGGCGAGGCGCCCTATCTTCAAGCCGCATTGACTGTGGCACGAACGCTCTTCGCAGAGCCGTATCTCTCCATTTCAGATGAGCATCAGGGCCTTCTGTTGCATTCGGTTTACCACCGCCCGAACGGATGGGATCACGTTCCAGATGGACATCGCGTTCCTTCGGGTGAGTCCTCCATGTGGGGCGACTACCACGCGCTTGAATTGGCCACACTGCTACGTCGCGAGCTCCTGGGTGAACCGTATCTCACGTTCTTTGATCCCACCTGAAATAAACTCCTCCGTTCCCTCACGATTGCGTGAGACCCTGCCCCCAGACGCCTGGCCTGCGGTGAGCCTACCGCCGGATGAAACACACCGCAACGACCCGCCATTGGTTGTAACCGACTGCCCCACAAAACGATGAAGACACGCTTGCTTTCAATCATTTGATGGCACAGCAATAGCCATCCTTGTCTGAAGACAGTTTTAGCGTGGAACGCACCTAACTGGGGAATCGATATGGCCGAAGAAAGAGGTCAAGGAACCTACAACGCCGTCGTGATTGGAGCAGGAACTGCAGGTCTCGTGACCGCCGCCGGCACGGCCGGACTCGGCGGAAGAGTGGCCCTTGTCGAGCGTCATAAAATAGGAGGGGACTGCCTTAACTTCGGCTTTGTCCCAAGCAAAGCGCTGATTTCATCGACACGGGTACTCGAAACGATTCGGCACGCCGAGCGCTAGGGGATCGAAAGAACCGAACCCCACTTCCAGTTCGGGAAAATTTTCGAACGCACGAGGGCCAGACGAGGTAAGATCGAACCGAACGATTCAGAGGAGCGGTTTGAAAGCCTGGCCGTCGACGTTTTCAAGGGCCGGGCCCGATTGGTGTCACCCAATGAAGTGGAAGTTGATGGGGAAACGAATCTGAAAGCGAAAAATTTCGCCATTGCTACAGGCCGCCGAGCGGGCATCCCACCGATCCAGGGCATTGATGATGTACCTTACTACACAAACGAGACAATCTTCGATAACCTGAATCAGAAACCTGACAGGCCGGTCATCGTCGGGGCTGGACCAATTGGGTGCGAACTGGGTCAGGTCTTCAATCGGCTCGGGGTTGAAGTGACCCTCTTTGAGTTCATGCCCCAGATCATGGGAAAAGAGGATCCAGATGTCGCCTCGTTCGTTCAGAAACGGCTCGAAACTGAAGGGGTCCGTGTCCTGACCAGTACGGGTGTAAATAGCGCCCAGAAGTCGGATGGTCGCATAAACTGTATGGCTACGCAGCGCGACGAAAACAGCGGAGAAACGGCTATCACGTTGGAGACGGATGCGCTGCTTATCGCTGCAGGACGGATCCCGAATGTCGAGGGCCTCGACCTCGAGGCAGCGGGCGTGGATTACGAACGGCTACGGGATTCCGGTTAACGACTACCTCCAGACGAACCCAGAAGCACATTTACGTGGCGGGAGACATCGCCGGGCCTTATCAGTTTACTCACACAGCCGATGCTCAGGCCCGTGTCGTGATCAGAAACGTATTGATGCCATTTCAATTCATGCGACAGAAGGCTGCATTGAAAGTCGTCCCGTGGGCCACCTACACAGATCCGGAAGTTGCCCACGTCGGGTTGAGTGAAACGGAAGCGCGTGAGCAGGGCATTCCCTATGATCTTGACAAACAGGAACTGGAGGATGTGGATCGGAACATTGTGGAGAGTGAGGAGTCAGGTTATGGGAAGATCCTGACGGAAAAGGGTGGGGACAAGATCCTCGGCGTCACGCTCGTCGGTGCCCACGCCGGCGATCTCCTTCACGAATTCGTTCTGGCGATGAATCACGGGATCGGTCTGGGAGGGATCGCGGCGACGATTCACGCGTACCCCATTTTCGCCGAGGTAGTCCGGAAGCTCGGGGACCAGTACAACCGGACACGGCTTACACCGCGGGCGAAGTCCGTTTTCGATTGGCTGTATCGTCGGCGGAGAGGAGTGTAACCTGTGGGCGATAACGAAGACACTCTCCCTTCGGAAAACCGCCGGTTCTCGTGGAAGTGGCCCGCGATCTTGCTTGTCGCTATCGGGCTCTTTGTGGTTCGATCATACCTGCCAATCACGGATTGGCTGACGGCCTTTAACGATTGGGTCGCCGGCCTCGGAACAAAAGGAATCATCGTATACATCCTCGTCTACATTGCCGCGACGGTGCTTTTCGTGCCTGGCTCCATCCTGACGATCGGATTTGGTTTCCTGTTTGGACTCGTTCTGGGTACCGTTGTCGTCTCGGTGGGCTCGACAGTGGGCGCGTCGTGCGCATTTCTTATTTCACGCTATTTCGCCAGGGACTGGGTCGCGAAAAAGGCCGATTCGAGTGCACGCTTTGGAGCCATCGACAGGGCAATCGGGCAGGAGGGGTGGAAGATCGTGGGGCTCCTGCGACTCAGCCCCGCAATCCCATTCAGCCTGAGCAACTATCTCTACGGTCTGACTGCCGTGCAATTCGTTCCGTATGTCATCGCGAGCTGGGCAGGCATGCTCCCAGGTACAGTCCTCTACGTCTACCTCGGCGCAGCTGGAAAGGCCGGCCTACAAGCAGCAGGTGGAACGGCCCGATCGCCACAGGAGTACGCATTCCTGACGGTCGGTTTAATCGCATCGGTCGTCGTCACGGTTCTGATTACGCGCATTGCAAAGAAGGCACTGAATAAGGCGTCAGAATGACCTGGATCCTTCTCGCATCGACTCTCATTTTCGCTTCGCCCGTGCTTGCGCAGCCCGGATCTTTCGATCATAGTCTCCTCGACAAAGGCCTGGACAGATACGTCGACGAAACAGGAAGAGTTGACTATACCGGTCTGAAGCAAAACAGGGCCGATCTGGATGCGTGCGTGGTCTCACTCTCAAGGGTAAGTCCAAAGAGTCATCTGGACCGCTTTCCGACACGTGAAGAGCAGCTCGCATATTGGATCAACACATATAATGCGCTTACGCTCAAGGGGGTCCTTGAGGCTTATCCCGTCGCGTCGGTCAAGGTCATCAAGCTCCTTCCGGGCTTCTTCAAGCGAACTTGGTATACGGTAGGCGGGAAGGACTACATACTCAACGATATCGAGCACGATAGCATACGTGCAGAATTCGGTGATCCCAGAATCCACGCGGCCATTAACTGCGCCTCAATCGGTTGTCCGAGACTGGAGCGCCAAGCCTTCAATTCAGCAACTCTCGAAGCCAGGCTGGACCGGGCGATGCGTGAATTCCTGAACGAGGACCGGAACGTACGTATCGACACTGAGGAAAAGACGGTAACCTTGTCGAAGATTCTGTCCTGGTTCGAGGACGACTTTACAGGGTGGCTAAAACGACAAGATGATGGGGCAAGCCCCGACATCCTTGATTACGCGAGACGCTACCATCCCGGAGCGCAGGCAAACACGGCTCTTCCCTCATACGCGGTTGCGTATTTCGACTACGACTGGTCTCTCAACGATCAGGCTCAGATCCACGGGGCAGTGAGTGGCACGCGTTGAGTATGCCATGGGCCGAGTCACGGCCGAATTCGAAGAGGCAGTTGAAGGCCTCGCCGCGCTGGACGCAGGCAAAAGAATCTGGGCCAGGGACTCCACCCTCTGGACGGAATCGGGTGAAGAGGCCTGGCTCGCCTGGCTCGATGCACCGCTACAAGCAGCGAGGTGGGTCCGGGACACGAGCGAACTCCGGGAAGAAGCCCAACGAGCAGGCGTGAAAGATGTGGTATTGCTAGGCATGGGCGGGAGCAGTCTGTGCCCCGAAATGCTCTCGATCACATTCCCCGCTGATGCGACACCCCACCTGTCGATCTTAGACTCCACCGTGCCGGACCAGGTCCTCGCGGTTGACCGAGGAATTGATCTTCGAAAAACCTGGTTCATCGTTGCGAGTAAGTCTGGTTCCACGACAGAGCCCAACATCCTCCTGGATTACTTTTACCATCGGACGGAAGGTGACGGGTCGAAATTCATTGCGATCACGGATCGGGGCTCGCCTCTAGAAGCTGTTTCCATCGAACGAAATTTCCGATACGTGTTTCACGGTATCCCGGAAATCGGCGGAAGGTTTTCTGCTCTTTCGGCGTTCGGGCTCGTACCTGCTGCACTGGCTGGTATCGACCTCGCTCGATTCCTTGAGAGTGCTGCCTCAATGCAGGCCGAGTGCGCACCCCACGTCCCGGTTGAATCCAACCCGGGTCTTGTCCTGGGGGCCGCCATAGCAGCCGCATCCAAGACGGGCTGCGACAAAATGACCTTCCTCATATCCCAAGCGCTTTCGCGATTGGGAGGTTGGGTCGAGCAGCTCATCGCGGAGAGTACGGGCAAGGACGGGGTGGGCATCTGCCCTGTTGTAGAAGAGCCAGGGCGTAGTCCCGAGTGCTATCTTCCTGACCGAATATTCGTGTTTGTTCTGGTCGGCGACGATTCCAGGCTATCCGCGCATGCGAGAGAATTGGAAGCGGAAGGCCATCCCGTAATTAGAGTCTTTCTCGACGAAGTATGGGATCTGTCCGGAGAGCTATTTCGGTGGGAGGTCGCCACCGCTGCAGCCAGCGTCCTCCTCGGTGTGAACCCCTTCGATCAACCCGACGTTCAGCAAAGCAAGGATCTCACCGCCCGTACGATCTCAGATTTCGTGGCCTCTGGCAGGTTTCCAGAGGAACAGCTCATTGCGAGTGACGCATACTTGAAACTCTATTCGACAGGGACACCCGCGAGCTCAGTAGGCGAATGCCTCGGCGAACTCTTCACACAAACTCCGCAGATGGGGTATGTCGCCTTGAGTGCGTTTATCGACACGCAACCTTTCGCCGAAGAGGCCTTACAGCGGATCAGGCAATTGCTTGGACATAGGCTTGGCGTAGCCACAACGATGGGTTTCGGACCTCGGTTCCTGCATTCGACGGGCCAGTTACACAAGGGCGGCCCCGGGAACGGCATCTTCCTCCACATCACGTGCGATCCTATCGACGATGTTCAGGTGCCCGAAGCGGGCTATTCGTTAGGCAACCTCAGTCTGTCGCAGGCACTGGGAGATGTGAAAGCTCTTGAAGGACGGAATCGTCCTGTCTTGAGGTGTCATTTGTCAGATCTTCGGGACGGCCTCGACCATCTGGAGCAGATGCTCAGGAGATTCCTCCCTCCTAGGTGATTGAGGCAGTTCGTCGAACAGCCTGTATTCGAACGAATCTGAGGGCCGGGTCATTCCGTGAAAGGGGACAGCTGCCATGCTCGATGGGAGCAACGGAGCAACAGCCGGACAGGAATTGTTGAACATCGCGAGTGAACTGGACGGAGGTATCGAGAGCTTCTCTCAAACCTTGGAGAACGAGGGGATTGAACTCGTGAGAACCTCCCTCGACACGTTGCAGATCAACGTGGGGAAACTCTGCAACCAGGCGTGCCATCATTGCCACGTCGACGCCGGCCCAACGCGGACGGAGCTCATGACGTGGGAGACGATGTCGCGGATTCTGGAATTCCTGGAGGCGTCGGACATTCAAACGGTCGACGTGACCGGTGGGGCCCCGGAACTCAATCCTTCTTTCAGGCGGTTCGTGGAAGCAGCACGGCGGATGGATCGTAGTGTCATGATTCGCTGCAACCTAACAGTCATCTTCGAACCCGGGCAGGAGGATCTCCCCGTTTGGTATAGGGAGAACGCTTGTGAGCTGGTCTGTTCGTTGCCCTGCTATGAGGAGGAGAATGTAGACACACAGCGGGGAAAAGGTGTTTTTGAGAAAAGCATCAGGGCGCTGCAAACCCTCAACGAACATGGTTATGGTGTTCCCGGTACCGGCCTCCTCCTCCATCTTGTTTACAACCCAGTTGGCCCCGTGCTTCCCCCACCCCAGGATGAATTGACTTCCGATTATCGAGAAGAGCTGTGCGATCGATTCGGGATCCTCTTCAATCAGCTATTCACGATCACCAACATGCCGATTAATCGTTTCTCCGCATTTCTGAAGCGAAGAAACGAGTATGAAAATTACATGCACCTGCTGGAGGACAGTTTCAACCTTCAGACCCTTCCGCACATCATGTGCCGATCCCTCGTAAGCGTGGATTGGCAGGGACACGTGTTCGACTGCGACTTTAACCAGATGCTCGACATTCACATAGGGGCCCCGGCAGAAAAATTGTGGGACTTCACTCCAGCCCAACTGACCAACAGAAGGATCAAGGTCGATGACCATTGCTATGGCTGCACGGCTGGGGCAGGAAGCAGTTGCGGTGGAGAATTGGTCTGACCGCATTCGGTCAGACCTTACTCGTAGCCTTGAAAAAATAAGGAATCGACAAGAGCACCTATCTGGAGACGACACGGGAACTGTATCGAGAGGCCGCCCTGGAGCCACAGGCCTCACTGTTTTGCAGTACGTCTACACCTTTTGCGCTCCCTGGCCTCTTGATTCCAGAAGAGATGGCGGTCATGAATTATGGTTGTGGCACCACCGTCCACGCAGGAGACTTACGACCTGACACGACAGTTCTTTATGTTGGTGTAGGCGGAGGAATGGAGGCCCTTGAGTTCTCGTGCTTTACCCGACGCCCTGGTTCGGTGATTGCCATCGATAGCGTACCCGAAATGCTGGAAAAGGCTGCCTCCAACTTCGAGATCGCTGCCGAAGCAAACGACTGGTTCGACCCGTCATTCGTCACTCTGATGGAAGGCGATGCACTCGATTTACCCGTCCCGGACGACTCAGTAAACCTGGCGGCCAGTTCCGGATTCTCGAAAACCTCCCTTTCCATGACGTGGCACCAGTAGCACGACGAATATCCTATGGGAAGAAAAATGGGTTTGTTCTGGTCGCGTGCGACTGCAAGGGCGGCGGCCCCCCACGGATACCAGTCGACGGGGTTATGGGCGTGCTGTCTGAGATAGGGAGACGATTCATCAGAGAGCCGGTTAGCAGGCGCCTGAACCGAAGTCTGGTTTTGAGAAGGCGTGTGAGAGGGATTGCACGACAGGATTGGAGCGAGGCTGAACAGGAGTGAAAAGCGTAAGGCCGGACATCTTCGTCCGGCCTTACGCAA
>CEVA01096401.1_pt1 | contig 15409 bp, 7 predicted proteins | sample 361521 | NCBI WGS metagenome assembly CEVA01 (sample SAMEA2622823, study PRJEB7988) | marine metagenome | isolation source: saline water (ENVO:00002010), including
GCGTGCATTGGAAGTGGTAGGTATGGATATTGGTACACTTGGGAGGGCATCACTGAGAGTAAGAGGAAATGTGAATATTTCCGGAAAACTTGTTTTTCAAGATCAAGAATTAGTGCGCTCTAGTATTAATGAAACACAGAACACTCACATTGAGTTTGATCAGCGCCAAAATCTGAATATTGAGGGGAAAGTGGGTGACAGGATTACCGTACTCATGGACCAGGACTCTGAAAGGGATTTCGATTGGGAAAACAATATCAGAATAAGCTATCAGGGAGAGGAAGATGATATCATACAAAAGGTCGAAGCGGGTAACATTTCCCTATCGCTACCCGCAACACAGTATGTAACCTTTTCGGGGCAGAACAAGGGTCTTTTTGGATTGAAGGGAATCTCTAAAATCGGTCCCATAGATATAACATCGATTGCGTCTATCGAACAGACAAAAAAAGAACAGCAGAGATATACAGGTGGCTCTGAAGCCCAGACGACCCGAATTAAAGATTATGAATATGTAAAAAACCAGTATTTTTTTGTGCATGAATGGTTTAGAAATGGAGTGCACTCTGATACTCTTACCATCGATGATTCAGGACTACCCTACCAAGGAGAGTCCTTTGTAATTCCTAGTTTTTATCCTTTGCGTAACGGTCTCCATTTAATTGGTAATATAAAAATTGCAAACTTTGAGCTTTACAAACTTGATCTGAGTAATAACCCTGCTGCTGATATAGGAGTTGCCTACATTGACCCGGAAAATACCGAACTATATCCTGATGACAATAAGGATGGAAATTTTATCAGAATGCTTCGAGGGTCAGATTATTCTGTCAGCGAAGACTTAGGTTATTTCCGTCTTAGGTCCAGGAGTATGGACGAGATAATTGGCTGCCATTTTGTTCTGGTGAATAGAGATAATGGTGATACACTCATGACGGTCGGTTCCGGTATCGCACTGGGAGATACGGTAGGAACCTTGAGCTTAAAAATGATCAAACCTCAGTCGCCTCACCCCAATCATCCAACGTGGGACCTCATGTTTAAAAACGTGTATTACCTTGGGACCACAAACATTAATCGTGAGGGATTCGAAATAAAATTGGTCAATGAGCGCTTGACCCCGCCCAGTCATCTTGACCCAATTGGTCTACCTTATATTCGTCACTTTGGTTTAGATAGTCTCAGTGAAGCAGGCGCAACTATCCCAGATGATATTATAGATATGGATAATCCAAATATCATAAATATGGTAACGGGAGAGCTAATGTTCCCATCTCTTTATCCATTTGTATCTAAAGATTCTCTGGCAGGGGGAAACTCTAATGAGAATTTATCTGTTGCATTGGGGGAGGGGAAGATGTACACATCTACTATTAGTTCGGATTATACTGGAGACCAGAGGTTTACCATAGAAGCGGATTATTCAAATCCAAGTTCATCTATTAATCTTGGGTTTATGTTGGTTGAAGGGAGTGAAGAAGTTTTGATGAACGGAATCCGTCTTAGCCGTGGGATTGACTATCAAATTGATTATTTTTCTGGTACAATTATTTTAGGGGAGGCAGCTACAGACCCCAATGCAAACATTGAAATTTTGTATGATAAGCACGAATTAGTCTCTTTTGATAAAAAAGTAATTTTAGGAAGCAGAGCTCAAATGGATTTAGGAGAAAATTCATTTATTGGTGCTACGGCTCTATTTTTTGATCAATCAGTGATAAACGAAAAAGTCGAAGTAGGATACGAACCAACCCGGAATTTTATATGGGATTTAAATGGCCGATTTGAACTGGAAATGGATGGGCTTACCCGGGCCCTAGATGATTTGCCAATTATAGAAACAGAAAAAATATCAACCTTTTCGTTAGAAGGTGAAATTGCTCAGGTAATTCCTAACCCAAATCCAGTAAACAATGCTGAGACAGGAGACCCAAATGGAGTTGCGTTCATTGATGATTTTGAGGGTGCTAAGAGGACATCCTCGCCACCCATTCAAAGACGAAATTGGAAAGAAGCATCTGCCCCTCTAAATAATTTTGAAACAAAAAAACAGTTTCAGCAACTATATAGATTAAAAACTAACTGGTATAACCCTTATGGTCAAGTGCGCACCAAAGATATCTGGCCAAACCAATCCACTTCTATTAGAGCTCAAAATGAAACCACAGATATTATGGTATTAAAAACAGAAAAAAAACCATACCAGGAGTCTATGCATCCGGATAGTCTATGGGGGGGTATTACAACCTCATTTTATTCCGGTGACCATGACCAGACTCAGAGCAAGTTCTTTGAAATATGGCTAAACGGGACACAGGGTAAATTAACCATTGATCTAGGAAAGATAAGCGAAGATAAAAATGGGGATGGAAAGTTAAATACCGAAGATATCCCTGAAGCGGGGCTGTCCTTAGGAAACGGTTTTTTGGAAGACAATGAAGACGTTGGTATTGATGGGTGTAGTGATGATATAGAAGATGGATTAGGAGGTTGTTTTTTTGCAGATAATGATGGTGATGGATTAATAGATGAGGATGAATTGAATGGAGTAGATGACGACGGAGATGGACTCATTGATGAGGACATTGATGAGTTAAATCAAGTGCCGGGATTTTCAGCAGACGATCCCAATGGAGATAATTGGAGCTACTCCGAGGGGAGCTCAAATTATTCTCATGTAAATGGAACTGAAGGGAACGGAACCGGAGCACAAATTCAGGAAGGGGGCAAATATCCTGATACAGAAGATTTAGATCGCTCAGGATTTATTGACAAGACCAACGATTATTTTTCAAAAACGGTATCTCTCGAGCCGAACCATCCTGATACGGTTTATCTGGGAGGTGAAACAGAGAAAAACGGAGTTTCTACAGGCTGGAGACTTTATCGAATTCCTCTAAGTCACTTCACCAAAGTCTCCAATATTGAGTGGAATGAAATCCGATATCTCAGGTTGATACGTTCTGGCTTAGATAATGAATCAGATAAGCTTTTAATTGCTCGTATAGAGTTGGTAGGAAACGAGTGGCAGGAACTGGGAGTTTCAAAAATATCAGAGGAATCATATGAAAAAAATGACAGTACTTTTTCTATCGCTGTTATTAATACTGAAGATAACGCAGACTATATTCCACCAAAAGGGGTAAAGGGAGAATATGATAGGATCAATGAAATTCAATCTAAGGAACAATCACTGGTTTTAAAATTTGATTCTCTTCAGGTAAATCAAAAGGGAGCAGCTCAGAAAAATTTAATTTCTTTATCTGGGGACAGAGCCAAAAGTTTTCTCATTTATGATAAAATGAAGATGTATGTTTATGGGAAATCCAGTGATTGGGTTCAGCAAGATATCTCATTTGTAAATGTTTTTTTGAGGTTTGGTTTGGGAGACGATTATTATGAAATTACCCAGCCCGTTTACGAGGGATGGGACGAACAATTGAATAGAAATAAAATAGAAATAAACTTAGACTGGTTGACAAAATTAAAAGTTCAAAATTCAGGAAATGTAAGTAAAATTAGGGATACTGATTCGTTAATTGTAGATGATGATTTGAGAACCTACATATTTACAGATGAGTCAGGAGATACCACAGGTAAAAAGGTAACGATAAAAGGACAGCCCTCTCTTTCAAGAATTCAATATTTTTCGGCTGGAGTTGTAAATAAACATGAATCTCAGCCCATTTCCGGAGAAGTTTGGATCGATGAATTGAGGCTCAGTGGAGTGAAGAAGGACAGAGGTGTTGCAATGAGAATGCAGACTAAGTTCCATTTAGCTGATCTGGGTAATACGTCCATTGTTTACAGTCGTAAAGATGCCGATTTTCATGTGCTTCAGCAGCGGTTAGGCAGTAACAGCAGCAGCGAAGATTTGCGGATCAACACTAGCTTTAACGTACATAAGCTTCTCCCCAAATGGATGGGGCTGAACATTCCACTGAGTTCTTCTATTTCGAATGTTGTTAGTCGTCCAAAATTCTATCCAGGGACAGATATCTATGCAGGACAGACAGCTACCCCCGATTCTATCATGAATAAAACACAAAGTGTCAGTTTTAATTCTTCCATTTCAAAGTCAAGTAAGTCTGATAATAAATTGGTTAGAATAACTTTAGATGGATTAAAAGGTAACTTTAGCGTGTCACGTTCTCTAAAGTCCAGTGAAATTATGGAGAGGGAAAAAAGTCAGAGCTACACAGGGAAATTGAGCTATGGTTATTCTTTCGGAAGGGAGAACTTTGTTAAACCATTTAGCTGGATGAAAGATGTTCCAATTATCGGTAAAAAAGTGAGTGATTTTCAGACATTTTATACGCCCTCCTCTGTATCTGCGAATATGGATTTTAGTGAAAAGTTAACTGAGAAATTATCAAGGGCAGGGCTTGAATCTCCTGATGTATATAATTTGGGATTGAACCGTTCATTTGGATTGGACTATAAAGTATTTAGTAATTTAACTGTAAAGTATAACCAATCAGCAAAATCCAATATGGATGAATTTCGTGGATATATATGGACAGCAGTAAAAGAAATGAATCCTGGAACAGTCACCAATATCACAGAAAACCTCACTACAAATTTTAGTCCACAACTTTCCTCATTCTTCAAACCAAATATTACCTATTCCGCAGGATACCGCTGGGACAAACCCCTCAGCAGTACAATTGATGGGGCAGATATTGGTACTCAGCTACGTTTCTCTACAAATTTTTCACTTAGTCCGGTACAGATATTTGAATCGGTATATAAGCCGCCTTCCAGCCAAAAATCTGGTTCTTCACGTAGTAGAGGTAGAACCCGTACTCGGGTTGAATCGGAGAATAAACAAGAGGATAAAGGTGAAAAGGATAAAAAAGGAAATTTAATTTTGAATGTAGTACATGGTTTTTTCAATAGGTTCGACCCACTAAACCTTACATATACTGAAACTGTTAATCGTACGGCAAAAGGTGTTCAGGGAGATGTCCCTATTGGATATAGATTTGGCTGGCAATCCGAACATGGCTTAAGTCAAGATTCAGCAAGTATTGGATCTAACTTAGGCAGTTTTGATCATAAGCAGGATGTTTCCCTTCGCTCGGGCTTTAAATTAACAAAAAAAACAAGTGTTAATCTTTCTTTCGGTGAAAATGTATCTCAGACTATTGGCGGTTCAGGAGTACAGCAATTATCTATACAGAGGGACTACCTTCCGTGGGGAGAAAAGTTAGACCAGGGACTGCCTTTTTTTGGATGGAGTTTGCGAATGTCTGGGCTTGAAAAATGGCCCATATTAAATAAATTTGTAAGGTCTGCATCTCTAGACCACTCCTTTAGCGGAAAAGAGAGCCGTTCTTGGCAGTTTGAAGATATTGAGCCGGGGACAGTGAACCTGATGGATCTGAGCACATTTATTGATTCAAATAAGGACTATGAAAAACAGGGGAAAGTAAACGCCAGTTTCTCTCCACTGGTGGGGATGTCTCTATCATTAAATAAGGGAATTTCAGTACAAATTCGTCAAAACATGAGCCAGTCTGTAGATGAAATGCCAACAGGCCTGACCTTGAAGAAAGAACGATCTCTTACAGCGAGCGCTAGCTACAACCACAAAGGAGGATTTACAATTCCTCTACCCTATTTTGAAGATATGGATATACAGAACAATGTGAACTTTACATTGAACTTTGATATGAATAACAGCGAAACGTGGGGGACAAAAAATAAAACAGAATTGGCTCAGCAGGCTCTATCTTCAAGCTGGAAAATAGGAAGTCGGATATCCTATTCATTTAATCGAAATGTGAGTGGTGGTATTATCTATGAATATCGTGAGAATGAAACTAAAACCACAGGCCGAAAAATTGATAAAGACTTTGGGTTTGATATCAATATCTCAATCAGCGGATAATTAATGTTCATGAGATATTTTTAAATTTTAGTATCTATTCAGAGTATGATTGAAATGAAAATTTTTCCCCCCAAGCTGTTAGCATTTTTTTCTATCCTGATAAATTTTGGATGTATTTCTCAAGTCCCAAGTTTTTCAGGAGAATCTGCTTTTCAATATCTTGAAAAACAATGTTCCTTTGGTCCACGAAATCCAGGTTCGGAAGGATATGAGCTGTGTAAAAGTTTTCTTATAGATGAGCTTTCAAAATTCTCGGATTCTGTATTTACTCAAAAATTCAACCAGCTCATTCCAGGCACTAATCGTACAATGGAAATGACAAATATCATTGGAAAACTCAGCGGAAGCGGAGCCCGACCAATTTTGCTGGGAGCTCATTGGGACACCCGTCCAACTGCTGACCATGATGCAAACCCTGAAAAGAGAGATAAGCCAATCTTAGGGGCGAATGATGGTGCCAGTGGGGTTGCAGTACTTTTGGAGATTGCACGTGTTTTATCTCAATATCCTCATGATGAAACTGTTTATATTGTCTTTTTTGATGCCGAAGATTTAGGTATAGAAGGTGAGCACCGTTCCTATGCTCTGGGAGCCCAGTATTTTGCCAAAAATCTTCCAATCAGCAAGCCAGAGTTGGCAATTATATTGGATATGGTGGGGGATGCAAATTTAGAATTGCCTATAGAAAGAAACTCTTACTATCAAAACCCTCAGTTAGTAAAATATTTGTGGAATTTAGCAGATGAAATTGGGCTGACAGCTTTTGAAAAAAATTTGGGATATGAGATCTATGATGACCATGTCCCTTTATGGGAAAACGCTAATATTCCTGCTATTGATATCATAGATTTCAATTATCCAAATAGATGGTCCAATTTCTGGCACACTCACGATGATGTCCCCGAAAACTGTTCTGCGGAAAGTTTAAATCAGGTAGGTACTTTGCTGGTACATTACATTTATGACCGTTAAAATGAAAAATAAGATAACATGGATTTTTCTTTTATGGGGACTGTTAATTTTGCCTTCTTGCGAAAAACAAATACCAGTAGAAGAGGAAATAAAGAACCCTATTAGAGATCCTCAGTTTGTGTTTATGAGGGAATCTAACCTCCTTTACTTTGCTGTCTCCTGTGAAGAAGAATTTGAAGGTGAGTTGATCTCCTCTGTTTTGGTAGAGTGGTATGGGCAGGACTCTACACATAAAGACTCTATCTGGTTAAATGATGATGGATACTTTGGGGACCTGATTTCAAATGATGGATTATACTCCCGTAAAATCTCCAATGAAACCAATTCAATTATTAATATTATTCAGCCAGATATTGTTGGAGAGGTTTTATATAAAATATCAGGGAATTACGGAGCAAGAAAGTTTGAAATATTTCAGACATCATTTATTCAAAATATACATCCGGTAATTTTATCTGTTACCGCTCCGGATACAATTCAAAGGCCCGTGGGAACAGAAATAGATTTTATCATTATTGCTGCTGAAGTATTTGATGAAAATGGGCCTGAAGATATATTTTCCTGCGGGTTCACCTCCCTCCATATAGAGCCGGATACTTTATTAAATAACGGCGATCAAATCCTAATGTATGATGATGGGGGTACAGTTGAAATTTTCCCTAGCTATTTTAGTGGAGATGATATGGAAGGTGACGGAAGATTTAGTATTCAAATACCAATTTTTGGGTCCGGAAACACAAACCCTGCACAACAAACAAAAACAGGAACATTTTTATGGACTTTCAGAGCCAAGGATCAGTCCAATGACTATAGTTTTCCGATAGAGCATAGGGTAGTAGTAGAGTGAAATTATATTTAAGATTTACCATTATTTTATTTTTTGCCTCATCTTATTCTCAGTCAATTTTACCTGATAAATTTGAATTAGATGAAGATTCAATTTTAACCAAAACATTTTCGTTAGGATTAAAAAGTAACAGCATCAGTGAAATTGTATTTCAGGGCGACTCAAAGGTTTGGTTTGGTACTGGTAGAGGGATTTCTTATTTGGTGGATTCAGCTTCTATTTATACCTTAGATACGTTACTTTTAAATACAGGGAATACATATCTCATGTATGATGGAATTTCAGGGATTGCTAATTTTAATGATCATATTATGTTTGCAGGTGCATCTGGAGATGAGCTGGGTGATTTTGGTACTGGAATATTTTATAATGATGGCTCGGGGGAGTGGGTTCATCACGCACAGCCCACTGAATATTCAGAGGAATCTTCCATTCTTCAACCCATAGGAAATGGATATTTTGAAATGTTGCCCATTACAACTCATTATAGCAATATTTCGTATGATTTATCAGTTACACAAGACTATGCATGGATTACAAGTTGGGCAGGTGGACTTAGAAGAATTGAACTAGACTCTCTTCGCAATGATAATGCGCAATGGTTTCCCATTCCTCTGCCCGAGGATGATCAGCTGAATTTATTTACATGTGATGAAAATATATTTGATGACAGTCTGAATGTTATCACTGGATATTTTCTGAATCCACGAGATCCATTTGACGGAGGGAATCACAATCACAAGGCTTTCTCAGTTATTTCATATAGTGATACGGTTTGGGTCGGCACAGCAAACGGAATTAACCGTGGGATATTAGGAGAAAATGGCTGTATAGATTGGAATCATTATTCATTTCACCATCATAACTTATCCGGTAATTTTGTTGTAGGGCTAGCGTATCAAAATTGGAACAACCACCGGATAATCTGGGCAGCGAGTATGAATGCAAATAACCCCGGAGAACAAAGGGGTGTAAGCTATACGATTGATGATGGAGAAAATTGGCAAACTACCTTGATAGGAGAGAGAGTTTATAATATTTCAGCAATGGACTCTCTGGTTTTGGTAAGCTCTGAGAGTGGATTGTGGAAGACTATTATCCATTATCCTAATGATCCTTTAGTGTGGGCAAAGTATGAGCCAATGGTTGAACAAACGGAATTTTACAATCTAGAAATACTTTCAAATGGAGTATTTACTGCAGTCGCAGATAATAGACCCTACCTCCAAAAAATGACACTGTGGGTAGGAACCTCTGATGGTCTTGCAAAACTTAATAGTCAAGATGGAATGAATTGGAAAATTTATCGAACTGCTCTAGAACAGAATTCAGTTTTTGCCTATCCAAACCCCTTTTCCCCATCTGTAGATAATGTAGTAAATGGAGACGGATACGTTCGCTTTTCAACAGGGAGCCAGATAATTGAAAAAGCAAATATGTTTATCTATAGCTTTGCTATGGAGGAAGTTTTGTCCAAATCATTTGATGTAAATATAAATACAGGAGAGCTAAAGTGGAACGGAAAGGATAATTTAGGTAAATCAGTATCAAATGGGGTTTATTTTGTGAACTTAGAACTATCTGGAGGTGGAAAGTGGAGTGAACACTGGATGAAGGTGATTGTGGTTCAATGAAAAATATATCCTCTATTTTCTCAACAAGTTTAGGTATACTTTTATTTATAATGACGATGATTAACGCTCAAGATTTTGCGCGGTTTCCTGGTGCATTTTTGCGAATGGGAATTACCGCCAGAGAAGTGAGTATGGGGAGTGCACTTGTTGCGGACATTTATGGTGGAGTTATAGGGGTGTCTAATCCTGCGGGGACAGCATTTTTGGAACAAAAACATGGGACTGTAGGTCATCAAATATTATCTTTGGATAGGCAGCTGTCTAGTGTTGGTGTTTCAATGAAACTTCCTCCTACGGCAGGGATTGGAATTGCGTGGATTCATGCAGGAGTAGATAATATCGAAGAGAGAAACTCATTGGGAGAGTATTCCGGAAGATTAAGTACAGGAGAGGATGCATTTATAATCAGTTTTGCCCAAAACTATAAAGGGATATTTTCTGCTGGGCTTAATGTAAAAATTTTGTCTCACGCTCTCCCTGTTTATGGAGAGACATTAAACGGCTCTGCTGTTGGATTTGATTTAGGCTTTTTTTATAAGATAAACGATTATGTTCAAATAGGCGGAGTTGTCCAAAATCTCAATGCCAAATATAAATGGAAAACAAATTCAATCTTTGAGGAAACCGGAACAATTAACTACGATAATTTCCCGGTGATTTTTAGATTGGGAGTGAAAGCTAGATATGAAAATTTAAATTTTTTATGTGAAAGTGAGCTTATTACAGATGATTCATATTTATTGGGTAAGCGTTTAAATGGCGGGATAGAGTATTCTATAAATGAAACCATAAAATTAAGAGCAGGACTTGGAAAGGGAAAAATTGGTATGGGATTTGGGCATACTTTTAATAAATTTCAAGGATATGAGATTACCGTTGACTATTCTTCAGTATTTAATGAAGTACAAAAATTCAATAACATAGCACATGTAATTACATCATCAATTACTTTTGATTAAAGTGTTCAGGTTAGAAAAAATATATATAATAAGTTTAATATTTGCGGTCTGTGTAGCAAAAATTTCAGGTATTGGTACGCAGTTTGTAAATGTCCCTGCCTCGGTGGATGAAATAAAATATGGGACACAAAATGCAATAATTCAATTCCCCGTAAATCAATTGGGAAAAACAAGTGTTTCCATCAGTCATAACGACTGGTATGGAGGTTTTTCAGTCTTTTCTATGAAAATCTCAAACCCTATTTTGGGTGGTCAAGGAATTATAAGATTAAAATATGGGGGCTTTGAGAACCTTGAACTGAGGAGCGAGGCCCCTTCAGATAATCCTCTAGGTATTTATTCTGCTTTTGGCTTAGATATAACAAGTGGTTTTCAAATTCAATATCATGATTATCAGATAGCTGCACTCTTACGGATGATGAAATTGAGAATTTATACTCATTCATCAACGGGTATGACGGGATGTATTTCCATATTGAAAAAAATGAGTAGAGATTGGGGATTTGGGTTTTCAGTGGCTCAATTTGGATACATGTCACCTTTTATTGAAAATAAATCTAATTTACCTGTGAGCGCAAATATTTTACTAATTCACAAAACAGATTTTAAACAATTTCGAAATTTCTTTTCGTTTACCGGTGGAGCTATTTCAGCCACCGATAATTATATTTTTTCTGCAACCAATTCTATTAAATGGAAAAATGTAGATCTATCTTTGGCATCTCACATATCAAAAAATGTAACTGAGATATCAGGAGGAGTATCTTTTTTATTGGGAATTTATCAGATAGAATATGGGTTTAGAATTGCAGACCACAAACTGGGGATTCCCCAGGTTCTAGAGCTAACTGTTATATTACCATGAGTTTTGTAAATAACCGTTTGTTCCGTGAACGGATCTTTTACAATGCTTTAGGTGGTTTGGTCTTAATAATAATTTTTGGTTGGATTTTATTTTGGTGGACTGAAAAGGGACAAAGCTCCACATCAGCTTCAATAAATAAACCCTGTATTGCAATTGTAATTGATGATTTTGGATATAGAAATGACCACATAGTAGATGGGTTTTTATCGTTGGAAGTTCCCATGAGTTATGCGGTTATACCCGGACATAATTATAGCAGTGATTTTGCCAGGGAGGCCCATTCGAAAGGCTTTGAGATTTTAATACACATGCCTATGGAATCTCATGAAAAGCTAGAGAGAGTAGAGCCCCTTATACTTACATCATCTATGAATAGTTTTGAGATTGAAAATGCGATATTAGCAGCTTTTCATGAGATTCCTGAGGCAGTGGGTATGAACAACCATCAAGGATCAAAAGCAACTGAGATCAATTGGATGATGAATATTGTTGGAGGTATTTTAAAAAGGGAGAACCTGTATTTTCTGGATTCCAGAACAAGTCCCCAAACAAAAGCAGAAGAGACAATAAAAAAAAATCAGGTAAAAACTGGACATCGAAATATATTTTTAGATAATAAAGAGGAGAGAAATTATATAGAAAATCAGTTGAAGAAAATAGCAGCTTTGGCTAAAGCTCAGGGGTTTGCAATTGGAATTGGTCATGCGAAGGAACTAACTCTTGAAGTTTTAGAAAAAAAAATTCCTGAACTATTGAAAAATGGTTATCACTTCTGCTTAGTTTCTGAAGTGTTAGATAAATAGAAAATGAGGTATATTTTTGGATATTTTTTGTAATGTTTACAGGGGTAGCGAAGTTGAGAGTGTACACCAAGTTTACGCTGTAGCGGTGGATTCTAATGGAGATATTCTCCTCTCATCAGGAGACCCTCAGTACAAAACTTGTATTCGCTCCTCTTTAAAACCTTTTCAGGCCTCTGTATGTGTTGAATCAGGAGCTGCGGATGAATTTGGTTTTGATGAAGAAGAATTAGCGGTTATGTGTGCCTCTCATAATGGAGAAGAGATTCACACATCTACCGTTTCCAGGATGTTAAAAAAAATAGGAATAGATTCTTCATATTATCAATGTGGGTCACACCCTCCTTATGATAAAAATACAAGACAGTCTTTATTAAAGGAAAAAGTAAAACTATCTCCATTACATAATAACTGCAGCGGGAAGCATGCTGGAATGTTAGCTACAGCAAAACGATTAGGACATGACCTTAAAGATTATATTCATGTTCAACATCCGATTCAGCAGAAAATACTCTCTACCTTAAAAGAGATTACAGGTGAGAGTGATTTTATCCTAACCACTGATGGATGCAGCGCTCCTACTCCATTTATGTCACTTTATCAAATCGCGGTTATGTTTCAAAAGTTAGCTTCAGAGAATTATCCAATTTTATCCAGACTATATAGTGCCATGGTAAGCTATCCATATTTAGTTGCAGGACGTAAGCGATTTGATACAGATTTTATGCAAGTGATGTCTGGAAGGGCAGTGACCAAGGTAGGAGCTGAAGCAGTGAGAGGTGTAGGAATTAGACAAAAAAATGGTAACCCCATAGGAATTGCGGTGAAGGTTCTTGATGGAAGTCAAAGGGCAAACCCATCGGGAACCATAGCTTTTTTAAAAGAAATGGGACTATTAAAAGACAATGAATTGAGTAAGTTGTCCAGCTATGAAACAGTTGAATTATTTAATTACAGGAAAATTATGGTTGGTAAAATTAGTGGTTCAATTCAACGATAAAATTAATACCCGGATATTAGTGATTCTGAAGGAATCATTACTCTAGGAACATTTCACACTTTTGATGATACCTATGTATTAATTTATGACCTAAAACCTTGGGAGGGGTACTGGATCAAGACAGGTTCGTTGGGAATAAAAACACTCACATTTTCTGCATTTTAAATATATTATTCCTTAATTTCCAGAAGAAGAATTGCGGAATTTTGAACCATTGTTCGATAGCACTTCAGTTCAACTTAATTTATATTATTTACATTTGATTTTATAAATATAAAACAGGAATTATTAATTATGAAAAATTATGTCTTATTTCCACTATTATTGCTATCTACCCTATTAGCTCAGGATTTATTTTTTTCAGAATATATTGAAGGAAGCAGCTATAATAAAGCTCTGGAGATTTATAACCCCACTGACGCAACAATTGATTTAAGTGAATATCAGCTTTGGCAAATCTCAAATGGGGGAGATTGGCCTGAGTATACAGTGGATATCAGTGGACAATTAGCACCTGGCGATGTTTTTGTTGTGTGCCATGAGGATGCTGACCCAGCTATGACAGCTCATGCAGATTTACTTATTACACTCTATCATAATGGTGATGATGCTCAAGGATTGGCAAAAAATGATGGGTCTGGAAACTTTATTTTGATTGATGCTATAGGGGAGTCAGGTGATGACCCTGGAAGCGGTTGGGATGTGGCTGGCGTGACAAATGGAACAAAAGAGCATACGCTGGTTAGAATGCCAAATGTTTCTCAAGGGAACACAGATTGGGATTCCTCTGCTGGCACAACAGCATCTAACTCAGAGTGGTTGGTATATCCACAAAACACTTTTGATTATTTAGGCTCACACGATTATGGTGGAACTGTTTTAATTGTAGATGCGGGGGATGACCAGCTGGTATTACCAGGGGAATTGGTTTCTCTTGATGGCTCTGGATCTGCAGGTGATATCATAGCTTATATATGGACTCAGATCTCTGGTACATCTGTTTCAATAAGTGGTTCTGAGAGTGCGGAAGCGACATTTACTGCTCCAAGCGAGGGAGGAGCGCTAGAATTTGAGTTGACAGTTTACGATAGCGAAGGCAATTCAGCCACAGACGTAACGTCAGTAAATGTCATAGATCAAATGTCAATTTTAAGCGCAAGGAATATGGGTGTTGGGGCAGCGGTAATGGTCCAAGGAGTTGTTATCTCGATTAATTTTCAAGAGGGAAATGGGAATACAGAATATGTAATTCAGGATGATACGGCAGGGCTTGTGGTTTTTGGAGTTGGTTTTGATGTTGATTTGAGCTACGGTGATTTGATACAGGTCTCAGGATTAACAGATGAATTCAATGGAAAATTTGAAGTTCTGGTTTCTTCAGAAAATGATATAGCGGTTCTGGGACAGGGGACTCTCCCAGAAACTCAGCTGGTAACTGTTTCTGATTTATCAATAAATGGTGAATCTTATGAAAGTGAACTGATAACAATTCAAAGTGTGACAGTTATCGATGGCGTTTGGCCCTCTGAGGGGTCTTCTGAAAATTTAACTATTGTTGATGGAGGTTCAGGTACAGCGACCATGCGGATAGATAGCGATACTGAGATTGATGGAACTGATGAACCATCGTGGCCTGCAAACGTAACAGGAGTTGCTGGTCAATATGATTCGTCTGAACCCTACACTGAAGGATATCAGCTTTTACCTTGTTTTACAAGTGACTTTGTCGCAACGGGCGGAAACCAGCTTCCGGTCGCAAGTGCTGGGGAAGATCAGATGGTCGAGCACGGAGCTGTCGTTACCCTGGATGGTAGTGGAAGTTCAGATCCTGATGGTACAATTTCAGGATTTTTGTGGGAACAGATTGATGGGGAGAGTGTCTCTCTGAGTGATTATGAAGAAGCAATTGTTACCTTTACTGCGCCAGATGTGAGTACAACAATGGTATTTAGATTAACCGTATTTGATGATCAAGGTGCTATGGATACGGATGAGGTTTCTATTTTAATTTTAATGGCAGATCAAACTATATATGATTTACAGTACACTACAGAGCAAGGTGCCTATTGCTATGAGACACCTTTGGCTGGCCAACTTGTTACAACATCTGGAATAGTTACTCATGTTAATTCAGCCAGCAGTCCAAATTTCTTTTTGCAGGATCCAAATGGAGCTACATGGAGCGGTATTTATGTTTATGACACATCGGTCTCGCCATCGGTTGGCGATGAACTACAGATAACTGCAACTGTAAATGAATTTTATAGTTTTACACAGTTAATAGATGTGGTATCCTCTACGGTAGTTTCTTCGGAAAATACTATCTCTCCTATTCCAGTTTCAGCTATTGATATCGGGATTGAGTGCTCCGAATCAGGAGAGATGTATGAGAGCATGTTGGTAAGCTATTCGAATGTAACATTTGAGTCTGTTGATGAG
>CEVA01180708.1_pt1 | contig 15400 bp, 8 predicted proteins | sample 361521 | NCBI WGS metagenome assembly CEVA01 (sample SAMEA2622823, study PRJEB7988) | marine metagenome | isolation source: saline water (ENVO:00002010), including
ATGGGAAGCGGCGCGGTCAAGGTGACACCCGCGCACGATCCTAACGACTACGAGATCGGCCAGCGACACGATCTGGCGGAAATTCAGGTGATCGGTCTGGACGGCCGGATGACAGAAGAGGCCGGTCACTATGCCGGGCAGGATCGGTACGAATGCCGGAAGGCCGTCATTGCCGAACTGGAAGAACAAGGTCTGCTGACTCAGATCGACGATCACGCCCACGCGGTGCCCCATCACGATAGATGTGGCACGGTGATCGAGCCCCTTCTGCTAGAGCAATGGTTCGTGGCAATGCGGGATCTGGCCGATTCGATTCTTCCAGCGCTTCGGGAAGAGCGCATCACCTACGTACCCGATCGGTTCAGGCAGTATTCGATCGAGTGGTTGGAAAATATCCGGGACTGGTGTATTTCCCGGCAGATCTGGTGGGGCCATCGTATCCCGGCGTGGACGCACAAACAGACGGGTGAAATCAAGGTCCAGATCGAGCCGCCTGAGGATCCCCAGAATTACGAGCAGGATCCTGACGTGCTCGATACCTGGTTCAGCTCCGCCCTGTGGCCGTTCGCTACGCTGGGTTGGCCGGACGAGACCGAAGACCTGGCGATCTATCACCCCACGGATGTCATGATCACGGATAGACAGATCCTTTATCTGTGGGTGATCCGGATGATCATGACCGCGACGGAGTTCGTGAAAGAGATTCCGTTTCGTACGGTGATCGTTCACCCTACTGTGCAGACGCGCGATGGAAGACGCATGAGCAAATCGCTGGGGACGGGCATCGACCCTCGCGAGCTGATCGATCGATACGGTGCCGACGCAACCCGGCTGTCGTTGCTCTACCAGTGCGGAAGCTCCCAGGATATTCGTTTTGACGCTGGCGTCGTGGACAACCATCTGGAGGACTCCCCGGTTACTGAGTCCTGCCGAAACTTCTGCAATAAGGTATGGAATGCATCTCGGTTCGTGCTGATGAACCTTTCGGATCGGGACCCCGAAGATCCCGCTCTTCTGTCGCCGTCGTCTTCTCCATCGGACCCGGCCGATCGATGGATCCTGAGTCAATATCATCGAACGATCGACGCGGTGTCACGAGCCCTTGAAATCAATCGCTTCGACGAAGCTTCGCGCAGCCTCTACGAGTTCGTATGGAACAGCTACTGCGACTGGTATGTGGAACTGGCGAAGGTGCGTCTGAACGGGGAAGATGCCGAGGCGAGGGGAGAGGTCCAGAATGTGCTGGCCACAGTTCTCGAAGGCACCCTGCGTATGTTGCATCCGATGGTGCCCTTCATATCAGAAGAGCTCTGGCAACAGTGCCCCCACCACGGCGAGGCCCTGATCGTAGCCTCGTGGCCCGAGGCGGATCCGACGCGCTTCGACGACGAGGCGGAGGCACAGATGGGCCTGATCCAGGAGATCGTGGGGGCTGTCCGGAACATTCGCGGAACGATGCACATCCCACCCGCAAAGCGTGCGGACTTATTCGTGAAGATGCCTGACGAGGAACGTCGGGCGATTGTGACTTCGGTCGCCGATTCGATCAGGGAGCTGGCGCGCGTAGACCAGATTGAAATCGCCGCTGACACGGAGCGCCCTCCCGCCTCGGGAACGGCCGTGCTGGGAGACACTGAAGTTTACGTGCCGCTGGCCGGTCTGATCGATCTGGGTGTCGAGCGCCAGCGACAGGAAAAAGAGTTGGACCGGCTGTCGAAGGCTCTACTTGGGCTGGACAAGAAGCTGTCGAACGACAAGTTCCTTCAGAACGCGCCCGCCGAGGTGGTCGAGAACGAACGCCGGCGGAAGATCGAATACGAGGCAACGGCGGACCGACTTCGAGAAACGTTGTCGGCTCTGTCGTAGCCCCCCTCCACTATGGTCAAATACTACGTCGTTCGCGTCCTTCTCTACTGCACGATCTGCGTGTGTCTCTACGCGGGAGTCGGGGCGGCCATCGTCTTCAAATTCAAGGACGGTCTTCCGTCGTTCGCTGAGTTGGAAAACGTCGATCCCGCCCGGACGACCAACATCTATTCTGCAGACGGCAAGATCCTGAGGAAATTCTGGGCTCAGCGCCGGGATCCGATTACCTACGACCGGCTGCCGGAAGCTGCGATCGATGCGCTGATTTCGACCGAAGATCAACACTTTTGGCGTCACTGGGGGGTCAGTATCCCCGATATCATTCGGGTGGTTATGCGCAACCTCTGGGTCGAGGGAAGTCTGAAAGGTCACGGCGCGAGTACGATCACACAGCAGCTGGCTCGGAATCTGTTTCTGACGCGCGAGCAAACGTTTTCGCGCAAGATCCAGGAGCAGATGACGGCTGTCCTGCTCGAGCGGACCTACACCAAGCGCGAAATTATCGAGAAGTATTTCAACCTCATGCTGTTCGGTCGTGGGGCACACGGCATCGAGGCCGCCGCCCAACGGTTCTTCGGGAAGCGCAGCAAAGAAATGACGGCGGACGAATGTGCGTTGCTCGTAGGGCTCCTGAAGGGACCTTATTACTATTCCCCCGTGAACCACCCCCGAAGGGCGAAGGAGCGTCGGGATCTGGTGTTACGCCAGATGTTACGGACGGGCAGGCTGACCCAGTCTGACTTTCGCTCTGCACGACTCCGTCCGATTCTCCTGAAGCCTCTGGAAGAGGAAACGGGAGCGGCGCCTTACTTCACGGAGTACGTGAGGCAGTATATCGAGAAGACCTACGGCGTGGCGCAGCTGTACCAGGATGGGGTGTCGGTCTACACCACACTGGATTCGCGTGTGCAGCGTATCGCCGAGCAGGTGCTGGATCGACGGCTGGCCGAAGTCCAACGAACGGTGGATGAACGCAGGCGCCGGACGCCACCGGACTCGACGTTCTGGGAGGGGATCGAGACCGCCGCGGACACCGTGGCGGCCACTGTCGTACAGGGCGCGCTGGTCGCGCTGGATCCGCGTACTGGCCATATCCTGGCGATGGTCGGCGGCCGGGACTTCGCGGAAAGCAAGTTCAACCGGGCTGTCCAGGCACTGAGGCAACCCGGATCCTCCTTCAAGCCGTTCATCTATACAGCCGCGATCGACAAGGGGCTGACCCCCACGCTCAGGTTACCCGATACCGCAGTTTCAATCGAAATGGCGGATGGTACCTACTGGCAACCCGAGAACTACGACCGCAAATTCCTGGGCTGGATGACGATGCGGGAAGGCCTGTTTATGTCTCGCAACGTGGTGACCACCCAGGTCTTGCAGCGGATCGGGCCGAGAACGGGTGTGCGGTATGCCCGTAAGCTGGGGATCTCGGGGCGCATTCGCCCGTATCTCTCCCTCGCGATGGGCACGAGCGAGGTTTACCTGCTCGACATGGTTTCCGCTTACGGAGTCTATCCCAACCGGGGTATTCACGTGGACCCGATCGGGATCACGCGTATCTACGGGAAGACGGGGGAAGTGCTGGAAGAGCAGGTGCAGGGGAAGGAGAGCGTCGCCCTGAGCGCTGAGACCGCCGCGGTCATGGTGAGCATGATGCGGTCGGTGATGGATGAGCCCCGCGGAACGGGCCACGGAGCTCGTCGTTTTCCGTATCGATTCCGGCGCCCGGCAGCGGGAAAGACGGGCACCACCCAGAATTTCGCTGACACCTGGTTCGTAGGGTTTACGCCGCAGCTGGTGGCAGGAGTGTGGGTAGGATTTGATGCGAAGGTTTCGCTAGGAGACCGGATGTCGGGTGCGGTCGTGGCTTTGCCGATCTGGACGAACTTCATGAAACGCGCTCACGAAGCTCTCAATCTTCCGGTTGAGGATTTCGAAAGGCCCGCTTCTGTGCCTCTGGTCGAGATCTGTAATGAAACCTACGACGTCGCGACGATCTACTGCCCCAGCCCGTTCGGGGAAGTCTTCGTCCCTGGCACGGAGCCGGGTAGAACCTGCCCGACTCATACCTCCAAAGGGAGCGCAGTACCCCGTCCGACAGCGAAGCGGAAGCAGAAGGACGACAAGCCCCGTGGCAGTTACCAATTCTGATTTTGTGCGGTCGAACACAGAAGGGGCCGGGACGATTCGTCCGGGCCCCTTCTCGTTTTAGGTGTGTCGGTTGCTTACGCTGCCTCGGCGGACCCTCGAGCCGTCGATCTTCCGAGCCATTCATAGACAATGGGGCTGGCGACGAAAGATGAAGAATACGTACCTACGATCACGCCGACGATCAGGGCCAATGCGAAGTCGTGGATGACTTCGCCTCCCAGTACGAACAGAGCGATCACGACGAGGAGGGTGGTCCCTGATGTCAGAAAAGTCCGGTTGAGGCACTCGTTGATGCTGCGGTTGAGAATTTCTCCGAAGGTCTCCCGGCGATACAGGCGCAGATCCTCACGAACCCGGTCGAAGACGACGATGGTATCGTTCAACGAGTACCCGACAATCGTGAGCAGGGCGGCGACAATGGCCAGGGAAATCTCCTTCTCCAACAATGAGAAGACACCGAGCGTAATCAGAATATCGTGGAACAATGCGATGACGGCTGCCACGCCGTACTGGATTCGCTTGAAGCGGATCCAGATGTAGAGGATGATCAGGAACAGGGAGATGACGATGGCATTTACCGCGTCGCTCTTGAGCTCCTCACCGATTTTCGGACCGACCGCTTCCTGACGTCTCAGCCAGTCCACAGGGTTGCTCACACTGTCGCTGAACCGACTGGACAACGTGGTTTTGATGCCATCCGCGACGGCTGTTCCCTGAGCGCTCTCTTCCACGCGAATGAGGATGTCGTTGGGAGTTCCAAACTCTTTGATCTCGCTCTGCCTCAAATCTTTGATCTCGCTCTGCCTCAATCCAAACTCATCGACGTTCTGGTCTTCGACGCTGACGCTGGCGAGCGCATCCCGAATGTTGCCGACGGACACGGGCGGGTCGAAGTGAAGTTCGAGGAGCGTTCCTCCGCGGAAGTCGATGCCGAGGTTGTAGCCACCCTTGACCACGGTCGAACCAAGACCGACCAGGATCACGACGATGGAGAGGGCGAATCCGGATCGACGAAAACGCAAAAATTTGATCTTCGGATCGTTGAAGATGTTGAACCAGCCAATGCTCATGCTCGTTCGGTTGCCGAGAGAAAGGTTGAAAATCGTGCGGGTCACGAACAGGGCCGTAAACATACTGGAGACGATGCCGATCATCAGAGTGAGTGCGAAACCTTTGATAGGACCGGTTCCGAACTGATAGAGGACGACGGCCGTGATGACCGTCGTCAGGTTGGCATCGAAGATCGTGAGGAAGGCGCGGCCATAGCCATTTTCCAGTGCCGCACGAATCGTCTTACCGGAGCGCAGTTCCTCACGCACACGCTCGAAGATGAGCACGTTGGCGTCGACGGCCATACCGATGGTCAGGATGATCCCCGCAATGCCGGGAAGAGTCAAGGTTCCGCCGAATCCTGCCAGCACGGCCATCACAAACACGAGGTTGAGCACAAGGGCGAGATCGGCCACGATGCCGCTGAATCCGTAGTAGAGGATCATGAATACCAGCACGATCGCCAACCCGATCGTGGCGGCCTGACGACCCTGGAGAATCGAATCGCGGCCGAGAGAGGGTCCGACCGTCCTGTCCTCGACGATGTTGACGTCGACGGGTAAGGATCCTGATCGCAGGACGATGGCCAGGTCTTTGGCTTCCTCGATCGTTGCGCTGCCGGTGATGACGGATCGCCCGTCCCGGATCTTGACCTGGATGGTTGGAGCCGAGTAGACCCGATCATCGAGGATGATGGCCATCCGCTCGTCCACGTAAGACCCTGTGACACGCTGGAAGATCCTGACTCCTTCGTCGGTCGTCGTGAAGTGGATTTCGGGCTGCCCCGCGTTCTCAAAGCTCTGACCGCGTCTCACCTTGGCGTCTTTGACGATCTCCCCTGTCATTTCCACCTTCTTGCGAAGGTAGTAGAGTCGTCGGTACTGCTGGCCATCGGCCTGCTCTTCAATCTTGCTGCCCCACAGAAACTCACCGTCCGATGGAACGAGGTGACTCGATTCACCCAGAATCCGTCCGACCGTCTGAAGGTCGTCGGCGGAGACCATCCAGTCGGCACCACCGTGGGCCTGCAGGATGTAGCGCCGGAGGGAGGGCGTTTCCTCCTCCGTGGAGAAGATGTCGTCGAGGCCGCTCGTGCTGCCGCTTTCGGTCTGTGAGGCCACGAAGCCATCGATTTTGTCCAGGAGCGAAGATCGCTCGATCGAGGACTTGAGAATCTTGAACTCGAGCCGTGCCCTCTCGCCGATCAAGTCTTTGGCTCTCTCCACATCCTGAACGCCGGGGAGCTCGACGACGATTCTCCAATCCCCTTCACGGTGGATGATGGGTTCGGCCACTCCGAACTGGTCGATCCGGTTGGTGATGACTTCCTTTGCCCGTTCTACGACGTCAGAGCGTTCGTCCTCCGTGAGTTTGGTCGGATCGACCTCGAGGACGAGGTGGATGCCTCCCTGGAGGTCGAGGCCGAGATTGATGCTCCTCTGCTTGACCTGCTCGAGCTGGTCGGGATTCGCAGGCGGGTCGAAGTAGAACTGATATGTGGGATATAGATAGAAGAGGGCGACCAGGAGGGTGCCCACGATGATGAGTGAACGCCAGGTGTCTCGCTGCATATCGGGCTACGGCTCCCTAAACCCCGGAGGGCTCAATAAAAAAAGGCGACCCAGACGTTCCCATTGCTGGATCGGCCCCGTTTCGAGTGGTGTGATCGTTCATCGCTGGCGATCGACGAGCAGATTGACCGCCATTCTGAGGGCCTCGGTAGCTGCGGAGGGCGCGATGCCATCCAGCGCTTCTTCGGCCGATCGGGCGTAATTGCGAGCTTCTTCGCGGGCGAGCTCGATACCCCCATAGCGTTCGACGAACGCTTTGATTTCCTGCCAGTCGTCGTTCGATTCGACGCCAATCTGTACCTTGCGATGAATCTGCTCGGCTTCCCCGTTTTCGCAGTTTCGAAGGGCGCGGATGATGGGGAGAGTGAGCTTCTTCTCACGAATGTCGTTTCCCACGGGTTTTCCGAGGGTCTCTTCGTCGCCAATGAAGTCGAGGAGGTCGTCTGCAATCTGAAACGCCATGCCGACGTCGTTGCCGAACGTGGTGAGATTCCGGACTTCGTCGTCGGTGCCACCGCCGAGCAGGGCGCCTACCTCGCACGCCAGGGCGTAGAGGGAGGCTGTCTTCTTGTTGATCATCGTGAAGTAAATACTGAGTTCACCGTCGCCACCCTTTTCGTCCTCCAGAATTTCGCCCTCGATCATACGCCGGATCGCTTTTGTGGCGGCGTCCATAACGTCCAGCGAGCGGAGTCCGACCAGAATCTCCATCGCTTTGACGAGTAAGAAATCCCCCATCAATATGGCGGCGTGGTTTCCCCATTTGACGTGCAACCCGTCTGCGCCCCTTCGAATGTCGGCGGAATCAAGGACGTCGTCGTGGATGAGGGTGCCTGTCTGGAGGATTTCGATGCCAACCGCCGCCTCGACGGCCTGAGAGGTGGCTTCGCCGACCGATTCCGCCGAAAGCAGGGCAAGTGCGGGTCGAAAGTGTTTGCCCCGGTTCTCCTGCAGATAGCGGGACATAAGCTGAACCTTCTCGACATCCGAACTGAGCGCGCCGTTGAATCGTTCTTCGAACGCCCTTACCTGGTTGGCGACAGGGGCGATGACATTGTCGAATGTGATGGTCGAGCGTTGCATGATGGGGCAAGACGTCCTGCGCAGAAACGGCCGAAAACGGGCAGAATCGGGAGAAAAATCGCTTCAACCTAACAAAAAGGTATGGCCAAGTCAACCCAATTCAGGCTTCTTCCTCGTCCACATCGGTCTGTTAAAACAAGATGTTACGTCGGTTTTTGGCCGACCAGGACGCGGGGACGGCCCGCGAGATCGTTGAACCCGGAGAAGATGGGAAGATGAGGTCGAATGGTTTCCTCTACCCGGTTGGTTCGTATGCCTGGAAGTTCGAGTACCAGCCGCCCGCCGGGTTTCAGGATTCGGCGGGCTTCGGGGCCCAGACGTTCGTAGCTAGCCAGCCCTTCGGGCCCCGCGGTCAGAGCCAGGGTAGGCTCGTGGCATCTGATTTCCGGTGCGAGTCCTTCCAGGTCGGCGTCGGCGACGTACGGGGGGTTGGACACGATCAGGTCGAACTTCGATGATCCAAAGGGCAGATCGGCAAGGTCGGCTCGGGTGCAAACCAGATGGGCGCCGTGACGGATCGCATTCTTTCCTGCTACCTCAAGGGCAACCGGGGACAGGTCGACCGCGTAGACGCGGGCCCGCGGCCTCTCAAGAGCGATCGTGAGGCCGATTGCACCGGAGCCGGTTCCCACGTCGAGTACGAGATGGTCATCCGTCCGAGGAACGAATTCCAGGGCCTGTTCGACGACCACTTCGGTTTCGGGACGCGGGATCAGGACTCCGGGGGACAGGTCGAATTCGTGTCCGTAGAACTCCGTTTTGCCAAGAATGTATTGGAGGGGTTCCCGCTGTTCGCGGCGGCGAAGGCGGCCTTCGAGGCACAGCCACTGTGCTGTATTGAGGACACGATCGGGGGCGGTATACAGGTCGGTGCGTGAACATCCCAGAAGATCGCCGAGGATCCACTCGGATTCCTCCCGAGCGGATTCGATGCCAGCTATAGAGAGGCGCTGACGGAGGGTTGCCAACGTCGACCCGATCGTTCTCGTCTCAGTCGGTGTCAGGCGACGGTTTCCTGTGAGGCGAGCTTTTCGGCCTGGTCGGCGACGCGTAACTTCTCGAGCAACTCATTCAGGTCACCGTTGAGAATCTCTTCGAGGCGATGGAGGGTCACTTTGATTCGATGGTCGGTGACCCGCCCCTGCGGATAGTTGTAGGTTCGAATCTTGGCGCTCCGATCTCCGGATCCGACCTGCTTTTTACGATCCGCGGATTCTTTGGCGTGTTGCTCCTGGATGGCCAGATCGAGGAGGCGGGACCGGAGCACCTTCAGCGCCTTGGCGCGGTTCTTATGCTGAGATTTCTCGTCCTGGATCTGCACGACGATTCCCGAGGGCTGGTGGGTGATACGGACTGCGGAGTCGGTGGTGTTGACGCTCTGCCCCCCCGGTCCCGATGATCGATACACGTCGATTTTGAGGTCGTTAGGGTCGATCTCAACGTCGACTTCCTCGGCTTCAGGGAGTACGGCCACGGTTGCGGTGGAAGTATGGATGCGGCCGCTCGACTCGGTCTCGGGCACGCGTTGCACGCGATGGACGCCGCTCTCGAATTTGAGATGGCTGAATATGTCGCGGCCGCTGACGGAGAAGATGATCTCCTTGAATCCTCCAATGCCGGTGGCATTGGAGGAAAGGGTTTCCACTTTGGCTCCGATGGCTTCGGCAAACTTCGCATACATACGATAAAGATCGCTCGCGAAGAGGGCGGCCTCGTCCCCTCCGGCGCCCGCCCTGATTTCTACAAGGGTATCCTTGGCGTCGTTCGGATCCTTGGGGATCATGAGGACCTTGAGCTGGTCAGCGAGGTCTTCTTCCTTGCTTCGCAGATCTTCGATTTCGAGAGAGGCCATTTCCTTGAGTTCCTCATCCTCGGAGGTGCTCAAGATCTGTTCGGCCTCATCGAGGTCGTTCCGGACCCCTCGGTAGGCTCTGTAGGTCTGTACTAGCCCCTCCATCTCACTCTGTTCGGTCGAAAGGGCCCGGATTCTGTCAGGGTTTGTCGCCACCTCTGGCGTGCTCATTTTTATTGTGATCTCATCGTAGCGGTCGAGCACTTTTTCGAGCTGTTCGAACATAGTCCGCCTTCCAGCTTATAAAATAAAAAAGGCGAACGGTGCCACCGGCACGCGTCCACCTTGAGTATGACGTATGAACGGCTAACTGTCGGCCTGGGTCGCCTCCGTGTCAGATGGCTGGCCCTCGTCGGGCGAGTCAGCCGCCGCAGGCTGCTCGACCCCTTCCGCCGTGGCCTCTTCGTCGGCAGGCTGGTCGTCGGTTCCGTAATCGTCGGTCATACCGTATCTGCGTCGGAATCTGTCGACCATCCCTGCGGAGTCGATCAGCTTCATCTTCCCCGTATAGAAGGGGTGGGTGGCGGAGGAGATTTCCACGCGAATGAGGGGATAGGTGTTTCCATCCTCCCATTCGATCGTTTCTTCGGAGGTTCGCGTCGACCTCGTGAGCACCTGGAAGGGGGGAGTTACACCCGCATCCATGAACACGACGTCGTGATACTCAGGATGGATATCTGGCTTCATGACTGGGCCCTTTGATGTCTGTTTCGAATCGGCTTGAATATACCCAAAGGGTTGATCCGATGCAATTTTTCGGGGTTCGGGCTTGGGTGTAGCCTACAGTACAGGCTCGTTCATGGAAGCCAGGAAGTCTTCGTTCGTCTCGCTGTGCTGCATGCGCTCCTGGAGGAACTCCATCGCTTCAATGGCGGGCATCTGATTGAGGAGTTTTCGCAGGATCCAGACGCGATTGAGTTCCTTTTCGCCGAGAAGCAGCTCCTCTTTCCGAGTGCTCGACTGGGTGACGTCGATCGCGGGGAAGACGCGTCGATTGCTCAGCCGGCGGTCGAGCTTGAGCTCCATGTTGCCGGTGCCCTTGAATTCCTCGAAAATCACTTCGTCCATGCGACTACCGGTTTCGACGAGGGCGGTGGCCATGATGGTGAGGCTCCCGCCCTCTTCGATGTTGCGCGCGGCGCCGAAGAAGCGCTTTGGCCACTGCATCGCGCTCGAATCCAGACCCCCTGTGAGGATCCTTCCGCTGTGGGGGACCACCATGTTGTAGGCGCGAGCGAGTCGCGTGATGCTGTCGAGAAGGATGACGACGTCCTGCTGGTGCTCGACAAGACGCTTGGCCTTCTCGATGACCATGTCGGCGACCTGGACGTGTCGGGTCGGCGGCTCGTCGAAGGTCGAACTGATGACCTCACCCTTGACCGAACGAAGCATGTCTGTGACTTCCTCGGGCCGCTCGTCGATCAGCAGGACGATCAGGTAGATGTCGGGGTTATTCTCCGTGATCGCGTTGGCGATCTTCTGGAGCAGCATGGTCTTCCCTGTGAAGGGTGGCGCGACGATCATCCCACGCTGGCCCTTCCCGATTGGGGTCAGCAGGTTCATGATGCGTGTCGACAGCTCCCCGCGGTTGTGCTCCAGTTTGATCTGCTCGGTCGGGTGCAGGGGGGTCAGATTGTCGAAGATGATCTTCTGCTTGGCCTTCTCGGGGTCGGTCAGATTGACGGCCTCTACCCGGATGAGGGCGAAGTACTTCTCGTCGCCTTTCGGTGGGCGTATCTGACCCGAAACGGTGTCGCCCGTGCGGAGGCTGAAGCGCTTGATCTGGGAATGGGAGACGTAGATGTCGTCCGGCCCGGGCAGGTAGTTGTATTTGGGCGACCGAAGAAAGCCAAACCCGTCCTCCAGAATTTCGAGCACGCCCTGTGCGAAAATCAGACCGCTTCGTTCTGTCTGGGCCTGGAGAATCGAGAAGATCAGCTCCTGCTTTCGCAGACTGCTGTAGCCGTTGATCCCGAGATTCCCAGCAAGCTTGCTGAGCTCCGGAATCGTCATTTCCTGGAGTTCCAGGATGTCAAGTTTATCAGGTTTCTGCTTATCCATAGGCAGCTCTTGGGTCTTTCTAACGTAGCGGTAGGGCCCCGGAAAGGGGAATGGCCATCAGCTTGGGATTGGAGATCTGTCAGATTCGCTTCGGGTCGGTCAGGGGATCAATCGATTCAGGCTGAGAGGATCTGTTTGGATTTCAGGAGGATTAATGCGGATGGGGCCGAGGCGTTAGCCTCAACCATAAGACATGATGATAAATCGACGCAGAAGAAATAAGGCATGTGTCGGATGATGTCAAGAGATTTTTATCTATCGGCCAGTTTTTGAAGGAGTTGTGTCTGAAGGTCTTCGAGGTCCTGGTCCGACTCGATCTTTCCGTTCGACTTGTGCCGCACATAGAAAGCATCGATCGCCTTGTCCGCCTGGGTTCCGATTCTGGCGGCAGCAATGTCGAGGTCCAGGTCGGAAAGCGCACGGGTGATTCTGTAGAGGAGTCCGGTTTCATCGGGTGCAAAGATGTCGATGACGGTGTGTTGGTCGGAGATGTCGGTCTCTATCTTGACCTCCAGGTCGTGTCGTGCCACCTGGGGTTTTCGGCGCGACCACCGGGCGCGGTGCCGGTCGAACAGGTCGCTCACCGGAGTCTTCTCTTCAAGCACTTCGATGAGTTGCTTGCTGAATCGTTGACGGACGGTCTCATCGACATCGAGTGTTCCGTCGGGTGCAGTCACCTGAAAGGTGTCCAGAACGACACCGTCGGCGCGCGTGTAGGCCTGGGCGCTGAAAACGCCGAGGTCGTTCGTGGACAGTACGCCGCAGATCTGGGACAGGCGGTAGGGGTGGTCGCGGGTCGACACACCGACTTCCGTGAAGAGCCCCGAGCGCGTGAATCGGACCGCGGCCGTTTCCGTGCTCAATTCCTCTATCATACTGAGATGCCTGCCGATCTCCTCTTCACTCGTTGTCTCTGCGTAGCGAGATGGAAGGCCTTCGAGGTGGGTGCGAATCACCTCGATCGGGTACCGGTCCGAAAGCTCCTCGACGAGTCCCCCGATCGTCTCCTCTGCCTGCTCGCCCTGTTGTGTCTTTCCGGTAAGGTGGTTGAAAGACTTGACGAACAGTTCCCACAACAGGTGACCCTTCCAAGCTGTCCACGCGGTGCGTGTGACAGAGGACAGGTCGGCGTAGGTGAGCAGATAGAGCATCCTGACGGTTTCCGGATCTTCGAGGCTTTCCGCGAACTCCTGAAGCATAGCCTCGTCACCCAGGTCCCGTCGTTGAGAGATGTGGGACATGTTGAGGTGGCGGAGGACAAGCCGCTCGACGAGGCCGATGTGGGGTTCGGGCAACCCGAGGCGTCCCAGAAGATCTCGGGCCATTCTGGCTCCGACGACGCTGTGGTCCTGGCCCCGGACGGCTTTGCCTGCGTCGTGCAACAGCAGGGCAAGGTAGAGCAACTCGGGGCGAGCGACTTCACTGAAGACACGTGACAACGATCGTAGATCCTGGGTCAGATCGTCACGTCTAAGATTCTCGAGATTCTCGACGGCTACGAGTGTGTGTTCGTCTGCGGTATAGATGTGATAGAGGTTGTACTGGACGAGACACGTGAGCCCGCCGAATTCGGGAAGGTAGGCGCCGAGGACGCCGAGCTCGTGCATGAGTTTCAGGGTCCGGGCGACCCCAGCGGGGGATCGAAGGATGTCGAGGAAGATCTTCGATGCTCTGGGAGACGAACGGAGGTTGTCGTCGATCAGGTGAATGTGATCCTTAATGCCCTGCTGAGCAGCTTCGTTGATGCGAGCACCGAACCGTTGTGCATTGAGGAAGAGACTGAGCAACCTGTGCGGGTCGTCTTCGAAGAAGGTCCTTCGCCGTTTAGGCAATTGAATGAGGGTGTGCGACAGCAGAGCGCCGTCGTCCAGTTCGCGCCTGACGATCAGATCGACCGCGCGGTTAACCGAAGGCTGGGTCTTGAGCCGCTCGCATACCAGGTCGGTCAGGTGATTGATGGTTCGAGCGTGAAGGTAGTAGTCGCGCAGGAAGCGCTCTACACCCAGTTCCTTGTTCCTGTCCTCATAACCCAGGGCGGCAGCCACAGCGGGTTGCAAATCGTACTCGAGGATGTCGTGTTTCTTTTCCGTCTGGAAGTGAAGCTGGTTCCGGGTCCTCAGAAGGAAGTCGAGTGCTTCGAGATAGGCCTGGAAACTCCTCCGATTGAGCAGCCGTTCCTCCAGGAGGCCCTCGGGCGCCAGCTTGTTCCGACGTGCTTTGAGCAACCACCCGACGGTGTGTGTGTCTCGAAGCCCGCCCGGATTCTCCTTGAGGTTGGGTTCCTGGAGCTGAACAGATAGCCCCGTTCGGCGGTGTCGCTGCTCGCGCTCACGGATTTTCTGCTGTACGAACCCGCGCGCCCTTCGCCCTGTGAAACGCGTGTCGATCGTGTTTCGATACGATTCGTAGAGGTTGTCGTCGCCGACCAACATCCGGCTTTCGAGCATCGCCGTGAGGGACTCGACGTCCTCCTGACCTGCGGCAACGCAATCGGCGATGCTGCGGGTGCTGTGACCGACTTCGAATCGCAAGTCCCAGAGAGTGTGGAGGATCGCACGGGTGACTGGATCACCCTCCTTCACGCGACCGAACAGGAACAGGAGATCGATGTCGGACCCAGGGTTGAGGTGACCCCGCCCATAACCCCCGAGGGCGATGATGGCGTAGCCTTCTGAATCGGGGTGCCCGTGTTGACCGACGGCTTCCTCGTAGAGGACGCGGACCAGATCGTCAATGATGGTGGTGAGTGCACTGACGACGGCGACGCCCGAATCGCCAATATCGTGAGCCTTCCGCGCGCTTTTCCATCCGCTATCGACGAAGGACCTGAGGACGCCCAGTCGAGCCTGATCCGATTTAGAGGACCTCAGGGAGAGACCGAGGTCTTCGGACAGTTTGAAAGACTCGACCGTCATAGGGTCATCCCTTTAGGTACGACCACGACCCCGGCGCGTGTGACCGCAAAACGCTCTCGATCTGCCACGGGGTCCGTGCCGATCCGTGTCCTGGACGAGACCCGAACCCCTTTGTCGATGATGGCTCGATGCACCTCCGCGCCCGTCTCTACGACGGCCCGTTCCAACAGAACAGACTCCCCCACACGGGCGCCCTTCTCCACCGTGACGCGGTTCGAGAGGACGCTCCGATCGACATCCGCGTGCCGGATCAGGCAGCCGCCCGAAACGAGACTGTTACGGGCGCCACTCTTATCTCCCGCGATCGCTGTGGGGGGACACGGAGGGTTGTATGTGCGCACAGGCCACGACGTGTCGAAGAGGTCGAAGGGAGGATCGGGTGCAACAAGGTCCATGTGAGCCTGCCAGTAGGCGTCGAGCAGCCCAATGTCGCGCCAGTAGACGGTGGGGTTGCGGTTGCCGTCTTTGAAGTTGAAGGCGAAGGCCTGGCCTTCCTCCACGACGGCGGGGATAATGTTCTTCCCGAAGTCGTGCGCACTGTCCCGTTTGGCGTCTTCGGAAACCGCCCGGGCCAGGACGTCGGCGTCGAACACGTAGACACCCATCGACGCGAGGGCGTGTGTCGTGCTTCCAGGAAGGGGCCTGGGTTCGGCCGGTTTCTCCTCGAATCCAACAATGCGACAATCTTCGTCAATTTCCATGGTGCCCAGTTCGGGTGCGATCTCCAGGGGGACTTCTATGCAGGCGATCGTGAGGGCGGCTCTGGCCGACTGGTGACGTTCAACAATCGCACCGTAGTCCATCTTGTAGTGACCTGGCCTCATCTCTGTATCCACATCCAAAGTTAGGATGCG
>CEVA01243427.1_pt1 | contig 15367 bp, 14 predicted proteins | sample 361521 | NCBI WGS metagenome assembly CEVA01 (sample SAMEA2622823, study PRJEB7988) | marine metagenome | isolation source: saline water (ENVO:00002010), including
TGTTTTTTTAATAGTATAGTATGACGCTATGTTTTTGATTATTTTCAGTTCCTTAATTGCTGATTTAGAGTTTAGTCGCACCACTTATGACTATTCAAATGGTCTTTTGAACCCCATTATTGAAAGCCATTCAGAGCAGGTCCATGTCGAGTTTATCGATCTTGAAGATCGCTTCGAATACTTTATGAAAAGAGATGATGGCAGCAAAACTAAGTTGGTTTGCCCACAAGAGCATTATGCAGCATTTGTTATTAGCGGGGATATTCACGAGAGTTGTGAGGGGTATCATTTAATTGATGATTTGGAGGCACAAGAAACAGGTTACGGGTTTCCGTATTCATTAATTCCTTTTGATTCGGAATCAGAGTATGAAGATGCATCATTTCCATTTTCGCAATTAAAAGATGCAGCGATGTCATTTTCAGATCCAGAATTAATAAAAGGTTCAGTGCTTGAAGGGGAAGAGCGTATTTTTTCAAGCAGGATTGATTTGGCAGAAGAATCTGAAGATGGTTTTTGGAAGTGGAATATAAGAGGAGAAGTAATTACATCAAGTCATGGTTTTCCTATTCTCGGATCAAGGGTTTTTACAAAAATGAACCCTATGAATCATTCAGGTCTTTTTGTTATTCAGGACACTTCTGTAACTCTTAAAGGATTCGATAGTTTAAGTTTTAATGAATCGATGTATTTAAACCCTGTTTTGAAGCTTGAAACAAATTATGGTAATTATTTTATTGAACTGTTTTTCGACAAGGCCCCTAGGACTTCTCAGAATTTTTTGAAACTTTCAAGATATGGATTTTTTGATGGCACTATATGTCATCGAATCATTCTTGGCTTCGTGAATCAATGCGGTGATTCAACTGGTACAGGTTGGGGTGGGCCTGGATATGAATTTGATAACGAAGTGCATCCTGATCTTAAGCATGTACCCTATGTTCTCTCTATGGCGAATGCTGGGCCTAACACTAATGGCAGTCAATGGTTTATTCCAATTGAAGACACAGAGAGAGTCAGAAAGCTTGATGGTAATTATTCTGTTTTTGGACGGGTTGTTTCAGGTTTTGAGGTTGTTGATGTTATAAATTCTGTTAAAGTCGATAAAGAAAACAATCATCGGCCTGTTGAACCAGTCATCATCAAGAAAGTCAGTGAAATTTTTCCTTGGCTGGGATTTTCTCTTGATTTGGAAGACAAGGGTTCTCCAGTTGATTTCTTAGATAATTTTTTAATTGACGGAGATGTGCAGATTGCCCAAATAGGAAATGTAAATCTTAAAGATATAAAAGTTAATGTTCAGAAGGAGCTTTATGGCAATTCCTTTGAAGTTTCAGGCTTTGTTGTTTTGAAGATTATTGTGGGAGAAAATGTTACAAATCATTATTTTCTTATAGATGAGAGTGGGGATTTGGTCATGGCGATAGACCTTATGGGAAAACGTTATGAGTCAGTAGGGTTTTATGAAAATGGTATTTGGAATTTTAGCTTTACTGATCTTGGGTTTGATTGGCAAATCTGGATCGTCCCTAAAGAAGAGATGTATTTTTCAGTAAAAGATAGTAATAATGTTTTTAGTTGGGGGATGGTTAGATATGTTAACGAGTAGAATTGAAATTATGAAAAAACTTTTTTTAATCTTGCTGCCAGTGATTTTTTTTGGCTGCAAGCCAAGCGTTAATGATGAAGGAGCTTCTCAGGTTCAGGTAAGAGAAGTTCAGGTTCCAGATGGAAACATTGGGGAAGAAGGAAAAGGAGCAGAGATTATGAGCGAAAACAATCCGATAGCAAGAATTAATACGAACATGGGAGATATCGTTATTGAGCTGTATGAGGATGCAGCTCCGAATACGGTTGCAAATTTTGTCTCTCTTGCAGAAGAAGGCTTTTACAATGGTGTGATTTTTCACAGGGTCATAAAAGGCTTTATGGCGCAGGGTGGAGATCCGGATGGCGTAGGAACTGGCGGTCCTGGATATAGGTTTGCTGATGAGATTAACGCGATAGCCTTAGGTCTTGACAAAGAGAAGGAAATTGGGCAAGGCCAAATGCAAGCAGCACAAAGAGAGGTTTTTCAGAAATATGGAGTGGATTCTCAAGAGAAGCTTAATGAGGTTGTTGCTGAGATTGGTGAAGAGAAGCTCATGAAAGAAATCATGGATGCTGCAAATGCTTTGGCTACAGGTGCATCCAAGATGGATGCATTGATATCTGATGGATATTCTTTTGATGACTCTTTGCCTTCTGTTCCTGTTGCTTATGGAACGATAGCTATGGCGAATGCTGGACCTAATACTAATGGCAGTCAGTTTTTCATCAACCATAAGGACAATTTTTTCTTAAATGGAAAGCATACTGCTTTTGGCATGGTTGTTGAGGGCATGAATGTTATTGACAGAATCTGCAACCTTCCTACAGACGGAAGAGATAGGCCCGTTGAGGACGTAATAATGCAGACAGTGATCATCGAGAACAAAAGAGACCATGATTACACTGTGATCAAAATAGAAGACTAATTTAGTTTTTTTTGGGGAATCGTCTAAGGGCAAGACACCGGTCTCTGGAACCGGGAATCTAGGTTCGAATCCTAGTTCCCCAGTTTTTCTTTTTTTGCCTTAAAATTAAAAGGTTATGAAAAGATTTTTTTTAGTTTTTACCTTTTGAATTCAGGTGTTTTTTCTGGTCTTGCATAAGGGTATTCATACTTTTTTTTCAATGTGTAATATTGATTCAAGCCTCCTATTCCGCAGATGTTTCCTTTTTGAAGATTTATATATCCACGATCATCAATAATCAAACCAGAAATAGAAAGAGTCTCTAGCTCTCCAATCACCAACACTGTTTGGTTTTTTTCTATTTTTAAACTTTCTAGATAGCGCATGCCTATCTTTATGGGGCTTTTTTTGACGAATGGGGCAGGGAAGCCAGAAAGGTATTCTGTTTCTAAACCACAGCGTTCAAACTCATTGATGTCATCATTAAATTTAGCTGATGTGTAATGAGCTCTTTCAGCCATGGCTTCAGTAATTGAGCTGATTGTGTAAAAGCCATTTTCTTTGATGTTCTCCAGGGTGTGCCTTCTGGTATCAATTGTTGGCCTAGAGATGAATCCGATTAGCGCAGGATCGCTTCCTAGATGTATTGTTGAGCTGAATATTGCACAATTTTCAACCTTATTCTTGTTTAAAGTTCCAATAAGATTAGCTGATTTTATTCCTGTTATCCCATTGATGATGTTAAGCTTTTTTAGCTTATCCATCTTTTTTAAGTCTTTATCGCTATATCTTGACATTTTCTAACTGCACTCTTTTAATTTTTCTTTTCTGTCGAAGCAAATCCTTCCTTGGGCTTGGCTTTTCACAAAGTGAACTCTTGCTGCCAATGTTCCGTCGGTTCTAAATTCTTCCCATATGCCCTCAGCATACCCTTTTGAGTGTTTCCCAGTCTTTTTTATTATTCCATTTTTGAAGTATTCCGTGTGTTTTCCGCTCAATTCATTCTTTTCAAAATAAGTAGTTATTTTTTTCTCTCCGGTTTCATACCATTGACTCCACTCACCTTCTGAAAGATTGTTTTCCATAAGGCCTTCTTCTTTTTTTTGGCCATTCTCATACCACCATGTTATCGTGCCTTGCAGATTGCCATTTTTATAGTTTGCCTGATGAGCAATTTTTTTATTTTTATGCCATTTCTGAAAGATTCCACTCTCTAGATTTTTTTCATATTGACCTTTTGCTATCATTTGGCCATTTTCATCCCATTCGAAATAAGATCCATTTCTTAGGCCATCAGTAAAATTTGTTTCAGTGTACTTTCTGTTGTTTTCATGATATGTTGTTTGTTTTCCATTCATTTTTCCATTTGTGTAAAATGTTTTTATTGCATCTGATCCATTCTCTCTTTTTGTTATCCAGTATCCATCTTTTTTATCGTTTAGGTAATTCCCTTTAATCAGAATATTTCCATTTGGATACCACTCAATATATGGTCCATGAAAAATATAATCACCGGATTCGTTTTTGATTTGGCAACTTAATGTTGAATGTTCATTTTCAATTTTTCCAGAACCTATGTTTATTGTTCCATCGGGACATTTTTGAATATTTGAAGATTCTTTTGCAAATACAGCGAAAATCAAGATTGCTACAGAGGAGACAGCCTGTATTATTTTTGTCTTTTTCAATTTCCTGTATTGATTTTATTGTATTCTTTTGCTTTTTCCTTCATTCCCTCAAGCATGATTATTTGCTCATCTTTGTTTTTGTCTTTTGCCATTTGTCTTATCTCTTCTGATATTTTCATTGAGCAAAATTTTGGTCCGCACATTGAGCAGAAATGAGCAACTTTTGCATTTGAGTGAGGTAGTGTTTCGTCATGAAAATCTCTAGCTGTTACAGGATCTAAGGCAAGGTTGAACTGGTCTTCCCATCTAAATTCAAATCTTGCACTTGACAATTCGTCATCCCATTTTTTTGCATTAGGGTGCTGTTTAGCCAAATCCGCTGCATGCGCAGCTATTTTGTAAGATATAACACCATCTTTAACATCTTTCCTATTCGGCAAACCCAAATGTTCCTTGGGTGTTACATAACATAAAAGAGCACATCCATAAGAACCAATATTAGCGGCACCTATTGCGCTGGTGATATGGTCATACCCTGGTGCGATGTCGGTTGTTAGTGGACCAAGCGTATAGAAAGGTGCCTCGTGACACCAATCCAGTTGTTTGTCCATGTTTTCTTTAATCATATGTAAAGGTACATGTCCAGGTCCTTCATTCATAACCTGAACATTAAAATCCCAAGCTCTTTTGGTCAGCTCTCCTTGCACTTTTAGTTCGTTGAATTGAGGTTTATCGTTAGCGTCATAGATAGATCCAGGTCTTAGTCCATCTCCAATTGAAAATGATATATCGTATTTTGCACATATCTTACAAATTTCATCCCAGTTTGTGTAAGCGAAATTTTCTTTATGGTGAGATAGGCACCATTTTGCCATAATTGAGCCACCTCTGCTAACTATTCCAGTCATTCTTTCACTTGTTTCAGGTATAAACCTAAGCAACACTCCTGCATGGATTGTGAAATAATCAACTCCTTGTTCAGCTTGTTCCAAAAGTGTTTCCTTGAATAATTCCCATGTAAGCTCTTCTGGTTTTCCGTTTACTTTTTCCAAAGCTTCATAGATGGGAACAGTCCCTATTGGGACAGAGCTATTTCTCAATATCCATTCCCTTGTTTGTTTGATATTTTTTCCTGTTGAAAGATCCATAACTGTATCAGCACCCCATAGGGTTGCCCATTGTAGTTTTTGAACCTCCTCCTCAATAGAAGACCCAACTGCGCTATTGCCTATATTGCCATTAATCTTTACGGCAAAATTCCTTCCAATTATCATCGGTTCAAGTTCAGGATGTTTTTTATTTGAAGGAATTATCGCTCTTCCTCTTGCAAGCTCTGATTTAACAAAATCTACATCCATGTTTTCTCTTTCTGATACATAAACCATTTCAGGTGTTGTTATATTGTTTTTTGCATAATACATCTGAGTTGGAGTTTTGTCTTTAGACCTGCTTGAAATCCAGCTTTCTCTTATTTTTGGAAGTCCCTTTCTTGGGTCAATTCCTTGCGTTCCACTTGAATCATATACATCTAAATGATGAGAATTTTCTTTTAGCGATATACGCCTAAAAGGTATTTTGATTTCTTCATTTTCTAAGTCAAAATGAGAAGAAGAAAAGTTAACCTTTTTGTATTTTTTCTTACTATTTGGAAAACACTCTTCATAAGGGGGATTTTTTTTGAATTTTATTTTTTTCGCCATTACGCTTCCTCCGCCAGAACTACCCGGATCAGGTTCGAGGGGTTCTTCTCAGGTAAACATACCGCCCCCGCGTCATTGTTATTCTAAAACAAAAGATTTGAGCTATGATTTTATTAGCCATGAAAAAGTTCAAAAGATTATTTTTTATTTTATTAGCATTTTTGACAATTACTCCTATTGCTGATCGTTTAACTGAATATGCTCAAAATCCTGCAGATTTGTATCTTGATATTGCAGTTGAGAAGGCAAGGAATGCATTTTTAACATTAACAGCAATGAAGAGCGTTTTGGCAATTGTTGAGGGTAGTGATATTGAGACAGGAGTTAGATTTGGTGTTTTGGGCCAAAGTGCAGATGTTACATTAGATATAGAAGCGGGTGATTTTGCAGAGCCGACTTATGACTTGGTAGATAAAGCGTGGAATATAACTTTGATTTCATGGATTGCAATTGAAGTTGAAAGAATGTTGTTGCAGTTTTCAGATTTGAAATTTGCCAATATGCTTCTGTTTTTTGGCTTCCTAGGATTGTTTTATGTTTCCTCTAAAAAGAAGAAAACAAAGAAAATTGATGTTTATAAAATTTCAATTTTTATACTAATTTTTGGAATTGCCTTAAAGTTTCTTTTCCCTGTAACTGTTTTAACATCCCAAAAAATATCTAATACTTTGACTGAGGGAAGTCTTCTAAGTTCACAAGAGGTTTTAGATACCAAGGTCCAAGAGTTAAATGGATTAAGCGAAGTTTACAATTCAACAGCAGATCCAATTGAAAAATATAACCAGATTTCAACTTGGTTCAAAAGTCATGATGCATCTTTTTGGCAAGAGTATTCTTCCCAGATAGTGAAACACACCATGCTTTTAGCTGCTATTTTTTTACTAGATGCAATAATTTTGCCAATAGCATCTTTGTTGTTTATATGGAATTTGCTAAAAAGGTTCTTTAGCTGGCTTTTGGATTTTTCGGTATTGTTAAACTAATCTTGATGGTCAATAGGTTTTTGGCCTCTGGATTCTCTTAGTTTGTTCATTTCCACTCTTGCTCTTTCTAAATCTTTTGTGCTTACCTTATACTGCTCTTTTCTGTCTTCCCAATTTTCAAAAGAGGCAATATTTTTGTTTATTACAGCAACTGCTTCATCTATGAATTCTGGCTGAGAATCTTTAAAAACTCTAACACCTGTTAAGCCATGTTCAAAAAGTTCCAAATAATGCCTTGTATAAGTGGTAACAACCTTTTTTCGATAGGTGATTATTCCAAGAAGGCATAAGCTTAATCCGATCCAGGCAATTATAGGTAATGAAGCTTGTCCATCTTGGGCTGAGGGCCCTAAAAGCATTCCAGCTATTGCGGTTAAAAGTCCACATGCAATCATGATTCCACCTTTTGATGAGTCCGGGGACTGATGTATTCTTTTGTAGTTTTTTTGAGTCCTTCTAGCACTGCTCGTTGGTTTAACAGGATATGTTTTTCCTCTGTTGAGAATCCTTGTCCTGGTTATGACAACCCCGTTTTTATCTAAAAGAGTTGTGTCTCCTTCGTAGATATCAACATTTTTTTGGTTTAACAGAACCTCTAAGGCTTCTTTTAGTTTTTTTTCCTCGACATAGCCTTTTTCAATTAAAAGTTGTCCAATTTTTCTTCCGGATCTCGGTAGCTCAGATAAAACTTCCGACAGTTGCGCTGAAGAAATTAATTTTTGCTCGACTAAAAAATCACCTAGCATAATAAAAAACCCAGTTTAAAGTCTAGCATATAAATATGCTAACCAAGGGTTTTTTTATATTGAACTAAAAGCAGCTTCAAGATCTTTTTTTAAATCTTCAGGAGATTCCAACCCTACAGATAATCTAATTCCATTTTGATCAAGGTTATTTTCTAGCTTTTCTTCTTCAGGTATTACTGAATGAGTCATCGAGAATGGACACTCTATAAGCGTTTTTATGTTGCCTAGTGAAACTGCCAATGTTATTGAGTATGAATTTTTTGCTATAAAGTTTACGAATTTTGAACCTATGTTTTGCTTATTGCTTTTGATTTCAAAATAAATCATAAATCCTGGAAAGAAGTTGCCTTCAGGATCTTGCATTTGTTTTTTTGCGATTTTTTGACCCTTGAAACTCCTTAACCCTGGCCATTTTACATTCTTAACCTTAGGGTGTGATTCGAGATATTCTGCAATTTTCTTAGCGCTTTCTTGCTGTTTTTTCACTCTTAATGGAAGTGTTGGAATTCCATAAGTAAGAATACTCCATGCTGATCTTGAACTAAGCATTCCTCCGAAATCTTTTCTTTTAATTTGTAATTTGGAATAGATTTCATTTGGAACAATAGCTGCTCCAGCTGTATCTGTTCCATATCCTCCAATTGCCTTTGTGAGACTATGCACAACAATATCTGCTCCATGATGGATTGGCCTTTGTCCCCAAGGTGTCATGAAAGTGTTATCAACTATTAGGTAAATTTTGTTTCCACCATCCCTTTTGGCATTTTCTTTTTTAACAATTGATGATATTGATGGTATATCCATCATTTCAAGAGTAGGGTTTAAAGGAGTTTCTAGATATATTATCCTTGTTTCCTTTGTTATGTTTTTTTGGATTTCTTTTATGTTGCACATATTGACCCTTGTGACATCTATTTTTAAATCTGCAAAACTGTCTCTCAGCAAAGAGTCGGTACATCCGTAAAGTATGTGATGAGTAATGATTCTTTGTCCTGATTTTATCAATGCAAGTAATGTTGTTGATATTGCAGCCATGCCGCTTGCAAACGTAAGAGCTTGGTCTCCACCTTCTGCTTCAGCAAGTCTTTGTTCAAGCATCATGGTTGTTGGCTCTTCTAGCCTGTCGTAGATATAGATTGGCTTATTGTTTTTGTTATTTGCGTATTCTTCAAAACCCATTGAGCCTCTTTCGCTTGAATCGAGCCTGAATGTACTGTTTGATGATAGCGGTGGTACAACATTATGAGAATAATCCCATACTGATGTTTTCATTTCGCCATGAATTAATCTAGATTCTTTGCTGTATCTTTTAGAATTTTTAGACATAGTAAACAATCATAATATTGGTTTTGTGTTTTGTTTGCATTGTTTAGGCCCGTTCGTCTAACGGATAGGACGCCACCCTCTCAAGGTGGAAATAGGGGTTCGATTCCCCTACGGGCTGTTGAATTATGATTAGTAAAGATCAGGTATTAGATGCTCAAAGCAAATGGGCAGAAGGCGTAATAAAGATCGGCTCATTAAAAGAGAGCAGGTTGGAATGTGAATCTTTTGCAAATGAATTTTTAGATAAAAGATACGCTTTTGAATTAGGCCCCTTGTTGTTTAAGCCTACAAAATGTGCAGAAGAGCAGTTTAGAACCACAAAATTACAAGCACTTTCTTATTTCATCGCAGGTGAAAACAAGCACTGTGCCGAGGACAAAGGGTTTGCATTAGAGCCCTGGAGTAATATAAGATTTCAAAATTTAAGTTTTATCCTGGAGGAAGACAGAGCTATCGCAATGGGGAATTATTTTTTTACTAGTTTGGAAGGTGTTGAGGTTAAGGTGGAGTATACGTTTGGCTATAAGCTTGTTGATGGAAGTTTAAAAATTGACATTCACCATTCTTCTCTTCCTTTTAGCCCAAACTCTTCCTCGTAAGGTTTACATTCTCTTATTGCCACCATTAGTTTAAAATAAGGTTTCTAGTGATAACTATATCTTTGGATGCCATGGGTGGAGATGATGCACCTGAGTCTATAGTTGAAGGTGCTTTATTGGCATCTGAACTTAATGTCAATTTAGTTTTATTTGGTGATGAAACAAAAATCAATAAACTTTTAAACAACAGAAAGGCTGGACACATAACTATTAAACACACAGAAGAGGAGGTTAGCATGAGTGAAAAACCTATCTCTTTTCTTAAGAAGTTAAAAATGACCTCATTAGGGCTTGCGACTAAATTTTCTGGAGATGACCTTTCGCATGGGACAATTTCAGCAGGTCATTCAGGAGCCTCTGTTGTTGCTGCTTCCAAGTACCTCAAGAGGAAAGATGTCAGAAAACCAGTTTTAGGAACATTTATACCCACAAGTGAAAATCCAGTTTTTTTGCTTGATGTTGGTGCAAATGTAGACACAAAAGCAGAAGATCTTTTAATGTTTGCGAAGTTAGGCAGTGAGTTTTATAGTTTTTGGTCAGGTAAAAAAAATCCAACAGTTGGATTGTTAAATATTGGATCTGAAAAAGGCAAGGGTGATAGGGAGTCCATAAAAGCTTACGACCTGATGGATGAAGCGTCATCAGAAGGATTGTTTAATTTTGTAGGAAACATTGAAGGGAGACAGGTTGGAGGTCAGGGTAAAGAGATAAATGTTGTTGTTTGTGATGGTTTTGTAGGAAATGTTATTTTGAAATTTGCTGAAGGTATAGCTGTTTCTTTGATGGAAATGCTTGCTTCAGGGCTTAAGGAATCTGCAAGAAGTAATATTTTTATACCCTTGGCTAAAGGTGGAATAAAAAAATCATTAAAAAGTGTTAAAAAAAGATTGGATTATTCTGAGTATGGAGGAGCGCCGTTGCTTGGCTTGAAGAAACCTTTTTTCATATGTCATGGCTCTTCAAATCCAAAGGCGATTTTTAATGCAATCAAACATATGAAAAATTTAATAATGAGACAAAATGGAGAAAAAAATGATTAGAGCTGTTATCACATCGATTGGGACATCTGTTCCTGATAAAGTTTACACAAATGATGATTTGTCTAAAGTTATGGACACTAGTGACGAATGGATAAGAGAAAGATCAATGATTGGAGAAAGAAGATTTGCAGACAAAGGTGAAGGTTTAAGTAAGTATTGTGTAAGCGCTGCTGAAAAGGCTTTGAAGAAAAGGGGCGTGTCGGCTGAGGAATTAGATTTAATAATTGTTGCAACTGTTACTCCAGATATGATGTTTCCAAATACAGCTAATTTGGTTCAAGATAAACTTGGAGCTGTTAATGCAGGTGCTTTTGACTTAGTGAATGCATGTCCTGGTTTTGTTTACGGTGTTTCAATGGCTTCCGGAATGATATCTTCTGGACTTCATAAAAAAATACTGGTTTGTGGTGGTGACATCATGAGTTCTATACTTGACATGGAGGACCGTTCAACAGCTGTTCTTTTTGGTGATGGGGCAGGAGCTGTTTTGCTGGAAGGTGAAGAGGGTGACTACGGTGTCCATGATGTTTTGTTGGGTTCTGATGGTTCTGGTGGTAAATATTTATATATGCCTTCTGGAGGTTCCATAAGCCCCGCAACAAAAGAAACAGTAAGCAAGAAAGAGCACTTTGTAAGGATGGATGGAAGCAAGGTTTATAAAGTTGGGATAAGAAGATTTGTTCAAATGGTTAAGGATATTTGCGAAAAGAATTCTCTTGATCCTTCTGATATAGGTTGTCATCTCTTTCATCAGGCAAATGGGGTCATGATTGAGGCGATTGCAAAAAGGTTAAAACTTGATAAAAGTAAATGTCCTATTAATATTGACAAATATGCCAATACTACAAATGGAACAATTCCTATATTGGCTGAAGATGCAAACAATAAGAATATGCTTAAGGATGGGGATTGGGTTTTGATGACAAGCTTTGGTGCAGGTTTTGCATGGGGTTCTGTCTTGATCAAATGGAAAAAGATATGAGTTATTGCTTTTTGTACCCTGGTCAAGGTGCTCAAAAAGTCGGTATGGCTGATTTTTTGAAAGGTAGTGAAGAATCAATTAAGCTTATTTATGAAGCTGATCAAATTTTAGGGTTCAATCTTTCAAAATTAATTTTTGAAGGGCCTATGGATGATTTAACCTTAACTGAAAACGCTCAACCGGCTCTTTTGGCAGTCGGTTATGCAGCCCATAAATATTTGGTAAATATTTATGAGTTGAGCCCTGTTGCAGCAGCAGGACATTCTTTAGGTGAGTATACAGCCTTGGTTTCATCAGGTGTAATATCTTATGAGAATGGGTTAAGGCTTGTGAGGGAAAGAGGAAAAGCAATGCAGGAGGCTGTCAAAGAAGGTCAAGGTGGAATGGTTGCTCTTCTTGGCTCTGGTAATCTTGATGATTTACTTGAGGCTTGCAAGGGTGATTTTTGTCTTGTCCCTGCTAATTTTAATACTCAAAAACAAACTGTGCTTTCGGGTGATATGCAGGCTATAAAAAGAGCCGTTGAGACAGCAAGGGATTTTGGATATCTAAAAGCCGTTGAACTTAAGGTTTCAGCACCTTTTCATTCTCCTTTAATGAAAGAGGCAAAGGAAAGAATGAAACATTTTATGAAAGATGTTGAATTTAAATCTTCAGCATGGCCAGTCGCTTCGAATTTCACTGGCTGCATGCATGAAGACAATCCTTCTTCTATTAAAGATAATTTGATAAACCAAATTGAAGGAGCTGTCAGATGGGTGCAAAATTTAAAGGAGCTTTCCAGGTTTAGTTTTGATTCTTGGGTTGACGTTGGTCCTGGAAAAATTTTATTTAATATGATTCCTAGGGAGGACAATAGACCTAAGGTTAATTATTTGCAATTTGGTATGGGTAAAGAGGGGTAATCGTTTGTGTTGAATTTTGATTTTTCAGGTAAGAATATTGTTATCACAGGAGGGATAAGAGGCATAGGTTATTCAGTTGCAAAATTATTTTCATCCTATTCTTCTAATATAGTTTTAGGTTACAGAAGTGATCATGACCTGGCAGAATCTGTAGAATCGGAATTTTCTCTTGGTAATTCAAAGGTGAAAGCTTTATGCGCTGATCTTTCTTCCCAAGATGAATGTGATCGCTTCATGAAAGAATCTTTAAGTTTCCTTTCAGGAATTGATATTTTTGTACATTGTTGTGGAATTAGGCAAGATGCACCTGCATCAATGATGAAAAATGATAGCTGGAACAAAGTTATAGATGTAAATTTGAATAGTGCATTTTATTGCTCTAGGATTGCTGTAAAAAAAATGCTTAAGAAAAGGTTTGGAAGAATTGTGTTTATCTCAAGTGTTTCAGCTTCAGTTGGAGGGCCTGGACAATCCAATTATGCAGCAAGCAAATCTGGAATTGAAGGCTTGATGCGAGTTATGTCAAGAGAGTTTGCAGATAGGAATGTGACAGTCAATTGTGTTAGTCCTGGTTTGATTGATACTGATATGTCTAAGGATATAAACAAAAGTATGAGGGAGTTTTATTTAAGTGTTATACCTATGAAGAAATTTGGCCAACCTGAAGATGTTGCCTCTGCAGTTGCTTTTCTGTCTTCTGATCAGTCTTCTTATGTAACTGGCCAAATTTTAAAAGTTAATGGAGGTATGGACGTTTCATGACAAGGGTTTTTATTACAGGTATTGGTGCAGTGACACCGTTTGGTAATGGCTTTTCAAGCCTGCAGAAAGGTTTGCTAAAAGGTGAATCTACTGTTAGAAATATTTCTTTATTTGATGTTGCCAATCACAAATGCCAGGTTGCTTGTGAGGTTCCTAATTGGGACCCTACAGAGCATATCAATCCAAAAGATTCAAGGCAAATGGATAGGTTTACACAGTTTTCAATGGCAGCAGCTCAGGAGGCTGTAGAAAATTCAGATATCAATTTTGAAGAAATAGATCCTTATAGGGTAGGCGTTAATTTAAGTAGCGGAATAGGCGGAATGTGGGAGCATCATACTCAATTTGATAAATATTTTAAAAAGGGCCCCAGGTTTATAAGTCCTTTTTACATCCCAAAAAATATATGCAATATAGCTCCTGGATGGATATCAATTAAATATGGATTAAAAGGTTATTCGACGGCTCCAGTTGCAGCTTGTGCTACTGGAACAATAGCAATAGGAGAAGCTTTTCATTTGATTAGAAATGGAATTATGGATGTAATGGTTACCGGAGGAGCCGAAGGAGCTATAGCACCAACTTCCTTAGCTGGTTTTTCAAACATGAAAGCATTGGCATGCAATTTTAATGATAATCCATCTGAAGCGAGTCGACCATTTGACATGGACAGAAGCGGTTTTGTAATGGGAGAGGGTTCTGTCGCTTTTATTCTTGAAAGTGAGCAAAGTTTAAAAAAGAGAGGAGGTGTTCCTTTAGCTGAGGTTGCTGGTTATGCTGTCACGAGTGACGCTTACCACATAACATCACCAAACTTAAACGGAGAATCCCCGTCAAAGGCTATGGAATTTGCTTTAAGGGATGCTCAGATTCCTGTTTCTGAAGTTGATTACCTTAACGCTCATGGAACTTCTACAAAATTTAATGACTTGATGGAAACGAATGCAATTAAATTAACTTTTGGTTCAGATGTTGGCAAATTGAACATTTCAAGCACAAAAGGTATGCATGGTCATTTGTTAGGTGCTGCTGGTGCAATAGAGTGCGCTGCTTGTGTTGTTTCAATGAGAGAAAATATTGTGCCTCCAACGATAAATTACAACACGAATGATCCTGATTGTGATTTAGACTATACTCCTAATGATGCGAGGGATTCGGTTGTTAATGTGTCAATGTCAAATTCTTTTGCATTTGGAGGGCATAATGCCTGTTTAGTTTTAAGGAGATCTTGATATGTTAGATAGTGTAAATTTTGAAATTAAAGAAAAGGCGAAACATGTTGCAGAAAACGTTGTAAGGCCTTTAGCTTCTGAGCACGACAGGAAACAGGAGTATCCATGGAAAGTTAAAGAAGCTCTTGCAGAAAGTGGTTTGCTAAAAACTTGGATACCTAAAGAGTATGGAGGCAATGGCCTTGGAAGCTTGAATCTTTGCTTGGTTGTTGAGGAATTATCTAGAGCATGTGGTGGAGTAGGTGTTATGTTTGCAGTAAATGCTCTAGGCTCCTACCCAATAATTTTAGGGGGAAGAGAGGAGCAGAAGCAAAAGTGGTTACCTGAAATTGCAAATGGTGAAAGGTTGATCTCTTTTGCTTTGTCTGAAAAAATGGCTGGATCAAATGCTTCAGATTTAAAAACTCTTATCTCTAAAAATGATGATGAGTATGTGATTAATGGTGATAAAAAGTGGAATACAAATGGTGGAGTGGCACATTATTATTCAGTTTTTGGAGTCACTAATCCAAGCCAGGTTGGAAAACCCTCTGCCATTTCAGCAGTAGTTGTAGAAAAGGGAACAGACGGTTTTGAGCTAGGAAAAGAAGAAGACAAGATGGGGATTAGGTGTGTTCCTGTAAGAGAGCTCTATTTTAGAGATTGTGCCGTTCCAAAATGGAATCTTTTAGGCGATTCTGAAGGTAAAGGTTTTAAGATTGCAATGGAGACTCTTGACCATGCAAGACCTGGTGTTGCAGCTCAAGCTTTAGGCTGTGCTCAAGGAGCATTTGAATATGCTTCTAGGTTTGCTTCCAGAAGAAGACAATTTGGTCAACCTATACAAAATCACCAATCAATAGGATTTCTTCTAGCTGATATGTCTACAAGAATTGAAGCAGCAAGGCAGTTAGTTTATGAATCTGCAAGAATGATTGACGCTGCTGATAAAGATCCATCATTGAAGGCTAAGGCAAACAAGATGGCTGC